>Ga0102940_1000111_pt1 | contig 54673 bp, 51 predicted proteins | sample SalPonR2_C_D1_MG_FD_78215 | JGI IMG/M metagenome (GOLD analysis project Ga0102940, IMG submission 78215) | Salt pond soil microbial communities from South San Francisco under conditions of wetland restoration - Salt Pond MetaG R2_C_D1_MG | ecosystem: Environmental > Aquatic > Marine > Intertidal... | reverse complement strand
GTGGCGGCCCCGGGCGGCTCCAGCGGGATGTCGCCCGGCGTTTCGGCCAAGGCCGGGGCGGCGAAAAGGCTGGCGGCGAGAAGGGCGGTCAAGCGCATGGGACACTCAGGCAAAGGTGACGGTCTTGTTGAAGGGCATCCCGCGCAGGCGCGTGCCGGTGGCCGCGAAAATCGCGTTGGCCAGCGCGGGCGGGGCCGGGGGCACGGGCGGTTCGCCGATCCCGGCAATACTGGCCCGGTTCTGCAACACGCGGACCTCGATCTCGGGCGTCTGCCAGAGCCGCATCCCCGCGTGCTGGTGAAAGTTGGACTGTTGCGCCATGCCGTCGGCATATGTGACCTCGCAGTTCATGGCATGGCCCATGCCCCAGATCACCCCGCCCTGGATGTGGTTCTCGATGTTGACCGGGTCGATCACCGGGCCCGGATCGGCCACGGCCCAGACCTTGCGGATGCGCAAGCCGTCCTCGGTCTGTTCGACCTCGGCGATCTCGGCCACGTCCACCCCGAAGCTGCGCACAAGCGCCACGCCGAGCCCGCGGTTCGGGCCGGGGCCGCGGCCCCAGCCGGCCATCTCGGCGGCTGCCGACAAAACGTCGCGGGCCACCGGGTCTGTGATCAGGCGCAGGCGTTCCGCGACCGGGTCGGCGCCCGCGGCATGGATCAGCTCGTCAAGGAAGGTTTCCAGGAAGAACCCTCCGAAGGAGGCCCCGACAGACCGCCAGGAGGACACCGGCGCGAGGTCCGGCACGGCATAGCCGCGCACCCGGAAATCGGGAAGGGCATAGGGTGCCGAATAGGCCCCGGCGCCCAGCTGGTTGTCGGGGCCGCTCATGGCCGCGCCCATCCGGCCGCCCTGCGAGGCGAAGACCGGTGCGCCCGCGATCTGCAGGTCCAGGGCGCGGACCCGGCCATTCGCCACCGCGCCGCGCCCGCGCGCCATGGCGATATGGCGCGGGAAATCCTGGGCGAAGTCCTCCTCGCGGGTATAGGTCAGCTTGATCGGCGTGCCGCGCCGCTGGTTGGCGATCTCGCAGGCCCGCTTGATGTGCTCGAACTCCAGCCGGTGCCCGAAGGAGCCTCCCGCGTACTGGTTGACGAAACGCACCTGATCGGCGTCGTGGCCGGTGATCCCTGCGGCGACGGTCTGCACGAAGCGCGGCAACTGGTGGCCGGTGGCGATGTCGACGCCGTCCTCGGTCACCGTGACGAGGGCGTTGAGGGGCTCCAGCGGCTGATGGGCGACATAGGGCGCGCGATACTCGGCCTCGATGACCTGGTCCCCGCTGGCCGCCCCGGCGTCCCCGTCGTCGCGCCACGTTGCGTTGAGCCGCGCGTCGGTGAAGGAGGCCGAGACCTCGGCCCAGTGGTCGGCTTGCTCGGCATGATAGGGCGCCGGACCCCAGTCGAAGTTGATCGCGCGGGCGGCCTTGAAGGCGCGCCAGGTGCTGTCGGCCAGAACGGCCAGCCCCCCGGTCACTTCGACCACGCCCTGCACGCCGGGCATTTCCAGTGCCGTGCCGGCATCATAGCCAAGCATTTCGCCGCGGCGCGGGTTGGTCACGACAGTGGCATGGACCATGCCCTCGGCCTCAAGATCGATGCCATAGACGGTGCGCCCCGTGGACTTGTCGAGGATGTCCAGACGCTCCGTCGGCTGGCCGACAAGGCGCCAGTCCGAGGCCGGGCGCAGGGCGACCTCCTGTACCGGGTCCAGCGCGCCGGCCTCGGTCGCCAAGTCGGTATAGGCCAGCCGCGTGCCATCGGGCAGGACCACGGCGCCGCGCTCGGTCGTCAACTGCTCGACAGGCAGGTTCGAGCGCTGGCTTGCCGCCAATTTGAGTGTTTCGCGCGCCGAGGCCCCGGCCTGGCGCAGCTTGTCGAAACTGTCGGCGGCGGCGGTCGACCCGCCGGTGCCCTGAATCCCCGCGATCTTGAGCGCCGCGCCCATGGGGCCGCGCACGGTCTCGGCTGCCAGGGGCGTGAGGGCGGCCACCACATCCGCCCCCTCGGCGGCAAAGCCACGATTGTAGTAGGCGGCGGCTGGCTCGCCGAATTCGGTCGTGAACTGGTCAAGTTCGAGGTCCAACTCCTCGGCCAGAAGGATCGCCTGCATGTGGGTGGTGCCCTGGCCAAGGTCGGCGTGGGGGGTGATCAGCGTGATCCCCTTCGGGCCGATCTTGATCCAGGGGTTGAAGGTGGCCTGTTGTGCGGTGACATCATCGGCCAGCGGGTTTTCGTGCGGGCGCGCCACCAGGTAAGAGCCGAAGACGACGGCGCCGCTCACGACGGTCGTGCCGATCAGGAAACCGCGGCGGGACAGGGTTTTCAGGCGGGACATGAATCAGGCTCCCATCTTGACGGCGGCGAGACGGATCGCCTGGCGGATGCGCAGATTGGTGCCACAGCGGCAAAGATTGCCGGACATCGTGGCATCTATGGTCTCGTCCGAGGGGTCGGGATCGCCCGCCAGCAACGAGGCCGCCTGCATGATCTGCCCGGCTTGGCAATAACCGCACTGGGCGACCTGGGTTTCGACCCAGGCTTCCTGAACGGGGTGCAGCGCGTCGGTGTCGCCGGCCAGACCTTCTATGGTGACGACATCGGCGCCTTCGAGGCTGCCGATGGGGTGCTGGCAGGCGCGGGCCGCGACCCCGTCGAGGTGAACGGTGCAGGCGCCGCATTGGGCGATGCCGCAGCCATACTTGGTCCCCATCATGCCCAGTTCGTCACGCAGCACCCACAACAGCGGGGTATCGGACTCCGCCGCCACATCGTGTTCGGTTCCATTGACCGTGATCTTCATGATGGCTTGCCTCCGCACTGGCGTTTCCTAGGCTTGACAACCTTACATAATTTGACCGATTGTCAACAGCGCCTGATTGACTTTGCGGGCTGCTTGCTGTCTCTCGCTGACCCAATGAGCCACTTGACCGATCCCACCCTCGATGCCGCGCTGCGGGTCGTTTCGCGTTACGGAATGCGGCGCACGACCATGGCCGATGTTGCCCGCGAGGCGGGGGTGTCGCGTCAGACGCTCTATGACCGGTTCGGCGACAAGGACGGGGTCATGGCAGCGGCCATCGGTGTGATGGGGGCGGAGATCTGCGCGCGGCTGTCCGCCGCCTTTGCCGAGGCCCCGGACCTGGGCGCGAAGATCGATGCCTATTACCGGTTGGCCGTCTGGCCGGTCTTCGACATGATGGAGACCCTGCCGGATGCCGCCGACCTGGAGCGCGGCTTCGGTCCTGCCTCGCAGGCCGCATCGCAAGAGGCGGAGGATGAAAAGCAGGCACTGTTGGCTGAAATGCTGCGCGGGGCGCTGCCGCCCGCATGTCCCCAGCCCGAGGATGTGGCGGCCTTTTTCGAACAGGCCACCAGCCGGGCCAAGATGTCGGGCGTTGCACGACCCGACTTGGCGCGATTCCTGGCCGTGCTCAGGGCGGCGGTGCTGGCCATGGCGCGACCATGAGCGGAGGGTGGCCAAGGGTCCTGAAAGGCTCGTCCTGGTGTCCACGAATCGGCCGGGCGAAACCTGCTGAACCGCTTTGTTGCGCGTTGTCTGATGTCCCGTTTCTCCGGGATGATCGCCGGCGGCCGGTCGCATCGGGCATCCCGGCCCCATGGCCCGGCGGCGGATCGCGCGGCCATGTCCCGGGAAGAGATGTGCGGGTGCAGGCGTTACTGAACCGGCACTCGAAAGAGATTTGCCCGTGCTCTGGCTGGGCGCCACTTATGCAAGGCTGCGCGCCCCGAGGACGCGCGCCGGCGCACGGGACCGCATCAATGGCGTGAACCTCAGGGTGCTCCGGTTCGAACCGGGCGTCCCGATTGCCATGTCGCTGTCCCGACAGCCATCCACGATCCCGCTGAACCCGTCAAGTTCCGGCCGCCTGATCGGTGCTGGGCGAAGGCAGCCAGGGAGCACCGAGGTGCCATGACCTCGATGCCAGTGTCGCGCGAGGTGTTGAGATGACGCGCTGCTGGACGTCTTCTCATGCCGCCCGCGGCAGACCTCCTCCGCCGCGACCGGGGCCGCGTTTTGCACCGGATTTCTCACATGGTGATGACGCGGGAAAGGCCGGCCGGGGTTCGGCCCAGGCTTCCATCCGGGGGACGGAGATATCTTCCGGGGGCGGGATCAGACGGACTCGGGCACCAGAAGCGTCGGCTCCAGAATGTGACGGTCGGGGCCGGGCCTTTCGCCGGGGGCGACGGATGCGCTCGCCATGGCCGCCAGCAGATCACCGCAGAGCTGTGTGATCGGGGTGGCGACGGCCATGGTGACAATGCCGTCGGCCAGCGCGGCCCGGCTGTCGGCGGTCAGTTCGTTGACGACCAGCGCCACCTTGCCCGGCGGGCGGCTCTCGCGCAGGGCGGCGATGGCGCCTTCCATGCCGCCCCCGGCCACGTAGATGCCCCGCAGGTCGCCGTGCCGGGACAGCAGGTCGAGCGTTGCCTCGTAAGTCACCTGGCGGGTTTCCAGGTTCACCGCGGTATCCAGCATCCGCAGCCCCGGTGCATGGTCGCGCAGCGCGGCGCGGCAGCCGGTCTCGCGCAGGACCTGGCCATGCCAGCGGCTGCCGCCCACGAAGACGGCGACCTTGCCCGGGGCCGGGGCGGTCGCCGCGATCGTCCAGCCGGCGATACGGCCCGCGCGCAGATTGTCTAGGCCGAAATACTGGCTGCGCGCCGCCGTCGCGAAATCGTTGAGCAGGGCAAAGCAGGGCGTGCCGGCCGCGCGGATCCCGGTGATCTTCCGGTCGACCAGGGGATGGTTGATGGCCGACCCCGCCACGGCATCGGCGCCCTCGGCCGCCTGATCGAAGGCGGCGGCAAAATCCTCGGGCGCCTGCGACGGCGAGAAGACAATGCGCGGCCGGATGTCATGGCCCTGGGCGGCGGCGCATGCCGCCTCGATCTGCCGGGCGAAGCCGTCGTAGAAGGGTTGGGCCTTCTTGTGCAGCACGAAGCCGAAGCGCAGAACCCGCGCCGGCGGTGCCTGTCTTGCGGCGATCAGACCGGTGGCGTGGTAGCCGATGCGCTCGGCGGCCGCGGCCACCCGGGCGGTTGTGCCCGTGCTGACATTGGCGCGGCCGTGCAGGACGCGGTCGACCGTGGCCACGCCAACGCCGGCGGCGCGGGCCAGATCGGCGATGGTAGGGCGTTTCGACATGCGGGTGCCTTGATGAGATCACATCAATCAGGTCTGAAATATTGATGTAAAATGATAGAAATGCAAGGACGAGGGGCAGGAAGGCTGACCCGGGTTGTGTAGTCTTGCCTCCATCAGTGGGTGCACCCTGCGGAGGAGATGGAGATGAGCATGCGCGACTATTCCTTGCTGGGCCCGGACGCGGAGCGGGCGACGGAAACCGGCCTGGCCGCCGCCGAGTGGTATCACACGGACATTTCCCGAAAGGAGATGAAGGACCTGATGAAACGCGCCGACCAGCCCGCGATCCGCGATACGGTCCTGCTGTTCGGCGCGATGGTGCTGTTCGCCGGGGCGGGCATCGCGCTTTGGCCGTCGTGGTGGTCGGCGCCGTTCTGGCTCGCCTATGGCGTGCTCTACGGGTCGGCCATGGACAGCCGCTGGCACGAGTGCGGCCACGGCACGGCCTTCAAGACGCGCCGCTACAACGACTGGCTGTATCATGTCGCCAGCTTTTGCATGATGCGCAACCCGCATACCTGGCGCTGGTCGCACGCGCGCCACCATACCGACACGATCATCGTCGGCCGCGATCCCGAGATCGCGGTGATGCGGCCACCCGATTTTGCCCGGCTTGTCGCAAACCTCTTCGGGCTGGTGGATGCCTGGAACGCCGTGGGTCGGATGCTGCTGAACGCCGCCGGACGCCTGCATCCTGAAGAGGCGACGTTCATCCCTGAAACCGAGCATCACAAGGTCATCCGGGTGGCAAGGGTCTGGGTGGCGATCTACGCCGGGACCATCGCGCTGGCGCTGGCGCTGGGTTCGATCCTGCCGCTCATGGTGATCGGGCTGCCCCGGCTCTACGGGGCCTGGCACCATGTCATGACGGGCCTGTTGCAGCACGGCGGGCTGGCCGAGGACGTGATCGATCATCGGCTGAACTCGCGTACCGTCTACATGAACCCGGTCAGCCGCTTCATCTACTGGAACATGAACTACCACGTGGAACATCACATGTTCCCAATGGTGCCCTATCACCAGCTGCCCCGCCTGCACGAAACGATCAAGCATGACCTGCCCGCGCCCAATCGCTCGATCCCGCAGGCGCTGGCCGAGATGATCCCGGCGCTCTGGCGACAGCTGAGGAACGAGACCTATTTCCTCGAACGCGAGTTGCCCGCGACGGCCAGGCCTTACCGCGAGGACTTTCATGCCACCGCACTCGGCACGGCCGCACAATAGCAGAAGGGAGGATGACAATGACCCAATGGATCGACGCCTGCGCGACGAATGATATCGACGAAGAGGACCTGGTTCGTTTCGATCATGACGGACGCACCTTCGCGATCTACCACAGCCCCGATGGTGAGTTCTTCTGCACTGACGGGCTTTGCACCCACGAACAGGTCCATCTCGCCGATGGGCTGGTGATGGATTACGAGATCGAGTGCCCCAAGCACAACGCCACCTTCGATTACCGCACCGGCGAGGCCAAGCGCGCCCCGGCCTGCGTCAACCTCAACACCTATCGCACCAAGGTCGAAGGCGGCCGGGTCTGGGTCGAGGTCTGAGGCATGTCGATGTATCACGCCCGCCCGACCGTGGCCGACCTGCAGGGGCGCAAGGCGGCGGGCGACAAGCTGACCATGCTTTTCGTCGAAACCGAGGACGAGGCCCGCGCGGCCGCCGAGGCGGGGATCGACATGCTGTCGGTCGTTGCCCCGCTATGGTCGCCCGCGATGCGGGCGGCGGCGGGCGACTGTTTCGTACAGGCCGGCCTGCTCTACGGTGAACTCTGCACCGGCGAAGACTACCTGCGCGCGGCCCATGCGGCGATGCAAACCGGGGCTGATTGCGTCTATTGCGCGGCTTCGCTCGATATCCAGAAACTGCTTTGCGACAACGGCATACCGGTCGTCGCGCATGTTGGTCTCGTCCCCAGCCAATGCACGTGGACCGGCGGGTTCAAGGCCGTGGGCAAAACCGCAGAAAACGCGCTGGCCGTCTGGTATCATGTCAAGCGGCTGGAGGACATCGGCTGTTTCGGCGCGGAGCTGGAGGTCGTGCCGGACCGGGTGGCCCGGGTGATCGCGGACCATACGCCGTTACTGCTATTGGGCATGGGGGCGGGGGCGCATGCGGACGCGCAATACCTCTTCACCGAGGATGTGTTGGGTCACGGCGTCAACAAGCTGCCGCGTCATGCCAAGGCCTACCGTGATTTCGCGGCGGAGTTCGAGCGACTGCAACGCGAACGGGTGGCGGCCTTCGGCGAATTCAAGGCGGATGTGAAATCCGGCGGCTTTCCAGGGCCGGAGCATTCGGTCGCGATCCCCGAGGCGGAATTCGAGGCCTTCCTGGCCGGGCTCTAAGGTCGGTCGGGACGCAGCCCCCCTATGACCTGTCGCGCCTCGTTCACGATCGCCGCCTCGGTTGCTGACAGGATGTCGATCCGGTCGAACAGGTCCGGGTCCGACCCGAGCGTCTTGCGCAGCGCCGCGCCGAAAGCCATGCGCAATTCGGTGCCGATGTTGAACTTGCAGATGTGGCTGTGCGCGGCAAGGTCCGCGCGCAGGGTGTGGGACAGCCCCGATCCGCCGTGGATGACCAGGGGCGTATCGGTGACGGCTTCGATCTCGGCCAGTCGGCCGCGGTCGATCCGGGCTTTCCGGTCCCGTTGCAGATGGACGTTCCCGATGGACACCGCCATGGCGTCCACCGCGGTTTCACTCGCGAACCTCGCGGCCTCTTCGGGATCGGTCCCTGCGGACGCCGCACCATCGTGGTAGCCGACGAAGCCGATCTCGCCCTCGCAGGACACCCCTGCCGCATGGGCCATTTCGACGATGGCGCGGGTCCGGGCGATGTTGTCCGCCAGCGGCAGGCGCGAGCCGTCGAACATCACCGAGGTAAAGCCGAGCGCGATGGCCTGCCGGCATTCCTCGATGGTGGTTCCGTGGTCCAGATGCAGCACGACGGGGACGGCCGCCGCATCAGCCAGCGCATGAAATATCGCCGCCCAGACGGGCAGGGGCATGTGCGCCCGCGCGCCCGGGCCGGCCTGAAGCACGATGGGCAGACCCTCGGCCTCGGCCGCGGCGACATAGGCGCGGGCGTCCTCCCAGCCCTGGCAGACGACACCCGCCACGGCATAACCCTCCGCGAGGGCCGGTTGCAGGACCTGCGCGAGCGTCGCGCGGGTCATTTGAACTTGGCCACCATGTCCATGATGCCGGGGATGGTGTGCAATTGTTCGGCGTGGGTCGGCTGGAAATGCTGCTTCAGGCTGCGCTGGGACAGCCCGCCGAGGATGGTGAAATAATACATCTCGTAGCCCGGCAGCACGCAGCAGGGATGATAGCCCTTGTCGATCAGCACGGTGGAGCCGTTCATGACGTGGTAGGCATCGCCCGGCTCGTTGTCGGAGCGTTGCAGCATTTGCAGCCCCGAGCCGTAGTCGGGCTTGAAGCGGAAGTTGTAGGTCTCGTCGTGCCGGGTTTCCGTCATGTCCTCGCCGGGGCCATCCCGACGGTCGGTATCGTGCTTGTGGCTGGGAAAGCCAGACCAGCCGCCGGCGCCCACGGTGAACAACTCGCTGACCAGAAGCCGGCCCACCCTGTCATGATGTCCTGCGCCCAGAATATGCTTGATCTTGCGATGGGTCTTGGTGTCGTCGGACCCGTATTGCACCAGGTCAAGGTCGGCGCTGCGCACCGCGAAGGGTCTCAGCGTTTCGGCGTATCTGGCCCCCGCAACGAAGACCTCGGCATCGGTGCGCGCGGTAATGCGGGCGCCGGTGGCCGTGGGCACGTAGACCCCCTCGGGATCACCGTCCCAGACATCCGCGACGCGATTCCCGATCTCCGCGTATGTCTCGCCGCTCACCTCGACATCCACGGTGCCGGTGGCGGGCACGACGCAGGTTTCGTAGCCGTCCAGCTTGTAGTCGAATGTCTCGCCGGCCCTGAGCTTGACGATGTTGAAGTAGTTGAGCGGGACAAGGTCGTGATCCACGTCCACGATGGGCCGGTTGGCATTGTCGAAGGGGGGGATATGCATGTTCGCCTCCTATGCGGGCTGGGTCATTTCGGTCTGGTCCATGAAACGGTCGATCTCGTCGGGCGTGGGCATGGCCGGGGCGCATCCCACTCGGGACACGACGATGGCGGCGGCGGCCGAGCCGCGGGCTACGGCCCCGGCCACGTCGTGCCCCTCGGCCAGGGATGACAGGAACCCGGCCATGAAACTGTCGCCCGCGCCGGTGGGTTTCAGCGCCTTCGAACGGTAGATGCCGGTGCGTGTCTCGCCCTGGGCGGTGATCGTAACAGCGCCGTTTTCGCCCATCTTGTAGACCACGACCCGGTCATTTTCCGCGGCCAGCGCGCGGGCCTTGTCCAGCCCCTTGTCATAGTCGCCAGCCATGAAGCCGAATTCCACGTCATTGCCGATGATGATGTCGCACAGGTCGGCGGCGCGGGAATAGACCTGCGCCGCTTCCTCGGCCGAAGCCCAGCTGTAGGGGCGGTAATCCACGTCGAAGACCAGCGGCAGATCGGCGGCCCGGGCGCGCTCGAAGGCGGTGAAGCAGGCGCCGCGCGAGGGTTCGGCCGCCAGCACCGTTCCGGTGGTGACCAGTGCCGAATAGCCCCCGTAGGGCAAGCCGGCCACGTCGTCCGCGACCATTTCGAAATCGGCGGCACCGTTGCGGTAGATCACCGATTGCGTATCCTCCAGGCGGGTCTCCACGATGGCCAGTGAATTGCGCGCCTCGCCGCCCTCGACGCGGACGAAGCGTCGGTCGATGCCGTAATGGTCCAGTTGCTTCAGGCAGAACCGTCCCACGGAATCGTCCGACACACGCGTGACCAGCGCCGCGTCGCAGCCCGTGCGTGTCAGACCCGCTGCGATATTGGCCGACGACCCGCCGAGCGCGGCGGTGAACCGCTCAGCCTCTTCCAGCGCCGTGCCGGGCGGGTCTGCATAGAGGTCCATCCCCGCCCGACCAATGACGAGAAAGGCTTTTCCGCGAAGCCTGTCCAGGTTGGCCATGCGATCCCCCGATTTCATGTTGCGACTGCATGGCGGTGACGATACACGTTTTGCAACCGGTTGCAACACGAGTCGGCCGGAGGTTACGGGAGGAAATCATGACCGAGATCGGCATTGGCATCATTGGCGGCGGCTACATGGGAAAGGCGCATTCCGTGGCCATGGCCGCGGTCGGCGCCGTCTTCGAAACCAGATTGCGTCCCCGGCTCGAGATGATCGCGGCCTCGAGCCCCGAAAGCGCCGAATCCTATCGCGCGGCCTTCGGATTCAATCGCGCGGCACCGGACTGGCAGGCGCTGGTCGACGATCCGCAGGTCGGCGCCGTCATCATCGCCTCGCCCCAGGAAACCCATCGCGAGATCGCCGAGGCTGCCATTGCCCAGGGCAAGCCCGTCCTGTGCGAAAAGCCGCTGGCCGACACCATCGAGGACGCCCGCGCGATGGTCGCGGCGGCCGAGGCGGCGGGCGTTCCGAACATGATGGGCTTCAACTACAGTCGCACACCGGCGACGCAATTCGCCCGACAGTTGATCGCGGAAGGAACGCTGGGCGATGTCACCTGGCTGCGGCTCGAGCATACCGAGGACTTCCTGTCGGACCCGGCCACGCCGTTCAACTGGCGCTGTTCGGGGCGCGCCAACGGCAACATGGGCGATCTGGCTCCGCATCCGATCAACGCGGCCCTTGCCCTGATGGGGCCGATCGCCAAGGTCTCGGCGGATATCGAAACCGTCCATTCGGACCGCCCCGGCGGCGCGGTGGACAACGACGACCATGCACAGATCATGTGCCGCTTTGCCAACGGGGCCATGGGCCATATCTATTCCAGCCGCATCGCCACGGGCCGCAAGATGGGATATGCCTACGAGGTGACGGGAACCAAGGGCGCGATCCGCTTCGACCAGGAAGACCAGAACGCGCTCTGGCTCTATTTGGCCGAGGGTCCCGAGGCGACGCGCGGCTTTCGCAAGATCCTGACCGGGCCGGCCCACCCCGACTATGCCCCGTTTTGCCAGGGGCCGGGGCATGGCACCGGCTACCAGGACCAGATCATCATCGAGGCCAAGGATTTCCTGACCGCCATCGAGACCGGCCAGCCGGTCTGGCCGACCTTCCGCGACGGGCTGGAGGTGGCCGAGGTGGTCGAGGCGGCCATGACCTCGGCGGAAACCGGACAATGGACAAAGGTGAACGCATGACCATCGAGATCGGCAATGCGCCCTGTTCCTGGGGCGTGGAATTCGCGGACGATCCGCGCAATCCGCCCTGGCGCACGGTGCTGCGGGACTGTGCGGCGGCGGGCTATCGCGGCATCGAGCTTGGCCCGGTTGGCTACATGCCCGAGGACCCGGTGGAACTGGGTGAGGCGCTGGCCGAACACGACCTGTCGCTGATCGGCGGTGTCGTCTTCCGGCCCTTTCACGACCGCGAACAGTGGCGCGACGTGCTGGACGGGGCCGAACGCACCTGCAAGTCGCTGGCCAGTCACGGCGCCAGGCACCTGGTCCTGATCGACAGCATCTCACCGCGCCGCGCGCCCACTGCGGGCCGCGCCGACGAGGCCGAACAGATGGACGCCGCAGAGTGGAAGGCCTTTCGGGAACGCATCGAATATGTCACCCGGATGGGGGCCGAGGTCTATGGCCTGACGGTCAGCATTCATGCCCATGCCGGCGGGTTCATCGACTTCGAGCCGGAGTTGGACCGCCTGCTGGGCGAGATCGACCCGGATCTGTTGAAGATCTGTTTCGACACCGGCCATCATTCCTATGCGGGCTATGACCCGGTGGCCTTCATGAAGCGCCATGTGGATCGTATTTCCTACATGCACTTCAAGGATATAGACCCGGAAGTGAAGGCGAATGTGGTCGCCGATCGCACGGATTTCTACACCGCCTGCGGGCAGGGCATCTTCTGCAAGCTGGGCGAGGGCGACGTGGATTTCCCCGCTGTGCGGCAGGTGCTGACTGCGGCGGGCTTCGATGGGTGGTGCACGGTCGAACAGGATATCGACCCCACCCTTGACGTGACCCCGCTGGAGGATGCGCAGGCCAACCGTGCTTACCTGCGCTCCATCGGCTTCGAGTGAAGGAGACCACGACATGACGAAACTGCGTTGGGGCATGATCGGCGGGGGCGAGGGCAGCCAGATCGGACCCGCCCACCGCCTGGGGGCCGGTCTTGATGGCCTGTTCGATTTCACCGCCGGGGCGCTGGACCATCGCCCCGAGGCGGGCCGCGCCCATGGCCAGCGCCTTGGCCTGGCTGCCGACCGGTCCTACGGCGATTGGCAGGAAATGCTGAAAGGTGAAAAGGATCGCGACGACCGGATCGATCTCGTCACCGTGGCCACGCCCAATGCGACCCATTTCGAGATCACCAAGGCCTATCTGGAGGCGGGGTTTCACGTGCTTTGCGAGAAACCCATGACCATGACCGTCGAAGAGGGCGAGGAGATCGTGAAGATCGCCCGCGCCACCGGCCGGATCTGCGCGGTGAACTACGGCTATTCGGGCTACAGCCTCGTGCGCCACATGCGGGCCATGGTGGCGCGCGGCGACCTTGGCAAGATCCGCATGGTGAAGGCCGAATTCGCCCATGGCCATCACGCGGATGCGGGCGATGCGGACAACCCGCGCGTGCGCTGGCGCTATGATCCGGCGCAGGCCGGTGTCAGCGCGCAGTTTGCCGATTGCGGTATCCATGCGCTGCACATGGCGTCCTTCGTCATCGGGCAGGAGGCCCAGCGGCTGAGCGCCGACACGGTCAGCTGCATCGAAAGCCGCGAGCTGGAAGACGATGCAATGGTCAACCTGCGCTTCGACGGTGGCGCCGTGGGGCGGCTCTGGACCTCGTCCGTGGCGCTGGGGCGTCAGCACGGGCTGACACTTCAGGTCTTCGGCGAAAAGGGCGGGCTGGCCTGGGCACAGGAACAGCCCAACCAGCTGCGCTGGATGCCGCTGGGGGGGCGCGTGCAGATCATCGAGCGCGGCGAGGCGGGGCTGTCCCCCGCCGCCGACCGAACCAGCCGCGTCGCCATCGGGCATGCCGAGGGGATGCCGCTGGCCTTCGCCAATATCTATGCCGATCTGGCCGAGGCCATCCGGGCCGAGAAAGAAGACCGCGAGATGGACCCCGCGGCCAATCTCTATCCCCGGGCCGAGGACGGGTTGCGCTCCATGGCGGCGGTCTTTGCCGTGGCCGCAAGCGGCAAGGCCCAGGGTGCCTGGACCGACGCCCGCCCGCCGATTCTGCGATAAGTCCGCTGCCCTGCGGAGATGGACATCCGCGCGCGGGCCGGGCGACCGCCTAGCTCGGCTCTCGCAAGGTCGCCCGCTCCACCAGAGTGCAGGGCAGCATCCGTGTCACGGGCGGCCTCGGTCCCTCGGCGATACTGGCCTCGATCAGCGCGACCGTGTCGGCCACGATCTCGGCGATGGGCTGGCGGATGGTGGTCAGGGCGATATTCTCCCAACCCGCCATCTCCATGTCGTTGAGGCCGAGGATACCGACATCGCCCGGTACCCGGTGCCCTGCATCGCGGATGGCGCTCAGCGCCCCTATGGCGATCACGTCGTCACCGCAGAACCAGGCCTCGGCGACGGGACCGTCGTGCAGCAGCGCCCGCATGGTGTCGCGCCCGGCGGCAAAGGCATAGGCGCTGGTACAGCGTGCCCCGGCAAATGCAGCGCCCGCGCGATCCCGGAAACCGGTCAGGCGGTCCTGCGTGGTGCTGGCCTCTTCCGGGCCGCCCAGGAAACCGATGCGGCCGTAGCCGCGCGTCAGAAGCGTCTCGGCGGCCAGGTGCCCGGCGGCGACGTTGTCGATGCTGACAAGGTCCGTATCCGGCGCATTGCGCGACCAGCCGAAGGCGTGGACCACCGGCAGCCCCGCTTGCCGGAAGGCCGCGGTGAAATCCGGTGGCAGGGTAGAGGAGGCGACAATCACCCCGTCAACGCTGTATTGGCGCAGCATGTCCAGCGAACGTTCCGCATCGCCCGCGTGGGCCAGGTTGACGAGCAACGGACGCAGGCCCGCCGATTGCAGCGCCTGTGTGAACCGGTCGAAAATTTCCAGGAAATAGGGGTTGGAGAAGTTGTTCGAGACCAGTCCGACCAGCTTGGTTCGGCCCGTGGTAAGGCTGGAGGCAAGCACGTTGGGGTGATAGCCAAGCGCGGCGGCAGCCTCTTCGACCCTTGCGCGGGTGCGAGCCGAGACCGAGGCGCCGGCGGTGAAGGTCCGTGACACCGCGGATTTCGATACGCCAGCGCGCGCGGCGACATCCTGTAGCGTGACAGCCATCGATCCTCGGACGTTCTGTTCCACTACACCAGCAAACCGGGTCGGCCGCCGTGTTGCAACCGGTTTCACGCATTTCATGATGCCATGCCGCGTTTTGCGGCATTGCAAAGGGTGCCGCCCGTCATCCAAGATGGATCTACAGGAATTCTTCGGGGGGATGAGCATGGCACGGCGTCCGACGATAAGGGATGTGGCCCGCGAGGCGCAGGTCAGCGTCTCGACGGTGGACAGGGCGCTCAACGGGCGCGTCGCCGTGCGCGAGGATACCCTGAAGAAGATCGCCACAGCGGCCCACCGCGTGGGCTACCATGCGCGTGGCCTGTTCGATCACCGCCTGGTGGAGACCGTGCCCGAGATGCGCCTCGGCTTCGTGCTGCTGAAGGAACGGCAGGAGTTCTACCGGAATTTCCACGCCGAGATCGAACGGGCCGTGGCGACGCGCGCCGATATCCGCGGCAAGGCCGAGATTCGCTACGCGCAGTCCCAGTCACCCGAGGAATTCGCCGATATCCTTCATGCTCTGGGCCGCAGCTGCGATGCCGTGGCGGCCATTGCCGTAAACGACCGGCGGCTGGACCAGGTGGTCGAGGCGCTCAAGCGCGAGGGTGTCGCGACATTTTCGTTGCTCAACGATTTCGCGCAGGGAATTAGGAGCAATTACATAGGCCTGAACAACATGAAGGTAGGGCGGCAGGCGGCCTGGATGATCACCCAGACGTGCCCCGTTCCGGGCAAGCTGGCGATTTTCGTGGGGGGCAATCGCTGGCATGGGCACGACCTGCGAGAGGTGGGATTCCGGGCCTTCGCACGCGAACGCGCGCCGACCTTTCCGGTGCTGGATACCCTGGTGAACCTGGAGACCCGGCAACTGACATACGAGGCGACACTGGACCTGCTGACCCGTCACGCCGACCTGCGCGGCATCTACGTTGCGGGCGGCGGCATGGAGGGGGCCATCGCCGCCCTGCGCGAGGCCCGCGCGCCCGGCGAGGTGGCGCTGGTGGTCAACGAGGTGACACAGGAGAGCCGCGCCGCGTTGCTGGATGGCTACCTTCGGATGATCATCTCGACCCCGCTGGCCGAACTTTGCGACGACGTCGTCAGGCTCATGGTCAGAACGCGATCCGGCGACGACGGCACCATCGGCCAGCACTTTCTTGATCCCCGTATCATTCTGCCCGAGATCGCCTGAGCACCCGCAGGAATGACGAAAAAACGTCATTTTGCATGCGCGGAAAAACGTCATGAATGAGTGAAAGGACCGGCCCCCGCGTTGACGGAATCGCCGCGGCGCGTTTTGACTTCTGCGACAAGGAGGCGCACCGGGAGGGCGCCCGGGAGGGGGATCGTCGCCATGCAGCTTCGGACTGCGCTCAATCACATGACCGTGCCCGGGATGGGCTACGCGGCCTTTCTTGACCTCGCCTCAAGGCTTGGATGTGTCGGTGTCGAGGTGCGCAACGATATTCCCGGTCCGCTTTTCGATGGCGCACCGGCGATCGAGGGCGGCCAGATGGCCCGCGACAGGGGGCTGCGCCTGCTGGGGCTCGGCCAGGTCCAGCCCTTCAATGACTGGACGCCGGATCGCGAGCGCGAGGTCGCCGCCCTGATCGCCACCGCCCGCGAGGCCGGGGCCGAGACCATCAGCCTGATCCCGCGCAACGACGGCACCGGCACCGGTAACGGTGAACGCCACGCCAACCTGCGCATCGCGCTCAAGGCGATCCGGCCGATGCTGGACGATGCCGGGCTCGTCGCGCTGGTCGAGCCGCTGGGTTTCATCCGCTCTTCGCTGCGGTCCAAGCAGGAACTGGTCGAGACAATCGAGGCCCTGGACGCGGCGGATCGGTTCAGACTGGTCCATGACACCTTTCACCACACGCTGGTGGGCGGCGGCGCGCTGTTTGCCGAGATGACCGGGATCGTCCATGTGTCGGGGGTCTCTGACACGCAGGTCGCGGTGACACGCATGGAGGACGCCCACCGGGGGCTCGTGGACGCGGCCGACCGGCTGGGCAATGTCGACCAGGTCGCCGCGCTTATCGCGCAGGGATACGACGGCCCGGTCTCGATGGAGTGTTTCGCGCCCGAGGTCCATGCGCTGGCCGATCCGGAAGCGGCACTGCGCGGCGCTTTCGATTTCATGTCTTCGCAACTGGCGGAAAGGGCCGCCTAAGACGAAGGAGAACCGCCCCGGTTCACGGGGTATCCGGCGGAAAAACCGGTGTGCCGGACACCACGATTGGGAGGAACCAATGAAGAAGACACTTATCGCTGCAACCGCCATGATGACCGTCATGGGCTCGGCGTCCTTCGCCGAGACCATCGGCGCCTCTATCGCCCGGTTCGACGACAACTTCCTGACGGTCATGCGCAACGGCATGGTCGACTACGCCGACGGTCTGGAGGACGTCGAGCTTCAGGTCGAGGACGCGCAGGACGATGTTGCCAAGCAACTGGACCAGATCAACAACTTCATCGCCAGCGGCGTGGATGCGATCATCGTCAACGCGGTAGATACCTCGGCCACCCAGGCCATGACCCAGGCCGCTGCGAGCGCCGGCGTCCCGCTGGTCTATGTCAACCGCCAGCCGATCAACGTCGACACGCTGCCCGACGACCAGGCCTTCGTGGCCTCGAACGAGATCGAGTCCGGCACCCTGGCCGCCTTCGAGGCCTGCAAGCTGGCCCGTGCGCAGGGCCTGGCCGCTGGTGCCGATGCCTACATCCTGATGGGGCAGCTCAGCAACCAGGCGGCGGTGCAGCGCACCAAGGACGTCGATGACGTGATCGGCATGGACATGTGCAACTTCATCAACATCATCGACCGCCAGACCGCCGAATGGTCGCGCAACGAGGCCCAGGACCAGATGACCAACTGGATGTCCTCGGGCGAGCCCTTCGACATCGTCTTTGCCAACAACGACGAGATGGCCATCGGGGCGATCCAGGCGATGAAGGCCAACGGGATGTCCATGGAGGATGTCATCGTGGTGGGCGTTGACGCCACCCAGGACGCGCTGGTGGCCATGCAGGCCGGTGACCTGGACGCCACCGTGTTCCAGGATGCCTTCGGCCAGGGCGAAGGCTCGGTCGACGCTGCGCTGGCGCTGGCCCGCGGCGAGGAGGTGGATCAGAAGGTCTACATCCCGTTCCAGCTGGTGACGCCCGAGAACGTGGACGAGTTCCTCGACGAGAACTGATCCGGCAAGCCGCGGCAGGGCGCAAGCGCGCCCTGCCGCAGGTCTTGAAAAGCGGAACCGCGGCACGATAACCACCATCAGGGGAGCCACGAATGTCGGCGAAATCGGACGGTATCGGCGGGCTGAAATACGACAAGTCGAAAAAGACCTGGCCCAACGAATTCAACATTTTCATCGCACTGGTCGTGATCGTCGCGATCTTCGAGGCGCTGGGGCAGATTCTGCCCTACATGAACAGTCAAAGTTTCCTGTTCGACACGCAGGACCGGTTCGGCACCATCTTCAACGAAGCGCGCCTGCGCATCATCATCCTGCAGATCGCGATCATCGGGATCATCTCGCTGGGGGTGACGCAGGTGATCATTTCGGGCGGGATCGACCTGTCGTCGGGGCCCCTGGTCGCTGCGACCGCGATGATCGTGATGAGTTTCGCGCAGACGGGGCTGGTCAACGGAAACCCCAATCCGGCGGCGGTCTTCGGGCCTTGGTCCTTTGACCTTCCGGTGATCGTACCGATCCTGATCGGCCTGGCCTTCGGGGCTTTCATCGGCTCGATCAACGGCACGCTGATCGCCTTCACGCGCATCCCGCCATTCATCGCCACCCTGGGCATGTTCCTGATCTGCCGCGGTATCGCGCAGTGGTGGACGCGCGGCCAGCCGGTGTCGTTCCCCACGGAAAGCTATGCCTGGCTGGGGTCGGGCATGATGCCGGTCGTCTGGTTCCTGCTGCTGGCGGTCCTTTGCCACGTGCTGCTGCGTTATACCGTCTACGGCAAGCACACCTATGCCATCGGCTCGAACGAGGCGGCGGCGCGGATGTCGGGTATCAACGTCAAGCGGCACAAGGTTCTGGTCTACATGATCGCCTCGATGCTCGCGGCTTTCGCCGCCATCGTGCTCAGTTCCAAGAACCTGACCGCGCAGTCCGGCATGGGCCTGTTCTACGAGCTTTTCGCCATCGCAATGGCGGTGATCGGCGGGGTCAGCCTGACCGGCGGGCGCGGGTCGATCATCGGCACGGTGCTGGGCGCCATGGTCTTCGGCGTCATCCAGTCGGGCTTCACCTACGTCAAGCTGGACGCCTATTACCAGATCATGGCCATGGGCGCGATCATCATCAGTGCCGTGGTGCTCGACCAGTGGCGCCAGCAACGCGCCGCGGCGCGATCCTGAACCCGGAGGAGAGAGCAATGAGCGGTATCGAGCTTCACGACATGGGCGACATCATCCTCGAAACACGGGACCTGACCAAGCATTATGGCGGTGTTCATGCGCTGGAGGGGGCCGACTTCATCTTGCGCAAGGGTGAACACGTGGCGATCATGGGCGACAACGGGGCGGGCAAGTCCACCTTCGTGCGCCAGATCACCGGTGTCGAGCAGCGGACGCGGGGCGAAATCATCTTCGACGGCCACCCGGTGCATTTCGACGGGCCGCTGCATGCGCGCAAGGCCGGGATCGAGGCCGTGTTCCAGACCCTGGCCCTGGCCGATCACCTGGACGTGCCCGACAACCTGTTCCTGGGCCGCGAGAAGACCTGGATGGACTGGTTGGGACCTTTCCGATTTCTCGACTACAAGGCCATGCGGCAGGACACGATCGATGCGCTGGAAAAGACCGGGGTCAAGATCCCCAACATCCGCAACACGATCCAGAACATGTCCGGCGGTCAGCGCCAGTGCGTGGCCATCGCGCGCACCGCGAGCTTCCATTCCAAGCTGACAATCATGGACGAGCCCACGGCCGCGCTCGGGGTGCAGGAGACCGGCCAGGTCGAGAACATCATCCGCACCCTCAAGGAGCAGGGCGAACCGCTGGTCCTGATCAGCCACAACATGCGCCAGGTCATGGACCTCGTGGACCGGATCGTCGTGTTCCGCCGGGGCCGGATCGTCGCCAATCTCGACAAGGACGAGACCGATCATCAGGACGTGGTCGCCTACATCACCGGCGCCAAGACCCAGCCGGAATACGAGGTCGCAGAGATGACCTGACCGGCCACGCGGTCCGCTGAAAACGTCCGGGGCGCAGCCGCGGGGTTCATATTCCACGCTTAACGCGGGGCGAAAGCCCCGCCAGGGAAAGACAAGACATGACTGTGAGATTTGCCGTTCTGGGCGCTGGCCGCATCGGCCAGGTCCATGCCGCCGCCATTTCCAGCGTCCCGGGAGCCGCGCTGGTGGCCGTGGCCGATCCCGTGGCCGAGGCCGCACGGGCGGTGCAGGACACCCACGGCGGCGAGGTCCGCACCATCGACGAGATCGCGCGCAGCGATGACGTTGACGCGGTGGTGATCTGCACGCCGACGGATACCCATGCCGACCTGATCGAGCAGTTCTCGAAAACCGGCAAGGCGGTGTTCTGCGAAAAGCCCATCGACCTGTCGCTCGCCCGGGTACGGGACTGCCTGAGCGTCGTCGAGGCCGAGAAGGCGACGCTCATGGTCGGCTTCAACCGTCGTTTCGATCCCGATTTCATGGCCCTGAAATCCGCCATCGACGAGGGCCGCGTGGGCGATGTGGAAATGGTCACCATCGTCAGCCGCGACCCCGGCGCGCCGCCCGCCGACTATATCAGGCGCTCAGGCGGGATCTTCCGCGACATGACCATCCATGACTTCGATGTGGCCCGCTGGCTGCTGGGCGAGGACGTGGAGAGCGTGGTGGCGACCGGTGCGGTGCTGACCGACCCCGAGATCGGGCGGCTGTGCGATTTCGACAGCGTCAACGTGATCCTGCAGACGGCCAGCGGCAGACAGGCCATCATCACCAATTCGCGCCGCGCCGCCTATGGCTACGACCAGCGGATCGAGGTGCTGGGGTCGCAGGGCATGGTCGCCGCGCGCAACCACCACGAGGCCGATATCGATATCGCCGGGGCCGGCGGGTTCACCCGCCCGCCGCTGCTGAATTTCTTCATGACCCGCTACACGGCCGCCTATGCCAATGAGATCGCCGCCTTCGTGGCCGCGGTCGCCGAGGGCGCCGCAACCCCCACCACGGGCCATGACGGGATGATGGCGCTTGCGCTGGCAGATGCGGCGGTGAAATCGGTGGACGAGGGCCGCCTCGTGAAACTTGCAGAGGTGCTGGACTGAACCATGACCAAACTTGACGTCATCACGATCGGACGTGCGGGGGTGGACCTGTATGGTAGCCAGGTCGGCGGCCGACTCGAGGACATGGGCTCCTTCGACAAGTATATCGGCGGATCGCCCACCAACATTGCCTGCGGCACCGCCCGGCTGGGGCTGAAGTCGGGCCTTATCACCCGCGTGGGCGACGAGCACATGGGCCGTTTCATCCGCGAGCAGTTGCTCCGCGAAGGTGTCGACGTGGACGGGGTCGGAACCGACCCGGATCGCCTGACAGCGCTCGTGATCCTCGGCATTCGTGACGCGGAGCAATTCCCGCTGATCTTCTATCGCGAAAACTGCGCGGACATGGCGCTTAGCGAAGATGATATCGACGAGGGCTATGTCGCAAGCGCCCGGGCCATCGTGCCCACGGGCACGCATCTCAGCCATCCGCGCACCGAGGCCGCGGTGATCAAGGCGCTCAAGCTGGCCCGCAAGCACGGGCTGCGGACGGCGCTGGACATAGATTATCGCCCGAACCTCTGGGGCGTTGCCGGGCACGGCGAGGGCGAAAGCCGCTTCGTCGAAAGCGCCGCCGTGACCGAAAGGCTGCAGGCGTCGCTGCATTACTTCGACCTGATCGTGGGCACCGAGGAGGAGTTCCATATCGCCGGCGGCACCACCGACACCCTGGCCGCCCTGCGCGCGGTGCGCGCGGTCAGCGACGCGGTGCTGGTCTGCAAGCGCGGCGCCGAAGGGGCCGTGGCCATCGAGGGCGCGGTCCCCGACAGCCTGGACGAGGGCCAGGCCGGCCCGGGCTTCCCGATCGAGGTGTTCAACGTGCTGGGGGCAGGGGACGGGTTCTTCTCGGGGCTTCTGAAGGGCTGGCTGGACGGGCCCGATGATCTGACGGACTGGCCCACGGCCCTGAAATACGCTAACGCCTGCGGTGCTCTCGCGGTCAGCCGACATGGCTGCACGCCGGCTTATCCGTCGCTGGAAGAGCTGGAATTCTTCCTTGACCGCGGGATCGTTCGACCGGACCTGCGCAACGACGTGGACCTCGAACAGGTGCACTGGTCGACCAATCGCAAGGGCGATTGGGCAACCTTGCGCACCTTCGCCTTCGACCACCGCGCGCAACTTGAGGACATGGACGGGTACACGCCCGAGAAAGGCGACAGGTTCAAGGAATTGTGCCTAGACGCCGCTCTGCGTGTGCAGGGCGGGCAGGGGGGCCATGGCATCCTGTGCGACAACAGGATCGGGCGCCGCGCCCTGCACCGGGCCAGTGGTTCGGGCCTGTGGATCGGCCGGCCGGTCGAATTGCCCGGCTCGCGGCCCGTCGATTTCGAACCCGAGCTGGGTTCGGACCTCGGGCAATTGCGCGAATGGCCGCGCGAGAACGTGGTCAAACTGCTGGTCTTCTGCCACCCGGATGATGACGACAAGACGCGCAAGATGCAGCTGGCACGGGTCAGGCGGGTTTTCACCGCGGCGCGGCGCAACGGGCTGGAGTTCCTGCTGGAAGTGATCCCGTCGAAGGTCGGCCCCGTGGAGGACGAAACCACCGCGACCCTGATCCAGGGCTTTTACGACGCGGGCGTCTATCCCGACTGGTGGAAGCTGGAACCCTTCAAGAGTCCGGCCGCCTGGCAGAAGGCCGTAGCGGCGATCACCCGCAACGATCCCCACACGCGGGGCATCGTGGTGCTGGGGCTCGACGCGCCCGAGGTGGAATTGACCGAGAGCTTTGCGCTGGCCGCCGCGCAGCCGCTGGTCAAGGGCTTTGCCGTGGGCCGCACGATCTTCGGCGATGCGGCGCGTGCCTGGTTCAAGGACGAGATGAGCGACGCCGACGCGGTGGCCACGATGGCCGATCGCTACGGGCGTCTGTGTGAAATCTGGGATACGGCCCGGGCCAAGGCCGGGCTGAGCGAGGAGCATTAGCAATGGTCAAGACGATCCGACTGACCGCCGCGCAGGCGCTGGTGAAATATATCGCCGCGCAGAAGAACGAGGATGGCGAGACCTTCATCGCCGGCTGCTGGGCCATCTTCGGCCATGGCAACGTGGCGGGCCTGGGCGAGGCACTCTATCCCGTGCAGGACGTGCTGCCGACCTACCGGGGGCACAACGAACAGACCATGGCCCATTGCGCCATCGCCTACGCCAAGCAGTTGCGGCGCAAGCGGGCCATGGCGGTGACATCGTCGATCGGTCCGGGGGCGACGAACATGGTCACGGCGGCGGCGCTGGCGCATGTCAACCGCTTGCCGGTGCTGCTGTTGCCCGGGGATGTCTTCGCAAATCGTGGTCCGGACCCGGTGCTGCAACAGATCGAGAATTTCGGTGATGGCACGGCCAGCGTGAACGACACCTTCAAGACCGTCAGCCGCTATTTCGACCGGATCAGCCGGCCCGAGCATTTGCTGACCGCGCTGCCGCGCGCCTTTCGCACCATGACCGATCCGGCCGACTGCGGCCCGGTGACGCTGTCGCTGTGCCAGGACGTCCAGGCCGAGGCTCATGATTACCCGGTCAGCTTCTTCGAACCGCAGGTCTGGCGGCCCCGCCGGGTGCGGCCCGACGCGACCGAGCTGGCGGCCATGGCCGATGTCGTGAAATCCGCGCGGCGGCCGGTGATCGTTGCGGGCGGCGGCGTGCATTATTCCGGCGCGACCGAGACGCTGAGGGCTTTTGCCGAGACCCACAACATCCCCGTCGCGGAAACCCAGGCGGGCAAATCCGCGCTGCCCTGGGACCATCCGCTGAACCTTGGTCCCATCGGCGTGACCGGTGGCGAACCGGCGAATACCGTCTGCGCCGAGGCCGACCTTGTGCTGGGCGTGGGCACGCGTTTCCAGGATTTCACCACGGGCAGCTGGGGGCTTTTCGCGAATCCCGATCGCCGCATCGCCTGCCTGAACGTGGCCGCCTATGATGCGGCCAAGCACAGTGCCGTGCCACTGGTGGCCGATGCGCGGGCCGGGCTGGAAGAACTGGGCGCCGTTCTGGGGGGGCATACTGCGCCGGGCGACATCGAGGGACTGAAACCGGCCTGGTTTGCCAAGGTCGATCCCGTCACCGCCCCGCCCGAGGACACCAACCAGCTTCCCACCGACATGCAGGTGGTGGGCGCGGTCCAGCGGCAGGCGACCGAGGACACGGTCGCCATGTGCGCTGCCGGCACCATGCCGGGCGAGCTGCACAAGCTGTGGAAGGCGGGCAGGCCCGGAAGCTACCACATGGAATACGGGTTTTCCTGCATGGGGTACGAGATCCCGGGCGCCATGGGGATCAAGATGGCCCAGCCCGGGGCCGACGTGATCTGCTTTACCGGCGATGGCACCTACATGATGGCCAATTCGGAAATGGCCACGGCGGCGATGATGGGCGTCAGCTTCACCGTTGTCGTCACCGACAACCGCGGCTTCGGTTGCATCAACCGCTTGCAGATGGGCACGGGCGGGGCCGAGTTCAATTGCATGCTCGACCACGCGGTCGGCGGCGAGAATTCGAACATCGACTTTGCCGCCCATGCGGCCGCGATGGGCGCCACCGCGCGAAAGGTTGCCAGCATCGCCGAGCTGGAAGAGGCGCTGGCCCGGCGCCACGACGTCACCGGGCCCTACGTCGTGGTTATCGACACCGATCCCTATCCCAGCACCGAACACGGCGGCACCTGGTGGGAAGTGGGCACGCCCGAGGTGTCCGACCGTGCCGAGGTCGCCGAGGCCCGCGCCCGTTACGAGGCCAACAAAGCGACGCAAAGGGCCGATTGATGAGTGTGAAACTGGGTATATCCCTGATCGCCTGGCAGAACGACGACCTGCCGGCGCTCACGGCGGATTTCACCACCGAGGGTGCGATGGAGGACGCGGGCCGGATCGGCTATTCGGGCGTCGAACGCGGCCGTCGGATGCCGCCGGATACCGAGGGGTTGCGTGCCTATCTCGACCGCTACGGCGTCGCACTCTGCGGCGGCTGGTGTTCGGGCAACCTCATGCTTGACGACCTGGAGACGGAAAAGGCGACGATCCGGGCCCAGGTCGACCAGTTCGCGGCGCTGAATGCGCCCTGCCTGGTCTATGCGGAGTGTTCCAACACCATCCAGGGCGACCAGGACCGCCCTGTGCGCCAGCGGCCCAAGTTGACCCGTGACGAGGTCATGGGCTACGCGGCCCGGTTGTCGGAGCTGGCGAAATGGTCCGCCGAGCGGGGCTGCCGTCTGGCCTATCATCACCACATGGGCGCGATGGTGCAGGATGCCGAGGATATCGACTGGCTCATGGAAGGGTCCACGTCCGATCTGACGCTGCTGTTCGACACCGGCCATCTGCACTTTGCCGGGGCCGACCCGCTTGCCGTGCTGGACAGATGGGGGCACCGGGTCAGCCACGTGCACTTCAAGACCGTGCGCCAGCCGGTACTGGACTGGGTTCGGGCCGAGGATCGCAGCTTTCTCGACGGTGTGGCGCACGGTGTTTTCTCGGTGCCGGGCGACCCGGAGGGCTGTATCGACTTCCAACCCATCACGGATCGTCTCAAGGCGATGGACTACGACGGCTGGATCGTGGTCGAGGCCGAACAGGACCCGGCCAAGGCGCCACCGCATCGCTACTCGAAAATGGGCTTCGATCATCTTGCCGAAATCTGCACCCGTTCGGGGCTGGAGATCGGGCACTAGGCTTCGCCGGCCCCCGCGCGGGGTCAACACCACCACCATGAACTGCAGGAGGAAATCATGGTAAAATCGGAACTCGGGCACGTCGGCTATTTCGACCGGGAGTCCTGCGATCTGGACGAATTCAAGGTGTTGACCTCGCAGAACCTGACAGCGGGGGATGTCCCCCATGCCGCGGGGATCGAGAAGAATGTCCCGCTCTACGACATGGAGAGCCTGCGTCCCGCCCTGGAGGACCCGGAACGACGCCGCGCCCTGCTGGCGGAATGGGGTCGTGTCTTTCGGTCCTCGGCGGGTGTCATCGCGCTGAAACGGGCCTATGCGGACACCTCGGTCATCGACCGGGCCAGCGAGATCTTCCGACGGATCATCGTCGAGGAACGGGAATCCGCGGCCGGCAAGGGCGATCATTTCGCCGCGGCCGGAGCCAATGACCGGATCTGGAATTCGCTGCAAAAACAATGCGTGAAGGACCCCGAAGGCTTTGCCCTCTATTTCGGCAACGCGTCCTTGGCGGCAGCGGCCGAGGCCTGGCTGGGTCCGAACTACCAGATGACGGCGCAGGTCAATCAGGTCCGGCCCGGCGGCAAGGCGCAGACGGCACACCGGGATTATCACCTGGGGTTCATGAGTGCCGAGGAGGCCATGCGCTATCCCGCCCACGCCCACGAGGTGACCGCGACCCTGACGCTTCAGGGGGCCGTCGCCCATGTGGACATGGCCGTGGAAAGCGGACCGACCAAGCTGCTGCCTTTCAGCCAGCTTTACGGGCCGGGATATGTGGCCTTTCATGACGAGGGCTTTCGCGACTGGTTCGAAGAGGCCCATGTCCAGGTGCCGTTGGAAAAGGGCGATGCGGTCTTCTTCAACCCGGCGGTGTTCCATGCCGGCGGCGAGAACCGCACCGCCGATGTCGAACGCCTGGTGAACCTGCTTCAGGTCTCGTCGGCCTTTGGCCGGTCGCTGGAAGCGGTGGACCGCCGCACCATGGCGCAGGCCCTGCTACCCGAGCTGGTCAAGCTCAAGCAGGGCGGCGCGATGGGGGTCACCGACCTGGACGCGGCGATCGCCGCCTGCGCCGAGGGCTACCCCTTCCCGACCAACCTCGACACCGATCCGCCGGTTGGCGGGTTGGCCCCGCCCAGCATGGCCGCTTTCATGCGCCAGGCGCTGCAAGAAGGCTGGACCGCCGCGCAGTTCGCGCGCACCCTGGCCGACCAGCAGGCCCGGCAGGCGGCCTGAGCGGGTGTTCAACCTGCGCCACCCCTTCTTTCGGCCGCTCGCGACGCGGGCGGTCGTCACGGGGGTGGCGCTTGGTTGGGCGCTGTTCGAACTGGTCAATGGCAACGCCGGATGGGCCGCGATCTTCGGCGCCTTCGGTGGGCTCTGTGTTTACGAATTCTTCCTGGTCTTCGACCCGGAGAACTACAAGGACAAGGATGATGGCTGACCTTCTGTGCAGACCTTTCGGTACCCATGGTGAAGTCCACCGTATCACCCCGGAAAGCGCCGGCTGGCGTTATGTCGGTTTTTCGCTTCACCGTCTGCAGCCGGGCGAGACGGCCGCCGACACCACGGGCGAGCGCGAAGCGATCCTTGTCATGGTCGAGGGCAAGGCACGGATGCAGGCCGCAGGGCAGGACTGGGGCGTGCTGGGCGACCGGATGGATGTCTTCGAAAAGACCCCGCCGCATTGCCTTTACGTGCCGACTGACAGCGACTGGTCGGCGGTTGCCGAAACCCACTGCACCATAGCCGTCTGTTCCGCCCCGGGCACCGGCGGGCATCCGGCCCGCCGCATCGGCCCCGAGGGCATCGAGTTGACCGAGCGCGGCAAGGGCAACAACACGCGCTATATCAACAACATCGCCATGGAGGGCGAGGACTACGCCGATCGTCTGCTCGTCACCGAGGTCTTCACCCCCGACGGCAACTGGTCGTCCTATCCCAGCCACCGTCATGACGAGGATGACTACCCCCGCATCACCTACCTGGAAGAGACTTACTACCACCGCCTCAACCCGTCGCAGGGCTTCGGCCTGCAGCGGGTCTACACCGAGGACGGGACCCTAGACGAGACCATGGCCGTTTCCGACGGCGACGTGGTGCTGGTGCCGCGCGGGCATCACCCCTGCGGCGCGCCCTACGGGTTCGAGATGTACTATCTCAACGTCATGGCCGGCCCGCTGCGCAAGTGGCGTTTCCAGGCCGATCCGGCGGTGAAATGGATCATGGACCGCGACGCCTGAGGGGGCAGGGACGGGCGGCGCCATCGGCCGCCCGCGCCCGGGTCACAGGCAGTCGGCCAGTGTGCTGGCCAAGCCGCGCATCATTGCGGGGTAAAGCTCCGGTCCCGGCGCCAGGTCCGACCCCATCGGGTCCAGCACTCCGGTGCTGGCCTCGGACCCTTCCATGACCGCCGTCACGATGCCGGGGTCGAACTGCGGTTCCGCCAGGACGCAGGTCACGCCCTGTTCGTCGACGCGGGCCCGGATTTCGGCGATGCGCGCGGGGCTCGGATCTGTCGCGTCCGAGAGCGAGATTGCCCCAGAGGCGGGCAGATCGAAGGCCGACTCGAAATACTGGTAGGCGTCGTGAAAGACGATGAACCTGCCATCACGCACCGGGTCGAGCATCGCGTCGATGTCGTTCGACAGGCTGTCCAGCTCCGCGCGGGCTGCCGTCGCATTCGCGAAGTAGGCGCCGGCGTTGCCGGGGTCGGCTTGCGAAAGCTGGGCGGCAATGGCGTTCAGCCAGACGGCGGCGTTGTCGGGCGAAAGCCAGGCGTGGGGGTCATGCGCGCCGTGATCGTGGCCCGCGTGGGCGTCCTCATGGTCGCCGTGGCCCTCATCGTCATGATCATCATGCCCGTGATCATCATGCCCGTGATCATCATGACCCTCGTCCCCATGGTTGCCATGCTCGTCGTGGGCGTGCTCTTCCTCTCCATGATCGTGGACATGCGCCTCGAACAACGCGCCCTCCCGGATCGGCAACCGGGTCACGCCATCGGCCTCTAGCAGTTCGGTGACCGCGGCGCCGGTGGCCACGGTGCTGATGGCGTCCGCCAGCCAAGGCGTCAGGCCGGGGCCGATCCAGAAGACCAGGTCGGCCTCTTGCAGGGCGGCGGCCTCGGAGGGGCGCAGGCTGTATTCATGGGGGGTGGCGCCCGGGGCGACGATCAGGTCCGGGGTGCCGATCCCTTCCATGACGCGTGCCACCAGCGAATGAACAGGCGCGATGTCCACGGCCACGTCCGGCACATCGGCCAGCGCGGTTCCGGCCATGAGCGTGGCGGCGACAGAGAGGGGCAGGCGGGTTCTGGACATCGGCGTCTCCATGTGATTGTGTAACATTAGTGGCTGAATAGATGATATGAGATAACATGACAAGCCTTGAAGTGGGCACCGATACAGGCACCGAGAGAAGCCCCGACCATCCCGCCGAGCCGGTGGGCTTCGGGACGCACGACCACGCCAGTTGCATTTCCGACGGGTTGGCCCAGGCCGAGGCCCAATGCGCCGCCGAAGGCTTGCGTCTGACCCCCGTGCGGCGCAAGGCGCTGGAAATCCTGCTGCAGGAGCATCGCGCACTGGGCGCCTACGATATGCTCGACCGGCTGCGCGGTGCGGGATTCGGCTCGCAGCCGCCGGTGGCCTACCGGGCGCTGGAGTTCCTGGTGGCCAACGGCTTTGCGCACAAGATCGAGTGCCTCAATGCCTTCATCGCCTGCGCCCATCCCGGCGCGCGGCACACGCCCGCATTCATGATCTGCCGCGCCTGCGAATCGGTGGCCGAGGCCCAGGCCGCACCCGCCCGCGGCAGCCTTGGCAAGGCCGCGCGCGCCACCGGGTTCCGTATCGAGCGCACGGTGGTCGAGGCAGAGGGCCTCTGCCCCGCCTGCCAGGACGGTGGCGCGCAATGAGCCTGATCGCCGCGGAAAGCCTCAGCGCGGGCTACGGCGCCGATCCGGTGCTGCGCAACGTGTCCTTCGCGATCGAGCCGGGAGAGATCGTCACCGTGGTCGGCCCCAACGGGTCTGGCAAGACGACGCTGCTGCGCACGCTGATCGGGGCGCTGCGCCCCACGGCGGGGCGTATCCGCCGCAAGCCCGGCCTGCGGGTCGGATACGTGCCGCAGAAACTGCACATTGACCGGACCCTGCCGATGACCGTCGAGCGGTTCCTGCGCCTGCCGGGCCGCAGTTCTCGGGCCGCCTGTTCCCGCGCGCTCGAGAGTGCCGGTGTGCCGGACCTGTTGCAGCGGCAGATGGCGGGCCTGTCGGGCGGTCAGTTCCAGCGCGTCCTGCTGGCGCGTGCCTTGATCGAGACGCCGGACCTTCTTTTGCTGGACGAGGCGACGCAGGGGCTCGACCAGCCCGGCTCTGCCGCCTTCTATACCCAGATCGACGCGGTCCGGCACGGGACCGGCTGCGCGGTGCTGATGATCAGTCACGAGTTGCACGTCGTCATGAGCGCCTCGGACCGGGTGATCTGCCTCAACGGCCATGTCTGTTGCCAGGGCACCCCGGCGGTGGTTTCGGCGGCGCCGGAATACCGCGCGCTCTTCGGGAGCGGCACGGGGGGGGCGCTGGCGCTCTACCGGCACGATCACGACCACAGTCACGACCATGACGGGGCCTGCACCCACGACCAGCCCGGCAAGGAGGCCGCCGAGTGATGCTGGACGATTTCATGACCCGCGCCGTGCTGGCCGGGGTCGGCGTGGCCATTGCCGCGGCCCCGCTGGGCAGTTTCGTGGTCTGGCGCCGGATGGCCTATTTCGGCGATGCCACCGCGCATGCGGCGATCCTCGGCGTGGCGCTTTCGCTGGCCTTGCAGGTGTCGATCTTTGCCGGGGCCATGGCGGTGGCCCTGGCCATGGCGCTGACCGTCACGGCGCTGTCGGGGCGCGGCTATGCCATGGACACGCTGCTTGGGGTGCTCGCGCATTCGGCGCTGGCCTTCGGACTGGTCGCGGTGTCCTTCCTGTCGGGAATCCGCATCGACCTGATGGCCTATCTCTTTGGCGACATCCTGGCGGTGTCGCGCGGCGACCTCGCGGTGATCTGGGGTGGCGCGGCGCTGGTCGTCGGGCTGATCGGCTGGCGCTGGTCGGCGCTTCTGACCGCCACCCTGAACGAGGAACTGGCCCATGCCAGCGGTATAAACCCGCGCCGCGAACAACTGGTGCTGACCCTCGCGCTTGCGATCACCGTGGCCGTGGCGATCAAGGTGGTCGGCGTGCTGCTGATCGCGGCCATGTTGATCATTCCGGCAGCCGCGGCGCGGCCGCTGGCCCGCACGCCTGAACAGATGGCCCTGATCGCGGCAGTCCTCGGCAGCGGCTCGGCCATCGTGGGGCTGCGCGCGGCCTATGTCCTCGACACGCCGGCGGGGCCGTCGATTGTCTGTGTCGCGGCGCTGGTCTTTCTGACCACCAGCCTTTTGCAGGGGCTCATGGTGGGGCAGGGGCGCTGACGATCGGCGCGCGCGCAGGTTCCGGTCTCTGATCTGGATCAATCAAATCCGGCACGGTATATGCGACAAATCGACCGGCTGGCCGACAGCTCCAAGAAGATGGATCCATGACATGCGCCTGACAACCCGGACCAACCTTGCCTCTCGCGTTCTGATGTTCTGCGCGGTCAACGAGGGGCGGCTCGTGCGGTCTGGCGAGGTGGCTGAGACCTGCAACGCCTCGGCCAACCATATCGCCCGGGTGGTCAACCTGCTGCACGCGGGGGGGTTCATCGAGACGGTGCGCGGCCGCACCGGGGGGCTCCGGCTGGCCGCGCCGCCCGAGCAAATCTCGATGGGCGAGGTGTTTCGCGTCTTCGAGGCCGACATCCCCTTCGCGGAATGCTTCGACCCCGAGACGAACACCTGCCCGCTGATTGGCACATGCCGGTTGCGCCATGCCCTGACGCGGGCGCTCGCGGCATTCTACGACGAATTGGATCGTTTGACCCTGGCGGACCTCGTCGAGGGCAACTGCGGGCTACACGGGTTGCTCGCGCTGCCCGAGGTGCTGGGCGAGGCCTGCGCGGCGCCCGGCTGAGTCAGGGGCCGCGGCTCGGCATAAACCTGCTGTTAACCTTGGCGCCGCATGCTCATGGTTAAGAATTCTATTGAAATGTTCCTGTTTTGGTCCCATACCGTGGAACAAGACGCGAACACGGCACCAATTGCTGCCCGCGGGCGGGTATGGAATAAGGGTTTCACACATGGCAACGGCAGATCTCCTCAACATGACAGACAAAGCATCGGCAGATAAGCAAAAGGCCCTCGATTCCGCCCTGGCGCAGATCGAGCGGCAATTCGGCAAGGGGTCCATCATGAAGATGGGCGGCGACAATGCCATGCGCGACATCGAGGCGACCTCGACCGGGTCGCTCGGCCTGGATATCGCGCTGGGCATCGGCGGGCTGCCCAAGGGCCGCATCATCGAGATCTACGGTCCCGAATCGTCGGGCAAGACCACGTTGACGCTGCACGCCGTGGCCGAGGAACAGAAAAAGGGCGGCGTCTGCGCCTTCGTTGACGCCGAGCACGCGCTTGATCCGCAGTATGCCAAGAAACTGGGTGTCGACCTGGACGAGCTTTTGATCTCGCAGCCCGACACGGGCGAACAGGCGCTGGAAATCACCGATACGCTGGTCCGATCGGGCGCGGTCAACATGATCGTGGTCGACTCGGTCGCCGCGTTGACCCCGAAATCCGAGCTTGAGGGCGACATGGGCGACAGCAGCGTCGGTGTCCAGGCCCGCCTGATGAGCCAGGCGATGCGCAAATTGACCGGCTCGATGAGCCGGTCCAACTGCATGGTCGTCTTCATCAACCAGATCCGCATGAAGATCGGTGTCATGTTCGGCAGCCCCGAGACCACCACCGGCGGCAACGCGCTGAAATTCTATTCTTCCGTGCGGCTCGACATCCGGCGCATAGGCGCGGTCAAGGACCGTGACGAGGTCGTGGGCAACGCCACCCGCGTCAAGGTCGTCAAGAACAAGGTCGCTCCGCCCTTCAAGCAGGTGGAATTCGACATCATGTATGGCGAGGGCATATCGAAGAACGGCGAGCTTCTCGACCTGGGCGTAAAGGCCGGCGTGGTCGAGAAATCGGGCGCCTGGTTCAGCTACGGTGACGAGCGCATCGGCCAGGGGCGCGAGAACGCCAAGACCTTCCTGAAGGAAAATGCCGCCATCGCCCATGATATCGAGGACAAGATCCGCGCCGCCCACGGGCTGGAGTTCGACTCGCCGCCCGATGGCGACGACGACGCCCTTGTCGAGGGCTGAGCGCCGGGCGGCGCGACAGACCGAAAATCGGGGGCACCGGTCGTTTGGCCGGTGCCCCTTTCGCATCCGCGCCCTGTGGACAGTCGCGCGGCCCAAGGCTATTTCTGACCGGCCATAAACCCCGGGATGCGATCATGACCAGCCTTGCCGATATCCGCAGCACTTTCCTCGACTATTTCAAGCGTCAGGGCCACGCCGTCGTGCCCAGTTCGCCCCTGGTGCCGCGCAACGATCCGACGCTGATGTTCACCAATTCCGGGATGGTGCAGTTCAAGAATCTTTTCACCGGCCTGGAACATCGCGACTACCAGCGCGCCACCACCAGCCAGAAGTGCGTGCGGGCGGGCGGCAAGCACAATGATCTGGACAATGTCGGCTATACCGCCCGGCACCATACCTTCTTCGAGATGCTGGGAAATTTCAGCTTCGGCGACTATTTCAAGGCCGAGGCGATCCCCTTCGCCTGGGAACTGCTGACCCGGGAGTTCGGCATCGACCCGTCGCGCCTGCTGACAACGATCTACCATACCGATGACGAGGCCCATGCGCTGTGGCGCAAGATCGGCGTTCCTGACGACCGGATCATCCGCATCGATACCGCTGACAACTTCTGGCAGATGGGGCCGACCGGCCCCTGTGGCCCCTGCACGGAAATCTTCTACGATCACGGCGATCACATTCCCGGCGGCCCGCCGGGCAGCCCGGACGAGGACGGGGACCGTTTCATCGAGATCTGGAACATCGTTTTCATGCAGAACGAGCAGTTCGAGGACGGTTCAATGAAAGCATTGGACATGCAGTCCATCGACACCGGCATGGGGCTGGAACGGATCGGCGCGCTGTTGCAGGGCAAGCACGACAATTACGACACCGACCTGATGCGCGCGCTGATCGAGGCCAGCGCGAATGCCACGAGCGTGGACCCCGATGGCGGTGGCAACGTGCATCACCGGGTGATTGCCGATCACCTGCGCTCTACCTCTTTCCTGATCGCCGAGGGGGTGCTGCCGGGCAACGAGGGGCGCGGTTACGTGCTGCGCCGGATCATGCGCCGGGCCATGCGCCACGCACACCTGCTGGGCGCAAAGGACCCGGTCATGCACCGGCTTGTTCCGGAACTGGTCAAGCAGATGGGCGGGCATTACCCGGAACTGAGCGAACGCCAGGCCACGATCGAGGAAACCCTGCTGGGGGAAGAGCAGCGTTTTCGCCAGACCCTTGACCGGGGCCTGAAACTGCTGGCCGAGGAAACCTCGGACATGAAGGAAGGTGAGGCGCTTGCCGGGCAAACCGCCTTCAAGCTCTATGACACCTACGGGTTTCCGCTGGACCTTACACAGGATGCCCTGCGCGACCGAGGAATCCAGGTCGATACCGATGGCTTCGATGCGGCAATGGCGGAACAGAAGGCCAAGGCGCGCGCGGCCTGGGCCGGATCGGGCGAGGCGGCGGACGCCGACGTCTGGTTCGACATCGCAGATGAGCGCGGGGCGACGGATTTCCTGGGCTATGACACCGAAAAGGCCGAGGGCCAGGTCGTCGCGATCGTCCGTGGCGGCGACAGGACCGAGAGCGCCAAGGCGGGCGAGACCGTGCAGGTTGTCTGCAACCAGACACCCTTCTACGCAGAGGCCGGCGGCCAAGTGGGCGACAGCGGCACGCTGACGACGGACACCGGCGCAGCCCGGATCACCGACACGAAAAAGGCCGCCGGGGTCTTCATCCACTTCGCGGAGGTCACCGAAGGCGAGATGTCCACGGGCCAGGGCGCGGAACTGGAAGTAAACCACGCCCGCCGCACCACGATCCGCGCCAACCACTCTGCCACGCACCTGCTGCACGAAGCCCTGCGCGAGGCGCTGGGGGATCACGTCGCGCAGCGCGGCTCGCTCAATGCGCCCGACCGTCTGAGGTTCGACTTCAGCCACGCCAAGCCGATCTCTCTGGACGAGATCCGCGCGATCGAGACCCGCGTGAACGGGATGATCCGCCAGAACAGCCCCGTCACCACCCGCATCATGACACCCGATGATGCCCGGTCGCTGGGTGCGCAGGCGCTCTTTGGCGAGAAATACGGCGACGAGGTGCGTGTCGTTTCCATGGGCAAGGCCGAGACCGGCAAGGGGCTGGACGGGCAGACCTGGTCGATCGAGCTTTGCGGCGGCACCCATGTGCGCCAGACCGGCGATATCGGCGCCTTCGTGTGCCTGTCCGACAGCGCCTCCAGCGCGGGGGTTCGCCGGATCGAGGCGCTGACCGGGCAGGCCGCGCTGGACTATCTGACGGGGCAGGACCACCGGTTGGCCGAAGCGGCGCTGGCGCTGAAAACCCGGCCGGACGACGTACCCGACCGCCTCAGGACGGTCCTCGAGGAGCGTCGCGCCCTCCAGAACGAGGTTGCGCAGCTCAGACGCGAACTTGCGATGGGCGGCGGCGGATCGAACGGGCCCGACGCACGGGAGATCAATGGTATACCCTTCACCTCTCAGGTGCTGTCCGGGGTGACCGGCAAGGACCTTCCCGGTATCATCGACGACATGAAGGGTCGGATGGGCAGCGGGGCCGTCTTGCTGATCGCCGATACGGGCGACAAGGCGGCGGTGGCCGCAGGCGTGACACCGGACCTGACCGAAACCGTCAGCGCCGTGGACCTTGTCCGCGCAGCCGTGGGCGAGTTGGGTGGCAAGGGTGGCGGCGGCCGCCCGGACATGGCCCAGGGCGGCGGAAAGGATGCGGGCAATGCCCAGGCCGCCATCGCGGCGGCGGAAAAGGTGTTGGGCTGAGCGCCGAGCCGATCGCGCGAAACGAGGTCCCGCGTCCCGAAGACGCGCCACATATGCCGCGTAGACGGAGGCCCGTGCCGCCGAACGCGGCCGGCGTTTCCCGGTAAAGGCGAGGCAACGCGTGCTCGAGCGGCCGGATGCGCGACCGCCACTGTGTCGCGGAATTCCCCGATTGCGCCACCGCGGAAGCGTGGTATGACAGGTTGCCAGACGACGACAGTCTGCCAAATGCCCGGCGCGCCGCGCCGCGTGTTCTCGTTATGATGGAGGGGACCTGATGCCCGCACTCTGGATTGCCCATGTCACGGTGACGGACCCTGACGCCTATGGCGAATACGCCAAGCTGGCCGGACCGGCCGTTGCCAAGCATGACGGCACTTTCCTGGCCCGTGGGGGTCGCGTCGTGCAACTGGAAGGCAAAGAACGGCCGCGAAACGTGGTTGCACGCTTCCCGTCGGTCGAGGCGGCCGTGGAGTGCTACAACAGCCCCGACTACCAGGAGGCGCTGAGCCACGCGCGCGGCGCGTCCGAGCGCGAGCTCATGGTCATCGAAATCGACGAGTAACCTGTTTCCCGGGCCTGTCGGCCACGGGAACAAAGGCGTGCAATCCTGGTCAGCCTGCCGCCTTGGCCTGGCGTTTGCGCTCGTGGGGGTCAAGGTGGCGCTTGCGCAGACGGATGGCGTTGGGCGTGACCTCGACAAGCTCGTCATCGTCGATATAGGCGATGGCTTCTTCCAGCGAGAGCGTCACAGGCGTGGTCAGGCGCACCGCCTCATCCGTGCCCGAAGCACGCACGTTCGTGAGCTTCTTGCCCTTGAGCGGGTTGACCTCGAGGTCGTTTTCACGGGAATGCTCGCCGATGATCATGCCCTGGTAGACGTCCGTCTGGGCGCCGATGAACATCTTGCCGCGGTCCTCCAGGTTCCACAGGGCAAAGGCGACGGATTGGCCGTTCTCCATCGAGATCAGCACCCCTTGGCGGCGGCCGGGAATCGGGCCCTTGTGCGGGGCCCAGCCGTGGAACATGCGGTTGAGCACGCCGGTGCCGCGCGTGTCGGTCAGGAATTCGCCGTGATAGCCGATGAGCCCGCGCGCTGGCACGTGGGCCACGATCCGCGTCTTGCCCGCCCCGGCCGGTTTCATCTCGACCAGTTCGCCCTTGCGCGGGCCGGTCAGCTTTTCGATCACGGCACCGGAATGGTCGTCGTCCACGTCGATGGTGACTTCCTCGATCGGTTCCATGCGCTGGCCGTCCTGCTCCTGGAACAGGACCCGGGGGCGCGAGATCGACAGTTCGAAGCCCTCGCGGCGCATATTCTCGATCAGAACGCCCATCTGCAATTCGCCGCGTCCGGCGACGTCGAAGGCCTCGCCACCGGGCGTATCCGTGACCTTGATGGCGACGTTGATCTCGGCCTCCCTCATCAGGCGCTCTCGGATCACGCGAGACTGGACCTTCTTGCCGTCGCGGCCGGCCAGCGGGCTGTCGTTGATGCCGAAGGTGACGCTGATGGTCGGCGGGTCGATTGGCTGGGCCGGGATCGCCGCGGTGACCTCGGGGGCGCAGATCGTGTCGGCCACGGTGGCCTTGGCCATGCCAGCGATGCTGATGATATCGCCGGCAACGGCTTCCTCGATGGGCTGCTGGGCCAGGCCCCGGAAGGCCAGGATCTTGGAGACCCGGAAGCTCTCGATCTTGTCGCCCTTGCGGCTGAGGGCCTGCACGGTGGCCCCCGGTTTCAGCGTACCGCTTTCCACCCGGCCCGTCAGGAGCCTGCCAATGAAGGGGTCGGCGCCCAGTGTGACCGCGAGCATGGAAAACGACTCGGACTTGGCTGAGATCTGCCGGGGCTCGGGCACGTGATCGACGATCATGCTGAAGAGCGCGGTAAGGTCCTTTTGCGGACCGTCGATTTCGGCGTCGGCCCAGCCTGCGCGTCCCGAGGCGTAGAGATAGGGGAAATCGAGCTGGTCCTCGTCGGCATCCAGGGCCGAGAAGAGGTCGAAAACCTCGTCGAGGGCGCGGTCGGGTTCGGCGTCGGGCTTGTCGACCTTGTTGAGCACCACGATGGGCCGCAGCCCCAGGGCCAGCGCCTTGGAGGTGACGAACTTGGTCTGCGGCATCGGCCCCTCGGCGGCATCCACCAGCAGCACCACGCCATCGACCATCGACAGGATGCGTTCCACCTCGCCGCCGAAGTCCGCGTGGCCTGGCGTGTCCACGATGTTGATGCGCGTCTCGCCCCATTCGACGCTGGTTGCCTTGGCCAGGATCGTGATGCCGCGCTCGCGTTCGAGGTCGTTGGAATCCATGGCGCGCTCGGCCACGGCCTGGTTTTCGCGGAAGACCCCGGATTGCTTGAGAAGCTCGTCCACGAGCGTGGTCTTGCCGTGGTCGACGTGGGCGATGATGGCGATATTGCGCAGGTCCATGCGGGTGTCCTTTGGAAGAGTTGCGCAGGCCATATCGCGGGGCCGGGCGAAAGGGTAGGGGGTGTGTTCAAATTGTCTGCTGCGCAGCCATTATTTGCCTGATTGGGGCGCTGCCCCAAACCCCGGGATATTTCCGGCCAGAAGACGCCTAGTGGACGGCGGTCTTGGAAAAGAGCTGGATGATCACGATCCCGGCGAGGATCAGGGCCATGCCGAACACGGCGGGCAGGTCCAGCGTCTGCCGGAACACCAGCCAGCCGATCAGCGCGATGAAAACGATGCCCAGTCCCGACCACATGGCATACATGATGCCCACGGGCATGTATCGCAGCGTCAGCGAGAGCAGGTAGAAACTGATCGCGTAGGCAACGACGACCAGGACCGATGGCCAGAGCCGGGTGAACTGCTGGCTGGCCTGCAGGGCGGAGGTGCCGATGGTTTCGGCGGCGACGGCGAGCATCAGCCAGATGAAATGCTTTGGCATGGATTATCGTCCCGTGTAGCGGTCATGGCGGTGGTTGGTGGCGATGATCAGGTTGGCGACCACCGCGCCAGCCAGCGAGAAGAGCACCAGCCGCGGTTCCATGATGGCGAAAGCCGCGGCGAAGAGCGCCACGTCGAAGGCCAACTGGACATAGCCCGCGCGGAACCCGGTGCGGTCCTGGATCACCAGCCCCAGCACGCCGACCCCGCCCAGCGAGGCGCCGTGGCGGAAGATCACGATCAGGCCCAGCCCGGTGACGCCGCCGATCAGCAGCGCGCCAAGCACCGGGTCCAGTTGGTCGAAGCGGACGAGGCCCGGGAAGGTCTCTGCCATCACGGACAACAGGGTGACGCAGACCAGGCTCTTGACCACGAAGCGGCGGCCCAGCCGCACCCAGCCCAGCCAGTAGAAGGGCAGGTTGAGCACGAAGAAGATCGGGCCGAAAGACCAGCCGGTAACATAGGACAGGAGCACCGCCAGCCCGGCCGTCTGCCCGGTGATCAGGCCCAGGTGCGTGAGCATGGTGATGCCCAGCGCGCACATGGCCGTGCCGAGGGCGAAGGCCTGGGCGTCTTCCAGCGTGGAATGCGGGGTCGTGGGGATATCCTGCGCCATGCGCGTCCGCTAGGCCACCGTGCGGCCGGTGTCAAAACGAAAAGCCCCGCGGGCTGAATGGCCAATCGCGGCTCTGGCGTGGCTCAGCCCTTGAGCGCCTTGTCCAGGTTCGCGTCGATCCTTTCGAGGAAGCCCTCGGTCGTCAGCCAGCGCTGGTCGGGGCCCACAAGCAGGGCCAGGTCCTTGGTCATGTCGCCGCTTTCGACCGTGTCCACGATGACCCTCTCCAGGGTTTCGGCAAAGGTCTTGAGCGCCGCGTTGCCGTCCAGCTTGGCCCGGTGCTTGAGCCCCCCGGTCCAGGCATAGATCGAGGCGATGGAATTGGTCGAGGTCGCCTCGCCCTTCTGGTGCTGGCGGTAGTGGCGGGTGACGGTGCCATGGGCGGCCTCGGCCTCGACGATCTTGCCATCGGGGGTCATCAGTTGCGATGTCATCAGGCCAAGGCTGCCGAAGCCCTGCGCCACGGTGTCCGACTGCACGTCGCCATCGTAGTTCTTGCAGGCCCAGACGAAGCCGCCGTTCCACTTCATGGCACAGGCGACCATGTCGTCGATCAGGCGGTGTTCGTACCAGATGCCGGCCGCGTCGAAGCTGTCCTTGAACTCTTCCTCGAAGACCCGCTGGAACAGCTGCAGAAACTGGCCGTCATATTGTTTCAGGATGGTGTTCTTGGTCGAGAGATAAAGCGGCCAGCCCATGTTCAGCGCGTAATTCATCGAGGCGCGGGCGAAGTCGCGGATCGAATCGTCAAGGTTGTACATGCCCATGAAAACGCCCGAGGACGGCGCATCGTAGACCTCTTCCTCGATCACGGTGCCGTCTTCGCCCACGAATTTCATGGACAGCTTGCCGGGACCGGGAAACTTCATGTCCGTGGCGCGGTACTGGTCGCCGAAAGCGTGGCGACCGATCACGATGGGCTTGGTCCAGCCGGGCACGAGGCGCGGCACGTTGCGGCAGATGATCGGCGCCCGGAAGACCACGCCGCCAAGGATGTTGCGGATCGTGCCGTTGGGGCTGCGCCACATCTTTTTCAGGCCGAATTCCTCGACCCGTGCTTCGTCGGGGGTGATCGTGGCGCACTTGACCGCCGCGCCGATCTCCCTGGTCTTTTCGGCGGCGTCGATGGTGACCTGGTCCTCGGTGCGGTCGCGCTCCTCGATACCCAGATCGTAGTAGAGCAGGTCGATATCCAGATAGGGCAGGATCAGCTTGTCCTTGATGACCTGCCAGATGATGCGGGTCATCTCGTCGCCGTCCATCTCGACGATTGGGTTGTCTACCTTGATCTTCGACATGGGACCCTCCTGCATGGGTTCGGGCTTGGAAACCGGCGCGCCCGTTGGGGCCGCGCCGGTCGGTGTCTTGGGGTGGGTCAGCCGATGATGTCGTTCAGCGTCGCACTCGGGCGCATGACCTGCGCAAGCCTGGCGTCGTCGTTCATGTAATAGCCGCCGGTATCGGCCGGCCGGCCCTGTGCCGCGGCCAGGTCGCCGGTGATCTGGGCCTCGCCCTCGGACAGCGCCTTGGCCAGCGGTGCGAATTCGGCGGCCAGGTCCGCGTCGTCGGCCTGGGCGGCCAGCGCCTCGGCCCAGTAGCGGGCGAACCAGTAGTGGCTGTCGCGGTTGTCGGGCTCGCCCACCTTGCGGCTGGGGCTGCGGTCATGATCCAGCACGCCCTGCGTCGCCGCCTCGACCGCGTTGCCAAGGACGCGGGCCTTCTCGTTGCCCTTCTGGTCGGCCAGGAACTTGAAACTCTCGCCCAGAGCACAGAACTCGCCCAGGCTGTCCCAGCGCAGGTGGTTTTCTTCGTGCAGTTGCTGGACGTGCTTGGGGGCCGAGCCCCCGGCGCCGGTCTCGAACAGCCCGCCGCCGTTCATCAGCTTGACGATGGACAGCATCTTGGCGCTGGTCGCCAGTTCCAGGATCGGGAACAGGTCGGTCAGATAATCGCGCAGGACATTGCCGGTGATGGCGATGGTGTTCTCGCCCTTTGTAATAGTCTCCAAGCTGGCGCGGGTCGCCTCGCGCGGGGCCATGATCTCGAATTTGGCTTCGACACCAGCGGCTTGCAGGATCGGCTTCACGTATCGGATCAATTCGGCGTCATGGGCGCGGGCCTCGTCCAGCCAGAAGATCGCCCGGTATCCGGTGGCCCGTTGTCGGTCGATGGCCAGCTTGACCCAATCCTCGATCGGGGCCTTGCGCGCACTGGCCGAGCGCCAGATGTCGCCCGCCTGAACAGTGTGCTGATGCAGCACGGTGCCATCGTCGAGGATCATCTTGACGGCGCCGGCCTGCGGGATCTCGAAGGTTGTGGGGTGGCTGCCGTATTCCTCGGCCTTCTGTGCCATCAGTCCGAGGTTCTGGACGGTCCCGGCGGTCGCCGGGTCCAGCTTGCCGTTTTCCTTGAAGAACTTGATCGTTTCGTCATAGACCGGCGCATAGGAATTGTCGGGGATGACGCAATTGGTGTCGTGCTGGGCGTCGTCCGGTCCCCAGCCCTTGCCACCGGCCTTGATCAGCGCAGGCATCGAGGCGTCGATGATCACGTCGCTGGGCACGTGCAGGTTGGTGATGCCCTTGCCGCTGTCGACCATGTACATGGGTGGACGCTCGGCCATGACCCGCTCGATCTCGGCCACGATCTCGGGCTTGTCGGAAACGCGGTCGAGCAGCGCGCCCAGCCCGGAATTGGGATCGACGCCGGCGGCCTTCATCTCGTCGCCGTACTTGTCGAAGACCGGCTGGAGGAACTGCCGCACCGCGTGGCCGAAGATGATCGGGTCGGACACCTTCATCATCGTTGCCTTCATGTGCAGCGAAAAGAGCGTGCCCTCGGTCTTGCTCTTCTCGATTTCCTCGGCCAGGAAGGCGTCCAGCGCGGCGGCGCTCATGTAGGTGGCGTCGACGACGGTGCCCGCCGGGTAGAAGACACCCTCTTTCAGCATGGTCTCGCCGTCGGCGGTTTCAAGGACAATCCGGGCGGTCGCGTCCGTGTCCAGCGTGGCCGAGACCTCGTTGGAAAAGAAATCGCCGCCCTGCATGGAGGCAACGCGCGTCTTGCTGGAGGCGTCCCAGTCGCCCATGCGGTGCGGGTTGTCCTGGGCGTATTTCTTGACGGCCCCGGCGGCGCGGCGGTCGGAATTGCCCTCGCGCAGAACCGGATTCACCGCGGACCCCTTGATCGTGTCGTACTTGGCCCGGACGGCCTTTTCGGCATCGGTCTTCGGCTCGTAGGGATAGTCAGGCAGGGCGAAGCCCTTGGCCTGCAGTTCCTTGACGGCCGCGACCAGCTGCGGCTCGGAGGCCGAGATGTTGGGCAGCTTGATGACATTGGCATGGGGCTGCTTGACCAGGTCGCCCAGCGCGGCGAGGTCGTCGGGCAGGCGCTGGTCGGGCGCCAGCTCGTCCGAGAAGGTGGCCACGATGCGGCCCGCGAGCGAGATATCCCGGCTGCCAACGCGAATGCCCGCCGCCTTGGCGAAGCGCTGAACGATCGGCAAGAGCGAGGCGCTGGCCAGTTCGGGGGCCTCATCGACCTTGGTGTAGATGATGTCGGGGGTCTCGGAATGGGACATGGAATCGCCTTTTCGCTTCACTCGGGGTGGGCCGCGCCGCCAGGGCGTGCGGCGCCTGTTGTCCGCCCCTTAGCGGAAATGCCGCCCCGATGGAAGATGGTATGCGATAGTATACCAGATTATGCCGGATTTGCCGCAGCCCCGGGATCAGTCGCCCGACCGGCCCTTGAGGTTCGCCTCGATCTGGTGCAGCCGATCCTTGAGAAAGCCGCGGGCCTTGCGTTCGGCCATGCGGATCCGGACCTGCGTCAGGAAGGCCTCTTCCAGCGTTTGCGAGGATGCGCCGATGACGTCGCCCACCTCGACGAACAGGCGGTCCTCTCCGGTGGCGTCCTGAACCTCGATCACGTCCTCGGCGAGCCGGGCGGCCAGGGTCTCGACGTCTTGGGCCATCAGCGCGTCGTTTCGGTCAGCCGGTGCGAAACGTAGCCCGAGACGGTCTCGATCATGGTGTCCATGTGCGCGTCCTCGAAGAAATGCCCCGCGCCGGGCACCTCTTCATGCGTGACGGTGATGCCCTTCTGCTCGTGCAGCTTGCTCACAAGTGCGGTGGTGTCGGAGGGCGGGGCCACGCGGTCGGCGGCGCCGTTGATGACCAGCCCCGAAGAGGGACAGGGCGCCAGGAAAGAGAAGTCGTACATGTTCGCTGGCGGGCTGACCGATACGAAGCCGCTGATCTCGGGGCGGCGCATGAGCAACTGCATCCCGATCCAGGCCCCGAAGGAAAACCCGGCGACCCAGCAATGCTTGGCGTTCTGGTTCATGGATTGCAGGTAGTCCAGCGCCGAAGTGGCATCGGCCAGTTCGCCCACGCCCTGGTCGTATTCGCCCTGGCTGCGGCCAACCCCGCGAAAGTTGAACCGCAGCACGTTGAAGCCCAAGTTGAAGAAGGCGTAGTGCAGGTTGTAGACAACCCGGTTGTTCATGGTGCCGCCGAATTGCGGATGCGGGTGCAGGATGATGGCGATGGGCGTGTCACGTTCCCGACGGGGGTGATAGCGTCCTTCGAGACGTCCTTCGGGTCCTGGAAAGATGACTTCGGGCATTGCGGTCCGTTCATGTCCGGGGCACGGCTTTCTTGACGGAAACGCTCGGCCACCTTAGAAGTGTTCTAATCCGGCGCGATCGCTCCGGCCATATCGACCTAATGGGGCGCCGCGCCTTCGTCAACTGACCGGCGCGACGACAAGCGGGGAAAGACCATGAAACTCAGCACCAAGGGGCGCTACGCGATGGTGGCGCTGGTCGATATTGCCCTTCAGCCCGAGGGATCGCTCACCTCCCTGGCGGAATTGTCGAGGCGGCAGAGCATTTCCCTGCCCTACCTGGAGCAGCTTTTCGTCAAGCTTCGCCGGGCGAAACTGGTCGAGAGCGTGCGCGGCCCCGGCGGCGGCTATCGCCTGGCCCGGCCCGCGCCCGAGATTCGCGTGGTCGAGGTGCTGGCGGCGGTGGACGAGACCGTGGACGCCATGCACACCGGCGCCGGCGCCTCGGGGGGGCTGTCGGGATCGCGCGCGCAGTCGCTGACCAACCGGTTGTGGGAGGGGATGTCGGCGCATGTCTATGTTTTCCTGCACCAGACCCGCCTGTCAGATGTGGTGGGCAATTCCCTGGCGCCTTGTCCGGCGGTCCCCTCGCTGTTCGAATTGGTGGACGAATGATGGGGCGAGACTGGATGGCCTGCCGCGGACCCGCTGGTGATAGGTTGGGGGCTATGCCCCGAACCAGGGGATATTCCGGGCCGGTAGACCCGGTTGCATGATGCGGCGCGTCTACCTCGATCATAACGCCACCGCCGCGCTGCGCCCCGAGGCGCGCGCGGCCATGCTCGAGGCCTACGACGTGGTCGGCAACCCATCAAGCGTGCACACCGAGGGGCGCGCGGCCAAGGGACTGCTCGAAAAGGCGCGCGCGCAGGTGGCCGAGGCGCTGGGCGCGATGGGCTCGGACATCGTCTTTACCTCGGGGGCGAGCGAGGCGGCGGCGCTGGCGCTGGCCGGGCGCGGCCTGTCCGGCGCCAGTATCGAGCACGATGCGGTCTGGTCCTGGATCGACCCGGTGCTGCCGGTGGATGGGCAGGGCCGGGTCGCCGTGCAGGCCCCCGGCGTCACCGCGTTGCAGTTGGCCAATTCCGAGACGGGCGTCGTGCAGGATCTGCCGCGCGGCCTCGCCGTCAGCGACGTGACCCAGGCAGTGGGGCGTCTGCCCTTTGCCCATGACTGGTCTGGGGCGGAAATGGCGGTGCTGTCGGCCCACAAGTTCGGCGGGCCCAAGGGGGTCGGGGCGCTGGTCGTGCCGCAGGGTAGTGACCTTGCCGCGCGCATCCGCGGCGGCGGGCAGGAGATGGGTCGTCGCTCGGGCACCGAGAACCTGCCCGGGATCGTGGGCATGGGGGCGGCGATCAGCGCCGCCGTGGCCGAGCTTGCGGCCGGGCGCTGGGAAGAAATCGCACAATTTAGAAATATTCTAGAAAATGCTCTTGAGGCTGCCTCAAAGGAGACTATTTTCGTCGGGAAAGGGGCCGATCGCCTGCCCAACACGACCTGCTTCGTGACACCCGGCTGGAAAGGGGAGACGCAGGTCATGGCCATGGATCTTGCCGGGTTCGCAATCAGTGCCGGATCGGCCTGTTCCAGCGGCAAGGTCACGGAAAGCCGGGTGCTGCGCGCACTGGGTTTCGACGCCGGGGCGGCGGGCTGCGCCACGCGGGTCTCGCTGGGGCCCGGAACCACGCAAGAGGACGTGCTGCGCTTTGCGGACGTCTGGGCAGAAAAGCTGAGGAAACACCGCGCCCGCGCCGCATGACGGGTGCGCAACGAAAGGGGAATAGGGAATGACCGCGATGGACAAGCTGGACGTGGACGTCAAGGAAGGCGTCGATCAGGAAACCGTGGATGCGGTCAAGTCCCTGGGCAAGTACAAGTACGGCTGGGAGACGGATATCGAGATGGACTATGCCCCCAAGGGGCTGACCCGCGATATCGTCAAGCTGATCTCCGAGCGCAACGAGGAGCCCGGCTGGATGACCGAGTGGCGGCTGGCCGCCTACGATCGCTGGCTGGAGAAGGAAGAGCCCGAGTGGGCCATGATCGATTACCCGCAGATCGACTTCCAGGAACAGTATTACTATGCCCGGCCCAAGAGCATGGCCGAGAAGCCCAAGTCGCTTGACGATGTCGATCCCAAGCTGTTGGCCACCTACGAGAAGCTGGGCATTCCGCTCAAGGAACAGATGGTGCTGGCCGGCGTCGAGGGCGCCGAGGACGCCCCCGCCGAGGGTCGCAAGGTCGCCGTCGATGCGGTCTTCGACTCGGTTTCCGTCGGGACCACCTTCCAGGAGGAACTCAAGAAGGCCGGTGTCATCTTCTGTTCGATCTCCGAGGCCATCAAGGATCACCCGGAGCTGGTCAAGAAGTACCTCGGATCGGTCGTGCCGGTTTCGGACAACTTCTATGCGACGCTGAATTCGGCGGTCTTCTCGGACGGGTCCTTTGTCTATGTTCCGCCGGGCGTGCGCTGCCCGATGGAGCTGTCCACTTATTTCCGCATCAACGCGGAAAACACCGGCCAGTTCGAACGCACGCTGATCATTGCCGACAAGGGCAGCTATGTCAGCTATCTCGAAGGCTGCACCGCGCCCCAGCGCGACGAGAGCCAGCTGCACGCCGCCGTCGTCGAGATCATCGTCGAGGAAGACGCCGAGGTGAAGTATTCCACGGTGCAGAACTGGTTTCCGGGCGACGAGAACGGCAAGGGCGGCATCTACAACTTCGTCACCAAGCGCGCCGACTGCCGGGGCGACCGGGCCAAGTGCATGTGGACACAGGTCGAGACCGGGTCGTCCGTCACTTGGAAATACCCGTCCTGCATCCTGCGTGGCGACGACAGCCAGGGCGAGTTCTATTCCATCGCAATCACCAACAACTGGCAGCAGGCCGACACCGGCACCAAGATGGTGCACCTGGGCAAGAACACCAAGTCGCGCATCGTCTCCAAGGGGATCAGCGCGGGGCACGCCCAGAACACCTATCGCGGGCTTGTCTCGATGCATCCCAAGGCCAAGAACAGCCGCAATTTCACCCAGTGCGACAGCCTGCTGATCGGGGATACCTGCGGCGCACATACCGTCCCCTACATCGAGGTGAAGAACAACTCCTCGCGGGTGGAGCATGAGGCCACCACCAGCAAGATCGACGAGGACCAGATGTTCTATGCCCGCAGCCGCGGCATTGACGAGGAAGAAGCCGTCGCGCTGATCGTGAACGGTTTCGCCAAGGACGTCCTTCAGGCCCTGCCCATGGAATTCGCCATGGAAGCTCAGCAGCTTGTGGCGATCTCGCTGGAAGGGAGTGTCGGCTGATGCCCCTGTCGCTCCTGTCTCGTCCCATGGCTTGGCGGGCTGCCCGCCCGGCCTGTGCCTTGCCGGGCTGATACCGATGTCCCGACTTGAGGTCTTGTCGCGCCACCTGTCGCCCGCGCGCGCCATGCGCGTTTGCGACGTCGGCGCCAACCCGCTGGGCGCGCCGCCTTACCAGCCCCTGCTGGAGGCGGGCCTGTGCGATGTCTACGGCTTCGAGCCGCATGCGGAGGCCTTTGCCAAGCTGCAGCAGACCAAGTCCGACCGGGAAACCTATTTCCCGGTCGCCATCGGCCGTCCGGGCGAGCGTGTGCTGCACGTGCATCCCAATTCCGGTTTCACCTCGCTCTTTCCCTTCGATGGGCGGGCGCTGGGCCAGCTGGGCAAGGAAAAGTGGATGTCTCCGCGCCGCCCGATCGAGACCGTGCCGATGCGCACCACCGGGCTGGACGAGGTCACGGGCCTGCCGGGTGTCGACGTGCTCAAGATGGACCTGCAGGGCGCCGAGGGCGAGGTGGTCGAGACCGGCCCCCGGACCCTGTCCGAAACCGTGGCCATCCTGACCGAGGTCCGGTTCCATCGGATCTACGAGGATGAGCCGGTCTTCGGCGATCTGGACGCGACGCTGCGGGCCAACGGCTTCAAGCTGCACAAGTTCCTGTTCACCAAGTCCGTGATGTTGCCGCATGACCACGAGGACCTTGTCCATCGCCCCGCCATGACCAGCCAATTGCTGGACGGCGACGCGGTCTACCTGCGCGATGTGCCCGGCCCCGACGCGCTGTCGGATGACCAGTTGGCGCATCTTGCGCTGGCCGCGGACACGATGTTCGACAGCCCGGACATCGCGTTGCAGGCGTTGGGCGCGCTGGCCCGACGCGGGCGCGCGGAGCCGGGCGCGGCCCCCGCCTACGCCGAGGTGCTGGAGCCCCGGCGAAAGGCGCGTGACACGCGCAAGACCGAAAAAGCGTGATCATGGCCGGGATGCAAGCCAACGAAATCGACATGGAGTCGGGGCGCGGGCGGCGTCGCGTGCCGCGGCCTCGGACCGGTCCAGGTCGGACCCTGTCATCAAACCCCGCCGGGCGACCGTCAGCCCCGGCCCATTGTAGAAAGAGGTAAAAATGCTGAATATCAAGAATCTGCACGTCAAACTTGAAGAAGAGGACAAGCAGATCCTCAAGGGTGTCGACCTCGAGGTCGAAGCCGGCAAGGTCCATGCCATCATGGGGCCGAACGGGTCGGGCAAATCGACGCTTTCCTATGTTCTCTCGGGCCGCGAGGGCTACGAGGTGACGGATGGCTCGGTGCATCTCGAAGGCGAAGACGTACTGGCCCTGGAGCCCGAGGAGCGCGCGGCCCTTGGTCTTTTCCTGGCCTTTCAGTACCCGGTCGAGATCCCGGGCGTGGGCAACATGACCTTCCTGCGCACGGCGCTGAACGCCCAGCGCAAGGCCAAGGGCCAGGAGGAGATGAGCGCGGCAGATTTCCTCAAGCTGATCCGGGCGAAGGCCAAGGACCTCAAGATCGATGCCGACATGCTCAAGCGGCCGGTCAACGTGGGCTTCTCGGGCGGCGAGAAGAAGCGTAACGAGATCCTGCAGATGGCCGTGCTCGAACCGAAGATGTGTATTCTCGACGAGACCGACTCGGGGCTGGACGTGGATGCCATGAAGCTGGTTTCAGATGGTGTGAACGCGCTGCGCGAAGAGGGCCGCGGTTTTCTCGTGATCACCCACTACCAGCGTCTTCTGGACCACATCGTGCCGGATGTCGTGCACATCATGGCCGACGGCAAGATCGTCAAGACAGGCGGTCCGGAACTGGCGCTTGAGGTCGAGAGGAACGGCTACACCGACATCATGGCGGAGGTGGCCTGATGCCCGCGATCGCCAAGGAAAAGCTCGCGCAGCTGAAACGCGACACGACCGAGGAGCGCCTGGCAGGCATGACCGCGCCCATGGGGGCCGGCTGGGCCTCCGAGGCGCGCGCTGCAGCGCAGGCGCGCGTGCGTGACATGGGCCTGCCGCATCCGCGCGACGAGTACTGGAAGTTCACCCGCCCCGAGACCCTGGTTGAGGCCGACGCGCCACACGCGGCGCTTTTCGACGGGGGTGAGCCGCACCTGTTCCACGATCGCGCGCGGTTGCACCTCGTGTTCCGAGATGGCGTGCTGGACGAGGCCGCCTCGGACGCGCTGGCCCTGGACGGGATCGAGATCGAGCGCTTGGGCAAGGCCCTGGATACCGACATCCACTGGGCGCGCGATACCTACGGCGTGCTCGAGGAGGCGGGCCAGTCGCCGGTGCCGCGTCCGCTGGCCGCGCTGAACACCGCCTATGCCACCGATGGCGTGGTCATCCGGGTGACCGGCACCCCGGCGCACCCTGTCTGCCTGACCTACCTGCACGAGGACGAGACCTCGGATGCGATCCTGCACCACGTCATCCGCGTGGAGAAGGGCGCCGAGATGACCTTGCTGGAAACCGGGCCCGGCGCAGCGCGGGTCAACCAGGTCATGGAGGTGGACATCGAAGACAGTGGCCGATTGCACCACATCCGCGCGCAGGGGCGCGACCACGAGCGCCGCGCGGTGACGGGCACCTTTGCCCGACTGGGCACCGAAAGCACCTTCAAGTCCTTCACCATGACCGTCAACGGCGTGATGACCCGCAACGAATGCGTCGTCACGCTGACCGGCGACGATGCCGTGGCGCACGTGGCCGGGGTTTGTGTCGGCGACGGCAAGGACTTCCACCACGACGATACGGTCTTCGTCACCCATGACGCAGTGAACTGCGAAAGCCGCCAGGTCTTCAAGAAGGTGCTGCGCAACGGCGCCACGGGCGTGTTCCAGGGCAAGATCCTGGTCAAGGACGGCGCCCAGAAGACCGATGGCTACCAGATCAGCCAGTCGTTGCTGCTGGACGACGACAGCCAGTTCCAGGCCAAGCCCGAGCTGGAGATCTACGCCGACGACGTGGCCTGTTCGCACGGCTCGACCTCGGGCGCGATCGACGAGACGGCGCTTTTCTACCTGCGCTCTCGCGGGGTGCCCGAGGCCGAGGCCACCGACCTGCTGGTGCTGGCCTTCCTTGCCGAGGCGCTCGAAGAGATCGAGGACGAGGACATCGCCGGCGAAATGGTGGACCGCCTGAGCGGCTGGCTGGAGCGGCGCGCCGCCTGATGCCGGTCTCGAACGACATCGTCCGGACCTACAGGGGGCCCCGCCGCGTGGTGCGGGGCCTTCTCGACATGGGCCCGCGCGAGGACCGCGCGATCATGTGGCTCATGGCGGGCTGCCTGATCGTCTTCGTGTCGCGCCTGCCGGCGCTGCAGCGCGAGACGGTCCTGGCCGATGGTGACTTTACCCGCGACGCGACCTATGCCTTTTTCGGGCTGATGATGGTTGCACCGTTGATGTTCTACCTGCTGGCTTTCCTGGGCCGTGTTGCGGCCTATCTGCTCGGCGGACGGCCGGGTGGTTACGGTGCCCGGGTGGCACTGTTCTGGGCCTGGCTGGCGGCGGCGCCGCTGGCATTGTTCTATGGGCTGCTCTCGGGGCTCAACGGGGCAGCGGCCCCTGCGACCCAGGGGATCGGCGGGCTGTGGCTGCTGATATTGTTGCTGTTCTGGATATCCGGCCTTGTCGAGGCCTCCAAGGGGGAAACACGATCTTGATAACCGAAGCCGATCTGAAGGCGCTCGTGCGCCAGACCGTCACATCCCCCGCAGCGGCCGGGGCCTATCTGCGCGATCTGGACCTGCCGCGCGAGGTGGGCTGGATGGTGCTTGTCCTGGCGGGCGTGGGCTCGGCGCTGCTGACCGGGCTGTCGGACCTGATCGTGCCACCCCAGCCCATCACCCTGGAATCGGGCGAGACGGTTGCGGCGCCGCGGCTGTCACCGATCCTGTGGGGTGTCCTCTCGACGGCCAGCGCCGCGTTGCTGACGGCGGCGCTCTGGCGGATCGGGGGCATGATGGGCGGGCAGGCCGATTTCAAGCTGATGCTAAGCCTGATGGCCTGGTTGCAACTGTTCATGGTGCTGGTGCTGGCGGCGCAAGTGGTGCTCTTGCTGCTGGCGCCCTTCCTGTCCGTCTTTGCCATGATCGCGGGCCTGGTGATATCGCTGCGGGCCATGGCGCATTTCGTTTCGCTGGCGCATGGCTTCGACAGCCTCGGCCGCGCCGCCAGCGTGATCGTCCTGTCTTTTCTGGCCATCTCCTTCGCGCTGGTGCTCTTCCTCGGCGCGTTCGGGGTCGGCGCGAACGGAGGTCAGCCATGAGTTATGATGTCGCCACGGTCCGGGCCGATTTCCCGATCCTGTCGCGCGAGGTGAACGGCAAGCCTTTGGTCTACCTCGATAACGGGGCCAGTGCGCAGAAGCCGCAGGTGGTGATCGACACGATCACCCGTGCCTACGCCGAGGAATACTCGAACGTGCATCGTGGCCTGCACTACCTGTCCAACATCGCGACCGAGAAATACGAAGGCGTGCGCGGCACCATCGCGCGGTTCCTCGGGGTCGCGGACGAACGCCAGATCGTGATGAATTCCGGCACCACCGAGGGCATCAACACGGTGGCCTATGGCTGGGCCATGCCCCGGATGCAGGCGGGTGATGAGATCGTGCTTTCGGTCATGGAGCATCACGCCAATATCGTGCCCTGGCACTTCCTGCGCGAACGGCTGGGCGTGAAACTGGTCTGGGTCGACGTGGACGCGAACGGCGACCTCGACCCCGAAAAGGTGCTGGGGGCCATCACCGACCGCACCCGGCTGATCGCGGTGACACATTTGTCCAACGTGCTGGGCACGGTGGTGGACGTGCGGTCCATCTGCGACGGCGCCCGCGACAAGGGCGTGCCGGTGCTGGTGGACGGCTCGCAGGCGGCGGTGCACATGCCGGTTAACATCGACGGGATCGGCTGCGACTTCTACACCGTCACCGGGCACAAGCTCTACGGCCCCAGCGGGTCCGGCGCGCTTTATATCCACCGGGACCGCATGGCCGAGATGGAACCCTTCATGGGCGGCGGCGACATGATCCGCGAGGTCACCAAGGACACGGTCACCTACAACGATCCGCCGATGAAGTTCGAGGCCGGCACGCCCGGTATCGTCCAGATGATCGGGCTCGGCACGGCACTCGATTACATGATGGGCCTCGGGATGACGGAAATCGCCGCCCATGAACGGGGACTGCGCGACTATGCCCGCGACCGCCTGGACGGGCTCAACTGGCTGAACGTGCAAGGAAAATCCGAGACCAAGGCGGCAATCTTCTCGTTCACGCTGGACGGCGCGGCACATGCCCACGACATCTCGACCATCCTCGACAAGAAGGGCGTCGCGGTGCGCGCGGGCCAGCATTGCACCGGGCCACTGATGGATCACATGGGGGTTTCGGCAACCTGCCGGGCCTCTTTCGGGCTCTACAACACCACGGACGAGATCGACGCGCTCGTGGACGCGCTGGAGCTGTGTCACAAGCTGCTTGACTGAGCGGGCCGCGCGGCAGGGTCAGTCGGCCGGCCCCATCAGCCGGGCGATCGGGGCAAAGTCATCCGTAAGGGTGAGGGTGTCGGCTGCGGCGATGCCCGCGACCATGGCGTCGGACAGGGCCGCGAAACGGATCGGATCCGGGCTGCGGGTGCGAAAGCCGGGCAGGGCGGTCCGCTCGGTACCCGCCACCACCACGAAGACCATGCGCTGGCCCGGCGCTGGTGCGGCGGCTTCGGTCCAGACCTCGACCACGGGGAAGACCGTTCGCAGGGTCCGCACCACCGCGCCAAGGACCTGCAACCGGTCCTCGAAGTCGATCACGTTCATCAGGTAGCTGCCGCCGGGTTCCAGCCGCATGCGGACCAGCTGGTAGAATTCACGCGTGATCAGGTGGGCCGGCACCGCGATGTCGGTGAAGGCATCGCCAAGGATCACGTCGTAGCGGTCGGGACGATTGGCAAGGGCGACGCGGGCGTCCATGTGCAGGATCTCGGCCGTCCCGGGATCGAACCAGAAGTCCCGCGCTGCGATCCGGGTCACCTGCGGGTCGATCTCGGCCACCGTGACAGGCCCGCCGTCGCGCTCGGCGATGGCGCGCGGGATGGAATAGGTGCCGCCCCCGATGTGAAAGCTGGAATAGTCCGGCCGGGTGGCGCGAATCCGGGACAGCCCGTCCAGCATGGCGGCATGGTCGGTGAACATGACCTGCGGGGCGTCCCGCGCGCTTGTTCCGTGGACCAGATGATCAAGCACCATCATCCGCGCCGGGCGCGTTGGGTCCGTGGACATGTCCACCGTTCGGATGCAGAAATAATCGCTTTCCACCTGGCAGGGCGAGGGCGCGGCGACCGCCCAGCCCGCGAGCCCCAGCGCCAGCACCGAGGCCAGTCCGGCCGGGACCTGCCGCGCCCTGGCCCAGCCCAGGCAGAGCAGCCCCGAGAACAGGTAGGTGACGGTGACCACCGCCAGCGTCAGGGCCGAGCCCAGCCAGGAAATGAACAGGAAGCCCGCCAGCAGGGTTCCCGCGATGGCGCCGATGGCCCCCGCCGCAAAAAGAGCGCCCAGCGCCTTGCCGCTGTCGCGCCCGGTCTGCACGCCGATCTGTGCCAGGACCGGCGCGGGCACGCCGGCAAAAAGCGAGGGCAGGAAGAACACCGCACCGCAGAGCACAACGATGGCCCAGACCGGGTGATCGACCCCTGCCAGCACCGGCCCCGCGATCCAGCGCAGCAGGCTTGCCGCCAGTGCCGTCGTCACCGCGGCCCCGATCAGCGTCCAGCCCGTAGCGCGTAGCGCCTCGGGCCGCCCGGCGATGCGCCCGCCCCACCAGTGCCCGGCCGAGAAACCCGCAAGCACAACGGCGATGATGGCCGTCCAGGTGTAAAGCGACATGCCCACGTAGGGTGCCAGCATCCGGCCCGCCACGATCTCGACCACCAGCGAGGCCGCGGACACCACGACCTGTATGGCGACCAGCAGCCATAACGGCATATGTCCCCCGAATTTCATGGCCGACATTTGTCCCGCGACGCCGGGCAAGGGCAAGCCGAAAGTGGTTGCGCGGGGGATCGTGGCGCGGTATCCGGACATCAACGGACATTGGACCGGTCGGAAACAGCGTTTCCCGCCGAAGGCGCTTAGGCGTAGGTGCCAAGGCCGTTTGAAAAGGAAGAATGACCCGTCACCCGGGCAGGCGCGACGAGACCTGCAATCAAAGGGGACGGAAGAATGGGCGCCCGTAGCTCAGCTGGATAGAGTGTCGGCCTCCGAAGCCGAAGGTCACAGGTTCGAATCCTGTCGGGCGCGCCACTTCCTTTTTTGGATGCAGTTCATCTGGAACTCTGCACTTTTCTGGCTGTGCCGCGCGTCGCGCCCCGGAGCCGACAGGACATGTCGTGTCGGCATGGACGCGAATGGTCTGTGCGAATGAACATGGGCAGCGGATGCGCCGCTCCGGCTTGACGACGCGACAGCACCATCCACGGCCCTGACGGCCGGGCTGCACTGGATCACTTCGAGATCCCCGACTGGCGCCACGTCCCCATGCGCCGTCAGGTTTTCTTGTCGCGCGGAAATGATCAATCCTCCGGGTTCGACCCGGTGCCCGCGTTCCCGCGGGGCGGGTCGGGCCGCAGGG
>Ga0102940_1000110_pt1 | contig 55535 bp, 41 predicted proteins | sample SalPonR2_C_D1_MG_FD_78215 | JGI IMG/M metagenome (GOLD analysis project Ga0102940, IMG submission 78215) | Salt pond soil microbial communities from South San Francisco under conditions of wetland restoration - Salt Pond MetaG R2_C_D1_MG | ecosystem: Environmental > Aquatic > Marine > Intertidal... | reverse complement strand
CCGTGGCCACCATCCTCGATCACCTCGCCCGCGACGTGGTCGCCGCGGTCGAGGCCGCCGGAGACGACCAGGCCCCCGGGATGCTTCGCGTGAGTCTGGCCCTGCGGATCGAGGACGGACGCGCGCGGGTCGAGATCGCCGACGACGGACCCCGCGTCCAGAACGCGGGCATGGTGGGCGATCCCGATCGCCTGTCGGTGCTCGCGGGTCTGCGGAGCGCGCGGGTCCTGTTGGAACAGGTCCAGGGGATCATCCGCGTCGAGCCCGGCGACGATGCGCACACGCGCTTCGACCTGAGTCTTCCCGTGGATCCCGATCGCCCGCACTACCGTGTGCTCGAGCTCGAGGACACTTCGGTGGCCGTTCCCGCGTCGCTGGTCGAGCAGACCGTCGAGGCCGGGGGGCTCTTGTACGAGGCGGACGAGAGCGGCGAGTCGGTCGAACTGCGGGGCCGCAGCGTCCCGCTGGCCGATCTGGCGCAGTTCGTCGAGGCGGTGGTCCCGGCGCGCGGGCCGAGCCCCCGGATCGCGGTCATCGGATCGGTCGAGAAACGCGTGGGGATCGGGTGCGAGGCGGCCCGCGGCCTGGTCGAGACCGACGAGCTGCTCGATCCGCCCTCGGGCTGGAACGGTGTCGCCTACGGGGCCATCGACACGGGCGAGACCGTCGCCCCCGTGCTCGACGTGAAGCGGCTGCTCACGCTGCGCTTCCGTCCCGGCGACCTCCTCGATCTGCCCGGTGCCCTCGCCGATCCGCACCTCGACTCCTTCGTTCCCGCCGAGGCCCCACGGAGACCCTTGCCCGAAGAGGTCGACTTCGAACCCGAGGCCGTGGTCCACGAACCGGCGTCCGGATCGGCCACCGAGCCGATGCCAGAAACGATGCCCGATGCGCGTCCGGTCACCGCGGCCGGACCCGCGCCGGAGCCACACACCGAACCGCCGCTGGAATCGCCCTCCGAGCCGCCGCGCCCGCGCCGCTTCGAGTCGGCCCTGCTCGTCAACCAGTCCGAGTTCCGTCGGCGTGACCTCGCGCGGACGCTCGAGGCCTTGGGTCTGCAGGTTCTGGTCGCCGAGGACCTGCCCACCGCGTCGCGGCACGTCGAGCGCGGACACGTCGACCTGCTCGTGACCGATCTGCGCCTGGGCCAGGACGGAGGCGAGAGCTTCCACACCCTGCGGGGGCGCTATCCCGACCTGACCATCGTGCTCACCAGCTCGGTGTCGGCGCAGTACTCCGGCGAGCTGGCCCGGAAGACCGGAGCGCACCGCTGCTGGCTCGACCCCTACCGCAAGTCGGACATCGAGGGTCTGTTGCGGGAGCTGACCGCCTGATCCTGTCCCGCGATGGCGCGTCGGATCGCGACGGGTCGGCGGTGGCGCGGGAACGGCGATCCGTCCACGATGGCGCGTTGCAACTCCTCTCGCGCACCTTGCTGCACCGCGACGCGGTCACTCGTCCGACGGAAGACCGGCGCGGGCCTCAAGTCCCTGTCCGGCTGCGATTTACGGGTGCGGGTGCCGCGTCGTGGCGTTGGCACACCCGTTGCTGAACTGCGGGTCGCACCTTTGGTTGCCACACCAGGATTTCTCGAGGGGAATCAGCATGACCACCACGAAGTTCGGTGCCGACTACGGCAAGATCTACATCGGCGCCGAGGACAGCGCCTCGCCCGTGATGACCTCCACCGAGGCCGCCGACTACCTCAAGATGCACGTCAAGACCGTCTGCCGCCTGGCGAAGGAAGGCAAGATCCCCGCGAAGAAGGTCGGGAGCGAATGGCGTTTCCTGAAGGCGGTGCTCGACAAGTGGCTGACGAAGGAACTCGTCTGATCCGCTCGAGAGTCCCGGTTCCCTTCGGGAGCCCCATGCCCCGCTCCGTGCACACATTCGCGTGACCGCGGTGACGGCCGGTGACCACGCCGGCCGTTCCGCTTCGCGTCCAGGGACGGGCCCGACCATGCAGTTGCGCGCCACATTCGAGAGCGTCCGCACCGACGATCCCCGCCTCTTCGTGGTGAAGGTCGCCGGTCATCTCGGCACCCGCGAACGGCGGGCGGTCGAGGATCTCGTCGAACGTTGCCGCTCCACGGGCAAGGACCGGGTCGTCTTCGACTTCGGGTCGATCGAGAGCCTGGGCGGCTCGGTGGCGAAGGTCCTCGGGAGCTTCGCCCGGGACATGGAAGCGCAGGGACATCCTCCCTGGTTCGTGGGTGCATCGCCGGTCGTGCAGTCGTTCCTGACCGCACGCTTCACCGGGACCACGCCCCGCTTCGCCGACGACCTCGAGACCGCGCGGGCCTCGCTGGACGACGAGCCCACGCTGACCATCGCTCCGTCGATGACGGACGAACCGGACCAGGCCAGCGCCTCGAAGGCGTGGAAGGCGGATCCGGCACCCGTGGCGCCCGTCGAGGACGCCGACGCGGTGTCGCGAGCCGTGGAGACCCTCAGCGCCGAGGAACTGCTGGCCGAAGCGGACGGATCCGACTCCGGTGCGTCGCCCGGCGACGCCGCGGACGAGGACCGTCCCGTGACGCAGCGCGACGCGGGAGCGAGCGGGGACCAGGACCCTGCTCGCCTCCCGCCCGCGCTCGACGACGGCGTCACGCGCCGGCATTCCTACCTGACCCTGGCCGACGCCCAGCCCATGCTGCAGGAGCTTGGCGATCTGCGTGCGGTCAAACCGGTCCTGGAAGGGCTCCTCCACGGGGCCGACCTCGCCGAAACCGTCCACCTGTTCGTCCTCGAGGGCGACCGACTGGCCCGCGTGCCCAACGACCCCGACGACGATCCGCTGGCCCTGCCGGCCAGCGGCGAGGTCTGCAACGTCCTGCAGCGCCGCGCCGGACCCGTCGATCTGATCGACGTGGTCGAGTCGGACCTGGGCGAGGACGAGAGCGACGTCCTCACCCGTTTGAACTGTCAGGTGGTCGTTCCCGTGTTCGTCGATGATCGCATGGAGGGCGTGTTCTTCGTGCGCAAGAGCCAGGCGGGCGAGGAGTACGTGAGCAGCGAGGAGCTCGCGCTCGACCTGTTGGCCCGGCAGGTGGGCCAGGACCTCGACATCGGTCGCCGACGTCAGCGCGGCGAGCCCGGCCCCGAGGAGAAGAAACTGCGTGCCCAGTTGCGTCGGCAGCGCAGCGTGATGCAACTCGGCCGCGAACTGCACCGGATCGACGACGAGGAGCGTCTGATCTCGCGATTGATGATCTCGCTGATCGGCGAGATGGGAGTGGCGAGTGCGATCTACCTGGTCGTCCGCGACGATCGCCTCGTTCCCGAACACTGTTACGGCATCGACGCCGACGAGATCGGCCCGTTGCCGGTGGTCGCCCCCGAACGGGTGGCCGCACTCGATCACGTCCTGCGGCCCGAGAGCGCCGATCCGGACGAGTGGGGCGCATCGGTGGTGCAGCTCGACCGGCTGGGTGTGGACGTGATCATTCCCTTGCGCGGAAACGAGCACACCTCCGGTCTGCTGGCCCTGGCCGCGCGGCGGGCGAAGGGCAGCGGGAACTTCGACCCCGAGTACCTGCAGGCCCTGATCCACCAGGCCGGCGTGGCGGCCGAGAACGTGCGCAGTGTGCGTGCCCTCGAGGACCAGGCCTTGCACGTGGCGCGCACCCTGGTCACGCTGAACGAGAAGCGCATCGGCGCGAGCGAGACCGCGAGCACCGACCTCGTGGTCCACTACGTGGCCCGCGTCGCCGAGCGCATGAACTACGACCGCGAGCACCGCCTCGACCTGCTCTACGGTGCCGTCCTACGCGATGTCGGCATGATCGAGATCAGCGACCTGGTGCTGAAGAGCCCGCGCAACCTCACGCCCGAGGAATGGAAGCTGGTCCAGCGCCACCCGATCGCCGGCGCCGAGATCCTGCGTGGTACCGGATTCTCCGACGTGACCTGCGACGTGGTCCTGCACCACCACGAGCGATTCAACGGTGAGGGCTACCCGCATCGTCTGCGAGGGACCGCCGTGCCCCAGGGTGCGCGGATCGTGAGCGTGGTCGAGAGCTACGTCGCCATGATCCGCGACACGCCCTACCGCGCGGCGCTGAGTCCCGACGAGGCCGTCGCTGTGCTCGAAGAGAACTGGGAGATGCGCTACGACCCGGTGGTCATCGAGGTCTTCGTCGAGATCCTGCGCGACGACCCCACCCCGGGCCTCGACGACGCCGACGTCGACGACCTGCTGAGGACGACGGCGACGGTCTGACCCGGATCCGCGGCCGCGGCTTCAGTCCTCGCGCGCTGCCGCGCGCGGCTTCGGCGTGCGGGACTTCTTCGACTCGGGCTCCTGCACACCCTCGGTGGTGGCCGCCCCGTACACGCGCTCGAGTTCGTTCCGCAACTGCTCCAGCTTCAAGCGGCGCTTCAGTCGGCCCTCTTCGGCCACGCTGATCTGCCGGCTCTCTTCGCTGACCACGATCACGAAGGCGTCGCTCTCCTCGGTGATCCCGAGCGCCGCGCGGTGGCGTGTGCCCAGCGTGTAGGCCAGGTTCTCGTTGCGACTCAACGGCAAGATACAACCCGCCGCGCGGATCCGGTCGCCGCGGATGATCACCGCGCCGTCGTGCAGCGGCGTGGGAGGCGTGAAGATCGTCTCGAGCAGCTCGGCCGAGACATCCGCGTTGATCTCCTTGCCCGTGTCGATGTGGTTCTTGAGGCCCGTCTGACGCTCCAGGACCAGGATCGCTCCGAGACCCGCGCGGTTCAGCCGGTTCACCGCACTGACCAGCTCGTCGATCACCGCCGGTTGCTGCGGTTTGACGAAGAAGCGGAAGTAGCGTGTCTTGCCCAGGTAACTGAGTGCCCCGCGCAGCTCGGGCTGGAAGAGGATCACCACCGCGATCAACCACACCGTCTGCAGACTCACGATGATCTGGTTGAGCAGGAGCAGTCCGAGTGACTGCGCCACCAGCGAGAACGCGAAGAGGATCGCCAGGCCGGCGAACATCTCGGTCGCCCGGGTCCCGCGGATGACGATGTAGAGACGATAGAACAGGAAGGCGACGACCAGGATGTCGATGACGTCGAGCAGGTAGGTGCTGCGCAGGAATTCGTACAGTTCACCCACGGCGGTCCTCGCGGCCGTTGGGGTCGTCGTCTCCGGAGGCGGCCTCGTCGAAGGGGGACTCGGACCGCAGCGCGGGCGCCAGGTGCCCGCCCCGCGCCTCGGCGATCCGGGCGCGCACTTCGAGGAACTGCCGCGTGGCGAACACGTCGTGCACCCGAAGGACCGCGCGCGGCAGGCGCGTGATGTCGGCGATCGCGGCCAGACTTCCGCCCAGACGCTCGTCCACGGGTGCGGTCCTGATCCGATCGATGAATCGTTTGCGGCTGGCCCCCACGAGCACAGGGTAGCCCAGCTCCGCGAACCGGTCGAGGGCGGCGAGCAGCGCGAGATTGTGCTCGAGGGTCTTGCCGAAGCCGATCCCCGGATCGACCCAGATCCGTTCGCGGTCCACCCCGGCCGCGATCGCGCGGTGTGCCTGATCGCGCAGGAAGTCCAGCACCTCGCCGACCACGTCGTCGTAGTGCGGCTCCTGCTGCATCGTCCGTGGCGTGCCCTGCATGTGCATGATGCAGGCCCCCACTCCGGCGCCGGCGATCGTCTCGATCATGCCCGGCTCGCGCAGCCCGTTCACGTCGTTCACCAGCACGGCTCCGGCCTCGAGCGCGGCCTCGGCCACCGCCGGCTTGCGGGTGTCGATGCTGATCGGGGTGTCGGTCTCGCCCGCGAGCACGCGGATCACCGGCAGCACCCGGTCGAGCTCCTCGGCGACGTCGACCGGATCGGAGCCGGGCCGGGTGGACTCGCCGCCGACGTCGAGCACGTCGGCCCCGTCGCGGACCAGTTGCAGGGCGTGCTCGACGGCCTTGTCCCACCGACGGTGCTGCCCGCCGTCGCTGAAGCTGTCGGGGGTGACGTTGACGATCCCCATGACGAGGGGGCGGGCGGGCCAGGTGTCCGGGCGCAGAAGGTCCATGGGGATCAGAATAGTGTGGCTCGGAGATTGTGCACTCGGCCGTGGCGCCCCTGGACGTCCCGGAACCGGGACATCGAGTGTCACCGCGGGGTGACGAAGTCGGTGACGGAGCGTGAAAACGGGGGCCCTTCGGACCCCCGCTCGCGGTGTGCACAATCTTCGAGGCACATCAGAAGGAAAACACGGTGCGGACCTCGAAGCGGTGGGCGCGACCGCTCCCGTCGAGTTCGATCTCCCGATCCCCGCTGGTCGTCGACAGCGTCTCCTGCTCGAAGTCGATCAGCGAGAACTGGTAGCCGAAGTCCACGGCCCAGCGCCGGTGCAGGTGGATCTCGACGCCGCCGCCGAGGCCGGTGTGGCCGCCGGAGAGCGCGCGATCCTCGATTCCGTCGCCGGTGAAGCCGAGCACCGAGAAGCCCAGCGCGGCCTCGAGGTAGGGCGCGACCCGGGCGCGCGGAGCCAGTGGCGCGCGGGCGGCCAGGGCCAGCTGTCCGAAGATCGACTCGACGTCGGGATTGGCCGTCTCGACCTCGCCGCCGCCGGCGCGCAGTTCCAGGGCGAACTCGTTCGACCACGACCAGCCGACGGCCAGGCTCCCGCCGTTGGCGGTCTCACCGAGGTCGATGTCCAGGTCGGCGAAGCGATCGGCGACCTCGTCGTCGAGATCGAACCCGAAGCCGCCGAGTCCGAGGGTGACGTAGGGCCCGGGCCGGGCGCTGCCGGGGCGCTCGGTCGGCTCGGTGAAGGCGTGCTCGACCGGGGCGGTCTGCGCGGCGGCCGCGGCGGGGAGCAGGATCAGCAGCAGCGTGGGAACGATCACTCGGGTGTTCATGGCGGCGTCTCCGGAAGGATGGAGCGGCCGGGCCCACCGCGGACCCGGCCCTACGATCGGGTGGAAATCAACCGGCGGCCAGGATCGCGGACTCGTCGAGGTCGTCGTCGCAGAACTCGAACTCGATGGTGACGGTGGTGCCGTCCTCGGTGATCTCGAGCGTGCCGGTGCCGCAGCCGTCGGGGCCGGCCTCGAGGTGACCGACCACGGTCACGCCCGGCTCGGTGGCGGTGAAGTCGAGCAGGCGGGAGCCGTCGGGCAGTTCTTCGGCCGCGAACTCCACGCGCTGCTGCTGGTCGTTCTCGATCCAGCCCTCGAGGCGGGTCTCGTCGACGTTGCTGGACAGCTCGAAGTCCAGGCTCTCGTCGCGGCCGTCGTGCGAGCCGGTGAGCGTGCGCCCGTCGGCCGACTCGACGCCGGACAACTCGTTGCTCTCGACGAAGCCGTCGAGGAAGGTGACCTGTTCGGCGAGCGTGAACTCGGTCTCGTCGGCGTTGGTCGAGCCCTGCACGGCGCGCTGCACGGGATCGCTGCCGGCCGGGTACACCGTGGTGAACTCGAAGCCGCGCGTGGCGGGATCGTACGAGCCGTCGGTCTCGGTGCCGTCGCGCTCGAGCGCTTCGAGCGTGACCACGCCCTGGGCGTCCTCGGTGATGGTGACGGAGTCCTCGGTGTCGTCGGCGTAGACCAGCGCGCGGCTCAGCTGACCACCGCCGTCGCAGCTCCAGCTCGCGCGGTCGGTCCAGCGCTTCAGCGCGCGGTCCTGCCGGAAGAAGCTGTCGCGCTCGAGCGTGCCGCCGCAGGGCTCCTCGCCCTCGGCCACGGGAACCTCGGGCACCAGCGACTCGACCACGCGCGGGCTGTCGCCGTCGTGGGCGGTGCCGGACAGGCGCGTCACGCGGTCCACGCGCACGAAGCGGTCGTCGCCCTCGTCGGCGAGCAGGCCGACGTCGACGGTGAGCGTGCTGACGATGTCGACCAGGCGCGGGTGCTCCGGACGCGGTTCGAAGGTGCTGACGATGTCGACCACGGCGTCGTCCTGCAGACCGCCCTGGTCCTGCAGGTCGATCGTGCGGCTCAACGACTGGCCGCCGACGAAGGAGATCGTGCTCTGCAGGAAGAGCCACACGTCGTCGGACTCGTCCACGGGGTCGGCTCCGACGTCGACCAGGATCTCGTCGTCGATCGCCGCGAGCAGCAGATTGCCGTCGGGCCAGGTCGTGCTGCGGGTCACGCGCACGACGTCCTCGGTGTCGCCCTCGTAGATCCGGACCACGGTGACCGAACCGTCGGCGTTCTCCTCGGTGAACTCGACGATCAGGTCGCCGGGCGCGCGGCGGGCGAGCGTGTCCATCGCGGGGATGCGTTGCGTGGCGGCCTTCGCGCGCTGGGCGCGGACCAGGGTCGCGCCGGCGCTCAGGTCGCGCGCGCCGGTGTCGGGGATCTCGAAGCCCTCGCCGAGCTCCATGTCGAGGCCGCTGGTCTCGTCGGCCAGGCCCACGGCGAAGCCGCCGGTCAGATCGTCGACGGTGTCGGCGGTCTGCATCATCGCCTCGGCCCGGAGGACCTCGTCGGTCCGGGTCGCGGCGGTGGTGCGGGCCTCGGACGAGACCTCGGAGTCCTGGGGCTCGGTCAGGTCGTTGGTGCAGCCGGTCAGGGCCACGGCACTGATCACGGCGAGAGTCCACAGCAGGTGCTTCATGGTTTCGTCTCCGGTGCGGGGTGCGAGGAACCGGGGACGGGTCCCCCGGGCGCTGTCCGGAGAGCCATCAAGGGTGGGGCCAGCCGGGGAGGGTCCGCCGTGTGCGGCCGTAACTCGTTTCACGGATTCGACTTGGGAAGTCCGCTGCGGACGGCCGGACGCGCGCGACCGGTGTGCCGATCCGTCACGGTGTGACGGTCGGGGTGTGCGGATCCGGTGGGGGATCGTGTGGCGGAACCCACTCGGCGCGGTCGTCGGAGACGTCGTCGTTCGCGCTGCGCGGCACGTCAGCGGCTCTCTGCGACGTCGTCCACGCGTCGCCCGCGCTCGTAGCGGATGAAGGACCGGGTCCACTCGCGGAGCCACGCGGGGTCGGTGGGGCCCGGCTGCAGGGAGTCGGGCCAGCTCGCGAGGATCGTCAGGTGGAATGCGTCCGTGATACCGACGCTGGCCACGCGGAGGTCGGGGGTGAGGCGGAAGAAGGCGTCGGAGCTCGAGTCGGGGTGGGGCCGAGGGCCGACGGACAGGGTCAGGGCGACGCGCCCGTCGTCACCGCGAACGATCTTCGGCGAGTGTGCGGCCAGGCGCATCGTCTCGAACTGGTTCATCATCGCGGGCGGGTAGTTGCAGAGGATCAGACGGGTCGGCGCGTCGTCGGTGGGTATGGTGCCGGGCGTCCGTTCGTCGTGGGGAGGGGCGCCGCCGGAGAGCCCCTCGAGGTCCAGCACGATCGCCGTCGCCCCTTCGTGCGCATCGCAGTTCACGGTGCCGGTCAGGAAGAGTTCGTCGCGCCCGTCGTCGTCGAGATCGCCCGCCACGAAGTCGCGGACGTGCCCGGGGTGTTCGTACTGACCGAGACGCGTCCCCTCCCGGTCGACGACGGTGATCGCCATCGGGAACCACTTGCCGTGGTTGATGCGCAGGGCGAGTTCGGGCGTGCCGTCGCCGTCCATGTCGGCCGGGGTCATGCCGGCGACGTTGAAGTAGGCATCATCGACGATCGAATCGCCGAACGCAGCGCGCAGTTGGGACACGTCTGGGCCGACCTCCCACTGGATCTCACCGCTCCTCCGGTCGAGCGCGAGGAGACGGCCGCCGTCGGCGGCGTCGCTGCCGAGTCCCACCAGCAAGAGGTCGTCGGTCCATGGAGACAGTCGGTAGAAGCTGACCCGCGAATCGTACTCCCGTGTCCAAGCGGCCAGGCCCAGGAAGGGGACCTCGGCGCGGATCTCGCGTCCGCGGGGCATGTAGTTCGGCACCAGGTGCGACTTCGTCGTCTCGAAGCCGACGAACACCGCCACCAGGAGGGCTCCGACCGCGAGGGGTGCGTGCCGGCGCCGGTACCAGGGCGCGCGCGCGGGTGCGGACGGTGCGTCCTCTGTATCCGTGGGCGGCGGCAACACGTCCTGCAACGACGCCCCGAGCGCTTCGACCAGCAGGATCAGCGTCTTCTCCTGCACGCGAGGACGACGGCCACTCTCGAGGTCGTGCACGGTGCGGTAGGTCAGCCCGGCGGACGCGGCCAGCTCGGCCTTGGTCAGGCCTTCGCGCAGGCGCAACTGGGTGAGACGTTGCGCCACGCGGCCGTCGGAGACGTCGACGTTCGCGCTGCGCGGCATGTCAGCGGCTCTCCGCGGCGTCGTCCACGCGTCGACCGCGTTCGTAGCGGATGTAGGTCCGGGTCCATTCGCGGAGCCACGCGGGGTCGGTGGGGCCCGGCTGCAGGGAGTCGGGCCAGCTGGACAGGATCGTGTGTCGGAAGGCGTCCTCGATGTCCACGCGGACCACGCGGAGGTCGGGGGTGAGGCGGAAGAACACGTCCGTGCCGGTGCCGGATCTCGCATGGGCGCCGACGCGCAAGGTCAGGGAGGCGCGCCCGTCCGTGCCGCGAACGATCCGTGGCGAGTGCGCTCCGAGGCGCATCGTCTCGAACTGGTTCATGATCGCGGGTGGGTAGTTGCGCAGGATCAGGCGCGCGGGCGCACCGTCGGTCTCGATGACGGCAGGCGTGCGGTCGGCGTGGGAGGGAACGCCGCCGGACAATCCCTCGAGATCGAGCAGGACCGCCGCCGCGCCCTCGTGTGCATCGCAGTTCATGGATCCCGTGAGGAAGATCTCGTCGCGGCCGTCGTCGTCGACGTCGCCCGCGGTGAAGTGCAGGAGATGGCCGGGGTGCTCGTACTGACCGAGGACGGTGCCTTGGTCGTCGATGACGACGATGGCCGTGGGGAACCACATGTCCTGGTGGATGCGCAGGACCACTTCCGACGTCCCATCCCCGTCGAGATCGGCCGCGACCATGTCGCCCACGCTGAAGTAGGCGTCGTCCACGATCGAGTCGCCGTAGGCCGCGCGCAGCTCCGACATCTCGGGGAAGACTTCCCACCGCACCTCTCCCGTGCGGCGGTCGAGGGCCCGGAGACGGCTTCCGTCCTCCGCGCGGCTGCCGAAACCGGCGAGCCAGAGATCGTCGGTCCACGGCGACGGTTCGAGGAAGATGATGCGTGAGTCGTACTCGCGGGACCATGCGGCGAGGCCGAGGCCGGGGACCTCGGCGCGGATCACGGTGTCGAGCGGAGTGTACACCGGCACCAGGTGCGACTTCGTGGTCTCGAAACCGAAGACGATCGCGAGGAGGATGGCACCGAGGACCAGGGGGGCGTGCCGGGTGCGTCGGCGGCGATACCAGGGCGTGGCGGTGGGCGTGGGGGACGCGTCGTCCGCCTCCGTCGGGGGTGGTGGAAGAAGATCCTGCAACGACGCCCCGAGGACTTCGGCCAGCAGGATCAGCGTCTTCTCCTGCGCGCGTGGACGACGGCCGCTCTCGAGGTCGTGCACCGTGCGGTACGTCACGCCCGCCGCCTCGGCGAGTTCGGTCTTGGTCAGACCGCGGGCCTGCCGGAGCTCGGCCAGGCGCCCTGCGGTGTATCCGTCGGAGATGTCGAGGTTCTGACGTCGGGCCATGTCACGGATTCCCTCGCGGGCGGGCGCGAAGGGAGTCGCGCCGGCCGGCCTCGACCGGGCACACGCTGACGTCCACGGTCCGCGAGGAACCGCCGGAGCGGCGCGGGTCGGCGAGCGGGCATGGACGCACGCCACTGCAGATGTCGACGTTCATCGAACGCGGCATCGGGAGCCAGCAGGGCCAGTCTGTCGACCGACGGGGACCGGGGTCCAGCAGATGCGGAACTGCTTCGGTCGGCTTCGGGTGGTTGGGAGCCATCCGCAGGGAACACTGAGAGGATAGCCGATCGGAGCGTCGCGTGGAAGGCTCTGTGCAGTGGGTAGAGCGCGGCCGGCGGCTCCGTGCCCCACAGGCTCCCGAACGTGGGGTGCGGTGGCCGCCGGCCTTCTCGAGGAGAACCCTACGCATTCTCCTGCACGGGATCAGCGGAAACGAACTGAAACGGGGTCCGTTTCCAGGCGTTTCCGGCCTGGGTCACCTCGGGATTCCGGCCTGGAAGAGACAGAACGGCGCCCCTAGGCGCCGTCTTGGCCAATTCCGAGGGCCCGGATCCGCTTGTGCAGATGTGTGCGCTCCAGCCCCAGATCACGGGCCGCGTGGGTGACGTTTCCGTCGTGGCGGGCGAGCGCGGCCTCGATCAGCTCGCGTTCGAACCGTTCCTTGGCCTGCTTCAGCGGAAGTCCGGTGTAGTCGGTGTCCACTTCCGCCGCGGACGTGCTCGGCGTGGCTTCGTTCAGTTCGAAGGGTAGTGCATCGACACCAATCGTCCCCCCGGCGTGCAGCACGACCAGCCGCTCGACCACGTTGCGCAGCTCGCGGATGTTGCCGGGCCACGCGTGGCGCGCGAGTCGGGCCATCGCCGGCTCGGTGATCCGCGGCGGGGTGACGTCGTAGCGTGAGGACTCCTCGTGGAGGAAGTGTCCGACCAGCTCCTCGACATCGCCTGGACGCTCGCGCAGCGCAGGAACGTGCAACGGAATGACGTTCAGACGGAAGTACAGGTCTTCACGAAAGCGCCCCTGCTGTACGAGGTCCTCGAGGTGCTGGTGCGTGGCGGCGACCACGCGGACGTCGACCGATCGCGTCGTCGTCGAGCCGACGGGTTCGAACTCCCCTTCCTGCAGCACACGCAGCACCTTCACCTGTGCGCGCGGACTCATGTCGCCGATCTCGTCGAGCAACAGTGTGCCGCCGTCGGCGGCGGCGAAGCGGCCCTCGCGGTCGGCGTCGGCACCCGTGTAGGCACCCTTCACGGCACCGAAGAGTTCGCCTTCGATCAGCTCCTCGGGGATCGCCGCGCAGTTCACCTTCACGAAGGGCTTGCCGGCGCGTGCGCTGCGGTCGTGCAGACGCTTGGCCACGAGTTCCTTGCCCGTGCCGCTCTCACCGCGCAACAGGACGCGCGCGTCGGTCCGCGCCACGCGGTCGATCTGTTCGCGCAGTCGCTGCATGACCTCGCTGCGGCCGATCATGTCGTCGGCCGATGCATCGGACGCGGCGTCAGCGGTGCGGCACGCGTTGCGGGCGAGGGTCAGGATGCGCTCGCGCGAGAAGGGTTTCTCGACGAAGTCGAAGGCGCCGAGTCGCGTGGCCTCGACGGCGCGTTCGATCGTGGCGTGGCCGCTGATCATCACCACCGGAAGGTCGGGATGATCGACGCGCAGACGGCGCAGCGTTTCGATGCCGTCGATGCCGGGCAGCATGACGTCGAGGAACACGGCGTCGACGGCGCGCTCGCCCAGCGACGCCAGCGCGTCCTCCCCCGTGGCCGCGTCGAAGACCTCGAAGCCGGCGCCGCCGAGGATCATGCCCAGCGAGCGTCGGATGTTCTGTTCGTCGTCGACCACGAGCAGGCGCGGCTTGGTGGTCATCGCGGATCCTCCGGGTCGTCGTCGGCTGTTCCGTCCCCACGCTGGGGATGTTCCGCGCCGGAAGTCGGGACTTCCGCAGCGGAAGCGCGGACGTCCGGTGCAGAAGCATCGACTTCCACCGCGGAAGTGGGGACTGCTGCCGCGGAAGCATGGATTGCCGCTGCCGAAGCCTGGCCCGACGGCAGCACTACCGTGAACCGTGCCCCGCCGAGCCTGCCCTCGTCCACCTCGATCGATCCGTCGTGGGCGAGCACGATCCCCTTCACCAGCGCCAGACCCAGCCCGAGCCCGCCGGCCTTGCCCGTGCGGTACGGCTCGAACACCTGCGCGCGCTCGGCTGCGGGAATGCCGGGGCCGTCGTCCTCGAACACCAGGGCCACCCCCTCGGCGTGCGGTGCCGACGCCAACCGCAGCGACGTCGCCCCGGCCTCGCGCGCGTTCGACGCCAGGTTCATGAGGATCTGCCGCAGGCGGTCCTCGTCCCCGTGCACGGCGGGAAGTTCGTCGGAGAGATCGAAGTCCACGCGCAGGTCGCGTTGCAGCGCGCCGATGTCGTGCAGCAGGCGGTTGGGATCGAAGGCACGACGATCGAGTTCCACCGGCCGCGCGAAGTCGCGGAAGCGGCCGACGACGCTACGCAGCGATTCCACTTCTTCGATCACGATGCGGCTGCACTCGTCGAGCAGGGCGCGGTACTCGGTGTCGTCGCCGGGGTAGCGCTCGCGCATCTCCTCGACCGTCAACTGGATCGGCGTGAGCGGGTTCTTGACCTCGTGCGCCAGCGCGCGGGCCATCTCGCGCCAGCCGGCCATGGTCTCCAGATCGACCAGCCGTCGCGACTGGGCGTCGAGCGAGGCGACCATCGAATCGAAGCCGCGGCCGAGGCGTGCGAGCTCGTCGTCGCCGTCGAACGCGGTCCGCACCGACCAGTCGCCGGTGGCCACGCGATCGGTGGCGGCGACCAGACGTTCGACACGTCGCGTGAAGCCGCGTGCCAACCACCACGCGGCGCCGACGGCGACCACCAACGCGAGCGCGACGATCACGACGAAGGGCACGAGGAAGGCGCGTTCGATCGACGACCGTTCGGCGCGCAGCAGGCGCAGCATCTGCAACGACTCGCTCGTGCGCAGGGCGTCGGCGCGCCATTCCGGATCGACCCGTGCGGTGAGGCGAAGCCGGGTGCCCCCCACGTCGACCCGTTCACGCAGCACGACCGGAGGAGCACCGCGTTCGCGGGTCTCCGGAACTTCGCCGAGCCGGCCCTCCACGAGCACCGGTCCGTCGACGACCTCCACGCGCACGGCCGGATCGGAGAACGACGGGTCGACCGCGACGGGGTCACCGGCCTCGGCCAAGGCGGCCGTCCATCGCGATCCCAGTGCACCCAGTGCATCGCGCTGCACCTGCAACGCCGCGCGTGTCTGCCGCACGCCGGCCTCGAGCGCCTGGTCGATCTCGTCGCGCAGCGCGATGTCGACGGTGCGCTGCAACAGATCGTGGGTGACCCACGCCGCGGGCAACGCCGGCAGCAACGTGAGCACGGCGAAGAGCAGGACCAACCGAGCGCGCAGACTCACGGTGCACGCTCCGGCAGCGATGCGGGACGAAACGGAGGACTGGTCCACACCGGCGCGTCGTCGTCGGTGCCGCCGCGGCCGACGAGGCGGCCCACCAGGCCGCCCAGATCGAAGGCGAGTTCGCGCCGGTCTCCGCGTTCGCTCTCGCTCACGTACTCCGACACGCGTTCGCGTTCCTCGGGACCGAAGGGCTCCACCCGGACCTGCACGTGCAGACGGTACCGGCCGTCGAGGTCCACGCGTTCCCACGGCAACAGCCGCAGACCGGCGAAGTGCGACCACGCCGAGTCGGCGGCGTCGATCGAACGGAAGGCACGCTCGGACGCTCCCTGCCGCACGCGCGCGATGCCTTCCCACAGATCGAACTCGAGCACGCGTTCGACCACGCGGCGCACGGCGACCTCGTCGCGCGCATCGCGCAGTTCCAGGCGCAGGCGGCAGTGACCGGGCAGGCCGCTCTCGACGGTGCTGCGCGTGCGCGGATCGAGCAGGTCGGCCGTGTGCACGTCGACGTACAGCCAGCCGTCGGCGCGGTAGGGTTCGACCTCGACCACGCGGCCGGCCGTGACGGGCGTGGCCGCGAGCAGCCACACCGTCAGGGCGAGGGCGGTGCGCAGGGTCGGCCGCACGATCAGAACCCGAAGCCCAGGCTGCCGTGGACCCAGAAGGGGTCGCCGGTCTCCGTGGGCGTGAGGGGAATCGCGGCGTCGAGCGCCACGCGTTCGACCCAGGGCAGGCGCACGCGCAGGCCCCATCCCACCGAGGTCGACCACGGACCGGTGTCGCCGCCGGCGTCGACGAAGCGGCCGGTGTCGACGAACAGGACGCCGTGCACGCGCGCGTCGGGAGCGCCGCGCGGCAGCAGTGGGGTGCGCCATTCCATGGACGCTGCCGCGATCGCGCGGGCGCCGCGGCCGCCGCTCAGGCTGGCGTCGCGGAAGCCGCGCACGCTGCCCTGTCCGCCGAAGATCGGCCGCAGGTGATAGGGCGTCCCGGGATCGGTCCACGCCAGGTCCCCGCGGAAGGCCAGGGCCTGCTGGGCGGGCAGCGGGACGGCGGCGCGCAGCGCGGCGCGCGTGCGGACGAAGGTCGTGCCGGAGTCGGGTTCGGAGACGGTCGCGCGGAGCAGCGTCCACAGACCGCGGCGCCAGGGCTGGGCGTGATCGCGGCGGTCGAGCGTGAGGTCGAGGCGGAGGTCGCCGAACTCCTCCTGGCGCCCGAAGGGTCCCACCAGTCCGGGCGCCGGATCGCGGCGCTCGCCCTCCTCCTGGGTCAGGTCCTGGGGATCGGCCGCCGAGCGTCCGAGCCACAGTGTCAACGCGGTGGAACGGGTCGGGTGCACTCTTGCACCGATGTGCACATGACGACGTCCGATCTCCTGCGTGTAGAAGCGGTCGTCGTCGAACACGTTCCACTGCTCGGCACCGCCCGAGGCGTCCAGCAGGAGACCCACGCCGCTTCCGCCCACCCGGCGCGCTTCGATCTCGAGCCGCAATGCACTGCGGCGTCGCCCGAACTGGAAGTTCAGCCGCGCCGTGCTGGCCGGACCGATCAGGTGGTGGGCGCGCAGACCGACCAGGTTCAGGTACCAGTCGTCGAGCGGGTCGTGGCCGAAGCCGGTCTCGAGGCGCACGCCGTCGTCGAGCTCGCCCTCGACGCGCAGGACCAGCGTGCCGGGTTCCGATCCCGGGCGGGTGTAGACCTCCACGCGTTCGTACCAGCCCGAGCGGGCGATCGTGCGGCGCGCGGCGCGCAGGTCGGCGGCGTCGATCGCCTGCCCCGGCCACAGACCGACCAGGTCGCCCAGGGCGGGGGCGAGGCCGGGCCGGTCGGGCATCGACTCGATCGCCTCGAGGCGTAGGGCGCGGTCGGGTTGCGCGGCGGCGGGGAGAACGGCGCCCACGAGCGTGCACACCACCCCGAGGCACACCAGCAGGGCGGTCCATGCGCGGGTGTCGGAAACCGGGGAATGCCGTCGGGATCTTCGCATGTCCGTCCCGGATCCAAGGACCGTGCCCGTTCGTCCTCGCCCAGTGACACCCGTAAACCCCTCGGAACAGGCGGCCTGCGAGTGTCACCTCGACGAGACGGGTGTGCCGGATCGGCACACTGTGCCCGATGGGCTCGTGCAGTGTCGAGCACGGACACGCGAGACGACCGGCAGTTGCGACGCCTCGCACCCCGCGGCTAGACTCGCAGGTCCTCTGCCCGTCGTCCCGCACCCGGACCGCCGATCATGTCCAGCCGCGTCGAGAGGATCGCCGACGATCGGCGTCTGTGGACGGCGCTCGTCGTCCTCGCCCTGCTCCTGCGCGTGGTGGCGTGGCTCGAGCGCAGCGGCCGTGCCACGCTCACCGCCATGCTCGACACGCAGCTCTACCGCGCCATGGCCGACGCCCTGGTCGACGGCGGCTTCGTGCTCGATCGCGCCTTCTTCATGAGCCCGCTCTATCCGTACGTGCTGGCCCTCGTGGAGCGGCCCCTGGGACCGGGCGCGGTGATCGTCGGACAGAGCGTGCTCGGTGTGGCCGCCCTGCTCGTGCTCGCCCGCGCCGCGCGGGAACTGGCGGGACCGGTGACCGGCGCGGCAACGCTGCTGCTCGGCGCCGCCACGCCGCCCTTGATCCTGTACGACACCTCGCTGCTGCCCGACGGCCCGGCCGCGGCCTGCACCGCGATCGCCGTGGCCGGCGTGATTCTGCGCGAACCCTGGGGCCGACGCGCGCTGTGGATGGCGGGCATGGCGCTGGGCGTCGGCATCGCGCTGCGTTCCAACCTGCTGCTGCTGTGGCTGCTGCTCGGTCTGGGCGTGGTGTGGTCGCTGCGCACCGATCGCCGCCTGGCGCTGCATTCGGCGCTGGCCCTGCTCGCGCCCGGACTCGTGGCCATGGTCCTGCTGTCGGCCCACAACCTGGCCGCCGAGGGACTCTGGCAACCGCGCTCCTACAACGGCGGCCTGAACCTGTACGTGGGCAACAATCCCGCGGCCGAGGGCACGTACACGAACGTGCAGGAGGTCCATCCCGGCGATCCCACCGGACAGGAGGCCGCCCAGCGCGCGCGGGGGCGCACGCTGAACAGTGCCGAGGTCGAGGCCTTCTGGCGCGAGCGCGCGGTGGAGTTCCTGGTGTCCGATCCCGGCCGGGCCGTGCAGCTCGCGCTGACGCGGGCCGTGTTGTTCGTCCATCCGTTCTCGATGCCGCAGATGGAGGACGCCGCGTTGGCGGCCCGCGAGTCGCGCGTGCTCGCGTGGGCGCCCTTCGGCTTCGGTGTGGTGCTGGGCCTGGCCGTGCTCGGTGCGTGGCAACCGCTCGTGCGCATGCGGCGGCCCCGCTGGCCGCTGGTCGTGCTCGTGCTGATGGCCTTCGCGGTGGGCGTGGTGTTCTTCGTGAACGGTCGTCTGCGCCTGGCGGTGTGGCCGGCGCTGCTCGTGTTCGCCGGCAGTGGCACGCACCAGCTCGTGGTGGCCTACGTGCAACGTCGCCTGCGGCCGCTGTTCGCGCCGCTGCTGGTGGTGCTGCTCCTGCGCGCGGGAACGCTCCTGTTTCCCGTGCACGAGACCTACCGCCACGCCATGTCGGCGGCGCGCTACGCGTCGATCGAGGCGACGCACGGCAACGAACGGCTCGCGCGGGAGTGGCTGCTGGTGATGGATGCCATCATGAACGAACCGGCGCGCTTCGGCGACGGACGGGCCATCGACGCCAGCTACGCCGAGAAGCCCGACGCCGAAGTGATGCTGCGCCTCGAACGCGCCGTGGCGCTCTACACCGTGGGCGACGACCGGGCGGCGCTCGAGGTGCTGCTCGACGTGCTCGGGCAGCGGCCGGGTCTGCGGCGGGCGATGCAGGTGCTCGCGGCGGTGACCGAGCGGATGCAGAAGTCGGGAAGCGACGATCCGCGGCTACCGGAAGCGCGGGCGTTGTTGCGGGAACACGGCGGGAGCGGTCGCTCCTGACCTACACCGGCTGACGCGATCCCACGCCGTCCGACGTCGCCGCCGAAGCGACGTGGTTCTCCACCGTCTCCCGCAGCACCTCGAGACGGAACGGTTTCGAGAGGAAGCCGTCCATCCCCGCTTCGAGGCAGCGGTCGCGATGCCGGCGCATGGCGTTCGCGGTCATCGCGACGATCGGAACCTCCGACCACGGCTCCGCGCTCGCCCGGATGGCCTGCGCGGTCGCGATGCCGTCGAGCACGGGCATCTGCATGTCGAGCAGGACCAGGTCGAAGGTCTCGCGGGACAGCAGGTCGAGGGCGATGCGGCCGTGCTCGGCCGTCGATACGACGTGTCCCATCCGCTCGAGCATGCGCACGGCGATCTTCAGGTTCATGGGGTTGTCCTCGACCACGAGCACGTGCCGCGGTGCGGCCGCCGAGGAGTCCGTCGGCTCGACGTCGACGGACTGGTTCTCCTTCGGCAGTGGATCACACGCTTCGAGCGGGATCTCGAACCGGAAGCGGCTGCCCTCGCCGACTTCGCTCTCGACCTCGACGTGTCCGCCCATGCAGGCCACGAGGTGCGAGGAGATCGCGAGCCCGAGGCCGGTGCCCCCGAACTCCCGGGTGATGCTGTTGTCCTGCTGTTCGAAGCGACGGAAGATCCGCGCCAGGGCATCGCGCGGGATACCGATGCCGGTGTCGGTGACCGAGACGCGCAGCCACATGCGGTCGTCGCCGCGCGACGTGCGCTCGCAGTCGACGCGAACGCGGCCGGAGTTCGTGAACTTCAGCGCGTTGCCCACCAGGTTCAGCAACACCTGACGGATCCGGTGGGGGTCGCCGACCAGCGCGGCCGGAACGCTCGGGTCCACGTGCAGGCTCAGGTCCAGTCCCTTGTCGCGGGCGATCGCGTCGACCGACGCGAGGGAACGTTCGAACAGATCGCGGACGCCGAAGGTCGTCGCCTCGAGATGGAACGTTCCCGACTCGAGGCGCGAGAAGTCGAGCAGGTCGTTCACCAGGTGCAGCAGCGTGTCGGCGGAGTCGCGCGCGCCGTCGACGTACTCCCTCAGGGTCGTCGACGGGTCTTCCAGGACGGCCAGTTCCAGGTTGCCGAGGATCCCGTTCAACGGCGTGCGCAGCTCGTGGCTCATGTTCGCCACGAAGTCGCTCTTGGCGCGATTCGCCGCGTCGGCGTCGCGCGCCCGGCGGTCGGCCACGTCGGTGGCCTGGCGCAGCCGCTCCATCTCGAGCAGATGACAGGCCGGTTCGAGGACGGGAACCAGACGCTTCAACACGCGTGCGTGGCTGCGGTCGAAGCGAGCGCGACGGTGGCTGAAGAGAGCCACCAGCGCTCCCGCCTCGTCACTGCCGATCGCCAGGCACAGGGCCGACGCGAAGTTCCGGCGTTCGACGAGGGGCGCGAAGGCATCGCCGCGGGACAGGTCGAACTGGCGGACGGGGCGGCCGTGCTCCAGACGGGCGGGAAACGTGTCCTGCGCCCAGTCGACCGTGGTCAGATCGGGGTCGGTGGTGGCGAGCACCGTGGGCGCCTGTCCGGAGTCCATGCGCAGGCACACGCCCTCGGCGTCGCCGACGAAGTCGACCAGGATCCGAAGGATTCCCCCGAAGGCGCCCTCGGCGTCGTCGGCCGTTCGCACGCGGGCCAGACATTCGATGACGGTGTCCGACTCCACACGCGTCGCGTGCTCGCGCTCGAGGCGTCGTTGCAGCTCGACGATCTGCTCGCGCAGGTGTTCGGCCACGATGGTCGCTCCCCTACAGCGCTTCCTCGTCGCGGAACAGCACGACGGAGATCATGAGGTTGCCGTGGGCGTTCTGGTTGCCCACGTGACAGCCCTGCTCGCCGAAGGTGAACGAGCCGACGTAGGGAGCATGGTCGAGCGCTTCGTTCAGTTCGCCGACGACGCGGGGCATGCGGTCGGTGATGGTGAGCATGCAGCCCGCGCAGTAGATCACCAGGCCGCCGAGGACGTCCGCTCCGTCCGCATCGCCGGACTCGCGCGCCGAGCGGGCGACGCGGCCGGCGCGCTGCACGAGGTTCTCCTCGGATCCGGTCATCAGCACGAGTTCGCTGCCGACGGGGGCTTCGGTGAAGAGCGTCAGGCTTCCGTCCGCTTCGACCGAGCATGGATGCGACAGGGTGTAGAGCTCCAGGCCGGATTCGTCGTCGACGACCCGGCCGAGCGGCGCGAGCGAGGTCAGGCCGAGGACGTTGCCGCCGGCCTCGAGGACCTCGGAGATCGATCCCTCCGTCCACCGGTCGTAGACGTGCGCGGCGGGCTCGCCGTCGATCTGCTCGATCGTCCGGTCGTGGGCGCGCGTGACGGTGCCGCGGGTCGTCGTGGCGTCGTAGCCGCTGTGGAAGGCGAAGGACAACTCGACCGACGGGAACAGGACGCTGACGACGACGGCGTCGTCGTGACCGCCCGCTCCGTCGAGCTGGCTCCAGCCTCCGGCGACGGTGTCGTCGGCCGCGCTGCCTCCCGCCACGGGAACGTTCGCGCCCACGAGGTCGGCGATGCCGCGCAGCAGTTCCTCTTCGTGGCCCGGGGCGGCGCTCATCCAGATCAGCGCGGGCGGTTCGCCGTGGCGCCCGGCCCGTTCGAGGGCCGCGTCGACGGCGCGGGCCGCGGCGGCACGCGGGTCGTCGCCGATCACGGCGCTGCCGACGCCGTAGGCGCCTTCGGGGTCGTGGACGGCGAAGACGGCGAGCGAACTCGGTACATCGTCGTGCACGCCGTTCTCGGTCATGACCGCGCGACAGGACGAAGCGCCGTGGATCGCCCCGGGCGCGTTGCTCGCGGCGTGCAGGCGCCCGGCGATGTGGGTTGCGTCGTGGTGCTCGGTGTAGGAGACGAGCAACCAGTCGAACTCCGTCGACTGCTCGTCGTGCAGGGCGGCGAGGCACTCGTCGACCGCACGTGCGGTGTCGGCGGCGGTGGACGCGGCCGTCGCGCAGGCGAATCCGGTGGCTCTGCCCACTCGACGCGAGACCGGCGTCCGGGTGGTCATGGCGAACCTCTGGGGTTGGGCGTGTGTTCGCAGTGCGTATCGGCCCGGTGAGTCGGGAGGTTGAGAAGAATCCCGCGGGCGACGATCTGTTGGACATCGTTCGGGCTTGCTGATCTTGTCCCCGGCGCGACCTCCGCGGTGGCTTCGGGTACCCTGCGGATCCCGGGCCGAATGGGGGACCGACGATCGATGGAGCCATCATGGACTGGAATCTGCGAAACCACTTCGACGTCGACGGGCGGACGGTGGCCTGGGACTGCTGGGGTCGCGGTGCCCCGGTCGTTCTCCTTCACGGGACCCCGTGGTCGTCGTTCACCCTCCGCCGTCTGATCGGGGGCCTTGCGGCCGACCACGAGGTCTACACCTTCGATCTTCCAGGGTACGGGCAGTCGGACCAGCAGCCGGGTGATGTGTCGCTCGAGGTGCAGAACGGTGTCTTCGCGGCCTTGCTCGATCATTGGGGTCTGGACCGGCCGTCCGTGGTCGGCCACGACTTCGGCGGTGCGACGGCGCTGCGTACCCTGCTGCTGAATGAACGTACCGTCGCCTGGTCCTGATCGACGCCGTCGCCCTGGCGCCGTGGGGATCGCCCTTCTTCCGACACGTCCGCCGGCACGAAGAGGCCTTCCGCGGACTTCCGCCGTTCATCCACGAAGCGGTCGTCGAAGCCTATGCCCGCACTGCCGCGCACCGGCCGTTGTCGGCCGAGGCACTCGAGGGGATCTGCAGGCCATGGCGTGGGGAGCTGGGACAGCCTGCCTTCTACCGGCAGATCGCCCAGGCCGACCAGTCGGCGACCGACGAGGTCGAGTCACGGTACGGTGAGATCGACGTGCCCACCCTGATCCTGTGGGGCGAGCAGGATACGTGGATCCCGGTGACGAAGGCTCGAGAGCTGCAGGCGCGGATTCCCGGATCGCGGTTGGCAACGGTGGTCGATGCGGGGCGCCTGGTGATCGAGGAGGAGCCGGAGTTGCTCCTCGACGAGATCCGCAGTTTTCTCTCCGACGGCCGACGCAACGCACCACCACGAAACCCCCCACCGACACCGGCGAGGGGCTTCGTGTTGCTCCGGAAGGAGCGAACTGCCACGCGGACGCGAGCCGCGAACCCTAGTTGGGCTGGGGCGACGGGTCGTCGCCCACCGTGCCCGTCGCCGGGCCCTCGTCCTCGTCGGAGGCGTCGGCCGACTCGGCGTCATCGTCCACGCCCGACGAGGCGCGCTTCGGCTCGGGGGCCGAGCCCAGCGGCGGGAGTTCCTCGCCGCGAAGGATCAACAGCACGTCCTCGCCGTCGAGGGTCTCGCGTTCGAGCAGGGCCTTGGCCATGGTCTCGAGCTCGGGGTGGTTCTCCTCGAGGATGGTCCGCGCCCGCTCGTAGGCGTTCGAGATGATCCGGTGGACCTCTTCGTCGATCGCGATCGCGGTCTGCTCGGAGTAGTTGCGCTGCTGGTGCAGGTCGCGGCCCATGAACACGGGCTGGTCGCCCTGGCCGAACTGGATCGGACCCAGGCGATCGCTCATGCCCCAGCTGGTGACCATGTTCCGGGCGTAGGCGGTGGCCTTCTTGATGTCGTCGGCCGCGCCGGCGCCCACCTGCGGGTAGATCAGCGCCTCGGCCGCGCGTCCGCCCAGGAACACCGCGATGGCGTTGTCGGCGTCCGACCGGGTGATCTGGTACCTGTCCTCGGTCGGCAGCGTGAAGGTCAGACCCAGTGCCTGACCGCGCGGGATGATCGACACCTTGTGCACCGGGTCGTAGCCCTCGATGCTGGCCGCCACGATGGCGTGACCGCACTCGTGGTAGCTGGTGCGCTCGCGTTCGCTCTGCGGCATGACGCGGGCGCGGCGCTCGGGCCCCAGCATGACCCTTTCCTTGGCGTCCTCGAGGTCGAGCATCGTGACCTGTTCGTGGTTGCGCCGGGCCGCGAGCAGGGCGCCCTCGTTGACGAGGTTCGCCAGATCGGCACCACTCATGCCCGGCGTCCCGCGGGCGATCTTCTTGATGTCCACGTCGGGCGCGGCGTTCACCTTCCGCATGTGGACCTTCAGGATGCCCTCGCGACCGAGCAGGTCGGGCATGTCCACGGTGATCTGACGATCGAAACGGCCGGGGCGGAGCAGCGCGGGATCCAGTACGTCGGGACGGTTCGTAGCCGCGATGATGATGACACCCTCGTTGGTCTCGAAGCCGTCCATCTCCACCAGTAGCTGGTTCAGCGTCTGCTCGCGTTCATCGTGGCCGCCTCCGAGGCCTGCACCACGATGTCGCCCGACCGCGTCGATCTCGTCGATGAAGATCAAGCACGGTGCGTGCTTCTTGCCCTGCTCGAAGAGGTCGCGCACGCGGCTCGCGCCGACGCCCACGAACATCTCGACGAAGTCACTGCCGCTCATGGCGAAGAACGGAACGCCCGCTTCGCCGGCGACGGCCTTCGCCAGCAGGGTCTTGCCGGTGCCCGGAGGACCGACCAGCAGACCACCCTTGGGGATGCGTCCGCCGAGTCGCTGGAACTTCCGGGGCGACTTCAGGAACTCGATGATCTCCTCCAAGTCGACCTTGGCCTCGTCGGCCCCCGCCACGTCGGCGAAGGTCACCTGGGGACGATCGGCGTTGATCAGCTTGGCCTTGCTCTTGCCGAAGCTGAACGCGCGGTTGCCGCCCGACTGCATCTGCCGCAGCACGAACAGCCAGATGCCCAGGATCAACAGGAACGGCAACAGGTAGATGATGGTGTTCCAGATGCTCTCGCCGCTGTACTCCGCGACGATGTTCACATCGGGATTGGTCTCCTGGATCTTCGTGATCAGTTCGGGATCGGGGATCGGCAGGTTCGTCTTGAACTGCTCGACGTCCTGCGTGCGTCCGCTGACCAGGGGCAGGGTCTGCATCTCGCCCAGTCGGCCCTCGACCGCCTTGTTGTCGACGATCACCGCCTCGGCGATGTTGCCCTTCTCGACCTGCCGCATGAAGGTCGTGTAGCTGATCTCGGAGTTCGACTCGGACGGACGCAGCAGCAGCTGCAACCCGAGGAACACCATCAGGATCGCCACGATCCAGAAGCCGGCGGTGCGACCCGGCGGCATCGGCCGCTGGGGTCCCCCCGACGGGGGGCGCTTGTTGGGGCCCTTCTGACCCCGGCGATCACGCATCGGTCCGTTCATGGGACGCGATCCTTTCCGATCGAGTTCGGCCGTGGCGCGTGGGCCCACGGCCGGTGCCCGGATCTACGTGCCGCGGTCCGCGGACGGGACATCGTCCGCTTCCTCGACACGCAAGTGCCAGACCCAACGGGTCGTCGTTGCGATGTCCGCCGCGTCGCAGGCGTCGAGCCCGACGGCCCACACCACCCGCTCGCGATCGCAGACCACGAGTTGCCGCGAACGATCCTCTCTCGGGATTCCGTGTTCGCTGAGCAGGGTCGTGATCTTCCTGTGGCCGGCCCTTCCCCGCGGCTTCAGCCGATCTCCGGGCCGGATCGCGCGGAGCTCGAAGGGAGGACGGACACGGGTGGCATCGACGAACGTCGTCATGGGAGGCCCTGAAAAACTACACCCTCGGCCTCGGGTGGGCAAAAGCTCGGTCCGGAGCCTCGCCCGGTCGGGCCCGAGGGTGCCAGAGCCCGTGACGGACTGTTCGTCGGAAACCTTCATGAGGATGAGGCGATCCCGTTCGATCGCCAGACGACCCGCCCCGGGCAGCGACCAGCGCTGGCCGGCGTGGGCCCGTTCGATGAACCGTAGAACGTCCGAGACCCGGTCGGCGTTCCATTTCTGGTGTGAACCCGTTGGAAAAAGGTGTCTTGCGGCCGCCCGGAGGAGGGCCGAACGCAGTTCCGGAGCGGCTCCGAGGAAGCCCGCGCGGTCGAGGACCAAGGCTCCGTCGGGCCCGGTCCGCCGCAGCGACTCGAGTTTCTCTTCGACCAAGGCGTCGAGCAGGGCGACGTCGGCGGCCGCGTGGGCGCCCAGACGGCCGATCCGCTCGACCACACCGGGGTCGAAGGTCTCGATCAATTCAGGCAAAACATTGTGGCGCAACCGGTTGCGGGTGAGTTCGGTATCGGCGTTGGTCGGGTCCTCGCGCCAGGCGAGGCCGCGGGCGCGCAGGTGCGCGCGCAGGGCCTCGCGCCGGACGGCTCGCAGCGGGCGGATCCGCCGGCCGTCGACGGGTGCCACGCCGCGCAGACCGCGCAGGCCGGTGCCGCGACCCAGGGCCAGCAGCACGCTCTCGGCGTGGTCGTCGAGGTGGTGCGCGGTCGCGATCCGGTCGGCGCCGTGGCCGACCCGCACCCGTTCGAGGAAATCGTGGCGCGCCCGACGGCCGGCCGCCTCGATCCCGGCGCCGCTTTCGGCGGCCACCGCCGCCACGTCCACCCGCTCGGTGACCAGTTCGACGCCGCGCTCCGCGCACAGCGCCCGGCAGAATGCGACGTCCTGCCCGGAATCCGGGCGCAGGCCGTGGTCGAGGTGGGCGAGGGTCAGCCGCCAGCCGCACTCCGGCGCCAGCGTGTGCAGCGCGTCGAACAGCGCGACCGAGTCGGCCCCGCCGGACACGGCGACGACCACGTGGTCTCCCGGTGCGGGAGCTCCGTCGGCGGGCGCGAGCGCCCGGACGTGGGCGATCAGGTCGAAGGCGGTCAATCGCGTGGGCTGCCTCGGCGGTCCGGGACGACCGCTCTCGCCGGCGTGGGTGGAATTGGTGGCGGCGCAGGGATTCGAACCCCGGACACGCGGATTATGATTCCGCTGCTCTAACCGACTGAGCTACACCGCCCCCGGGCCGGTGCCCGCGAGCGTGGTGCAGGGGCCTGTTGTCGAGGCGGACCTGCTCGCGAGCGAGCAGCAACGTTAGACACGCCCCTGGCGGTTGTCAAACGCCCGCAGCGGCCGTCGCGGGTGGCGGCGGACCCGAGCCCGTGCCATTCTCCTGCGGTCGATTCGCCCGTCCCGAACCCGGTGCCGCCTCGCCATGACCACTCCGCGACGCTTCGAACGCTCCGACGCCCGGCCCGAACTGTTGTCCGGCCGGCGGGTGGCCGTGCTCGGGTACGGCAACCAGGGCCACGCCCACGCGCTGAACCTGCGCGACAGCGGGGTCGACGTCGTGGTCGGGGCGCGCCCAGGGGGCACGGGCGCCGCGAACGCAGCGCGCGACGGCTTCGAGGTCCTCGCTCCCGCCGAGGCGAGTGCGGTCGCCGACGTGATCATGCTGCTCGTTCCCGACGAGGTGCAGGCCCGAGTCTTCACCGAGGACGTTCTTCCCCGGTGGAAGGACGACGCCGTGGTCGCCTTCGGTCACGGCTACGCCCTCGCCTTCGAACGGGTGGTCCTGCCCGAGGGCCGGCGGGCCTTCCTGGTGGCACCCAAGGGACAGGGCCACGCCTTGCGCACCGCCTACCGCAACGGCGGCGGGCTGCCGTCGCTGATCGGCGTGGCCGGACCCGATCCCGACGACACGCTCGCCCTCGCGCTGGCCTACGCCGACGCCTGCGGCGCGCTGGCCGGCGGCGGATTCCTCTCTTCGTTCCGCGAAGAGGCCGTGTCCGACCAGTTCGGCGAGCAGGCCGTGCTGTGCGGTGGGCTGGTCGAACTGATCGTGGCCGCGTGGGAGACGCTGGTCGATCGCGGCCATTCGCCCGAGACGGCCTACTTCGAGTGCGTGCACGAGGTGAAGATCATCGTCGACCTGCTGTACACGCACGGGATCGAGGGCATGCGCGAGAAGATCTCGACCACGGCGGCCTACGGCGGCCTCCGCGCCGGGCGCCGCGTGATCGGCGACGCCAGCCGGCAGGCCATGCAGGACCTGCTCGACGACATCGAGTCGGGCCGCTTCGCCCGGGCCTTCGAGGACGACCAGCGCGACGGCGGCGCGTCGCTGCGCGAGGCGATCGATCGCGAGGCCGCCCACCCGCTCGTGGGAACCGGCCAGGCCCTGCGCGGGTTCCTGCAACGGTGCCGGCTCGATTCGTCGAGCGAGGCCGAATCCGACTGAACGATCCCGCAACACCGGAGTCCCACGTCATGGTGCGATCGTCGCTCCTCTTCCTGCTCGCCGTCGCCTCGCTGCTGGCGACCGGCTGTGGCAGCAGCATGCCGGCCCCCGACCGCGGCCTCTACTGGGCCTACACCGAAGAGCGCCTGGAGGCCGAGGGCTACCCCGACTTCAAGCACGAATTCTCGAGCCTCGAGTGGGGTGTGTTGTTCGACGACGAGGGCGTGACCTACGGCCCCCGCGCGTACTTCGTGAACCAGCAGCAGCAGGATCACCCGTACCTCACCGTGACCGACGAGTACCTCGAGTCGCGCTGGGTGCGCGTGCACGAGAGCACCTGTTGCGGGCCGGCGCTGATCGGCCACTACCTCGAGATCTGCGATCTCGCGTACGTGGAAGTGAGCGAGCAGCTGCGTATGGAGTCGCCGCCGAAGCTCACGGTGTTCGGTGCCGACGACGCCGACCACTGGCGTCGGTTGTCGGGGCGCGAGTTCTGGGTCACCCATCTCGTCGTGGGTCGCAGCGTCTTCGTGCAGCCGATCAGCATGATGTTCCGGCGTACGCTCGCCGGGCACGTGGCCTACGCCTCGATCGCCCAGGCCCTGCTCGACGAGAAGACCCACGGCCGCATTCCCATGTGGTTGCGCGAGGGCATCTCGAGCTACCTGTCCGAAGAAGGCTTCGAGCACCTGAGCTTCATGGCCGAGTTCCGCGCGCGTGACCTGCCCGTGCTCATGACGCCGGCCGAGGTCGAGCAGCACGTCTACCCGCTCGTCGATCGCGCCCAGGGACGCATCGCGCGCTACAACGCCTTCCTCATGGTGTGGCACCTGTCCGAGACCTGGGGATGGGATCGCGTGCAGGACCTGCTCGACATCGTCGAAGCGGGCGCACGGTTCGAGGACGCGGTCGAACAGGTCTACGGGGTCGACCCGGAGACCTGGCTGGCCGCGATCGACCCGACCGTCCGCGGAGAACCGACGCGCACGCGTCCCGGCCACACCAACTAGTCCCCGGAGAGATCCATGAGCATCCGCTGCCGTTTCGCACCGAGCCCCACCGGCACCCTGCACGTCGGAGGCGCGCGCACCGCGCTGTTCAACTGGCTGTACGCCCGGGCGCAGAAGGGCACCTTCGTACTGCGCATCGAGGACACCGACCAGGAGCGCAGCACCCGGGAGTCGCACCAGCAGATCCTGCGCGCCATGCAGTGGCTGGGGCTGGACTGGGACGAGGGTCCGGGAAAGGGCGGCGAGTACGGACCCTACGTGCAGAGCGAGCGCATGGACCTGTACCGCGAGCAGATCGACCGCCTGCTCGCCGAGGGCGTTCTGTACCGCGACTACTCCACGGCCGAGGAGGACGAAGCCCGGCGGAAGAAGCTCGAGGCCGAGGGCGTGCTCGGCCCGGCCGACTGGCCCTACCGCGACCTGTCCGACGACGAGCGCGCGAAGCTCGAGGCCCAGGGCCGCACCTCGACCATCCGCGTGCGCATGCCCGATGAGGGATCGATCAAGTGGACCGATCTGGTGAAGGGCGACATGGAGTTCGACTGCGCCGTGCTCGACGACTGGATCGCGGTGAAGAGCGACGGCTTTCCCACCTACAACTTCGCCTGCGTGATCGACGACGCGCTCATGGAGATCAGCCACGTGCTGCGCGGCGACGACCACGTGAGCAACACGCCGCGGCAGATCCACGTGTACAAGGCCATGGGCCGCCGCGTGCCGAAGTTCGGCCACATGCCGATGATCCTGGGCCCCGACAAGAAGCGCCTGAGCAAGCGCCACGGCGCGGCCAGTGTGGAGGAGTTCCGCGACCAGCACTGGCTGCCCGAGGCCGTGGTCAACTACCTGGCCCTGCTCGGCTGGTCGCCGGGCAACGACCAGGAGTTCTTCACGGTCGATCAGATCATCAAGAAGTTCTCGCTCAAGCGCCTGAACCACACCGCCGCGGTCTTCGACTACGAGAAGGCGCGCCATCTGAACGGCGAGCACATGAAGGCCATGGATCCGAAGCGCAAGGCCGAGCAGGCCTGGGCGATCCTGGCCGAGGCGGACGTGGTCGACGCCGACGACCGCGGTGGTCTGGAGACGCTGGGACGGTTGCTCGGACTGTTGGGCAACCGCTTCCGCCACTTCGACCGCACCGTGTCGCACCTGTCGAGCTACTTCAGTGACGACTACCCGGTCGATGCCGAGGGTGCGGCGCAGATCGACGACGCCGCCCGCGACCGGCTGCGGCGCCTGGCCGACACCTACGAGGCGGCCGAGACCTTCGATGCGGCGTCGGCCGAGGCCTCGCTGCGGGCGCTGGCCGAGGAGACCGAGGAGAAGCCGGGGGCGTACATCCACCCGGCCCGCTTCGCGATCAGCGGCAGCACCAGTGGCCCGAGCCTGTTCGATGCCATGGAGCTGCTCGGGCGCGAGCGGGTGGTCCGACGTCTGCGCGAGCCCAGACTGGCCTGAGAGGCCCCGCAGAGGCCGCACACGGCGGGAAAGGCCTTGCCAACCCCCCGCCGGGTGATTAACCCTTAGCGGCACTGCCCGGTCGTCTAATGGCAGGACAGCGGGTTCTGGTCCCGTATGTGGGGGTTCGAATCCTCCCCGGGCAACCATCCTCATCGAGTGCGGCGCGCGACCAGACGCGCCGTCACGACGTTGCGAGCTACCGCGGCAACGCCGTTTCGACGCCCCGGTCGGCCGACCGGGGCGTTCGCAGTTCCCACGCGGTCGCACGGAGCCATGGCCTACGACCTGACCGACGCCGACCTCGGACAGCTCGAGCAACGCGGGATCTCCCGCGAGGAGTTCGAACGCCAGCTGGAGTGCTTCCGGCGCGGGTTCCCGCCGCTCGAAGTGGTGGGACCGGCGACGCCGGACCATGGCATCGAGGTGATCGACGACGACGCCCGCCGCGCCGAACTCGTCGCCCGCGGCCGCGAGGCTTCGTCCGCCGGCCGGCTGATGAAGTTCGTGCCGGCCAGCGGGGCCGCCTCGCGCATGTTCAAGGCGCTGGCCGGTCGGCTGCAGGATCCGCGTCCGCTCGACCCGGCCGCGCTGGCCGAGGCCCGCGGCGGCAGCAGTGACGACGCGCTCGTGGCGCGTTTCTTCGACCGCTTCGACGACTTCGCCTTCGCCGCGCAGGTGCGCGACGCGGTGCGTGCCGCCGGTCACGAGCCCGAGCAGGTGCTCGACGGCGACGGCGATCGCCGCGTGGTCCTGCGCGTGCTGCTCGAGGACCTCGACTTCGCCGATCGGCCCAAGGGCCTGATCCCCTTCCATCGTACTCCCGACGGCGTACGCACGGCCTTCGAGGAGCAGCTCGACGAGACCTCGCAGGTCGTCGCCGATCGCGGCGGCCGGGGCCGCGTGCACTTCACCGTGCCCCCGGAGTTCTACGACGAGATCGAGCAGCACTGCGCCGCCGCGCGCACTCCGCACGAGGTCGGCTTCAGCGTGCAGTCGCCGTCGACGGACACCGTCGCGGTGGACCTGCGCGACCAGCCCCTGCGCGACGACGACGGCCGGCTGGTCTTCCGCCCCGGCGGCCACGGCGCGCTGATCGGCAATCTCGACGCCCTCCACGCCGACGTCGTGCTGATCAAGAACATCGACAACGTGGTCCCGCGGGAGCGCCGCGACGCCGTGGTCGAGAACCAGCACCTGCTCGCCGGCGTGTTGCTCGAGCGCCAGGCCGGCGCGCACGAGCTGTGGCGCAAGCTCCACGACGGGGTCGAGGTGCTCGACGAGGCCATGGACTTCGTCCAGAGCTGGTTGCACCGCACCCCGCCCGACCCGGTGCTCGAGGGTGGACCCGACTCGCGCCGGGCGTGGCTGTTCGACGTCCTGGCCAGGCCCCTGCGCGTGTGTGGGATGGTCCGCAACGAGGGCGAGCCCGGCGGCGGGCCCTTCCGCGTGCGCGCGGCCGACGGTGGCTTGAGCCTGCAGATCGTCGAGAGCAGCCAGGTCGACCACGACGATCCCGAGCAGGAGAAGCACTTCCGGGCCTCGACCCACTTCAACCCGGTGGACCTGGCCTGCGCCCTGCGCGATCCCGAGGGCCGGCCGCACGACCTGTCCCGCTTCGTCGACCCCGAGACCGGATTCATCGCAAAGAAGTCGAAAGATGGGGTCGACCTGAAGGCGCTGGAGCGCCCGGGCCTGTGGAACGGCGCCATGGCCCACTGGAACACCGTGTTCGTGGAGGTGCCGCTCGAGACCTTCAATCCGGTGAAGACGGTGGTCGACCTGCTGCGACCGGCCCACCAGCCGGGCTGATCGGAGTGCTTGCGACCAGCCCGGAGTTTTCTATACTGACCGACCCGCGGCGGGAGACCGCCGCGGGTGGCCTTGTGGCCCCTTCGTCTAGTGGCCTAGGACGCCGGGTTCTCAGTCCGGAAACAGGGGTTCGATTCCCCTAGGGGCTGCCACTCGAACGCGCCTCGATCCTGCGGATCGGGGCGCGTTCTGCGTTGTGTGCCGGGATCGGCTCCCGGAGCCGCCGCCGACGCGTACGGTCCACGACGTCCGGAGCGTCCCTCGGCCCCACCTTCCTGATCGCCACCGCGCCCCCCGCACGCTAGTCTGCGCCGCATGGACCGTGGCGCGTTGAACTCCTTCGACCTCTGGCTGCTCGGCCTGGCCGCGGTGCTGCTGTTCTTCGGCCTGGGCTCGAACTCGCTGCACGACCAGGACGAGGCGCGCTACGCACTCGTGCAGGAACACGTGCTCGCGACGGGCAACTGGATCGACTTCGAGATCCGAGGCGAGCCCTGGTTCAACAAGGCGCCGCTGCGGGTGTGGGCGAGTGCGGCGCTGGCCGCGGTCTTCGGCGTGAACGAGTGGACGGTGCGCCTGCCGTCGGCCGCCGCCGCGCTGGGGGCGGTGGCGGCGCTGATGTGGCTCGGCCGCCTGCTCTACGGCGTGTGGGCATCGCGGTGGGCCGCCCTCGTGCTGTTCACCTCGACCCAGTTCCTCTACCACCACTGCGGCCGCACCGGCGAGATGGACAGTACCCTGCTGCTGGTGTGGATCCTCGCCGTGGTCTTCGCGGTGAAGACGCGCGAGGACACGCGGTGGTGGATCGCCTCGCTCGGGTGCGTGGCGCTGGCCGGCATGGTCAAGCACGCCTTCTACGTGGTGCCGGTCGGCGGCGTGGCACTGGTGACGATCGTGGCCCTGGGGACGTGGCGCACGATCCCGGCCCGGGTGTGGGCGCTGGCGATCGCCGCCTTCGCGGTGGTGCTCGTTCCGTGGCACGCGGTGATGGCCGCGCGGCACGGGGCCGACTTCGTCGACACCTACTTCGGGCGCGAGGTCGCCGGACGCGTCGCCTTGCACGTGGAACGCGGGCACCGGTGGATGTTCTACCCCTCGGTGATCGAGGACGGTTTGTTCCCGTGGTCGTACCTGCTGCCCTTCGTGCTGCTGTGGCCACGCGGGCGCGGGCCGGCGCTGCCGCGGGCCGAGTGGATCCTGCTGGTGTGGGCGGTGCCCATGGTCGTGGGTCCGGCCCTCGCGCAGCTGGACCTCGGGTGGTACGCCCTGCCGGCGCTGCCGCCGTTGGCGCTCCTGCTCGGGCGGTGGCTGGCGTGGACCACGTTTCCGCCCTGGGTGGCACTGGCGAGCGGAGTGCTGCTGCTGCTGTCACCGTCGAACGTGCTCGAGTTCGACGCGCTGAACACGCGGGCGATCATGGGCATGATCGGCGCGCAGACTCTCGGTCTGCTGCGCGGTGCCGATCCGTGGTGGCCGCAACTGGCGGTGGGGTCGTTCGTCACGCTCGGTGCGCTGTGGCTGTGGCGGGCACCGGTGCGCGCGCGGCGCGGATGGCTGCTGCGCGCCTGGGCCCTGCTGGCCCTCGTGCACGCCTTCCTTCCCCTGCGCGACACCTTCGGGCGCACCGCGATCGACACGCTGGTCGAGCGGGTGGACGAACGCGGTCTGGAGCGCGATCGCTACGTGGCGCTGTTCGACGCAGTCGACGAGCTGAGCGATCTGTACGCCTACGCCCTGCGCGGCCTTCCTTCCCCGCCCGTCCGCGTGACGATCGGAGTGGACCCGCTGCCCGCGCGATCCGAGGCCGCCTGGTTGATCGGACCGGCCGCACTCGTGGAGCGCTTCGGGGATCCGCCCCCGCACCTGCGGGTCGAGGGGTGGGCGGCCCTGCCGCCCCGGGTGCCCGGTGCGGTGCCGCGGGGGACCGCTCCGCGCCGTGGGAGCGAGCGGTAGGATGAAGGCACGCCCCGAACGACGAAGGCCCGACACGTCCGTGCCGGGCCTTCCGTTCTTCCGTCGTCGATCGCCGTCAGTTCCACTTCAGCAGCAGCGACCGGGGGTCGAGCTCGAGGAACAGCGACGCGACGTCCTCGCTGTCGTGGTCCTTGATCAGCTGCAGGCGGACGTGGTCGCCGCTGGGCTCGAGCTTCACGATGACCGACAGGTACTCCTCGAAGCGGGCGATCTTGGTGGGAACGCCGCGCTCGTCGACCTCGTCCTCGCGCCGCGCGCGGCCACTCACCCAGAGTTCGCAGTCGTGGCGCTTGGCGATGTCCTTGAGTTCGAGCAGGTCGTCCTCGGTGGCCTGCGAGAAGCGCGGGTAGCCGTCGAGGACGATCACCTCGGGATCGAAGTGCATGTGCTCGTTGGCCATGACGATCCCGGCCTTGAGCTTCTCCAGGCTGAAGCTCTCGGCCATGTAGGTCTGGATCAGCCGGTGGCGCTCGACGTTCAGGTGCACCCGGTAGCGGTTGTCGAGCTCCATGCTGTCGGCCAGCACGTTGAAGATCTCGTCGTAGAAGGCGCGGACCTTCTCGACGGGATCGTCGATGTTGATGTGCAGGACCTTACGGTCGCGCATCAGGTCGTCGAGGGCGACGTCGACCAGGAACGCGGTCTTGCCGATGCCTGCGCGGCTCATCACGAGCCCGACGTTGCCCTTGCCCAGGCCCCCGTGGATCGAGCGCTCGAACACCCGCATGGGGCTGCGCTCGTTGACTTCCTTCTGGTACATCTCGGTCTCCTCCGTCCGGCTAGTTGCTGCCGGCGGCCTTCTTCTCGAGCCACTTCTCGCGGAGCTCTTCCGCGACCTCCGCGGGAGCGGTTCCGTACCGGGCGAATTCCATGGTGAACTCGGCCTTGCCCTGGGTGGCCGAGCGCAGAACGGTGGCGTAGCCGAACATCTCGCTCAACGGGACGTCGGCGTCGATACGAACGAAGCCGGCGTCCTCGGTGGTTCCGACCACCATGCCGCGACGCTGCATGAGCGTGCCCAGGATCTCGCCCTGGAACTCGGTGGGACCCTCCACCGACACGAGCATGATCGGCTCGAGGGCCACGGGCTTGCCCTTGAGGTAGAACTCGCGGAACGCACCCTTGGCCGCGGCCTGGAAGGCGTTGTCGCTCGAGTCCACCGCGTGGTAGTTCCCGTCGCTCAGCACGAACTTGAGGTTCACGACCGGGTAGCCGATGAACTCACCCTTGTCCATGCAGGACTTGAAGCCCTTCTCCACCGAACTGATGTACTCGCTGGGGATGTTGCCACCGGTGACCTTGTTCTCGAAGACGAAGTCGCCCTCGTCGACGGGTTCGATTCGCCCCTGGACCTTGCCGTACTGACCCGAGCCACCCGTTTGCTTCTTGTGCGTGTAGTCGAAGTCGATGGGCATGCTCATGGTCTCGCGGTAGGCCACCTGCGGACGGCCGGTCCGGACCTCGGCGTTGAACTCACGCTTCATGCGCTCGACGTAGACCTCGAGGTGCAGCTCGCCCATGCCGGCGATGATGGTGTCGTTCGTCTCTTCGTCGAGGTAGGTCCGGAAGGTCGGGTCTTCCTTCGTGAAGCGCTGCAGGGCCTTGCTCATGTTGGCCGAGGCCTTGTTGTCCTTCGGCTGCACGGCCAGCTTGATCACCGGCTCGGGCACGTGGATCGACGTCATGCTGGCGTTGATCGCACCATCGGTGAAGGTGTCGCCGCTGGCGCAGTCGACGCCGAACAGGGCGACGATGTCGCCGGCCGCGGCCTGCTCGATGTCTTCCATCTGATTGGCGTGCATACGAGCGAGGCGGCCCAGCTTGAGCTTCTGTCCCGTGCGCACGTTCACCATGGTGTCGCCCTTGTTCAGGGTGCCCTGGTAGATCCGCAGGTAGGTGAGCTGTCCGTAGGGGCTGACCTCGAGCTTGAACGCCAGGCTGAGCAGCGGCTTCTCCGGGTCGGGATCGACCACGAAGTCCTCGCCGGTGTCGATGCTGGTGGCCTGGTTCTCGACCTGGGTCGGGTCGGGCAGATAGTTCAACACGGCGTCGAGCAGCGGCTGCACGCCCTTGTTCTTGTAGGCACTGCCCATGAAGACCGGGGTCAGCTCACGGTTGAGCACACCCGTGCGCACCGCGTCGTGGATCAGCTCGGGCGTCACCTGGTCCTCGAGGATGGCCTCCATGAGTACTTCGCTGAACATGGAGACCGCGTCGAGCATGACCTCGCGGCGGGCCTCGGCCTCGGCCTTCAGCTCCGACGGGATCTCCTCCACGCGGAGCTTTTCTCCGGCGTCGCCGTCGAAGTACATGGCCTTCATCTCGACCAGATCGACCACGCCCACGTGGTCGGCCTCGAGGCCCACGGGGATCTGCATCATGACGGCGTTGTGGCCCAGCTTGTCTCGCAGCTGCTCGGTCACGCGTGCCGGATTGGCACCGCTGCGGTCGCACTTGTTGACGAACGCGATGCCCGGCACGCCGTAACGGCGCATCTGCCGGTCGACGGTGATCGACTGGCTCTGCACTCCGGCCACCGAGCACAAGACGAGGATCGCGCCGTCGAGCACGCGAAGCGAACGCTCGACCTCGATCGTGAAGTCGACGTGTCCGGGCGTGTCGATGATGTTGACGAAGTGGTTCTTCCATTCCGTGTGCGTCGCCGCCGACGCGATGGTGATCCCACGTTCACGCTCGAGCTCCATGGAGTCCATGGTGGCACCGACGCCGTCCTTGCCGCGGACCTCGTGGATCGCGTGGATGCGATTCGTGTAGAAGAGGACCCGCTCGGTGAGCGTGGTCTTGCCCGAGTCGATGTGGGCGCTGATGCCGATGTTCCGGATCCTCGAGAGATCCGTGATCGCCTTCGTGCTCACGGTGGTGCTCCTGCAGTACCCGCCGTTGGCGACGGGGTGGGGCGCGGGGCCCGTTGGGGAAGCCCCGCGGCGGCGCCTGGCGCGCCGCGCGGTTCTCCGCAGTACGTAAACCGGCGCAAGGTAGGGCGGATCACGGAATCGGCAAGACCCGGACCGGCCTCTTCATGCAGCTTTCACCGCCGGTCCCCGAGACCGAAGGGTCCCGATGGCCGGGTCGAGGGCGGTCGGGAGCCGGCGCGGAAACGAGGATTCGAGGGCGGGGGTTGCATCTCCGGCCCCGCCCGGCGGCGGTCGGACCGGGCCCCGGAAGGTCCGACCTCAGGCGACTTCGAGAGCGCGGGCCGCAGCCGCTTCGGCGTGGATCCTGGCCGTGTCGAAGGTCGGAATCGCCACGTCGGCGTCACCGATGAGCAGGCCGATCTTCAACATGGGGCTCACTCCCGCGCCAGGACCTTGAACAGGGTTCCGCGGGTGAGGCGGTCGTCCACGTTCATGCCGTTGAGGATGGCCAGACCCTCGAGGTCGGCGATGAATTCGTTGTCGGGAATCGGATGCGCCACGGCCAGTTCGCGGAAGGTCCCGTCGCGGTCGGCCTGAACGACCTTCACGCGGATCGGTCGAACGTCGAGGAGTTCGGGATCGTTCAGGGCGGCGAAGCCGTCGGCCGGCGCGGCCAGGGTCGCCCGCCACTGCTGGAGCCCCGCCTCGCTGGTCAGACCGTGGAAGACCCACTGGCCACCGCCGTACGGGAAGAAGGTCGAGAGCACGACCTGCGTTCCCTGCTGTCCGCTCATCCGCACCAGCGTGCGCACGCCGCGATTGCCGGCGACGCTCACCGTGGACTGGTCGAGGAGGGTGGTTCCCTGCTGCCCGACGAAGGCGTTCGCCGCCTCGGTGGGGCTGGAGCCCTGTGCCGCCTGGAAGATCACCGCGCCCGCCTGGTCCGGCTCGACCATCACCACCTGTGACTTGCCGTTCTGCCGCTGCCAGCCGCGGGGGGTCGGGAAGCGGAAGCGCAGCTGCGGATGGACGAAGGTGTCGTCGAGGAAGTAGCCCTCGCGCGGATCCAGACCGAAGACCAGGCCGTCGATGGTGCGCAGGAAGCGGTCGCGCTGGGTGACGTAGTCACCGCTGGGCGTCTGCTGTTGCCGCGTCAGGTCGTTCACGGTGTTCCAGCGGTCGCCGGGATCGGGGTGGGTGCTCATCCAGCTCGGCAGACGGCCGTCCGGAGGGCTCAGCCGGTCGAGGGTCCGGAAGAACTCGGCCATGTCGTGGGTGTCGTAGCCGAGCGCGGTGGCGTACTCCACGCCCAGCCGGTCGCTCTGGCGCTCGTCGTCGCGGCCGTACTTCAGCAGGAGCAGCTGCGCCGCCTGTCCGGCGATGTCGGCGTACTGGGCGAAGGTCTCGCTCAACACCGAGCCCAGCCCGAGCCCGGCCCCCAGCAGGGTCTGCTGCGTGTAGCGTTGCACGCCGTGGCGGGCGGTGATGTGGCCGATCTCGTGACCCACCACGCCGGCCAGCGCGGCCTCGCTGTCCAGATAGGCCAGGATCCCGCGCGTGATGTAGACGTAGCCGCCCGGCAGGGCGAAGGCGTTCACGACGGGATCGTCGAGCACCCGGAAGGTGTACGGCAGGTCGGGCCGGTGACTGACCGGCACCATGCGCTGGCCGATGTCCTGGACGTAGTCGACGATCGCTTCGTCTTCGACCACGCCGTACTGCGCCACGATCGCCGGATCGCTCTCGTTTCCGAGCTGGATCTCCTGTTCCTTCGACAGCAGCGAGAGCTCGCGTTCGCCCGTCACCGGGTTCACCGCGCAGGCGGCGAAGATCCAGGACACGGACAGCAGCAGGGCGACGGAGCGGATGCGGACGAGTGACACGGTCGACCTCCCGAACGTGGACGTGGGCGCACGGTGGCCCGGAGCGCGAGAACCCTAGTCCGGTGATCGGAGGTCGACAAGAGGGGCGGGGACGAAAAAAGGCCCCGGGCACACTCGCCAGCTGCCCGGGGCCGAGCCATCGCCCGGGCGGGCAACGGCGGCGGCGCGGATCTCTCTCGCCATGATCCGGCCGCTGTCCGGTCCGTACGCCGCGTGGCGGTGAGTGTTTCGGCCTTGGGACGAGCGGGGGAAGGAGTCAGGCCGAACGCCCGCGGATCCGTCCCCGGACGACGATGATCACCACGGCGAGCAGACACCCGGCGGCGTTCAGGGCGGTGTCGGTTCCCGACAGGAAGCGACCCGGCACGAAGTACTGGTGCACCTCGTCGAGGACGCCGTACGCGAAGGCGATGCCGACCGCCGTCCACAGCGCGGTCGCGCCGCGCCACTGTGCGGTGACGAGCGCCTGCCAGCAAAGCCACGTGAGGAGGGCGTAGGCGGGGACGTGCGCGAAGTTGTGCCAGGCCGGCGGTGGCATCAGGACCTGACCGACGCCTTCGGCCTCGGGTCCGTGGTCGGGAACCGAACTCAACGCGAAGAGGGCGGCCATGAAGATGACCGCCCTCCAGAACCAGGGATTGCGGCGCCACACGTCGCGGCGTCCCACTCCGCGGCCTTCGTTCACACGCCGGCCTCCGCCGAATCCTTGCGCTCGAGGATCTCCTCGAACTCGGTGTAGGTGGTGTTGCGCTCCACCGGCACGCGCCCGGCCTCGCGGATGAAGTCCTCGATCTCGGTGCGGGTCATGCCCTTGCCGGCCACGCCGCCGGCCGCGTGGGTGATCCGCTCGTCGATCACCGTGCCGTCGAGGTCGTTGGCGCCGAAGCGCAGCGCGACCTGGGCGATCTTCTGCGTGAGCATGATCCAGTAGGCCTTGATGTGGTCGAAGTTGTCGAGCATCAGGCGGCTCACCGCGATCGTCTTCAGGTCGTCGAAACCGTCGGTCGCGCCCATGTGGCCCTCGAAGGGCGTGTTCTCGGGGTGGAAGGCGAGCGCGATGAAGCAGTCGAAGCCACTCGTGCGGTCCTGCTGCTCGCGCAGGCGGATCAGGTGGTCGACGCGCTCCTCGTAGGTCTCGACGTGGCCGTACAGCATGGTGGCGTTGGTGCGCAGGCCCTTCTCGTGGCAGATGCCCGCCACCTCGAGCCAGCGATCCCCGGTGATCTTGTTGTGCGCGATGATCTCGTGCACGCGCGGCGCGAAGACCTCGGCGCCGCCGCCGGGGCAGGAGTCGAGGCCGGCCTCGATCAGCAGGTCGAGGGTCTCGTCGACCGACTTCTTCGCCAGCTTCGCCAGCCAGTCGATCTCGACCATGGTGAAGGCCTTCAGGTGCACCTGCGGGAAGGCCTTCTTCAGCTCCTTCAGGATGTCCACGTACACGTGGAACTTCCAGTGCGGGTGCAGGCCACCGACGATGTGGAACTCGGTCACGTCGGGCGTCCAGTCGCGGCGTGCGATCTCGACGCACTGCTCGGGCGAGTAACTCCAGGTGCCCGGCGCGGTGACCTTGTCCTGGTAGGCGCACAGCTCGCAGCCCACGAAGCAGACGTTCGTGGGGTTCAGGTGACGGTTGACGTTGTAGTAGGTGCGGTCGCCGTGCCGGCGCTCGCGCACCGTGTTCGCCAGCTGTCCCACGGTGAGCAGGTCGGCGCTCTCGAACAGCTTGACGCCGTCGTCGAAGTCCAGCCGCTGCCCGGCCTCGACCTTCTCGTGGATCTCGGTGAGATCGACGTCGCGCTGCGGGCGCTTGGGCGGTCGTTCGCGGGGAACGTCTTCGCGGGCCTTGCGGGGCATGTCGTCACCTGTCGAGGGGGGACCCGGGGGGATCGGACCGGGGGCCCGTGGGGAGTCGCACGGGAGTATAGGAGCCGCTCCCGAGAGCGGCAAGGCGATGCAGGAGCGCGATTTGCGGATCAGGAACCGTTGCCGGCGAAGGGCGTGCGGCTCGACAGGAAGGTGCTGGCCCAGGCGAAGGGGTGGGGTGTGGCCTCCCGCACCGTCCGGCGTGCACGGTGGACGGCGTGGGCGATCGACGCGGCGTCCAGCACCTCGCCGTAGAACGCACCCATGAACCGCGTGGCCGAGGCGTCGTCGATCTTCCACTGGTGCAGCACGATGTCACGGGCACCGGCGGCGAAGCCGGCGCTGGCCCAGCCGTCGAGCTCGGCGCCGGGCGCCTCGTTCTGCAGGCCCGACTCGCAGCTGTCGAACACGAGCAACGCGTCGCGCACGCGGCGCGGGTCGAGCTGTTCGAAGCCGAGCCATCCGTCGGGAAGTTGCAGGCCGTTCGACACCCATCGGTGGCGGTGGAAGCTGCCGTGGGTGGCCAGATGGACCAGACCGTAGGTCGTGCGCGTGGCCAGGAACTCCGCGCGGGAACGGGCCACGTCCACCTTCCATCCCGAACGCTGCAGCCGGCTCTCGATCTCCTCGATCTCGCGACGCGCGCCCGGGACGGTGCCTTCGACCAGCAGGGCGCGGGGACGCCGCGGCCGGTCCCCGACGACCAGCAGCTCCGGGTGGGGCACGCGGGCCAGCACGGGGGCATCGCGGCCCAGGGTCTCGAGGAGCGCGGCCTCGAGGCCCACGCCGTTCATCGCGCCGGTCGAGACGACGACGACCTCGGATGCGTCGAGGGCGAGCGGCGTCCACAGCGCGTCGGTGACTCCGGTCAGGCCCGCCCGGGCTTCGTCCACGGTGCGGCCCAGCAGTCGGTCCCTCGCCCGCGCGGGCGTCCGCGCCAGCGCCTCGAAGAGCATGCGCAGGGGGATCCAGTGCTCGCGGAGCGCCGTCCCGGCGTCGGGAAGGTCGACGTAGCGGGTGCGTCCACCGCGTTCCACGACGAAGGCGCCCCAGCGCTGATCGGTCCGGTCGTAGATGACCAGGGGCCGGCCACCGGTACGATCGATCCACGTGCGCGGGGTCCCGTGGCGCGGTGTCCAGACCGCGGACGGCGGTGCCGGGTCCTTCTGCAGACGCAGACGCCGCTCCAGGCGGTGGACCTCGTGTCCCAGGGCCACCGACCGTACGTCGTCGGCCGTGCCGCCCGATTCCATGAGACGGTCGCGCACGCGGGCCAGGGCGGCGCGCAGGTCCTCGCGCACGCTGTGGTGGCGACCGCGCAGCAGGTCGGCGAAGACCGACCCCTCGCGCAGCGACATCAGCAGGCGAAGCGCCTGGCGGGGCGCGTCGGATCCGCCGTGTTCGAGCACGATGTCGACCGCGTCGCCGGCGATCCGGTCGCGGGCGTGGCCCACGCCCAGGCTCTCGGCCTGGTCTCCGACGCGCGCGGCCAGACGCTCCTGGGCCCGGACGGCCTTCCGTGCCCAGCGGACGGCGTCGTCGCCGCGACCGGCCGCGGCGTGGGCCCGCGCCACGAGCAGGGCGAGGCGGGGCCGCAGGCCGGTGAGCGGCGGTCGCGCCGCGTCGTCGTGAGCGCGCCGCGCCAACCGCAGGGCGGAACCCGTCCGACCGCCGCGCAGAGCCGTCTCGGCGCGCAGGGTGCGGGCGCGGGTGGCGGTGGTCCGATCGCCGCGGCGTGTCGCCCGGCGCACGATCGTGTCGAGGGCGGTGTCGTCGGGGATGCGGCCGCGACCGAGGTCGACGTGGGCCCGCTCGAGCGTGAGTCGTTCCACGACGTCGTCGCGTCCCATCGACTCGAAAGCGGTCGCGGCTTCGTCGACCCGCCGGAGTGCGTCGTGTCCGCGCCCCATGTGGGCGAGGATCCGCCCGTGCAGGGCCGCGGCGCGGGCGCGCTCGGGGCCCAGTCCCATGGCGGTGAAGTCGGCACGGGCCCGGCGGGCGTGCACCTCGGCCACCGGATCGGCGCCGAGGCTCGTGAGCAGTTCCGCGGCCTCGTGATCGATCGCCGCCGCGCCGCGGCGGTCGCCGCGTTCGCGGATCTGCTCGGCCACGCGGTCGAGTTCGGCGATCGCGTCGGGCCACGATCCGCGGTGCAGTTCGCAGGCGGCGATGCCGTAGCGGCACTGCAGTGCGGCGAGTTCGAGCCCCTGGGCCGCGAACACGTCGTGGGCCCGCCGGTAGCCGCGCCGGGCCCGCGACGCCTGCCCACGCAGCAGGTCGACGTTCGCCAGGTTGAAGGTGCACACGGCCGCGTCGACCGGTTGGTGCCGCCGCCGAGCGCGGTCGCGCGCTCGGCGATACAAGGCTTCGGCCTGATCGTACTCTCCGGCGAGGTAGTGAACGGTCGCGGCCGAACCCTCGAGCCGTACGGCCGCCACGGGGTCGCGCCGGCCCAGAAGGGCGCGGGCCTGGTGGATCCGTTCCTGCGCGGCGCGGGAGTCTCCGGCCAGGGCGAGCGCGTCACTCCAGCCGATCACGGTGCGGGCGGCCTCCACAGGATCGTCGATGCTGCGCAGCCCTTCGAACGCCTGTGCGTAGCGCTCGAGCGAAGCGGGAAGGTCTCCGGTGGCCTTGGCCGTGTGCGCGTGCAGCCGGATGAGGCGCAGGCGGTCGACCGCGTCGTCGATCGACTCCGACGCGAGCGCGTGCTCCACCACGTGGTTCGCCAGGGTGGGCCGCTCGCGGATCAGCTGCAGGACCAGCGACTGCAGGACGCCGAAGGCCTCGGTCGACGAGCGAACGCCGGACCACGCGCGCAGGAGCCCCGCGTCGGCAGGGAGGGCGAGCAGGGCGTCGGCGGTCTCCACCGCGGAGGAGTGCGTGCCGTCGCCCAAGGTCTCACTCCGCGTGGAAGGGGTCGTCCAGCACGACCGTGTCGCCGTCGGGCAGGTGGATCTCCAGGCTCCACCCGTCGGGTACGATCTCCTCGAAGCGGAGCATCTCGCCGTCGGCCACTTCGTGGCGCTGCAGGACGTGGTCGTCGTGGACCAGACCGATGATGGCGCGGGCGGTGCCGTCGGGTTCGGCGAACCAGATCCGGGCCTCGAAGCTCCAGGTGGCGTTCTGCAGGGGCGGGTGCACGAGCACGCTGACCTCGCCGCCCGGACACGATCCGGCGACGATCTTCGCGTCGTCGGCCACCGAAGGACCGCCGGGGCTGCGCACGTCGGCGGCGTCCCAGTGGACCGTGCGACGGCGCTTCGCGCGGGGCATGCGCTTCTCACTGCGTGCGCCGAGAGCGCGCGAGACCAGGTCCTCTGGCGGTTCCTTCCACCGTGCTCCGCCCTGCGCGAGCAGGTCGAGCCATTCCTGCGCCGAACGACGGCGTGCACTCATGGCCGTTGCTCCTCGAGGCGGGCGCGCAGCCGCTTCAGGCAGCGGGCGCGGAGAGGGCCGATCGATCCGACGGCGACGCCGGCGGTCTCGGAGATCTTCTTGTAGTCGGGCTCGCGCTCGTCGAAGAACAGCAGCGGCAGCAGCCGCGCGCAGGTTCCGCCCAGTGCCTCGATGTGGTCGCGGATGCGTTGGAGGTCCTGCAGCTCCTGCAGCTCGTCGCCCGGAAGCGCCGACGGATCGACCATCTCGTCGAGCGCGCCCTCGACGGGGCGGTCGTTCTTCGTGGCGATCTTGTAGGCGACGCGGCGCGTGGTGACGATCAGCCACTGCGGCAGGGCCTGGGCGTCGCGGACGCGGTCGAGCGAGCGGTGCAGTTCGATCCACACCTGCTGGAAGACGTCGCCCGCCGTTTCGTCGTCGATGCCGGTCCGCAGCGCGGTCGAGTACACCAAGGCCCGATACCTCGTCACCAGGGTCTTCCAGGCGCGTTCGTCGTCCTCGAGACACCGTGCCACCAGCGCGGGGTCGTCGAGGTCTCGCGGCGATGGACGGGAGGGCGCGCGGGCCACGGTCGCTCCGATTCGCGTTCGGGTCTGCGGGATCCGGCCGGATTCTACGGTCTGCCGTCGCCCGCGGCCAGCCGATCGACCCCCGCGCCCACCTCGCCCTTCGTCGGGACCCAGGTGACGTTTCGACCCGCGGTTGATACTCTTGGGTCACGAATCCACAGCGAACCCTGCACGCGGGGGCCGGGATTCGATGCGTGAGGTGTATCAACGACGGATCGACGGAGCACCTCAGGCCGTGTTGACGGCACACACACCCCACGGTCGGGATCGGTCCTTCGGGGTCGGTCGGCGAGAGGTCCCGGACACCATGAAACGCTTCGGAATCGGTGCGCGTCTCCTCGGATTCGCCCTCGTCTGCGCGCTGGGCGTGGCGGGCTGTTCCACCGACGACCCGTCGAACCCCCTCCGACCGGGCGAGGATCCGCCGCCGGGTGAGGTACCCGACGACCCTCCCGCCGACGACCCTCCGGGTGACGATCCTCCCGCCGACGACCCTCCCGCCGACGACCCGACCGATCCGGCGCCCATCGCCGACCTGAGCCTGTTCCTGGTCGACTCCCTCGCCACGACGCGCGACGCGGTCCTGACCGAGTACGACTTCGAGCTCGTGCAGACGCTCGGCGGCGGGCGGATGGTGCTGGTCGACGGGACCTTCGACGCCGACGACCTGATCGACGATCCGCGCGTGCTGGCCTTCCAGACCGATGGTCCCATGGAGTTCAGCTCGCCGGTCGAGCTCACGATGAGCTTCTACGAAGGCGACTTCGATTCCGACCTTCCGGCGCAGGATGCGTTCGCGGCGTGGAACCTCGACGAGGTGCACGCGAGTGCGCGGGGTGCGGGGGTGAAGGTCGCCGTGCTCGACACCGGCGTCGATCCGACGCATCCGCTACTCGCCGGGCGCGTGCAGCTCATCGAGGAAGGCGAGTGGGGACTCGGTTCGATCGAGATCGAGCAGGGAGTCGACACCGACGGCGACGGGGTCTTCGACGAGGCCGACGGTCACGGGACCCACGTGGCGGGGATCGTGGCCAGCGTGGCGCCGGGGGCCGAGATCCTGAGCATCCGCGTACTCGACTCCGACGGAGTCGGCACGGCCTTCGACCTGGCGCGCGGACTCTACCGCGCCGCCGCGTGGGGTGCGGACATCGTCAACCTGAGTCTGGTGCTGTCGGACGAGGCGGCGGTGATCGAGGAGATCCTCGACGAGCTCGAGGACGACATGGTCATCGTGGGTGCGGCGGGGAATCGCCCGGGGGCGGCCCTGTATCCGGCGAGCGACGACGAGGTGGTCTCGATCGCGGCCCTCGACGCCGGATTCGCTCTGGCCGGGTTCAGCGCCGCCAGCGAAGTCGATCTCGCGGCGCCCGGGGTCGGGGTGCTGAGCGCGTTCCCCGGGGGACGGTGGGCATCGGCCACCGGAACCTCGATGGCGACCGGGAGCGCGAGTGGAGCACTCGCGGTCGTGGCCGGGTTGCTCGGCGAGACCGACGACGTGGACGATTTCGTCGAGGAGACCGCCCGGCGGATCACGGCCAGCGGGCTACGGTCGATCGACCTCCCGGCTGCCGTGCTCTCGGCCCTGTCGGGTGACGACGACTGATCCACCGACCGTCGAGGGCCGCGCGGATCACTCCACGCCCGCGAACTCCATCACCGTGTGCAGGAGCACGTTCGCGCCGATCTCGACGTCGGACCACTGGGTCCATTCGTCGGGAGCGTGGCTCACACCCCCGGCGCTGGGCACGAAGATCATCCCGGCCGGACACGTCGTGGCCATGAACTGCGTGTCGTGGCCGGCACCGCTGGGCATGAGCAGCGGATCGTGGCCCAGCTTCTTCGCCTGCCGCTCGAAGGCTTCGATCACGCCGGCATCGCAGGGCTGCGGATCGAGCCAGCTCAGCTGGTCGTACTCGAAGTACAGCTTGTGACGACGCCCGATCGCCGACAGTACCTTGCGGCAGCTGTTGGCCAGATCGTGCATGACCTCGGCGTCGGAGTCGCGGCCCACGATCGAGAACTCGACCTCGCCCGGCACGGTGTGCGGGTAGCCGGGCTTGAGCGTCGCCATGCCCACGGTGATCCGGCTGGAGTCGCTCCCGTCCTCGTCGATGATCCGCTCGATCTCGTGGGCGAAGTCGGCCAGACCCATGAAGGCGTCGCTGCGCATGTTCATGGGCGCGGTGCCCGCGTGGTTGGCCTTGCCGATCAGGCGGACCAGCCACTTGAACACGCCGCTGATCCCGGTGACCACGCCCACGTGGCGGCCCTCGGTCTCGAGCACCGGCCCCTGTTCGATGTGCAGCTCGAGGAAGGCGTGCAGCGTGTCGGGGTCGCGGGTGGCCATCGTAGCCTGCTCGGGATCGAGACCGGCCTCGCGCATGGCGTCGACCAGGCGCACGCCCTGCACGCTGATCGCGTTGTGCACCCAGTCCGGTGTGACCTGCCCGCAGTAGGCCTGGGCGCCGAGCATACCCCCGAAACGTCCTTCTTCGTCGGCGAAGGCGACGAGCTCGATGGGCCGCTCCGGTTCGAGGCCACGATCGCGGAGGGTGCGGACGCACTCCAGACCGGCGAGCACGCCGAGGGTGCCGTCGAACAGACCGCCCGCCCGCACCGAGTCGATGTGCGAACCCAGCACCACGGCGGGCGCGTCGATGTCGTCGAACCAGCGCCCGACCACGTTCCCCACCTCGTCCAGACGCGCCGCGCCGCCGGCCTCTTCGATCTTCTGCAACAGCCAGCGGCGGCCTTCCATGTCGGCCTCGGTGAAGGCCAGGCGGTGGACGCCGTGGTCCTCGTCGCTGCGGCCGATCTGGCCGAGGTCGAGCAAGTCCTTCTGCAGGCGGTCGAGATCGATCGTCGGGTCGGCGGCCGTGCGGACACCCATGGGGTTCCTCCGAGATGCGTCGAGTCTAGGGCAACGGTGGCGGCGAGCCGTCGCCGGCCACGAAGAGCTCGTGCAGAAGATGCAGCCCCAGGAGGTGATTGACGAGGATGTCATTGCGGGTTGCCCGGGCCGGGTCGCTCTCGGTCCGCCACGACTGCAGGAAGCCGTCGATCCGGTCGACGTCGAAGAGTCCGGCATCGCGGACGTGGTCGGGCGTCATGTGCGACGCCAGCAGGTCCTCCACCGCCTTACGCTTGCGCTGGTCGGTGTGTGCCGGCGGGGCCATGAAGGCGAACTTCTCGCGCTTGTACAGCACGTCGGGCAGGACGCCCTTCATCGCTTCGCGCAGCACCCATTTCTCGGTTCCCTCGTGGATCCGGTAGCGCGGCGGAATGCAACGGGCCAGTTCGGCCACGTGGTGGTCGAGGAAGGCCGGACGCGACTCCATGGAGTTGCCCATGTCGACGCGATCGCCTCCCCAGGTGAGGATCTGCCCCTCGAGCATGGTCTTGCTCCAGGTGTACTGGGCGCGGTCGAGGGGGTGACGTCCCTGCACCATGGAGGGGTCGATCCGCGCGGCGATCGCCGCCACGGGATCGTAGTCGCGCAGCTGCTCGAGCACGGGGTCGGCGAAGAGGCCGCGGGCATGGTCGTGGGTCAGGATCCACGGCTGGATCCAACTCGGCGTGAACCCGCAGAGCTCGTCCCAGGCCGGGTGCGAGGCCTGGGTCTCGGCCAGGATCGACCCCTGGAACACGCGGTTCACGTCGCTGAGCTGACGTGGGGTCTGGTCGTCGCCGCCGTGCAGGAAGTGGTCGCGCTTGAGGAATGGATAGCCACTGAACAGCTCGTCGCTGCCCTCGCCGGTGACCACGACCTTGTAGCCCGACTCGCGCACGCGGCGGCTCATGTGCCACTTGGCCACGCCCAGTGTGTTGTAGAAGGTACGCTCGGCGTGCCACAGGGTGCGCACGTAGCTGTGGCCGTACAGGTTGGCCGCGTTCAGCTCCAGGACCTCCTGGTCGGCACCGACGCTCTCGGCCATCTCCCGGGCGATCTTCGACTCGTCGAAGTCGGCGTGGTCGAAGCTGATGGTGTAGGCCTTCACGGGAGACTGCTGCAACGGCGTGGCCAGGCCGAGCATCGAACAGCTGTCGATCCCGCCGCTGAGGTAGCAACCCACCGGCACGTCGGCCTCGAGCCGCACGCGCACCGCGTCGATCAGTTCCTCGCGGACCCGGCTGATCCAGTGCTCGGGTGGCAGTTCGTCCTCGAACTCGTCGGCTCGGGGGAACTCGAAGTCCCAGTAGCGCGTGCGGGTGACTTCGAAGCGGTCGCCGCGTCGCTCCACGATCACCATGTGTCCGGGCAGGATCTGTTCGATGCCCTCGAAGGCCGTGGTCCCCGGCACCATGGTGTGCATGAGCTGGTTCATCGAGGCCTGCGGCGACAGCTTCCGCGGGACCCCGGGTTGCGCGAGCAGGGCCTTGACCTCGGACCCCCAGACCACGCGGTCGCGGCGGAGGTGCAGGTACAAAGGCTTGATGCCGAAGCGATCGCGCACGAAGACCATGCGGTCGCGTGAGCGATCGTACAGGGCCACGGCGAACTCGCCGCGCAGGTCGTGCACGAAGTCCAGACCGCGCCGGCGGTACAGGTGCAGGGCCACCTCGCTGTCGCTGCGCGACTCGAAGCGCAGGTTCTCACACGCCAGGCGCGCGCGGATGGACTTGTAGTCGTAGAACTCACCGTTGACGGTCAGCACCTGCTGCTGGTCGGGACCGACCATGGGCTGGGTTCCGGCGTCGAGTCCGATGATCGACAGGCGGGTGTGGCCCATGGCCAGGCCCTCGTCTTCGTCGATCCACTGGCCGCGACCGTCCGGTCCGCGGTGCTGCAACAGCTGCATTCCGCGTTCCAGTCCTTCGCGACGGGCCTCGGACCACGGTCCGAGCTCCCAGCTCCCCACGATTCCACACATGTCGTCGCTCCGTTCCGGTCAGCTCGAGAGGTAGATGATGGAGTCCGGGAGCGAGTCGATGCGCCCCAACACGCTCACCAGGAGCGCCTGGCGCATGAACACCGCACCGGCGGCTTCGGCGAAGTACAGATTGTGCTTCGTACGATCGAGACTGGCGGCGAGCTCGTCACGGCGGGCCAGCGGGTGGAGGATCGCCGCGTTCTCCTTCAGGTTGCTGTTCGCGTCGAGCGAGAACTCCTTGCCCAGCAGCTCGTAGCTGCCCTCGAGCAGGGCGATCGAGTTCATGTAGATGACATCGAACTCGTGCAGCACGCTCTGCATGTCGCTGCGGATCTCCACCTCGATCGGTGAGTTCTCGACGTCCTCGGCGAGCTCCCTCCCCAGTGGCTGCTTCTGTTCGCTGACCACGGTGATCTTGCCGATGGCGTTGTCGAACAGCATGGACATGCGCATGAAGCTCTTCACGGCGCGCATGTCGCGGGGCGTTCCCACGATCCCGATGTGGAACTCGTCTCCCGTGAAGTCCTCGGTCGCGAGGTCGGGCCTCCACTTGAGAAGGGCGTACCAGTCGAGCAGGGCCTGCGTCGGGTGTTCGCCGGTGCCGTTGCCCGCGTTGATCAGCGGCAGGCGCAGGTTCCGGCGGATCTCCTCGATCGCGGTGGTCTCGGGATGCCGCATGATCACGAGGTCGCCGTAGGTGTTGAACATCTCGCCGATGTCCGACAGCGATTCGCCCTTGGCGATTCCCGTGACCTTGCCGTCGGGAACACTGAGGACACGGCCGTCGCAGCGCAGGGTGGCCGCCTCGAAGCTCAGCCGTGTCCGCGTGCTCGCTTCGAAGAACGAGGTGATGCAGATCTTGCCGTCGAGTGGATGCGAGCTGGCGATCTCGGTCTGTTCCAGCAGGGCCGAGAACTTGGCCAGCTCCACGACCTCGCGCCGCACGAACTGCCGCGTGTTGAGGATCGACACGCCCTCGAACTTCCGCAGCAGGTCCCAGTCGAGCGCGTTCCGGTAGTGGTTCAGCAGGTTCCGTGGATCGAGCATGGCGCCCACGGAGTTGCTCTGCACGTTGGTCGTCGAGGTTCCGACGGGTTGTACCATGGCTACCACAGCCTCTTCTTGCGTGCGTCGCGCACGAACAGGACGGGAAGGAAGACGGCCGCGATCAGTGCGAGTGCGATCGCACCGAAGACGGCCACGGTGAAGAATCCGAGCGAGAAGTTCATGCGACCTCCTCGGAGGTCGTCGCGTGCGGACCCGCGTCGAGCCGCGCCCAGTCGAAGGACTGCGGCGCGAAGCGCGTGGTGACGACGACGACGACCATTGAGACGGCGGTTCCGATGAGCGAGGCGGCGTACCAGCCCACGGTGAAGTAGGTGATCAGACCACCGGCAGAGCCCAGCAACATGGCCGCCACCGCTCCGTGGCGATTGGCGTGTTGCCAGTACAGCCCGGCGATGATCGGCCAGATCGCGCTGCCCACCAGCGGGCCGGCGAAGAACAGCACGCTGGCCAACGTGCCCACTCGCGGTACGCAGATCAGCCAGGTGATCAGGCCGATCCCGATGATCACGGCCATGCCCCAACGGCGGAGTTGTTCGTCGGAGGCGTCGCGGGCGAACATCTGCTTGACGAAGTCGTTCAACACCAGATCGCTCATGGCCGCCAGCAGGCTGTCGATGCTCGACGCCAACGATGCGAAGACCACCACGAACACCAGCACCGCGCCGAAGGTGCCGAGCACCGTGCCCGCCACGACCGGTCCGACCATGTCGGGCCGCGCGATGTTGATGCCCAGGGCGGGGGCGGCGAGTCCGAGGAAACCGGCCACGATCGGAATCGGAAGCCAGATCAGGCCAGCCAGGCCGTAGGCCTTGCGCCCCACGCCTTCGCGCATGGCGAAGGCGCGGCTCCACCACACGTTGCTGTGGAAGATCTCGCCCAGGCCGAACAGCATGTTGTTGAAGATCGCCATGATCGCGGCGGGGAAGAGCACGTCGAGCAGCGCGGGGCGATTGCGTTCCAGGTTGGCGTAGATCTCGTCGATGGACACCGTCGACAGCACCGCGATCGCCACGACGCACACGCCCACGAGGATGATCCAGCTCTGGATGAAGTCGGTGCCGATCACTGCGAACAGACCGCCGAAGAGCGTGTAGAGCACGCACACGAGCAGGATCGTGGTCATTCCGTACACGTAGGGGATCCCGGCCAGCGCCTCCATGAGAATGCCGCCGGCCATGCCCATGCTGATCATCCAGGTGATGCCGTAGAACAGCGAGATCACCAGGAAGATTCCCCACGCGAAGTTCCCGTAGCGCAGGCGCACGAACTCGGCGCTAGTGTAGCCGTTGGGCATGAGTGCACGGATCCGCTCGGCCATGGGCGCGAACAGGAACAGACCGAAGCTGGCCGTGCAGTAGGCCAGCATGCCCCACACGCCGAGCTGCAGGGCGAACTGCGGGGCGAGCATGGTCGTGTTCGAGGTGATCCACGTGGCCACCGCCGTCGCGGTGCCCAGGGCCAGTCCGACGTTGCGTCCGGCCAGCATGAAGCCCTCGAGGTTCGAGGCCTTGCGGCCCCAGTACACACCCAGACCCACCCAGATCACCGAGAGCGCGGCGAGCAGGATCCAACCGATGGTGGGGTCGAGCAGTGCCGATGCTTCGTTCATCGGGAACTCCTCGCGTGCGGGGTGGGATCGTTGCGGTGGACGATCAGGAAGACCGCGGTGGCCAGGAACACGACCGCGCCGATCCCCATGAGTGTGAGCGCGAAGCTACGGCTGTAGTGCTGCACCTCGATCTCGAGGGTCTGCGACCACTCGCTCCAGCCGTCGGGCCGGTCGGGGTGGCGGGCCCGCACGCGGAAGTAGCTGGTCCCGTTCTCGAGCCCCGATACGAAGGAACTGTGCTGCGGCCCCTCGTGGCGCAGGATCGTGTCCTCGAAACCGGGCAGACGACCTTCCTCGAGTTGGTAGACCCAGTGCACGGTGTCGTCCTCGACGATCCATTCCAACTGGGCGTAGCCGTCCTTGCTGGACATGCGTGCGTCGTGGTCCCAGCGGGGCGGCGTCGGGACCTCGGCCCGCGCCGCGGCGACGGGTGCGAGAAGGGAGCCGAGGAGGACGATGCACCACGCCAGGTGCATCGCGCTCCGGCCGGAACGGATCGGGCGCACGGTTCAGTTCTCCCGGATGAAGTCCTGGTCTTCGCGGTCTTCGCCGGGGGGCCCACGGAAGACCAGCGTGGAGTCGTCGGTGACGAGCATTGGCGAGGCTTCGAGGTCCTCGGCGTCCATCATGGTGGCGATGCGCTGGAGCACGCTGAGGATCATGCTCCGCTCCCATCCCTCGAGGTGCACGAGCTGATCGCGGAAGCGGTCCTGCAACAGCGAGGGCGCGGCGGCCAGGGCCTTCCGCCCGGCGTCGGTCAGGTCGACCCGCACCGTGCGCCGGTCGCTCTCGCCGCGGGTGCGGACGATCAGTCCCCGCTTCTGGAGGCGCGTGAGGATCCCCGTGGTCGTGGCCGCGCTGATCCGGACCGAGCGCGCGATCGCGCCGGGCGTGGCCGGCTCGCACCGGGTCACGGCCTGCAGGACGGCGAGCTGTGGTCCGGTGAGTCCGAACTCGTCGACGAGGTGCCGCGAGTGCAGATCGACCGCGCGCATGATCCGCCGGATCGACGCGACGATGCGGGTCTCGATGTCGGGATCGCTGGCCAAGGTGCCCTCGTCTCGGGATCGGGCGAACGAGAAACTTAGTGTACAAAATTTCGCCCCGATCTCAACCTGCGGCAGAATTCGGCTCTCATGCCCAAGAACATGCCAGCAGAGGGCTGGAAGTCCGAAGGTTGACGGCAGAGATCTCCTTCGTACACGAACGATCGTCGCGGGCGCACCGAGACGCCGCGATCTCGATCGCCTAGGCTGCTGTCCATGAGCGCGCTCTCCTGCGACGATCTCCACGTGACCTACCCCGGCGGGGTGCAGGCCCTGCGGGGCGTGTCGCTGCGGGTGTCCGAGGGCGAGACCGTGGCCCTGGTGGGCGAGAGCGGCAGCGGCAAGACCACCCTGCTCAAGTGCTTCAACCGCATGGTCCGGCCGAGCGGTGGGCGGGTGGAGGTCGACCGCACGTCCGTCGACGCGGTCGCGGTGGAAGGCCTGCGCCGCTCGATCGGCTACGTGCAGCAGGACGGAGGCCTGCTGCCACACTGGAGCGTGCGCGAGAACATCGAGCTGGTGCCGTGGCTCCTCGACTGGCCGCGGGAACGACGTGTCGCCCGATCGCGCGAACTGCTTGAGCTCGTGGGTCTCGATCCGGCGAGCTTCGCCGACCGCCGTCCGAGTGCCCTTTCGGGTGGACAGCGGCAGCGTGTCGCCTTCGCCCGCGCGCTCGCCGCCGACCCACGGGTGCTGCTGCTCGACGAGCCCTTCGGTGCCCTCGACCCGGTCCTGCGGACCGAACTGCAGGACGAGGTCGCCCGCTGGCAGCGCGATCTGCACAAGACGACGCTGCTGGTGACGCACGACATGGCCGAAGCCCTGCGCCTGGGTGATCGCGTGGTCGTCCTGCGCGACGGCGCGGTCCAGCAACAGGCCAGCGCCGCCGAACTCCGGGCCGCGCCCGCCAACGGTTACGTGCGCGCGCTGCTGCGGGCTTCGGGGAGCGTGGCGTGAGCACCCGGATCGTCCTCGTGGTGCTCCTGCTGGCGGCCCCGGTCGCCGCGCAGGACGCGCCCACCGTGGTCGTCGGCTCGAAGAACTTCTCCGAGAGCCGCCTGCTGGCCGAGATCTTCGCGCAGACGCTCGAGGCCGGCGGCGCGTTCCGGGTGGACCGCCGCTTCAACCTGGCCGGCACGTCGGTGTGCTTCCGCGCGCTGCGCAACGGCTCGATCGACGTCTACCCCGAGTACACGGGCACCGGCCTGGTCACTCTGCTCGGCGAACCGGCCACGGGGACCGAGTCCGAGGTGCTGGCGAAGGTGCGCCGGATCTTCCGCGATCGCTGGGACCTGCGCTGGCTCGCACCGCTCGGCTTCGAGAACGCCTACGAGGTCGCCGTGCGCCGGGCGGTGGCCGAGGAACGCGACCTGCGCACCATTGCCGACCTCGCCGCGCGGGGCGACGACCTGCGCTACGCCTTCGGCTACGAGTTCCAACAGCGGCGCGACGGGCTCGTGGGGCTGCGCGCGGTCTACGGCCTCGATCCGCAGCGCCTGGTCGGCATGCAACAGACCTTGAAGTACGCCGCGGCCGGCGACGGCGAGGTCGACGTCATCGACGTCTACACCACCGACGGACTGATCCTCGTCCACGACCTGCTCGTGCTCGACGATCCGCGCGCCGTGTTCCCGCCCTACTCTGCCGCACCGCTCGTGCACGGCCCCACGCTCGACGCCCACCCGCGGCTGGGCATACGGCTGCAGCGTCTGTCGGACGTGCTCGACGAGGATTCGATGCGCGCCCTCAACCGTCGGGTGGAGGTCGACGGCGAACCGATCGAACGCGTGGCCGCGGAGTTCCTCGAACAGCTCGGCGTGGTCACCGGCGCCGAGGCCGCGGCGGCGTCGGCGGCCGCGGGCGATGGTGGGCGTGAGAGAAACGTCTTCGACGTCCTGGTCGACGAGCGAGGCGCGCTGCTGCAGCGCACGCTGGAACATCTGGGACTGGTGTTCGGGGCGCTGTCGCTGAGCATCCTCGTGGCCGTTCCGCTCGGCCTGGTGCTCGAACGCCAGGCCGGCCGCGCCGAGACCGTGATCCGCGGCGTGGGGATCCTGCAGACCATTCCCTCGATCGCCCTGCTCGCCTTCATGATCCCGCTGCTGGGCGTCGGCGCGCCGCCGGCGATCGCGGCGCTGTTCCTGTACGGGCTCTACCCGATCGTGCGGAACACCTTCACCGG
>Ga0102940_1000107_pt1 | contig 56965 bp, 57 predicted proteins | sample SalPonR2_C_D1_MG_FD_78215 | JGI IMG/M metagenome (GOLD analysis project Ga0102940, IMG submission 78215) | Salt pond soil microbial communities from South San Francisco under conditions of wetland restoration - Salt Pond MetaG R2_C_D1_MG | ecosystem: Environmental > Aquatic > Marine > Intertidal... | reverse complement strand
TTGCGGCCGTTCCTGCTGCGCTACCGCCCTGCACGGTTGCGGGTCATGGTGCTGCCGCCGCTGATCCTGGCCCTGACGGCCTGGTTCAGCTGGGCGGCGGCGGTGGTTCTGCTGATGGCCGGGCCGTTGATTCCACTCTTCATGGCGCTGGTGGGCTGGGCCGCGAAAGAGGCCAGCGCCCGCCAGATGGCCGAGATCGGCTCGCTTGGCGATTTGCTGGCCGACCGGCTGGCGGCCCTGTCGGACCTGCGTCTCGTGGGCGCCGGGGAGCAGGTCATAGAGGGGTTCGCCGCGGCATCTGACAGCCTGCGCGCGCGCACCATGGCGGTGCTGAGGGTGGCCTTCCTGTCGTCCACGGTGCTGGAGCTATTCTCGGCGCTGGCAGTGGCCATGATTGCGGTCTGGGTCGGCTTCTCGCTGTTGGGGGAACTGGGCTGGGGCGCCTGGGGTGGTGCGCTGTCGCCGTTCGCGGGGATATTCCTGCTGCTGCTGGCGCCGGATTTCTTCCAACCCCTGCGCGACCTTGCGGCGGCTTGGCATGACAAGGCGGCAGCCGAGGCAGTGCAGGAGGACCTTGCAGCCTGGCGTGACGACAGCCGCGCCCCGCTGCCCGGCACCGGCGGCCCAGCCAGCGCGCTGCCGGCTGCGACACTGCGTACGCGCGGGCTGACCCTCGATCGGGGCGGGTGCCGCCTGGGGTTTCCCGACATTGACCTCCGGCCCGGTGAGAGCCTGGCCCTGACGGGGCCCAGCGGGGCCGGCAAGACCACGTTCCTGCGCCTTCTGGCCGGACTCGAGGTGCCCGGGGGCGGTGAACTCCGGATCGGTGACACCGCGTTGACAGCCCAGACGGGTGATCGCTGGCGTGCGGGCCTTGGCTGGATGCCTCAGACCCCGCATTTCCTCGGCCGGTCGTTGCGCCACAACATCGGCTTCGGTGCCGCGCCTGATCCCGAGGTGCTGGAGGCGGCGCGCGTCGCCCCGATCCTTGGAACCCTGCCGCGGGGCGACCTGACCCCGCTTGGCGAGAGCGGTGCCGGGCTGTCCGGCGGCGAGGCCCGGCGCGTGATGCTGGCTCGGGCCCTGCAACGGCGTCCTGCGATCCTGCTTGCCGATGAACCGACCGCGGACCTCGATGCCGGGACGGCGGGTGAAATCATCGACGGGCTGCTGGCCCATGTGGCGCGGGGCGGCGCGCTGATCGTGGCCACCCATGACCCGCGCCTTGTCGCGCGGCTGGACCGGACGTTGCGGCTGGAGACCCTGCCATGACGGCCTTGTGGCGCATGATTGGGCTGATGGTGGCCAGTGACCCGCGCGCCTTTGCGCGGGGACTGGCCTTGTCGGTCACGGTGCTGGCGATGGGGGTGGCGCTGCTGGCCCTGTCAGGCTGGTTCATCACCGCCGCAGCCGCCGCCGGGCTGATCGGCATGGGCGCGGTGTTCAACTTTTTCACACCCTCGGCCATGGTGCGGCTGCTGGCACTGGGGCGCACCGCGGCGCGCTATGGCGAGCGGCTGACCACGCACGAGGCCACCCTGCGCGCCCTGTCTGCCCTCAGAGTGCGCTTGCTGCGCGGCCTGTTGCGGGCCCCGTATCGCCGGTTGGAGCGGCTGCGCGCCAGCACCGCGCTCAACCGTGTCACAGCTGATATCGACGCGCTGGACGGGTTGGCCCTGCGGCTGGTGCTGCCCGGCGCGGCGGGATTGGCGGTGATTTGCCTGACCGCCGCCGGGGTCGCCTGGCTGGTGCATTGGTCGGTCGCGCTGGTGCTGCTGATGGGGCAGGGGCTGGTGCCGACGCTGGTTTTCGTGATGGGGCAGGGCCGGGCCGATCCGGCGGCGCGCCGGGCCGAGGCCGGGATGCAGGCCCTGCGCAGCCGACTGATCGATCTGCTGACCGCGCGCGAGGAACTTGTGGCCGTCGGACACTTGCCTGCCGCCGGGGGCGGGGCGCGGCGGGCAGCGGACTACCAGGCCCGGGCCCGTGCGCGCCTCGACAGTATCGAGCGGCGCACCGGCCTGCTGCTGGATCTCACGGGCTGGGCCACGGTGGCGCTGGCACTGGGTATCGGTGCCGATCTGGCCCAGGCGGGCACGATTGGTCCGGCGCGCGCCGCCATAGGGATCTTCGCCGCACTTGCCCTGGCCGAAGCGGTGGCCCCGGTGCGCCGCGCGCTGTCCGAGATCGGGCAGATGCGCTCTGCCGCGCGGCGTGTCGTGCCCATGCTGGACCGGGCGGACGGGCAAGACACCCCGACGGTCGAACAGGCAGCGACCCCGGTCTTGTCCATGCAGACCCTGCAGGCCCGTCGCGCGACCGGGGCACGCCCGCTCTTTGCCCCCCTGTCGCTGGAGCTTGCCCCCGGAGAGACCCTTGCCCTGATCGGGCGCAGCGGGTGCGGCAAGTCCACCGTGCTGCTGATCGCAGCGGGACAGATCGCGCCGCACTCGGGCCGGGTGCTGCGGGGCTGGCCGGATGAGGGCCTCGCAATGGTACCACAGCGTCACGCCCTGGTGGCGGGCACGGTGGCCGAAAACCTGCGCCTGGCCGCGCCCAGTGCGCCCGACAGCGATCTGTGGACCGCGCTCGAAACCGTTCGGCTGGCCGACATGGTGCGGGCCAAGGGCGGGCTCGAGGCCCGGCTTGGCTTTCGTGGTGTCGGGCTGTCGGGCGGAGAGGCGCGGCGGTTGGTGCTGGCCCGTGCGCTGCTGACCGGGCCTGCGCTGTTGTTGCTGGACGAGCCGACCGAGGGGCTGGACGGCCCGCTGGCGCAAGAGGTGCTGGCCGGGCTGCGCAGGGCCCTGCCGCGCACGGCCATTCTCATGGCCGCGCATCGTCCCGAAGAGGTCGCAGTCGCTGACCGCACGATCTGCCTGACTGCGCCATCCTGACGCATCCCCCGGCCGGGGCGGAATAATCCGTATCCCTGATACGCGTTTTTGACCCAGATCAACAAAAACATCCGGGAATCGGCATATGAAGCCGATATTCCGCATCTCGGATGCGAGATTTTGGTCATTCAAGGAGTTCCGAAATGGAGATCGGATTGGTCGAGTTGTCGCGCCTGCAATTCGCGCTGACAGCCATGTATCACTTCCTCTTCGTGCCGCTGACGCTGGGTTTGTCGATCCTCATCGCGATCATGGAGACCGTCTATGTCATGACGAATCGCCCTCTGTGGCGGCAGATGACGAAATTCTGGGGCACGCTCTTCGGCATCAACTTCGTGCTGGGCGTCGCCACGGGCATCACGATGGAATTCCAGTTCGGGATGAACTGGTCCTACTATTCGCACTACGTGGGCGATGTCTTCGGCGCGCCGCTGGCGATCGAGGGGCTGATGGCCTTCTTCCTGGAGGCGACCTTCGTGGGGCTGTTCTTCTTCGGCTGGGACAAGTTGAGCAAGGTGCAGCACCTGGTCGTGGCCTGGCTTGTCGCCATCGGTTCGAATTTCTCGGCGCTGTGGATTCTCATCGCCAACGGCTGGATGCAGAACCCGGTGGGGGCCGAATTCAACCCCGATACCATGCGCATGGAGATGACATCTTTCTTCGATGTCCTGTTCAACGAGGTGGCACAGGCCAAGTTCGTGCACACGGTTTCGGCGGGTTATGTCACCGCAAGTGTCTTCGTGCTGGGTGTTTCGGCGCTCTATCTCTTGCAGGACCGTCACAAGGATCTTGCGCGGCGGTCCATCGCGGTAGCCTCGGCCTTCGGCTTGGCCGCGGCACTTTCGGTCGTCGTGCTGGGTGACGAATCCGGTTATTCGGCCAGCCACACCCAGAAGATGAAGCTCGCCGCGATGGAAGGCATGTGGGAAACGCACCATGCCCCAGCGCCCTTCACCGCTATCGGCTTTCCCGACCAGGAGGCGCGCGAGACGCATTATGCCGTCGAGATCCCCTGGGTCATGGGCCTGATCGGAACGCGGTCGCTGACGCAGGAAATCCCCGGCATCAACGATCTGGTCGCCGAATCCGAGGAGAAGATCCGCGACGGGCTGATCGCCTATGACGCGCTCATGACCATCCGGGACCAGCGCGATGCGACACCCCAATCGGTGCGCGACATCTTCGAGGCGCATTCCGACAACCTTGGGTACGCGATGCTTCTGATGCCCTACGTGGATGACCCGCGCGAGGCGACGGATGACCAGATCGCCATGGCTGCCGATGACACGGTGCCGGGCGTTGCGCCTCTGTTCTGGGCATTCCGCATCATGGTCGCCCTGGGCTTCAGCTTCATCGCGGTGATGGCCTATTTCTTCTGGCGCGCCTCGTTCCGGCAGATGCAGTTCCCGCGCTGGTCGCTCTACCTGGCTGTGGCCATCATTCCCACGCCCTGGATCGCCGCCGAGCTGGGCTGGTTCGTGGCCGAGTTCGGCCGCCAGCCCTGGACCGTGGACGGCGTGCTGCCCACGGCTATGAGCGCCTCGCACCTGAGCATCGCCGACCTCCTGATTTCCCTTGCCGGGTTCATCATCTTCTACACCGTGCTTTTCGTGATCGAGGTGCGCCTGATGGTGAAATACATCCGCAAGGGCCCGGTTCAGGATGTCGAGGAAACCCAAGCCTGGCAGGCCCGGCACGAGAGGCGCCTGAGAAGCTCCGGCGTCGATACCGATGCCGGCATGGCCACCCCAGCGGAGTAAGACAGATGATCCTTCATGAACTGATCGACTACGATATCCTGCGCGTGATCTGGTGGGCGCTTCTGGGCGTGCTGCTGATCGGCTTCGCGCTGACCGACGGCTTCGACATGGGGGTCGGCGCGCTGCTGCCCTTCGTGGCCAAGACGGACGTGGAACGCCGGGTGGTCATAAACACGGTCGGCCCTGTCTGGGAGGGCAACCAGGTCTGGTTCATCCTGGGCGGTGGCGCGATCTTTGCCGCCTGGCCGCCGCTTTACGCGGTCAGCTTCTCGGGGTTCTACCTTGCGATGTTCGTCATCCTCGCGGCTCTGATCGTGCGGCCGGTGGCGTTCAAGTATCGCTCCAAGCGCGAAGATGCCACGTGGCGCACCCGCTGGGACTGGGCGCTCTTTGCCGGGGGCGCGGTGCCCGCGCTGCTGTTCGGCGTGGCCGTGGGCAACGTGCTGCTGGGCGTGCCCTTCTACCTGACCGACAGCCTGATGCCGATGTACCCGGGCAACTTCGCGGCCAAGTTCCTTGGGCTGCTGCGGCCCTTCGCCCTGCTGGCCGGGGTGGTGTCGCTGGCGATGCTGCTGATGCACGGCGCCGCCTGGCTGAGCCTGAAGGCCGAGGGCGATGTCGCCCGGCGCGCCCGGTCCATCGGCACCGTGTCGGGGGTGGTCGCGGCGGTGGGCTATGCCCTGGCCGGGCTCTGGCTCGCGCTGGGGATCGACGGCTTCGTGCTGGGCGATGTCGCGACCGACGGCGCCTCGAACCCGCTGTTTTCCGAAGTAACGCGCCAGGGGTCCTGGCTGTCCGCCTATGCCGACCGGCCCTGGATCGCCATCGCCCCGGCGCTGGCCTTCCTCGGGATCGCCATGGCGGTGCTTGGGCTGCGGGCGGGGCGCGAGGTCTCGACCCTGCTGTGGTCGAAACTGGGCATCACCGGCGTCATCGCCAGCGTCGGCCTGACGATGTTCCCCTTCATTCTGCCCTCGATGCTCGACCCTGCCAGTTCGCTGACCGTCTGGGATGCCTCGTCCTCGCACCAGACCCTGTTCATCATGCTGGTGGTCACGGCGATCTTCATGCCGCTGATCCTGATGTACACCGCGTGGGTCTACAAGGTGCTCTGGGGCAAGGTGACCGAGGCGGACGTGACTGAAAACTCCGACACCGTCTACTGAAAGGAGAGCTGAAAGATGTGGTATTTCGCTTGGCTTCTGGGCCTGCCGCTGGCCGCCGCCTTCGCCGTTCTCAACGCCATGTGGCTTGAAATGCGGATGGACAACTGCCTGGCCGAGGAAGGCGATTGCCCGGTGGGCGATCACGACAAGACCTGACCGGGGATCTTCCCCGACCCGGTATCGGCCCCGCGGGGGCCGGTGCCCCGACTCCCCCCGATGTTCAATCTGAAAGGACACGATCCCATGAAGAAACTCCTTCTCGCGGCCTGTTCCGCGCTCGCCCTGGCAACCCCCGCAAAGGCACAAGAAGCCCCCGAGACGCTGGTGACGATCCTGACGGCGCCCGAGCCGCAGACCCAGCTGATGGCCATGGTGCTGGCGCTCCAGGCGGCCGACCAGGGCGCGAGCCCTCATGTCCTGCTGTGTGGTCCGGCCGGCGACATGGCTCTCAAGGACGCGCCCGAAAGCGCCACCGCGGGGCAGCCGCCCCGCGACATGAGCCCCAAGGCATTGCTGACCCGTATCACGGGACTACCCGGGGCCACGGTCGAGGTCTGCGCGATCTACCTGCCCGGACGTGGTGAAAGCGCCGATGTGCTGATGGAGGGTATCGGCGTCGCCAAACCTGACGAGATGGCGGCCGCCATGATCTCGCCAAACGCGCGGATCGCCAGCTACTGAGCCTTGCGCCTCCGCGTCCCGCGCTGCGGCTGTCCGCTTCGGGATTGCATGGTTCGTGCAAGCCACGCCGGGCCGCTCTCTGGGAACCGACCGTGCGAGGTTGGCCAAGTGCAAGGACGCGACGACAGCCCTGTTGCTTGCCTGCTCCGGCGCCCGATGGCGCCGGAGCATTGCATTCGGGACACAGACGCGTGGCTGCTGGAAGAAATACGCTCGCCCTGAGGGTCTTTTCTGGCCTAAGCAAGGCGTGGCGTGGGGGCGCCGTTTTCTGGGAGTCGCACAGACAATGACACCACGCCGCCTTTCTCTGTCCCTCGTGCTCGTGCTTGCAACTGGATTGTCGGCCGCCGCGCAGGAGCGCGAGACCCTCGGCTGGGGCCGAATTCTCAACAACGACTTCCTGGGCGATGGCAAGGACCGCTGGCGCAGCTCCTCCTACGGTGTTTCGCTCGTGCGTGGGCCGGGCTGGGACGGGGTCCTGCCCGAGCAGCCGGGGCGGATCCTGGACTACCGACTGCGCGGCGAGATCGTCGCGCCCCGCGCCTTGACCGGACCCGGATCGGACGACCGCGCCTATGCCGGGACGCTCAGCATCGGGCTGCATACCCACTGGGCCCGGGGGCGCGCGCAACTCAGCGCGGGCCTGGACCTTGTCGCCACGGGCCCGCAGACAGGCTGGACTGATGCGCAGAACTGGTTTCACGACCTCGTCAACCAGCCGCGCCCCTCGGACTTCGTGATTGCCAACCAGGTAGGCGACGCGCTGCATCCGACCGCGACGGTCGAAATGGGCTACCCCGTGGCGCTGACCCCCGGTCTGACCGCGCGTCCCTTCGTCATCGCCCGCCACGGCATCGAGGACCTGGTGCGTGTCGGCGTGGATCTGCGGCTGGGCGCGCTGGGTGACGGCGCGCTGGACCTGCGTGACCCGACCACCGGCCAGCGCTACCGCGCCATCGCGCAGGACGGTTTCGGCTGGGAATGGGTGGCCGGGGCCGACTATGCCCTGGTGGGCGACAGCGCCTTCTTCCCCGAAAGCTTCGGCACCCGGGCGCGAGACAGCCGTTGGCGGGCCCGCGTGGGGACCCACTGGCAGGGCACGCGCGACATCACCTTCTTCTATGGCGCCACCTACCTGTCCGAGGAATACGTCGGTCAAGCCGAGGGGCAGCTCGTCGGGTCCATGAAACTCAATCTCAAGTTCTAGCCCGACGCTGGCTTGCAACCTGTGGGCTGAAGCGACTTTTCAACGCTTTTGGAAATAGTTGCACCTCGTCCTTGAAGTGCCTTGATCAGGGCGAATCACCTCTGCTATCCATGTGGCCGAAACCTGCACGCAGAGGCGGGGCAAACAGAGGCAGTAGGCAGGCATGAAAACGGGCTTGAAGGGCACGTTCGTCATTTCCTGGTCGCAGACGGAACTGGATGGGTTCTGGTCCGCCCCGCTGGAACAGCTGGGTGTTGGGACGACCTGGTCCTGGACGGGTGAAGCGGTAAGGGTCGATGGACCGGCGGATGTGCTGCCGCTCGGCGCTGCAGAGGGCGTGGCCGACCTGCGGCGGCGCGCGGCCATGAGCGTGCGCCGTTTGCTGAAGGCTGTCGAGGCCGATACGCGGCGGCTGGACGATGTTGATGTCACCGCGCATGGAGTCGAGCAGGGTTTCACAGTCACCGACGGCCACGCGACATGGACCGTGACGCTGATCGACGGCGAAGCGACGGATGCGCGGTTATGCATGTTCATAGGTGACCCACCTCCGCGCCATACCGACCTCTGGGTGGTGAACCATACGCTGGATCGTGCCGCGCGCGACCAGTCTTCCGCCCCCGCTGGTGTCATCTGCTTCACCCCCGGCACCCTGATCGAGACCGAGCACGGACCGCGCCCCGTCGAGAGTATCGGCGCCGGCTGCAAGGTGCAGACCAAGGACAATGGCTGCCAGGAGGTGCTCTGGACCGGCCGGCGCCGTATCACCGGGGCGCGGCTCTACGTCATGCCGGACCTGGCGCCGATCCGTCTGCAGCGCGGGGCGCTGGGCGCCGACGTGCCCGACCCGGGGCTTCTGGTGTCGCCGGATCACAGGGTCATGGTCAAGGGCGCCCCGGCGCGCAGTCTGTTCAACACCGACGAGGTGCTCGTCGCCGCGCGCGACCTGGTCAATGACCGCTCGATCATCGTGGATCGCAGCCAGCGCGAGGTGGTCTATCACCACATGCTGCTGCCTGATCACGAGATCGTCTTCGCCAACGGGGTCGAAACAGAGAGCTTTCACCCCGCGTCCGCGGGGTTGGAAACCTTGGGCGACGACGACCGCTCGCGTCTCCTGTCCCAGGTGCCGGACCTTGCGCGAGACGTGAATTCCTATGGCCCCTATGCGCGGCGCGTGGTCTCCGCGACCGAGGCGGCGATCCTGCGCCACGACCTCGTGGCCTGAGCCGCCACCGCCGCTATTGACAGCACTGTTCGGCCGGCGTATCCGGCGCGTTCATTGGTGTTGGTGGACCCCGCAAGGGGAAACCTGTCGTCCCGGCCAGGCTCGGGGAGGAGGACAACGCCCTTCGAAACCTGAACGAAGGAGATCAGCCGTGACCAAACGCACGACTGCCAAGTACAAGATCGACCGCCGGATGGGCGAAAACATCTGGGGCCGCCCCAAATCCCCCGTCAACCGCCGTGAATACGGCCCCGGCCAGCACGGCCAGCGCCGCAAGGGCAAGGTCTCCGACTTCGGCCTGCAGTTGCGCGCCAAGCAGAAGCTCAAGGGCTACTACGGCGACCTGACCGAGAAGCAGTTCCGCCGCATCTTCGCCGAAGCCGAGCGCCTGCGCGGCGACACTGGTGAAATCCTGATCGGCCTGCTGGAACGCCGCCTTGACGCCGTGGTCTACCGCGCCAAGTTCGTCGCGACCATCTTCGCCGCGCGCCAGTTCGTCAACCACGGCCATGTCCGTGTGAACGGCAAGAAGGTCAACATCCCCTCCTACCGCGTCAAGGAAGGCGATGTGATCGAGGTGCGCGACAAGTCCAAGCAGTTGGCTGTCGTGCTTGAGGCGACACAACTTACCGAACGCGACGTGCCTGACTACATCGACGCCGATCATTCCAAGCTGACCGCGACCTTCACGCGCACCCCGGGCCTGACGGACGTGCCTTATCCGGTCATCATGGAACCGAACCTCGTCATCGAATACTACGCACAGAACTGATCCGATCATGTCTTGTGCCGGGGCCGCGACGGGAAACCGCCGCGGCCCTTTGCATTTGCGGGTGGTCGCCATCGCGCACCGGCGCTAGAACGTCCCGCAAGGAGACCTGGATGACCAAGATCGCGCCACAGCCCGGCATCATGGAAATCGACCTCTACGTCGGGGGGCAATCGGCTATTGCCGGGCGCACGGATGTGCTCAAACTGTCGTCGAACGAGAACCCGCTGGGCCCGCCGCCCGCCGCGGTCGAGGCCATCACGCAAGCCGCGCAGGCGGCCCATCTCTACCCGCCGACAGACCATGCGGACCTGCGCGCCGCCATATCGCAAGTGCACGGCCTTGAGGCCGACCGGGTGATCTGTGGTGTCGGGTCCGACGAGGTGCTGCAATTCGTCTGCCAGGCCTTCACCGGCCCGGGGGACGAGGTCATCCATACCGCGCACGGCTTTTCCATGTATCCGATCCTGGCGCACATGGCCGGGGCGACGCCCGTGAAGGTGCCCGAACGGGACAGGGTGGTAGACATCGACGCCATTCTTGCCGCCGTGACGGACCGGACCCGCGTGGTCATGCTGACCAACCCGGGTAATCCAACGGGCACGATCCTTCCGGTCGCCGAACTGACCCGGCTGGCTGACGGGCTGCCCGGTCATGTCATACTCGTGCTCGACTGTGCCTACATCGAATATGCCGGGGGGCACGACGGTAGTGCGGCGCTGGCCCGGAGCCGGGACAACGTCATCATGACCCGCACCTTTTCCAAGCTTTATGGGCTGGGCGGGCTGCGCATCGGCTTCGGCTATGGGCCGAAAGCGCTGATCGACGTGGTGACCCGTATCCGCCAGCCCTTCAACCTGTCCGGTGTGCAACTGGCCGCGGCCGAGGCGGCCCTGCGTGATCCCGACTGGGCCAACCGCTGCGTGGCCCTGAACGCCGAGCAGCGCGCGCGTCTGACGGCGGCGCTGCGCCGATTGGATATCGCCTGCGACGAGAGCCACACGAATTTCGTGCTGGCACGCTTCGCGGACGAGCCCGAGGCGGGCAGGGCGCATCAGGCGCTGCTGGACGCCGGCATAATCGTGCGGCGCGTTACCGGCTACGGCTTCCCCGAAGGTTTGCGAATGACCGTGGGCGACGCCGCGCAGACGGGGCGCCTGATCGCGGCGCTGGAAGACTGGCGAAAGGGCGGATGATGGCGCAGGAATACGACCGCGTGGCGCTTATCGGGCTGGGGCTGATTGCCTCGTCGATGTTCTGGGGGATGAAACGGGCCGGGCTGGCCGGCGAGGTCACGGGCTATGCCCGCTCCGAGTCGACCCGCGACACGGCCCGCGAGATCGGCCTGTGCGACCGGGTCTGCGACAGCGCGGCCGAGGCGGTGCAGGATGCCGACCTCGTGGTGCTCTGCGTGCCCGTGGGCGCGATGGGCGCGGTCATGCAAGAGATCGGCCCGGCCCTGAAACCCGGCGCCACGGTCAGCGACGTCGGTTCGGTCAAGCGCGCGGTGATCGAGGCCGTCACGCCGCATCTGCCGGAGGGCGTGCATTTCGTGCCGGCCCACCCGCTGGCGGGTACCGAACAATCGGGGCCGCGATCCGGCTTTGCCGAGCTTTTCGACAATCGCTGGTGCATTCTCGTCCCCGACGGGGCCGAGGCCGAGGCGACATCGCGGCTGCACCGCTTCTGGCAGGGTCTCGGGTCGAATACCGACGAGATGGACGCCGACCACCATGACCTTGTGCTGTCCGTCACGTCGCACACGCCGCACCTGATCGCCTATACCATGGTGGGCGTGGCCGATGACCTGCGCCGCGTCACCGACAGCGAGGTCATCAAGTATTCCGCCGCGGGGTTCCGGGACTTTACCCGCATCGCGGCCAGTGATCCGACCATGTGGCGCGATGTCTTCCTGACCAACAAGGACGCGACGCTGGAAGTTCTGGGGCGCTTTACCGAGGAACTCTTCGCCCTGCAAAGGGCGATCCGGCAGGGCGATGGCGATCTGCTGCATGACTATTTTACCCGGACCCGGGGCATTCGCCGCGGCATCATCGAGGCCGGCCAGGATACCGAGGCGCCGGATTTTGGCCGCGCGCCCCTGCGCAAGGGTTAGCGTTCGGTCAGCTTCAATTCGATCCGGCGGTTCTGTGCGCGGGCTTCCGGACTGTCGCCCTCGGCGATCGGCTGGTACTGGCCAAAGCCGTTGGCGGCCAGCCGGTCAGGTTGAATGCCTAGGAAATCCGTCATGTAGCGCACGACCGACAGCGCCCGCGCCTGGCTGAGCTCCCAATTGTCGGCGTATTCCCCCTGGCCCGACAGCGGCACGTTGTCCGTATGGCCGTCCACCCGGATGATCCAGTCGATCTCCGTCGGGATCTCGTCGGAGATGTCGCGCAAGAGGCTGGCAACCCCGGCGATCTCGCGTTCTCCGGCGGTCGAAAGGGTCGCCTCGCCCGGTTCGAACAGCACTTCGGAGGAAAAGACGAAGCGGTCGCCCTCGATGCGCACGCCGTCGCGGCCCTCGATGACCTGCCGCACCTGTCCGAAGAAGTCTGAGCGGAATTTCTCCAGCTCCTCGGCTTCGGCGGCCAGCCGTTCGGCCTCGGCCTCTTCCAGGGCGCGGGCACGGCGTTCGGCGGCCAGCGCGCGTATGACGGCGCTGTTGAGGTCCTGTGTCAGGGACTCGATCTGGAGGTTCGCCTCGGCATCGGCGTCATCCGCGATGTTCAGAAGGTTCTGCAGCCGGCCCAACTCGGATCGCAGGGTGGCGACCTGCTCGTTCAATGCGACGACCCGGCGCTGGCTTTCCGCCGACAGGGCTTCTTCCTCGGCCAGTTCGCGGTTGGCCTGCGCCAGGAGCGCGGCCTGGCGCTGGGCCTCGGTGGCGGTTTCCTCGGCTTCGGACTCGGCCTCCGACAGCGCGGCGAGGGCCTGGGCCAGCCGCTCTTCGAGGCTGGCACGCTCCGCGGCGGCGGTGTCGGCGCTGGATCGGGCAGCCTGAGCCACGTCTTCTGCGGCCTCGGCCCGGGTGCGCGCTCTTTCGGCGTTGTTCTCGGCCGCCTGCGCGGCCAGCAACGCCTCGGCGAGGCGATCCTGAAGGTCCTGCCGGTCGGTTTCGGCCCGTTGCCGGGCCAACACGGCGGCGGCAAGCTGTTCCTCGATCTGCGCCAGCTCCACATCCTGCTGCGACAGGGCCGTGTTCAGGGCGCGGCGCGCGGCGTCCAGCTCGGTCTCGGTCTGGTCCTGTGAAGCCAGCGCCGCCGTCAGCCGGGCGGCGATCTCCTCGCGGGCGGCCCGCGATTGCGCCAGTTGGCTTTCCGCGTCGGACAACTGCGCCTGCGTCTCGGACAGGTCGCTTTCGGTCTGCGCAAGCTGGGCCTCCGACTGGGAAAGTTCCTCTTCCGTCTCGGACAGGTCAGCGCGGGTCTGTGACAGCGTCCCCTCGCGTTGTTCCAGTTGCGACAGCGCGGCGGCCAGGCGGTTGTCCATCGCCACGGTGTTGCCCCGGGCATCGTCCAGCGCGTTTTCGGCCTGCTGCTTGGCCAGCAAGGCCGTGGCGAGGTTCTGGTCCAACGCGTCGCGCGCGGCCTCGGCGGCGGCCAGCAGGGTCAGCGTTTCCTCGCCCTTGCGACGCTGTTCCTCAAGCGCAAGGGTCATTGCCGTCAGCTCTGCATCGGCATTCTCCAACCGGTCGCGCAGGGCTTCCGCGGCGGCGGCCTCGGCCAACCGGGCCTGTTCAAGCTCCGAGATGCGTGCCTCGGCGCTCTCGGTTTCGCCCTCCAGACGGGCGATGCGGTTGTCCGCGGCGGTGTTCGCGTCTTCCAGGTCGGCGATCAGAGCCTCCAGCGCGGCGCGACGGGCCGCGGCCAGCCGGGCGGTTTCGGCCTGGGCGTCGATCTCGTCACGGGCCTCTGCGATGGCCGTGGTCAGCGCCTCGTTCCGTGAGACCAGCCCTTCGCGGGTCTCTTCCAGGTCGGCGATGCGGGTCTCGTCTTCGCGCCGTTCGGCCAGAAGCCCGGCGACGCGCGCCTCGAATCCTGTAATCCGCGACTCGGCCTCTGCCAGGGCTGCGGCGCGCGCGTCACGTTCCTGGGTCAACCGGTCTATCACGTTGGTCTGTTCGGCGATCCGGCCCCGCGCGTCTGCAAGCTCGGCGCGCGCACGGCCCAGGTCATCAGAGAGATTGCCGACTTGTTGCCCCAGCGCGGCCGAGCGATCCTGTTCCGTTCCCAAGGCGGCGCTCAGCGAGGCGATTTCCTCGGACAGTTCCGACAGACGGCTTTCCTGGCCCGAGATGGTCTCGCGAAGGGCGAACTGGATCACCATGAAGATGGTCAGCACGAACATCAGGACCAGCAGAAGCCCCGTCATGGCATCCACGAAACCGGGCCAGATCGACGCCTGGAACCGGGCCCCGGTCCGTCGGCTGAGCGCCATGGGTTACGACCCCCCGTCGGTCTGGTTCTGCCGCGCGGCGCGCTTCTGGCCCTGGCGCAGGCTGCGCGACAGGGCGGCGACCTCGGTGCGAAGGTCCTGCACGACTTCCTGCCGGCCGGCCGACATTTCTTCGAGGATGCGCATCAGCCCGACGTCGATCGACCGCAGGCGCATCCGGCTTTCGGCGTCGATCCCTTCCATGCCGCTCTCCTTCATGGCCTGGACCATGGCCTCCTGGCTTTCGGCGATGCGGGCAAGCTGGCTTGCGGTGTCGTCCTGTTCCAGCCGATGGGCCAGCCGTTCGACCGTTCCGGTCAGCACCTGCAGGCGATCGTCCACCCGGGCGCGCCCGTCGTCGGTCTGGATCAGCATCCGCTGGAGTGTTTCCATCTGGTCGGACATCTGATCGACGATGCTCGCCAGCGCGCTGGTCTCGCTGCCGTCGTCATCGGCCATGCCGACCCGGGTGATCGACGAAAGCCATTCTTCCAGTTCGCGGTAGAAGCGGTTCTGCCCGTGGCCCGCGAACAACTCCAGCAGGCCCACCACCAGCGATCCGGCCAGCCCCAGCAGCGACGAGGCAAAGGCGACGCCCATGCCGCCGAGCTGGGCTTCGAGACCTCGTTGCAGGCGGGTGAAGATGTCGACGCCGCTCTCGCCCTCTTCGGGGTTGAGGGATCGGATCGTCTCGACAAGCCCGGGCACCGTGGTGGCCAGCCCGTAGAAGGTACCCAGAAGGCCGAGGAAGATCAGCGTATTCACGATGTACCGCGTGATCTCGCGATCCTCGTCGATCCGCTGGGCCACGGATTCCAGGATCGAGCGCGACGATGACGACGACAGCTGCATCCGTGCCCCGCGCGAGCGCAGCAGGGTTGCCAGCGGCGCCAGCAACTGTGGCGCGCGGATCACCTCGTGCCCCGGGCGGGACAGGGCGAACCCCTCGATCCAGCGGACCGAGCCGATCAACTGGTAGACCTGCCCGAAACAGGACAGCACACCGATCACGAAGACCAGCGCGATGAAACCGTTCAGGTAGGGATTGGCCAGGAACACGCCCGAGACCCGCGGATAGGCAAAGACGGCCCCTGCGGAGACCAGTCCGAGCACGATCAGCATCGAGATGATCTGCCGCACGGGTTGAGAGAAATGTGGCTCGGCCTCTGGGTCCCGTGTCGCCATGAATAGCACCGGTGTTGTTCTTTCGCGGGACCATAGGGTGTCACCGGCGAAAACCCAAATGAAAAAGGGGTTATCCGGCGATCCGGGGCACGCGTTTGGCCAGCCAATCCATGTCCGGATCGCGGATTCCCATCTGGTGCAGATGGGCATGGGTGTTGAGCAGATAATCCCGGTTCGGCCCGCGCCCGCCGGTGGCGCGTGCGATCATCTGCGCCTGGGTTTCCAGCGGGAAGTCAACGTATTGCCGGTGGTGCGGGTCGATGACATAGGCCAGCGCCTCGACCGCGCGGCCGTCGGCCAGGCGCAGTGGCACGTGCCGTTCGATATAGGCGGCCGAGACCAGTTCCCGTTCACGCAGGTAGGCAAGGACCGTCTCGGCCTCGTGCGGGGCCGCCTTCAGGGCGACGCCAGTGCACTGCGCCCCCGGGGCGTGGTCCAATGCCAGAACGAGGCCGGGCGTTTCCTGGGTGCCGCGGTGATGGATCGAGAGCATGCAGAAACTGCGGTGGTAATCCGCCAGCACGGCAGTGACCTGGTCCACGGGCTCGAACCCGGGGTTCCACAGCAGCGATCCATATCCGAACACCCACATGATCTGGTCTCTGGTTCTTGTTGCGCGGTCCCTGTAAACACCAAGCCGAAGACAGGCGAAAGGGCAAGCAATGCGCTGGCTGACGATCATCGTGGCGGGTCTGGCGGCGCTCTACGGGGGCTATTGGTTCTATACCCGTGGCGCGGTGGAGGATGCGATCACCGAGGCCCTGGCCGAGGCCGAGGCAACGGGACGGGTCGAGATCAGCCATTCGGGCTGGGCGACGGCCGGGTTTCCCTCGCGCTTCGATACCACGTTCGATGATCTCCGGATCGAGGACCCGGCCACCGGGTTGGCGTGGCAGGCGCCCTGGTTCCAGGTCTTCGCGCTGTCCTACAGGCCAAACGAGGTTATCGCGGTCTGGCCCGAGACCCAGACGCTGGTGGTGGACGGGCACGAAATGGCGTTGAGCACGGCGCGTATGCGCGCGAGCGCCCGTGTGCGTACCAACGCGGCGCTGTCCTTTCATCGTGCCACGCTCGAGGTCGACGCGCCGCGGCTGCAGGGGCTTGCCGACGGGTCCGAACTGGCCATGGCGCGTCTTCTGGCGGCGATGCGCTCGGCGCCCGAGGTCGCCAACGGATACGACGTTTTCCTGGAGGCGCAGAGCGTCGTGCTGCCTGCGGGCTGGCGCGAGATGCTCGACCCCGACGGCGCACTGCCGCCACTGATCCGGCAACTGCGCATGGACGCCACGGCCAGGTTCGACCAGCCGCTGGATCGCTTCGCGGGGGGGGAGACCCCGGTGGCGGTCGAGGCGCTGTCGGTGCGGGAATTCGGCGCGCAGTGGGGTGACGTGGCGCTTTCGGTCATCGGCGAGGTGACGGCGGATGCCCTGGGCCGCGCCACCGGCAGCCTGACGCTCTCGGTCACGGGCTGGCGCCAGGCGCTGGAGATGGCCACCCGGGTCGGCCTTTTGGAGGAGGGGTTCGATGGCACGCTGGCCTCCATGGGCGCGGCGCTGGACGAGACCCCGCAGATCGCCGAGACGCTGACGCTCACGCTGGTCATGGAAGAGGGGCAGGCGCGGCTGGGCCCGCTGACGATGGGCCCGGCGCCTTTGCTGCGGCCCTGAGGCCTTTGGAGGGGCCAGTTGCCGCCCTTGCAGCGGTCTTGTCGATGGGTGCGGGTGCTTTCGGGTCTGGTCCGGCCCGGGCCATGGACTGTCCGCGTCGCCCACCTTGTCGACAGGACAAACAGGAACGCCCCCGCCGAGGGCGGGGGCGCTTGACTTGGTCATCAGGTCAAACCCCGGTCTTCGCGGCGGTCACTCCGCGGTCAACAGCCGCGGCTTGTCGCCGCCCAGACGCGGGTTCTGCGGCGGCTCGAAGCTCAGGTCCAGTGCACCGTCCTTGACGCCGACCTTCACCAGTCCGCCCTTGGACAGCTTGCCGAAGAGCAACTCCTCGGCCAGGGGCTTCTTGATGTGCTCTTGGATGACTCGGCCCAGCGGACGCGCGCCCATCTTGTCGTCGTAGCCCTTTTCGGCCAGCCACTCCGCGGCCTCGGGCGTCAGGTCGATGGAAACGTTGCGGTCCATGAGCTGCGCCTCGAGTTGAAGCACGAACTTCTCGACCACCTGAAGGATCACATCCTTGGGCAGGGCGCCGAAGGAAATGACGGAGTCGAGCCGGTTGCGGAATTCCGGCGTGAAAGTCCGCTCGATCGCGGCGGTGTCCTCGCCCTCGCGACGGTCTCGGCCAAAGCCGACGGCTTCCTGTGCCTGTTCGGCAGCGCCTGCGTTCGATGTCATGATCAGGATCACGTTGCGGAAGTCCGTGGTGCGCCCGTTATGGTCGGTGAGCTGGCCGTGGTCCATCACCTGCAACAGGATGTTGTAGACATCCGGGTGTGCCTTTTCGATCTCGTCGAGCAGCAGCACGCAATGCGGGCTCTGGTCGACGCCATCCGTCAGCAGCCCGCCCTGGTCGAACCCGACATAGCCCGGGGGCGCGCCGATCAGGCGGCTGATGGCGTGCTTTTCCATGTATTCCGACATGTCGAAGCGCAGCATCTCGACGCCCAGGGTATCGGCCAGCTGCTTGGCGACCTCGGTCTTGCCGACGCCGGTAGGACCCGCGAAGAGGTAGTTGCCGATGGGCTTCTCCGGTTCGCGCAGACCCGCGCGGGCCAGCTTGATCGCGCTGGACAGCGCCTCGATCGCCTTGTCCTGGCCGAAGACCACGCGCTTGAGCGACCCCTCGAGATCCCGAAGCACTTCGGCATCGGTTTTGGAGACGTTCTTGGGCGGGATACGGGCGATCTTGGCGACCACCGCCTCGATCTCTTTCGGGCCGATGGTCTTGCGCCGCTTGCTTTCGGCCACGAGGTGTTGCGCGGCCCCGGCCTCGTCGATCACGTCGATGGCCTTGTCGGGCAGTTTGCGGTCGTTGATGTAGCGGGCGGAAAGTTCCACCGCGGTCTTGATGGCGTCATGAGTATAGCGGATCGCGTGGTGATTCTCGAAATAGGGCTTGAGGCCCTGCAGGATCTTGATCGCGTCCTCGACCGTGGGTTCTGTCACGTCGATCTTCTGGAACCGGCGCGACAGGGCGCGGTCCTTCTCGAAGTGCTGGCGGAACTCCTTGTAGGTGGTCGAGCCCATGCAGCGCAGCTTGCCGCCCTGCAGGGCCGGCTTGAGCAGGTTCGAGGCATCCATCGCACCACCCGAGGTCGCGCCGGCACCGATCACGGTGTGGATCTCGTCGATAAAGAGCACCGCGTCGGGATGGTCTTCCAGTTCCTGAACCACGGCCTTGAGGCGTTCCTCGAAATCGCCGCGGTACCGGGTGCCGGCCAGCAGAGCGCCCATGTCGAGCGAGAAGATCGTCGCACCTCGAAGCACTTCGGGCACCTCGTTATTAACGATCTTGCGCGCCAGGCCCTCGGCAATGGCCGTCTTGCCGACCCCGGGGTCGCCCACCAGCAACGGGTTGTTCTTGCGGCGCCGGCACAGAACCTGCACACAGCGCTCCACCTCGTGGCCGCGACCGATCAGCGGGTCCACCTCGCCCGCATGGGACTTCGCGTTGAGGTCCACACAGTACTTGGCCAGCGCGGATTCGTCCTTGCTGTCCTCGGGTGCGGCGCGGGTGCTGTCCTCGTCGACCTGTTCGGCGCCCGTGACCGGGCGGCTTTCGCCGTAGGCGGGGTCCTTGGCCACGCCATGGGCGATGAAGTTGACCGCGTCGTAGCGGGTCATGTCCTGATCCTGCAGGAAATAGGCAGCGTTCGATTCGCGTTCGGCGAAGATCGCGACCAGGACGTTGGCACCCGTAACCTCGGTCCGGCCCGAGGACTGGACATGGATCGCGGCGCGCTGGATGACGCGCTGGAAGGCCGCCGTCGGCACCGCTTCGGACCCCTCGACCTCGGTCACGAGAGTGGAAAGGTCGTCCTCGATGAACTCCTCCAGCGTCTTGCGCAACGCGTCGAGGTCGACCGAACAGGCTTTCATCACCCGCGCGGCGTCCGGCTCGTCGATCAGGGCCAGCAGAAGGTGCTCCAGCGTGGCCAGTTCGTGGCGCCGCGCATTGGCCAGCGCCAGCGCTCCGTGGATGGACTGCTCAAGTGTCGTTGAAAAAGATGGCACGTTGCGTGCTCCTCTGTCGGGGGTCGTCGGGGGATGGCCCCGTATACGACCGTGGCCTCATACCTTTAAGTTTTGGTTCCATGGCGCAGGTTTCAAGCAAAATCTGCCCCCGAGCCATTCACTTTATCCGCAATGTGCCGCGATGCCTTCAGATTCGGCCCTTTATCAATGCCCCGGACCCGGGCGGACATGACGCAGGCCCCCTTTACTGGAACCGGTCGCGGCGGGCGCGGACCTCGGTAAAGACGTCAACCGCGCTGGCCTCGGGCATCCCGAGCGCCGCTTTCAGGTCGGGCTGGTCGGCGCGCAGGAAGGGATTGGTCGCCTTTTCCTCGGCCAGGGTCGAGGGCACGGTGGGGCGTCCCTCGGCCCGCGCGGCGGCGATGGCCTCGCCTCGCGCCAGCAGGTCTGGGTTGTCCGGATCTACGGTCAGCGCGAAGCGGTAGTTCGTCTCGGTATACTCATGACCCGAGCAGACCCGCGTTTCGTCGGGCAGCGCGCGCAATTTCAGAAGGCTTTGCCACATCTGCGCGGCGGTGCCCTCGAACAGGCGACCGCAGCCCAGCGCCATCAGGCTGTCAGCGGTGAAGACCGCCGCTGCGGCGGGCACGTATGCCGCGATATGCCCTTGGGTGTGTCCCGAGACGTCGAGCACACGCGCCTCGGCCCCGCAAGTGGTGAAGGTATCGCCCTCGGCGACCTCCAGGTCCATCCGGGGCAGGCGGTGTGCATCGGCGGCGGCCCCGATCACCCGGGCCCCGGCGCGCAGGTCGGCGACCCCCTCGACGTGGTCGCCGTGGTGGTGGGTTATCAGAAGGTCGGTCAGCCGCCAGCCGCGGGCTTCCAGCGCGGTGCGTATCGGCGCCGTCTCCGGCGCGTCCACGAGAAGCGTCCGGCCGTCCTGGGGGTCATGCAGGAGGAAGGCGTAGTTGTCCTGCCGGCAAGGGACGGTCACGAGCTCCAGGGGCATGGCGTTTTCTCCTCTCCTTGATAAAGTCGGTACGAGTGTGACCGAGGCGGGCGAGTGCTGCAATGCATCTGGACGTGCACGACATCCGGGACTTCTACTATCGCAGCACCCTGGGCCGCGCGGCACAGAGCGTGATCCGGGGTGAACTGCAACGTCTCTGGCCCGAGGCCAAGGGCCAGAACGTGGCCGGTTTTGGCTTCGCGGTGCCCCTTCTGCGGCCCTTCCTGGGCGAGGCGCGGCGAGTCATCGGACTGATGCCCGGCCCCCAGGGCGTGATGTCCTGGCCGGCGGGCCAGCCCAATATCAGCGTCCTGTGCGAGGAGCACCTCTGGCCGCTGGCCACGGGCAGCGTCGACAAGCTGGTGCTGTTGCACGGGCTGGAGACCTCGGACCGGCCAGCCGCGGTACTGGCCGAGTGCTACCGCGTGCTTGGTCCCGGTGGGCGGGTGGTCTTCATCGTGCCAAATCGCGGCGGGCTATGGTCGCGGTCGGATCGCACGCCCTTCGGCTATGGGCGCCCCTATTCCCTTTCCCAGCTCGAGGCGCAGCTCCGCGGCGCGGGCTTCGTGCCTGAACGGGCGCTCTCGACGCTCTACCAGCCGCCGTCGCGCCGTCGCACCTGGCGCAGGTTCGGCCGGGTGCTGGAAACAGTCGGCCGCCATCTGCCGGTCTTTGCCGCGGGCGGCGTGCTGATGGTCGAGGCCAGCAAGCAGGTCATCGCACCCTCGAGCCCGGGGCTGGCCGAACGGGTGCGGCGGCCGTTGCGCGTGCTGGAGGGCCGTCCGCAGCCGGCCGGTGCGTCCGGGCGGTGGCTGCGGGATGGATGCCGGCCGGATCCCGAGGTGCTGGCGGTGCCGCGGGGTGTATGCGGCAGTATGCCATTGTGTGCGGCTGGCGACCGGACCTCGGTGCAGGATATGGCGCAAAGCGTCGCACCCCGGTGCGACGCCCTTGAAAAAGGCGCCGAAGCCCAGCGCGAAAAGCCGCGCAAGAAGGTTGCCCCACCAAAAGCCCTCTGCTACATCCCGGCCTGATCTCGCGCCCGCTGCATTCCGCTCGGGTAAGTCTCGCTGCCTTCACACCCCCGACAACATGACGGGTGGTCCGTGCGGGCCTTGAAATCGGAAGGGTGGACGTGTCCGAACCAGCTTCGATCTCGACCGGCATCGCCGAGCGCTATGCCACAGCCGTCTTCGACCTCAGCAAGGAGGGTGGGGCCGGCGGCCTCAAGGCCCTCGAAACCGACATTGATGCCCTCTCGGCAGCACTGAAAGACAGTGCCGATCTGCGCGCTTTGCTCGCGTCCCCGATCCATTCGCGTGCCGATCAGGGCAAGGCGATCTCGGCCGTCGCCAAAAAGATGTCCCTGTCCGACACGATGACCAACACGCTCGCCCTGATGGCCGGCAAGCGTCGTCTTTTCGTCGTCCCGCAGATGCTGGCGGCCCTGCGTGCCATGCTGGCCGAGGAAAAGGGCGAGGTGACCGCCGAGGTGGTCACGGCCAAGGCGCTGACCCAGAAACAGTCCGACGCGCTAGCCAAGACGCTGAAAGAGCGTGTCGGCGCGGACGTCCGGATTAATGCGACCGTCGATGAAAGCCTCATCGGCGGTCTTGTTGTCAAGGTGGGCTCGAAGATGATCGATACCTCGATCAAGGCCAAGCTCTCCGCACTCCAGAACACCATGAAAGAGGCCCGGTAATGGCGATCCAAGCTGCAGAGATTTCTGCGATCCTCAAGGACCAGATCAAGAATTTCGGCCAGGAGGCCGAGGTGGCCGAGGTTGGCCGCGTGCTGTCGGTTGGCGACGGGATCGCCCGCGTCTACGGGCTGGACAACATCCAGGCCGGCGAAATGGTCGAGTTCCCCGGTGGCATCCGGGGCATGGCCCTGAACCTGGAAAGCGACAACGTCGGCGTCGTGATCTTCGGGTCGGACCAGGCCATCAAGGAAGGCGACACGGTCAAGCGGACCAATGCCATCGTGGACGTGCCCACCGGTGACGCGCTTCTGGGCCGCGTTGTCGACGGTCTGGGCAATCCGCTGGATGGCAAGGGCCCGATCGAGACGACAACCCGGAGCGAGGCCGACGTCAAGGCCCCCGGCATCATCCCGCGCAAGTCGGTGCACGAGCCCATGGCAACGGGCCTCAAGGCCGTGGACTCGATGATCCCGATCGGCCGCGGTCAGCGCGAACTCATCATCGGCGACCGCCAGACCGGCAAGACCGCCGTGGCGCTGGACACGATCCTGAACCAGAAGGCCTACAACGACGCCGCCGGCGACGACGAGAGCAAGAAGCTCTATTGCGTCTACGTGGCGGTCGGCCAGAAACGGTCCACAGTGGCCCAGCTGGTCAAGAAACTCGAAGAGAACGACGCTCTCGAATACTCCATCGTCGTGGCCGCGACCGCCTCCGACCCGGCGCCGATGCAGTTCCTGGCCCCCTATGCCGCCACCGCCATGGCCGAGCATTTCCGCGACAACGGCCGCCACGCGCTGATCGTCTACGACGACCTGTCCAAGCAGGCCGTGGCCTATCGCCAGATGTCGCTGCTCCTGCGCCGTCCGCCGGGGCGCGAAGCCTATCCGGGCGACGTGTTCTACCTGCACTCGCGCCTGCTTGAGCGCTCGGCCAAGCTCAACGAGGACAACGGCTCGGGGTCGCTGACAGCGCTGCCGATCATCGAAACCCAAGGCGGCGACGTGTCGGCCTTCATCCCGACCAACGTGATTTCGATCACCGACGGCCAGATTTTCCTGGAGACCGAGCTGTTCTACCAGGGCATTCGTCCGGCCGTGAACACCGGCCTGTCGGTGTCGCGGGTGGGGTCATCGGCGCAAACCGGCGCGATGAAGTCGGTCGCCGGCCCGGTCAAGCTGGAGCTGGCCCAGTACCGCGAGATGGCCGCCTTCGCGCAGTTCGGCTCGGACCTCGATGCCGCCACGCAGAAGCTTCTGAACCGTGGCGCGCGCCTGACCGAGTTGATGAAGCAGCCGCAGTATTCGCCGCTGACGAATGCCGAAATCGTCTGCGTCATCTATGCCGGGACGCAGGGGTATCTGGACGATCTTGCCGTGTCAGACGTGGGCCGGTTCGAGCATGACATGCTTCATTTCCTGCGCACCAAGCGCAAGGACGTGCTGGACTACATCACCAAGGACGATCCCAAGATCAAGGGTGAGGCCGAGGAGAAGCTCAAGGCCGCGATTGACGAGTTCGCCAAGGACTTCGCCTGATCTGACTTGAACCGAACCGGAAAGGACGAAGGCTTATGCCAAGTCTCAAGGACCTGAAGAACAGGATCGAGTCGGTCAAGTCGACCCGCAAGATCACCAAGGCCATGCAGATGGTGGCCGCCGCGAAACTGCGGCGGGCCCAGGACGCGGCCGAGGCGGCACGGCCCTACGCCGACCGTTTCAACGCGGTGATGGCGGGACTGGCGGCCAGCGTGGGCGACAGCGACAGCGCGCCCGTGCTGCTGCGCGGCACCGGCGACGACCAGACCCAGCTGCTGGTGGTCCTGACCGCCGAGCGTGGCCTCTGCGGGGGCTTCAACGCCAATATTGCCAAGCTGGCCCGCACCAGTGCCCAGGAGCTGAGCGATCAGGGCAAGACCGTCAAGATCCTGACAGTGGGCAAGAAGGGGCGCGACGCGCTGCGGCGCGACTGGGGCGACCACTTCATCGGTCATGTTGACCTGTCCGAGGTCAAGCACGTGGCCTACGAGAACGCCAGGGAAATCGCCCGGGACATCTTGGGCCGTTTCGACGCGGGCGAATTCGACGTGGCCACGATCTTCTACTCGGAGTTCGTCAACGTCGTTACCCAGAATCCCAAGGCCCACCAGGTGATCCCCTTCGAGGTGCCCGAGGGCACCGAGGCCGAGGGCGGGACGCTGTATGATTACGAGCCCGGCGAGGAAGAGATTCTCGCCGACCTGCTGCCGCGTGGCGTTGCCACGGCGATCTTCGCGGCCCTGCTGGAAAACGGCGCCTCGGAACAGGGCGCGAGAATGAGCGCGATGGACAACGCCACCCGGAACGCGGGCGAGATGATCGACAAGCTGACGATCGAGTACAACCGTTCGCGCCAGGCCGTCATCACCAACGAGCTGATTGAAATCATTTCGGGCGCCGAGGCGCTCTAAGAGAACCGGAGAAACGACAATGGCAAACGCAAAAGGCAAGATCACCCAAGTGATTGGCGCCGTCGTGGACGTGCAGTTCGACGATGAGCTGCCGGCGATCCTTAACGCGCTGACCACCGACAACAACGGAAAGAAGCTGGTTCTCGAGGTTGCCCAGCACCTCGGCGAAAGCACCGTGCGCACCATCGCCATGGACGCCACCGAGGGCCTGGTCCGCGGGCAGGAAGTCACCGACACCGGCGCGCCGATCTCGGTGCCGGTGGGCGACGCCACCCTTGGCCGCATCCTCAATGTCATCGGCGAACCCGTGGACGAGGGCGATCCGGTGGACACCAAGGAGATGCGCCCGATCCACGCCAAGGCCCCGGAATTCCAGGAACAGTCCACCGAGTCCGAGATCCTGGTGACCGGCATCAAGGTCATCGACCTTCTGGCGCCCTATTCCAAAGGCGGCAAGATCGGTCTCTTCGGCGGCGCCGGCGTCGGCAAGACGGTTCTGATCATGGAACTGATCAACAACATCGCCAAGGTGCACTCGGGCTACTCGGTCTTCGCCGGTGTCGGGGAACGCACCCGCGAGGGCAATGACCTTTACCACGAGATGATCGAATCCAACGTCATCAAGCCTGACAATCTGAGCGAAAGCCAGGTGGCGCTGGTCTATGGCCAGATGAACGAACCGCCGGGGGCCCGTGCCCGAGTCGCCCTGACCGGCCTGACCCTGGCCGAGCAGTTCCGCGACCAGTCCGGGACGGACGTTCTGTTCTTCGTCGACAACATCTTCCGCTTCACGCAGGCCGGTTCCGAGGTCTCAGCGTTGCTGGGTCGCATTCCTTCGGCGGTGGGCTACCAGCCGACACTGGCCACCGACATGGGCCAGATGCAGGAACGCATCACCTCGACGAAGTCCGGTTCAATCACCTCGATCCAGGCCGTCTACGTGCCTGCGGACGACCTGACCGACCCGGCCCCGGCCACGACCTTCGCCCACCTGGACGCGACGACGGTTCTGAACCGTGCGATCTCGGAAAAGGGTATCTATCCGGCCGTTGACCCGCTCGACTCCAACTCGCGCCTGATGGACCCGCAGATCGTCGGCCAGGAGCACTACGAGGTGGCCCGCGACGTGCAGGGTATTCTTCAGCGCTACAAGGCGCTTCAGGACATCATCGCCATCCTTGGCATGGATGAACTGAGCGAGGACGACAAGCTGACCGTGGCCCGCGCCCGCAAGATCGAGCGTTTCCTGAGCCAGCCCTTCGACGTGGCCAAGGTCTTTACCGGGTCCGACGGCATCCAGGTGTCGATCGAGGATACCATCGCGTCTTTCAAGGCGGTGGTTGCCGGTGAATACGATCACCTGCCCGAAGGCGCCTTCTACATGGTCGGCGGTATCGAGGACGTGGTCGCAAAGGCCGAGAAAATGGCCGCAGACGCGGCATAAGGAGTCCTCATGGCAAACGCGCTTCACTTCGATCTCGTCAGCCCCGAGCGGCGCCTTGCGCAGCTTGAGGCGACAGAGATCCGCATCCCCGGTGCGGACGGGGAGATGACGGCCATGGCCGATCATGCCCCGACGATCACAACACTGCGCCCTGGTCTGCTGACCGTGACGCATGATGGCGGCTCTGACGATTACGTGGTCTCGGGCGGCTTTGCCGAGATCAATGCCGAAGGGATCACGGTTCTGGCCGAAAAGGCGCTTCCGCGGGGCGAGATGACCCAAGAGGTCTACGAACGCCTCGTCGACGAGGCGCAGCAGGCCTATGACAAAGCCAAGGAGACCTTCAAGAACGAACCCGGTCCCGTCGACGATGCGGCCAAGCTGCTTGCCGACATGGTGGCCATCGGCGGCCATATCGGGCTGACCCCGAGGCAGCCTAACCTGTAAGCGGGCAGGTTTGATCCGGGATTGGGGCGCCTTCGGGCGCCCTTGTCGTTTCTGGCGCCCAAGGCTGACCGCCACGGCTGCCGAGCGCGGGACCCAAGACAGGCAAGGCAGCCTGCGATCATTCCGGTTGCAAGGCGCGTGCCGTGCGCCGAAGATGCCGGAACTGTGACAGAGAGCCGCCGGAGCGGCCTCCAGGGAAAAGCGGATGAAACGGTTTCGAAACCATCTGATCGGCGTCGAACAAGGCGATTTCGTCTTGTTCTCGGATTTCGAGACGGACGGCGAAATGTGGACCGGCGAGGGCGAGCGGCGCATGCGCGCGCATCGACTTCTCGGAAAGCTATCGCAAACCACCTGCGGTACAGCTCGCACCGTCAATGTGGGACATATCGAACACCGCCTTCGCACGGGTCGACCTGCGCGCCGAGGAAGTGACCGAAGAGGGCTTTGTCATCGCCTTTACCACCTGGGGCGACACCAAGATCGCGCGGATACGTGTCAGCTGGACCGCCATTGGCGAATTGCGCCATGTCGATGACTGGGATCTCTACTGACCCTTGACGCGGCCGCCGACGTCGCCCGATCAGAGGCTGGTATACATTCCCTCGTAGATCGGCGTCAGGGTCTCGTGGTCGAAAAGCGAGGACACGCTGGTGCCGTTCCAGATGTTGAGGATCGCCTGGGCAAACATCGGCGCGGTACGCACGACGCGGATATTTGGGCAATCCTGCACAGGCTTGGTGGCCTGGATACTGTCGGTGATCACCAGCGACTTCATGACCGAATTGGTGATCCGTTCGACGGCCGGACCGGACAGCACACCATGAGTGATGTAGGAATGAACCTCGGTGGCGCCGTGTTCGATCAGCACCTCGGCGGCCTTGCACAGCGTTCCGGCGGTATCGCAGATGTCGTCGACGATGATGCATTTCTTGCCGCGCACGTCGCCGATCACAGTCATTTCTGCGATCTCGCCGGGTTTCTCGCGCCGCTTGTCGACGATGGCAAGCGGTGCGTTGATACGCTGGGCCAGCTCGCGCGCACGGGCCACGCCGCCCACGTCGGGGCTGACCACCATCACGTCCTGGGCACCCTTGAAATTGTGCTGGATATCCAAGGCGAAGATGGGGCTGGCATAGAGGTTGTCCACGGGAATATCGAAGAAGCCCTGGATCTGGGCCGCGTGCAGGTCCATTGTCAGGATGCGTTCCACCCCGGCCCTGACCAGCATGTTGGCCACCAGCTTGGCCGAAATGGGCGTGCGCGCCTTGGTGCGGCGGTCCTGGCGGGCATAGCCGAAATAGGGGATCACTGCCGTGATCCGCGCGGCGGATGACCGGCGCAGCGCGTCGCACATGATCAGCAGTTCCATAAGGTTGTCATTCGCGGGGTTCGATGTCGGCTGGATCACGAACATGTCCTCGCCGCGTACGTTTTCGAAGACCTCGACGAAAATCTCGCCGTCGTTGAACCGTTCGACCCGGGCATCAACCAGCTCGACGTTGATGCCGCGATGCATGGACATCCGCCGCGCGACGGACTGGGCAAGTGGCATGTTGGCATTGCCCGAGATGAGCTTGGGCTCGACGATATTCGGCATGTGGCGGGACCCCGAGGTGACAGATTCGTGACGTTGACACCGCTTAGCATGGGTCTAACCTGCCGCAAAGAAAGCAGGCAGGGGGTGCGGGGCAAATGCTGCAGATTGACTACTACTTCGTGACGATTTCGCCATTCACCTATCTGGCGGGGACCCGGCTGGAAGAAATCGCCGGGCGTCACGGCGCCCGGATCACCTACAAGCCGCTCGACATCATGGCACTGTTCGCGCGCACCGGTGGCACGCCCCCGGCCGAGCGTCACCCGAACCGACAGGCGTACCGCTTGCAGGACATGCGCCGGTCGGCGGCGCGAGCGGGGATGCCGATCACCCTCAAGCCCGCGCATTTCCCGGCCAACCCGGCGCCGTCCTCCTACGCGATCATCGCCGCGCAAAATGCAGGGGGCGGTGATCTGGGCGGACTGGTCCATGCGATTCTTCGGGCCTGCTGGGCCGAGGAAAAGGACGTGGCCGATGATGGCGTCATCCGCGCGGCACTGGAACAGAACGGATTCGATCCGGGGCTCGCGGACAGCGGTCTTCTGAGCGGGGCCGAGACCTATGCGGCCAACCTCGAAGAGGCTGTCGCGCGTGGCGTTTTCGGCTCGCCCTTCTATGCCGTTGGGGATGAGCTTTTCTGGGGCCAGGACCGGTTGGAAGACCTGGATTTGTACTTGGCGGGCAAGCTCTAGCCCCGCATGACCGACAAGAACGCGTCGACGCCCTCGGGGCCGATGGACCAGTCGCAAACCAGCCGTGCGGTCAGGGGGTCCTCCGGAGAGCCCTCGTGCGGGTCCCCGTCCCAGACGTAATAGTAGGCACCCGCGTCGAGAAGCCGCTTGTGCAGGCGGCGCGGAAAACGTGCGAATATGATGTTTGCGTCCGGTTGATGCAGGAATTCTACGCTGCCTTGCTGCCGCAAGCCGTCGGCAAGCCGGGCGCAGGTCGCGTTGGCGCGGCGCGCCATCTCCAGCCAGAGGTCATCGCCGAGGTAGGCTTCCATCTGGGCCGACAGGTAGCGGTGCTTTGAGAACAGGTGCGCGCCGCGCTTGCGGCGCAACTCGAATTCCCATGCCTTTTCCGGGTCGAACAGGATTACCGCCTCGGCCCCGATCAACCCGTTCTTGGTGCCGCCGAAGCTGACCGCGTCGATCCCCGCCTTCCAGGTCATTTCCGCCGGCGTGCAGCCCAGCGCGACCAGCCCATTGGCAAAGCGCGCGCCGTCAAGGTGGGTCTTCAGCCCGAAATCGCGGGCGATCCCGGTCAGCGCGGCAATCTCCGAAGGGGTGTATACCGTGCCCTTTTCGGTGGCGTTGGTGATGGAGACCGGCCCGCGCTGGGGGCCGTGGACGCCGCGGCTTTCCTCGGCTGCGATGGCCGCCTGCAGAGCGCGCGGGTCCATCTTGGCGTCCCGGTCGCCCACAAGGGTCAGCTTGGCGCCGCCGGAATAGAACTCCGGCGCGTTGCATTCGTCCTCGTTTATATGGGCCATCGCGGTGCAGAAGACCGTGTCCCAGGGGTTCGACATGGTGGCCAGAGCGAGTGCATTGGCCGCCGTGCCCGTGGCCACGAGGTAAACCGATGCGTCCGGCGCCTCGAACATATCGCGCAGGCGGTCACGCACCCTGTCCATGGCCGGTTCCGCGCCATAGGCACTGGTATAGCCCTCGTTGGCGCGGGCCAGAGCGTCGATGACCGCGGGATGGGCCGGGCCGCCATTGTCGGAGGCAAAGAACATCTAGAGTGGCTCCTCGATTATATGGTCTTCCCATTCGTCGTCCGGCGTTTCGAATTCGCTGACCGTCAGGTCCTGCACCGAGACGCCCGCGTCATGTACCGTCCGGGGGTCGCCCGAGATCAGGGGGTGCCAGTGAAACAATTCCCGCCCTTCATGAACCAGCCGGTAGGCACAGGTTTGCGGCAGCCAGTACATGTGCTGTTCGATGGTCTCCGGCGTCAAGCGGATGCAATCGGGCACGAACTGATGGCGAATGTCGTACTGGGTGCAGCGGCAGGTGGCATCGTCCAGCAGGCGACAGGCCACACGGGTCAGGGCGACCTCGCCGGTGTCGGCATCCTCCAGCTTGTTCAGGCAGCACTTGCCGCAGCCATCGCAGAGCGCTTCCCATTCTGCCTCGGTCATCTTTCGCATCGGCACACGCGCCCAGTATTCGGGTCGCAGCCCGTCGCGTTTGATCGGATCAGACATGGGCAAGAATGTCCCGGGCCCGGGCACAATCGGCGTTCATCTGGGCGATCAGGGCATCGACATCGTCGAACCATTCTTCGCCGCGCAGGTGCTCGACAAGGGCCACGCTCAGGTGCGCGCCGTAAAGGTCGCCCGCGAAATCGAACAGATAGGTTTCGCAATTGGCGGCGTTGACCCCGAAGGTCGGGCGCACCCCGATCGAGGCGGCGCCCTGATACTGCCCACGGTAAGGGCCGTCTAGAACCTTGACCAGCACGGCGTAGACGCCGAATTTCGGTGGGTACAGCCCGTCTATGGACATGTTGGCGGTGGGAAAACCCAGGTCGCGTCCACGCTGGTCGCCCTGGATCACCGGGCCGTCTATGCGGTGCCAGTGGCCCAGCATCTCGGCGGCGATACGGGGTTTGCCGTCACTGAGCGCGGCGCGGATCGCTGTGGAGGAGGCCGCGCCCGAGGCGGTGCGCAGAATCGGCGCGACGGTTACGCCAAAGCCCATCTCGGACCCGAAGCGGCGCAGGCTGTCGGCATTGCCTGTGCGCCCCTTGCCGAAACAGAAATCCTGCCCGACGACCACATTGGCCACGCCCAGGCTGTCGCGCAGGATGTGTTCGGCAAAAGCCCGATCGCTGAGTTCGGAAATCGCGGCGGTGAAGGGCAACTCGTACAGGTGCTCAACCCCGATCTCTTCCAGCCGGTGCGCGCGGGTCTCGGCGTTCATCAGGCGAAACGGCGGGATCTCCGGGCGCAGGACCTCGCGGGGGTGCGGTTCGAAGGTCAGCACGCCCAGCGGCGCATCCGCGTGGCGGGCGAGGTCGATAACGGCCTGGTGGCCCAGGTGCACCCCATCGAAATTGCCGATCGCGACCGAGGCGCCTTTGTCCTCGGGCGGGACGAAATCTATGTCGCGGGTGATGCGCATGCGCGACGCGTAGCGCGGCGCGGCGACGGTGGCAAGCGCCGGTCGATCCCTGGAGACCTGAAGATAAACCGGCTCGGCCCACGGGGCCGGATGGGGTCGCCGCCGGCGGTGTCAGTCGAACTTGGCCGACGGTGCCAGGACCTTGGCTTCCCCGGTCAGGACCTTCTTGCCATCCACGAGGCAGCGGGTCTCCATCGTCACGCGGCGCTTTGCCGGTTCTATCCCGGTTACCTCGACCTCGGCGGTGACGCGGTCGCCGGGACGGACGGGGCCGAGAAACTTCATCGTCTGGCCGAGGTACACAGTGCCGTGGCCGGGCAACTGTTCGCCGATCACCGCCGAGACCAGCCCGGCGGTCAGCATCCCGTGGGCAATGCGCCCCTCGAAGATCGTGTCGCGGGCGTAGGCGTCGTCCAGGTGCACGGGGTTGTGGTCGGTCGAGACGGCCGCGAACATCTCGATATCCTGGTCGGTGATGGTCTTGGACAGGGACCGGGTCATGCCGATCTCGATATCCTCGATGCAGATCGTTCCGCGCGGCAGGTTGTCGAGCATTTCACGCTCCTCGGGCAACAAAAAATCCCCCACTTGTCGTGGTGTGTAATTTTGTTACTTCGCGAACGCAGAAAACTCAAGCGGCAATTTGCCTAGCGCAGGAATCCGATCGCATAGGTCGGATGCACCATTTCCCGCTCCGTATAGGTCGTCAGCGCCTGCGGATCGGGAGCATGGCCGGTCATGGTTTCCTTCGCGGCCAGTCCTCCGGTGATGAAAAGGCTGTCTATGTCTTCTTGCTGGGCACCGAGGATATCGGTGTGAATCCCGTCGCCGATGGAGATGATACGCGGGTCGTCGAGGGCTCCGTTCAAGGCACCGTAGCGACGCCGGGCCAGGTCGTAGATCGGCGGATGTGGCTTGCCGAAATAGAGACTCTCGCCCCCCATCTCGGTATAGAGCGCGGCCAGCGCCCCGGCGCACCATTCCCGCGCGCCGCCGCGGTCCACCACCATGTCCGGATTGGCGCAGAGCAGTTTCAGCCCTTTCTGCTTGGCATATAGGAACTGCGGCCGGTTGACCCCGGGGTCGGCATGGGGATCGAACGGTCCGCAGCAGACGATGCCTTCGGCCTGGTCCAGCTCCACCACCTCGATCTCGACCGGCTCCTCGATGATACGCAGCGGTTCGAAGAAGGACCTGTCGTGCTTTTCGCCCATGAACCAGACCTTGCGGCCCACTGCGCCACGGAACATGGCCGCGCGGGCGCTGTCGCCGCTGGTGGCGATACTGTCCCAGGCGTCGTCAGGAATGCCCAGGCTGCCGATCTGCGCCTCGACAGGGCCACGGGCCCGGGGGGCATTGGTGACCAGCACGACCTTGCCGCCGTGCGCGCGGAACCCCTGCATGGCCGCCACGGCGTCCGGAAAGGCCCGCACGCCATCGTGCATGCACCCCCAGAGATCGACGAAAGCCACGTCGTACCGGTCGGAGATGTCGGCGAATGTCTGGATGATCTCGGTCATTGTGGTGCTTTCAGGCAGGATTATCATGCCCAGATAGCGCGTTTTGGAGACCGGGGGGAAGAGGCGGGGGTGGACTGTTTCGCCGCGCTGCATATGTTCGGCCGCGAACCCGTCAGAATGAGGCCCCCCATGAGCGACGCAGACCTGCCTTTCGACCCCGCGATGCTGGACAAGCTGGCCGAGGTGGCCGTGCATGTGGGGTTGGGTCTCGAACCCGGCCAGAACCTTGTCCTGACCGCCCCGGTCGAGGCGCTGCCGCTGGTGCGGCGCATCGCGGCGGCGGCCTATCGCGCCGGGGCGGCCAACGTGACCCCGATCCTGTCGGACGAGGCGGTGACACTGGCGCGCTTCATACATGGGACGGATGTGGCCTTCGATTCGGCGCCGGACTGGCTCTATCGCGGCATGGCCGAGGCCTTTGCGAACAACGCCGCGCGGCTGGCGATTTCCGCCGACAATCCGATGCTGCTCAAGGATCAGGACCCTGAAAGGACATCGCGCGCGGCCAAGGCCAATGCCGCGGCCTCCAAGCCCGCGTTGGAAAAGATCGCCAATTTCGACATCAACTGGAACATCGTCAGCTATCCGGGCCGGGCCTGGGCGAAACAGGTCTTTCCAGATCTTGCCGAGGCGCAGGCAGTGGCGAAACTGGCCGATGCGATCTTTGCCGCCAGCCGCGTGGACCGGGACGACCCCGTGGCCGAGTGGCAGGCCCATAATGCGAAGCTGCGCGCGCGCACCGAGTGGCTCAATTCGCAGGCCTTCAGTGCCCTGCACTTCACCGGTGGCGGCACCGATCTCAAAGTGGGTCTGGCCGACGGGCACGAATGGAAAGGCGGCGCGTCTCAGGCCAAGAACGGCATCACCTGCAATCCGAACATTCCCACCGAAGAGGTCTTTTCCACCCCGCACAAGGACCGGGTGGATGGCGTGGCCCGCGCGTCGAAACCGCTGGTTTACCAGGGCACGCCCATCGAGAATATCGAGGTCCGGTTCGAAAACGGCCGTATCGTCGAGGCAAGCGCCAGCGAGGGCGAGGCGACCTGGAAGAAGCTGATCGACACCGACGAGGGTGCGGCGCGCCTGGGCGAGGTGGCGCTGGTTCCCCATGGCTCGCCCATTTCGCAATCTGGACTGCTGTTCTTCAACACGCTCTACGACGAGAACGCCGCCTGCCATATCGCGCAGGGCCAGTGCTATTCCGATTGCTTCGTGGACGAGATCGCCAGCGACCCTGACAAGGTCTCGGCCGGCGGCGGCAACAGCAGCCTGATCCACGTGGACTGGATGATCGGTGGGCCCGAGACCGACATCGACGGGATCAAGCCCGACGGCACCCGTGTGCCGGTCTTCCGCAAGGGCGAATGGGCCAGCGCGGTCTGACCCGCGTCACCAATAGGCCGGGTCATCGATCGCCGGCACGCAATGTGCCGGCCCCTTGATCGGGTGCAGCGGCGCGTCGGTCAGCGATTGCGCCAGCCAGCCCTCGGGCATTTGCAGGGGGCGCGGTGCCGGAACCGTCTCGGTCGTGACGGGCTGGAACCCGACCTTGCCGTAATACGCCGGGTCGCCGTAGGTCACGGCCACGTCCGCGCCCACGCGCCGCATCTCGGAAAGGCCGTATTGCAGCAGCGATTGCCCCACGCCCTGCCCCTGTTGATCGGGTGCCACCGCCACCGGGGCCAGCAGGAAAACGCCGCGGTGATCGTCGGGCACATGCAGGCGCGAAAAGATGATCGCTCCGGCCAGCGTGCTGCCGTCCCACGTGGTGAAGACATGCAGATCGCTGTCCGACGTGTCAGACAGCAGGTCGCGCGCCAGCTTGCCGATCAGGGCGCCTTCGTCGGGGCCTTCGGACGCGCTGAAGGTCGCTTCGAACAGCCGGGCGATGGCTTCGGCTTGCGGTTTGAAATCGGACGAATGCTGCATGAAAAACCCCTTTTCGAGGCTTGATATAGCCCGGGCGCGCAGAACAGAAAACCCCCACCGCGCGGTGTCGCGACGGGGGCTGAATCAGCAGACGTGGCTTACAGCGCCAGGTTCGGGATGATCTGCTTCTTGCGCGACATGACCCCCGGCAACACGACGGTGTCGCTGTCGACGGTCGCGCCAAAGCTCTTCTCGGCCACGGTTTTCACGGTGTCGTTGGGCACCAGCAGCGTCGCCTCTTCGCGCAGGATGTCGACGACGAACAGCAGAACCTCGTCCACGCCATCTTCGGCCGCGACATCCTTCATGCTGGCCATCAGGCTGTCCTTGCGGCCCAGCGGGATCTCGGGTGCGGTGGTTTCCAGGACGGAGACGCGGAACTTGGTGCCTGACACCTCGTATTCCTTGCTGTCCATGCGGATCAGCTCAGCATCGGAGAAGGCCGACACGTCGGACTTGGCCGCGAACATCTCGGCGGCGTAATCGGCCAGGTTCAGGCCAAGATCGGCGGCGAGGCTTTCGGCCAGCGCCTTGTCCTGTTCGGTGGTGGTGGGGCTGCGGAATTCCAGCGTGTCGGACAGGATACAGGACAGCATCAGCCCCTTGACCGGATCGGTCAGCTTGTCGGCATTGGGCCCCATCAGGTTGTGCATGATGGTGGCGGTACAGGCCAGCGGTCGGATCGTGATGTTGATCGGACCCCTGGTTTCCAGCCCGCCGACCAGCTTGTGATGGTCGATGATCGCCTGCACGTCGGCGCCGTTGATATTCGCGGGCAGTTCGGCGGGGTTGTTGGTGTCCACGACCACGCAAGCCTGGTCGTCGGCCACGTCCTCGATGATCTCGGGCGTGTCATAGCCCCAGCGGTTGAGGACGAAGGCGGCCTCGGTATTGGGGGCGCCCAGCAGGACGGGTTTGGCATCCTGGCCTTTGACCTGCGACAGGTACCAGGCCCAGATAAGGGGCGAGCCGGTGGAGTCGGTATCGGGGGCCTTGTGGCCGAAAACGAGTGTGGTCATTATTGATGAGTCCGTCTTTCAGGTGAATTCGCGGGCCTTATAGGGGGCATGGTATGGACTGTCACGTGACACAGTGTCAGGGCTGGCATGCGGATGGCACAAGACCGCTCGGCCATGCGTGAGAGCGATCTTTACCCCCCGGTGAAAGCCCACCTCGAGGCGCAGGGCTACGAGGTGAAGGGAGAGGTCGGGGCCGCCGACATTGTGGCACGGCTTGGCGACGAAGAACCGGTGATCGTCGAGTTGAAGACCGGGTTCTCGCTGGCGCTGTTTCATCAGGCCATCGCCCGGCAGGCGGCCAGCGAACTTGTCTATATTGCCGTGCCGAAGCCCAAGAAGGCGGCACAGGACAACGTCAAACTCGCCCGCATGCTGGGGCTCGGCGTGCTGTTTGTGCGGCCCCGCGACGGATTCGTCGAGGTTCTGGCCGATCCCGGCCCCTACCGCCCGCGCAAGTCGAAGAAGAAATCGGCCCGGCTGTTGCGCGATTTCGACCGGTTGCGGGGCGATCCCAACGCTGGAGGGGCCACGCGGCATGGCATCGTGACCGGCTACCGCCAGGATGCCTTGGCCTGCGCGCGGTTTCTGGCCGTGCATGGCCCGTCGCGCGGCGCTGTCGTCGCGGACTGGACCGAGGTGCCGGGTGCCACGCGGATCATGGCCGACAATCATTACGGCTGGTTTGATCGCGTCTCCCGCGGGGTCTACGAACTGAGCGACCATGGTCGAAGGGGCCTGACCGACTGGGGGGATGCCTGAGCCGGGCACGCGGGTCGGCCGCCGAAAGATGATCTTTTGCGGGAGCCGCCAACGCGTCGTTTTCTTCGGCACGCCGCTCGCCTGTTCCGCCCGGCGATCACGCCGGGCGGGCGCGGCCCTCTTCGCGCCGCATGGACGCCAAGATCTCCGAATGAGCCGGAATGGCCAGGCGGGCCTTGGCCACTGCGGGATCAATCGGTCCCGTGCGCGTCACCCATCCCGACCGGCCGGTTCAGCCCGCGTTCGGGCATGGTGAAGGGCGTCGCGCAGGTCTCGGCCGGGATCGGTTCGACCGATGCCGGTGTTCGCACCAGCAGCCGCCGACCCGGTGTCGCGCGCGCCACCGGCACGCGGGCAAAGGCGATGTTGGCGCCGACCCCCGGCGAATAGAAGGCCGAGGTGACGTAGCCTATCTCCTCTTGCATTTCCGGGTCCAGGACGGGCCAGAAATCGGCGTTGTACCAATCGATCTGGCGACCGCCGAAGGTCAGCCCCACCAGCTTGTGAGCGACACCGCGCGCCGCGACCTCTTCGAGGGCCGTTTTGCCGATGAAGTCGGCTTTGTCCAGGTTCACCTGACAGTCCAGCCCGACCTCGTAGGGCGTGGTCTCGAGATCCATATCTTGGCCATAGGACAGGATGCCGGCCTCCATGCGGCTGATGTGGTTGGGGGCGATCACCCGCAGGTGATAGGGCTCCCCTGCCGCGACCAGCCCGTCCCAGAGCGCGTCCGCATCACGGGTGGCGTTTCGCAGGTAGATCTCGAACCCTTCCTCGCCGGAGAACCCGGTCTTGGAGATGACGACGTCGCAGCCGAAGAGCGTGGTTTCCCTCAGGTTGAAGAATTTCATCGTCTTGACGTCCGCTACCCCGGCGTCCCGCAGAACCGAGGCGCTATCGGGCCCCTGCAACTGCACCGGTGCGACGTCGAGTTCCCTTACCGTGGCGTCGAACCGACCGTCGACATTCACCCCCTGCGCCCAGAGCGCAAGATCGGAATCCGAGATCGAGAGCCAGTACTCGTCCTCGGCGATCCTGAGCAGGACCGGGTCGTTGACGATGCCCCCGTCCCGGTTGCACAGGATCACGTAGCGCGCCTTGCCCGTGGACAGTTCCTTGTCGCCTGTCATGGCCCGGGTGACGAGGAAGTCCACGAAGGCGGTCGCGTCGGGGCCCTTGATCTGGATCTGGCGCTCGACGGCCACGTTCCACAGTGTCACGTGCCGTTTCAGGTAGTCGTATTCGCCGAGAAGACCGCCCTCGTCCTGCGAGAAGTAGAGCCGCGGATGATACATGCGGTTGTAGACGGTGACGGCGCGCGCCCCGTGCTCGACCGACTTGTGCCAGAAGGGTGACTTGCGCACCCGGGTGCCGATCAGCATGTCGACACGCGGTGCGCCGCTCTGGCGCAGGTTCACGGGCACGGTGCGGTTGGATGTCGGGTTCATGGTGGCCTCCCTTTCTTGCGGAGCTTGACCCATCCGATCTGGGTGTCTGCGCCGGGTTGTTGAAGGCCCGCGCGGCGGGACCGGAGAGGTCTTCGGCACTGGTAAGGGAGTATCAGGCAGGCACGATGTCGTGCCCGCCCCCGCAGGATCTAGCGATCCAACCGCGTCACGCGCCAGCCCCGGTCCTGCAACAACGCCAGCACGCCCTGATCTCCGATCAGGTGGGCGGCGCCGAAGGCCGCGAAGACCCTGTCATGATCGGTTGCGGCCTGTTCGATCACCGGAATCCAGCTGTGGTTCCGGTCGATCAGCAGGGCCTGCTCCATCGCGCGCATCTCGGCTTCGAAGTCGCCCGGACTCAGGCCCGTGGCAAAGCGGCCCACCGCGCGGTTGATGTGCCAACTGTAGGCCGGGCGGCGGTCGAAGTAGCCGTCCAGCATCGAAGCCACCAGCGCATCCATGACCCCCGGCGCCACCAGGCCCAGGCGCAAGGCCTCGAGCTGGTCCTCGAACGTGCCCGCCCGAAGCAGATCCAGCACAACGCGCCAATCCTCCAGCGCACGGACCGGCGTCCGGTCCTCGACCTCGGCGAGGATCAGGTTGTCGAGCCCCGCCTGGCCATCGCTCATGGCCGGGACGGCGCAGGGCGGCATGGCCAGCGTCATGGACAGGAACCATGGCTGCATACGCGCGGCCATGAATGGCGGCACGCCGCGTGCGCGGGCCGCCTGTGCGACGGCCTCCCAGGTGGGGCCGTCCAGCCGCTCGATCAGGCCGGGCCCCTCGGTAATCGTATAGCGCGCGGGGTTGGCGGAGATATGGGCCTGCACTGCGGCCTGGTCCTCGGTGGTGGCCTCGACCAGCAACAGATCGGCCGCCTCCAGCCGCGGGCGCACCCGGGACATGAGAGGCCGGAGCCGCGGATCAGGCAGGTGGATCGTGCCCAGCAGGGTCACGACACGGCCCTCGTGCTCGGCTTGCCAGTACAGCCCCTCGGCGAAAGGCGTCTCGGCGACCAGGGTCTCGATCCGGGCGGTCTCGGCCGCGGTCAGCCGCGCCTCCAGTCCCGGGCCGTTGCACTGGGCGGCCAGCGGCAGGGCCAGGCAGGCCATCAGGGCGGCAAGCAGGACATGCGACATGGGGCCTCCAGAGCGGGGGTGTGACAGGGCTTTGCACGGATGCTACTGCGCCAGTGTCGCTGGTGAAACCGGGATTCGACGCCCCGCCCGGGCCGGTGGCCGTCCGCAGTGCGATTTTGTCGCTGCGGCCCGTTGACACCAGTCCCGCGCTTGCCTAACTCCCTTCTGTTAGCACTCACTCGAAGTGAGTGCTAATATCCCGATGGGAACGAATGAGAACAAGTCTAGCTGAGGAGCTACTGATATGGCTTTCAAACCGCTTCATGACCGGGTGCTCGTGCGCCGCGTGGAAAGCGACGACAAGACCGCCGGGGGCCTGATCATCCCCGACAGCGCCAAGGAAAAGCCCCAGGAGGGCGAGGTCGTGGCCATTGGCGCAGGCGCCCGTGACGACGATGGCGACCGCATCAAGATGGACGTGTCCGAGGGTGACAAGATCCTCTTTGGCAAGTGGTCCGGCACCGAGATCTCCGTCGACGGTGAAGATCTGCTCATCATGAAGGAAAGCGACATCCTCGGCATCATCGCCTGAGGCTGAGCTTTTCCCCCGACAACAACCAAAAAGACGAGGAACGCGACAATGTCCGCAAAAGACGTCAAATTCGATACCGATGCCCGCAACGGCATGCTGCGCGGCGTGAACCTGCTGGCCGATGCAGTGAAGGTGACCCTCGGCCCCAAGGGCCGCAACGTGGTCCTGGAAAAATCCTTCGGCGCCCCGCGCATCACCAAGGACGGTGTCTCCGTAGCCAAGGAAATCGAGCTGGAAGACAAGTTCGAGAACATGGGCGCCCAGATGGTCAAGGAAGTGGCCAGCCGCACCAATGACGAGGCCGGCGACGGCACCACCACCGCCACCGTCCTGGCCCAGGCCATCGTCAAGGAAGGCACCAAGGCCGTGGCCGCCGGCATGAATCCCATGGATCTCAAGCGCGGCATCGACCTGGCCACCACCAAGGTCGTCGAAGCCATCAAGGCCGCCGCCCGCAAGGTCGAGAACTCCGAGGAAGTGGCCCAGGTTGGCACCGTTTCGGCCAACGGCGAAGCCGAGATCGGCCGGATGATCGCCGACGCCATGCAGAAGGTCGGCAATGACGGTGTCATCACCGTCGAAGAAAACAAGGGCACCGAGACCGAGACCGACGTGGTCGAGGGCATGCAGTTCGACCGTGGCTACCTGTCACCCTACTTCGTGACCAATTCCGATAAGATGGTCGCCGAGCTGGAAGACTGCCTGGTGCTGCTGCACGAGAAGAAGCTGTCCAGCCTGCAGCCCATGGTGCCCCTGCTCGAGCAGGTCATCCAGTCCCAGAAACCGCTGCTGATCATCGCCGAGGACGTCGAGGGCGAAGCCCTGGCCACCCTGGTCGTGAACAAGCTGCGTGGCGGCCTCAAGATCGCCGCCGTCAAGGCGCCGGGCTTCGGTGACCGCCGCAAGGCCATGCTGCAGGACATCGCGATCCTGACCGGTGGTCAGGTCATCTCCGAAGACCTCGGGATGAAGCTGGAAAACGTCACCATGGACATGCTGGGCCAGGCCAAGAAGATCGACATCACCAAGGATGAGACCACGATCATCGAAGGCGCCGGTGACACTGCCGAGATCGAGGCCCGCGTTTCCCAGATTCGCACCCAGATCGAGGAAACCACCAGCGATTACGACCGCGAGAAGCTTCAGGAACGCGTGGCCAAGCTGGCCGGTGGCGTCGCCGTGATCCGCGTCGGCGGCATGACCGAAACCGAGGTCAAGGAACGCAAGGATCGCGTCGATGACGCCCTGAACGCAACCCGCGCGGCCGTGCAGGAAGGCATTGTTGTCGGCGGCGGCGTTTCGCTGGTGCAGGGCGCCAAGGCGCTCGAAGGGCTGGAAGGCGAGAATATCGACCAGACCCGCGGCATCGACATCGTGCGGAAGGCGCTCGAGACCCCGCTGCGCCAGATCGCCGAGAACGCCGGTGTGGACGGTTCGGTCGTGGCTGGCAAGATCCGCGAGTCCAACGACAAGTCCTTTGGCTACAACGCCCAGACGGACGAATATGGTGACATGTTCAAGTTCGGCGTGATCGACCCGGCCAAGGTGGCGCGCACCGCGCTGCAGGATGCCTCGTCGATTGCCGGCCTGCTGATCACCACCGAGGCCATGATCGCCGACAAGCCGTCCAAGGACGGCGGCGGCGGTGCCGGCGGCGGCATGCCCGACATGGGCGGCATGGGCGGCATGATGTAAGTCGAGATTTCCCGACGGGAAATCGACTTCCGGAACACGGGTGCAGACAGGCGGAAAAGCCGAATCTCGACCGCCTGTGTTTCCCGGATGCCAACCAGGATACCAAGACCAAGGGCGCCCCAGCGGGGCGCCCTTTTCAGTCACGGAATGACGTCGATTCCCGGCCGCCTAGCGCAGGATCGGCTCCAGCGGGTCATAGGAGGGGGCACCCGGGTCGCCCCAGGCCACGGCGGCCAGGCTGTCAGGCTTCACGCGCAGCCCGGCCAACTCCGACCGTGAGACCCAGCGACGCAGGCTGACGACCTGTTCCGGGTCCTGCCAGTCGCCCGACAAGGCCCCTGAAACCAGCGTGCAGTGGAAGTAGATGTCGACCTGGTGAAAGCTGCCTTGGGGGTCGTGAAATTCATTGACCAGGCAGGGGGCATTCACACCAACCGTCAGACCGGTTTCCTCGTAGATCTCGCGGGCCAGGTTCTCTGGCAGGCTTTGGTGCGGGTCCACGCCGCCACCCGGCGCGCACCACAGGTCGCCACGCCCAGGATAGGCATTGACCAGCAACAGCTTGTCGCCCTGCATAAGCAGGCCGCGCACGGCAAGACGGACGGGGCGTGTCATGCGGGCGAGACTGGCAAGGGACCCGAGGCAAGGCAAGCGCCACCTGTTGCATGGCGTGCCGATGCCTATATGAAGCCCTATGCAAGCCGCGATTCTGAGTGTCCTGGTCCTGTTGACTCCGCTGCCCGCTCGGGGGGCGGACTGTGTCGTGTTGCTGCACGGTCTGGCCCGCACCGAGACCTCGTTTCTGGCGCTGGAGGAAATCCTCGAGGACGAGGGCTATATGGTCGTGAACGAGGGCTACCCCTCGACCAAGGCCAACATCGGAGATCTCGTGGCCGCAACGTTGCCGGGCCAGGTGGCTCAGTGCGGCGACAGGACGGTTCATTTCGTCACCCATTCCATGGGCGGCATCCTTGTGCGCGCCTGGCTGGCTGATCGGCGGCCGGCGAACCTTGGCCGCGTCGTGATGTTGGGGCCGCCCAACCACGGGTCGCAATTGGTGGATGTCTTTGGCGGCTACGAACCCTTTCGCTGGGTCAACGGCCCGGCCGGCCTGCAACTTGGTACCGATGGCGTGCCCGAGGCGCTGCCGCTGCCGGATTTCGAGCTCGGGGTGATCGCGGGCGACCGTACGTTGAACCCGATCTATTCCAACGTCATCGATGGGGCCGATGACGGCAAGGTTTCGGTCGAGTCCACCCGTATCGAGGGGATGGACGATCATATCATCTTGCCGGTCACCCATACCTTCATGATGACCAACCCGCTGGTCATGGCCCAGGTCCAGGCGTTCCTGGACACCGGGCGGTTCGACCGCGACCTGACCCTGCGCGCGGTGCTCTTCGGGCTGGACTGACCGGCCGAAAACCCGGGGCGAAGCAAACCGCGGAGTTTCCGTCAGCTCGCAGGTCCGGTGATCCTGTTGATGTGCCCCATCTTGCGGCCCGGCTTGATCGCGGTCTTCCCGTAGAGGTGAATCGCCGTGTTGGTGCCCGCCAGGTCCGGCACGCGCGAGAGGTCCGCGCCGATGAGGTTTTCCATCATCACGTTGGCATGGCGCGACCCGTCGCCGAGCGGCCAGCCCGCAATCGCGCGGATGTGCTGCTCGAACTGGTCGATTAGGCAGCCGTTCTGTGTCCAGTGTCCCGAATTGTGGACCCGGGGCGCGATCTCGTTGACCAGCAGACCCTGCGGGGTGACGAAGATCTCGACGCCCATGACGCCCACGTAATGCAGTGCGTTTAGGATATTCGCCGATGCCAGAACTGCGTCGCTGCGCTGGGCGGGGGACAGCGCGGCAGGGACTGTCGTCGAATGCAGGATACCGTCGCGGTGAATGTTCTCGCCCGGGTCGAAGCAGGCGATCGAACCATCCAGCCCGCGCGCCGCGATCACCGAGACCTCGCGCGTGAAATCGACCTGGCCCTCCAGGATCGCGGGGGCGCCGGCCATGGTTTCCAGCGCCGCCCCGGCCCGGTCGGGGGAGGTGATGCGGGCCTGACCCTTGCCGTCATAGCCGAAACGCCGGGTCTTGAGGATCGCGGGCGTGCCGATTTCCTCGATCGCTTCGGCCAGGTCGACCTCGTCATCCACCGCGGCGAAGGGGGCGGTGCCCAGGCCCTGTTCGCTCAGGAATGCCTTTTCCGTCAGCCTGTCCTGCGAGACGGCCAGCACCCGGCGCCCGGGCCGGATCGGCGTGCCTGCCTCCAGCAGGTCGAGCGCCGATGTGGGAATGTTCTCGAATTCGTATGTGATGACATCCACAGCCTCGGAGAAGGCCCGCAGGGCGGCCTCGTCCTCGTAGGCGGCCTTGACGTGGTAATTGCTGACATGGCTGGCGGGGCAATCGCCGGCGGGGTCATAGATGCAGGTCTTGAAGCCAAGGCGCGAGGCGGCGACCGACAGCATGCGGCCAAGCTGGCCGCCTCCGAGAATGCCGATGGTGGCGCCGGTTTGCAGGGGGTCAGTCATCGCTGGGCTCGTCGGGGATGGATGCGGAAAGAGCAGTGCGCCAATCGTCAAGGCGCGTGGCGAGGGCGGGGTCCTGCAAGGCGAGTATCTGCGCAGCCATCAGGCCGGCATTCTTCGCGCCAGCCGCACCGATCGCCATGGTGGCCACGGGAAAACCGCGGGGCATTTGCAGGATTGAATAAAGGCTGTCGACACCGGACAGTGCCTTGGTCTGGACCGGCACGCCGATCACCGGCACGCGGGTCTTGGAGGCCATCATGCCAGGCAGATGCGCGGCTCCGCCGGCGCCTGCGATGATGACCTGCAAGCCGCGCTCGACCGCCGTCTTGCCATAATCCCACAGCCGGTCGGGCGTGCGATGTGCCGAGACGATCTTCTTTTCGAAGGCCACGTCCAGATCTGCCAGCACATCCGCGGCCTCGCGCAGGGTGGGCCAGTCGGACTGGCTGCCCATGATGATACCAACGCGTGCTTGGGTCATGATCCGTTCCCTATGCCAAGGAAAGCGGCACTATAGCCATGTCAGCCTGCCGTGCAACGCGGCACGGGCGGATCAGGCGATGATGTCGGGAAACAGCCGATCCTCGATCTGGGCGATACGGTCCTTGAGGCCGAGTTTCTGCTTCTTGAGCCGCTTGATCGTGAACATGTCACCCCTGCCGTCCTCCTGAAGGGCACGGATCGCCTCGTCGAGGTCGCGATGCTCCTGGCGCAGCACCTCGAGTTCGACGCGCAGGACGTCGCGTTCCTCCATGCGGGCAGAACTGTTCATGGGCGAATCCGCCGTTCCATGTGTCAGGGTAGCCGCAAGATAAGGGCTGCCCCCCGATTTTCAAAGTGAAACCCGCGGGTGGAGGTCTTGCCAAGGGCCCTCGGACCCCCCATGTTTTTCCTGTCGGGCCGCCTTTGCGGGGCCCGCGATGGACGGTCGCTTAGAAAAAGGGCATGTCACATGACGAAACTGGCGATGGGAACACATCCGTTCCTTTTGGGATTCGAGCAGTTGGAGCGGTTGGTGGAACGCACCGCCAAAACCGGCAACGACGGCTATCCTCCGTACAATATCGAACAGACCTCGGAGACCTCCTACCGGATCACGCTGGCCGTGGCCGGGTTCCGCGAGGATGACCTGTCGATCACGCTGGAAGACAACCAGCTGGTGATCCGCGGAAAACAGGCCGACGACAGCGCGGGGCGGGTCTTTCTGCACCGCGGGATCGCGGCGCGGCAATTCCAGCGCGCGTTCGTGCTGGCCGACGGGGTCGACGTGGGGGAGGCCGTGATGGAAAACGGCCTGCTTCACGTGGACCTGACCCGGTCCGTGCCAGAAAGCGTTGTCCAAACCATCAACATCCGCAGGAGCTGACCCATGAACACGAAATACGATTTCGATGCGCCGGGTGATCGGCTTGTCTATGTCAAGCCGGTGGCTGTCGCTGATCTGCCCGACGAGGTGCGCGAGCACTCCGACGGGATGGAGCATGTCTATGCCGTCCATGACAGTGATGGCCAGCAATTGGCCCTTGTCGCGAATCGCGCGCTGGCTTTCGCGCTGGCACGGCAGCACGACATGACGCCGGTCACCGTGCACTGAGCGTGGGGGCCCGGCCCCAGATCCCGAAACGATCGCCACAGTAGGCCGCGCAGGCCCGGTTGAGGGCGGCACGGTCCGTGCTGGCCTGAAGCGGCGAAGCCTCGTTCCCGGTCGGCCGCGCGAGGGGCCGCAAATGGGGCAGGGCGCGGATGTCCACGCTGTTGGCGCCCAGCAGCGCGGACAGCCAGATATCGTCGACCGCCCTGAAACGCGCGGGCGGCGGCGCGAGAGGCGCCAGCATGCGCGGGGTCAACAGCAGCCCGGCGAACCCCTGTGCGATCGTTCCCCGGGGGCGTCCGACGCGGTGCGCCTCGAAGGGCTGGGCCGAAAGTGCTACAGTCGGGTCAGCCGCATGGGCAGCCGCGAACCCCGCTGCCCAGCCGGGTCCGTAGGCCCAGTCGTCGTCGCATATCAGGATCGGATCGTGCGGGGCCATGCGCGCGGCCAGTGGTAGCACCTTGGTGGCAGGGCCGATGTCTGTATCGGTCCAGTTCAGGATGATCCCGTCCGGCAAGTGCGGGGGTGTCACCGGTCCGGGGAACCGCGTGTAATGGCGCGGCAAGGTCAGGACGACCCTGTCCACCTCCGTCTGGACCAGCAGACTGTCCAAGGTCGCCTCCAGCCCGGCAAAGCGCGGGGGAATGGATGTAAGCGCCACCGTCAGCATGGGCGCAAGCGTTCCAGCCCGGCGCAAGCTGTGCAAGGGGTTGCCTTGTCGACCGATATGCCTTTTCTGGACGGACCAACCGAGAGAGGATCGGCATGGCGAAACGCAAGGGATTCAAGCTCAACGGGCATGTCATCGCCCCCGGGACGCGGGCGACGGTGGAACTGCCTGTCAGCCTCTTGTCGGATCACACGCCGGTCAACCTCTCGGTCCATGCCATTCATGGGCGTCGCAAGGGCCCCACGGTCTTCGTCAGCGCCGCCGTCCATGGGGACGAGGTGGTGGGCGTGGAAATCTGTCGCCGGCTGCTGCAATCGCCGCTGCTGTCGCGGCTGCGCGGGACGCTTCTGGTCGTGCCCATCGTCAATTCCTTCGGCTTTCAGAACAGGTCGCGCTACCTGCCGGACCGGCGCGACCTGAACCGCAGTTTTCCGGGCTATGCGCGCGGGTCGCTGGCTTCGCGACTGGCCGAGATATTCCTCGATACCGTGGTCAAACGCTGCGACCTCGGGATCGACCTGCATTCGGCGGCGGTACATCGCACCAATCTGCCGCAGGTGCGCATCAATCGCGGCAACGAGCGCATGGTCGCCATGGCCGAGGCTTTCGGCGCGCCCGTGGTGCTGACCTCGGAGTTGCGCGACGGGTCATTGCGTGCCGAGGCCAAGCGGGCCGGAATCGACGTGCTGCTCTACGAGGCGGGCGAGGGGCTGCGCTTTGATGAAATGGCCGCGCGCGCTGGGGTCGCCGGTATCCTGCGGGTGCTGCGCGCGATGGACATGCTGCCGGCCAAGGGTATCGCCAAGGCCCGCCGCAAGCCGCTGTTTTCCTATTCAAGCAGTTGGGTGCGCGCGCCGGCGGGCGGTCTTCTGCGCAGTTTTCGCGCGGATGGTGACGTGGTGGAAGAGGGCGAGGTGATCGCCGCCGTTGCCGACCCCTTCGGCGAGGTCGAGACCGAGGTTCTCGCGCCCGGCGGCGGGATCATCGTCGGCCGCGCGGTGCTGCCGGTGGTCAACGAGGGTGACGCGCTATTCCACATCGCCGATACCCCTCATGAACGTGCAGCCGACACCGTCGAAGAACTGTCCAGTCAACTGGAGGCATCGCCCATTTTCGACGAGGACGAGATTATCTAGGCCGAAACGCATTGCGTTTCGGCCCGCGCCGACAAGCGTTTGATGTCGCCAATCACAGTCGCAATGCGGCGCCAGGACGGCCAAAGGCCCCCCTGCACTGTTGCGGCCACGGTTCCCGCAGGTTGCCCGGCGAAGACCGTTCCGCGTCCTTCGTCTGGTGTCAGTTCCCGGCGATCAGCCCCAGGCTTTCCAGCTTCAGGACCACCTGGTGCGCGCAGTTGTCGACGTCGACGTTCTCGGTTTCGACACGCAGTTCCGGGTTCTCGGGAACATCGTAAGGATCGGAAATCCCGGTGAATTCCTTGATCTTTCCCTCGCGCGCCATCTTGTAAAGCCCCTTGCGGTCGCGGCGTTCGCATTCCTCCAGGGTGGTCGCGACATGGACTTCGAGGAACGCGCCATATTGCTCGATCTCCTCGCGCACAGCGCGGCGGGTGGCCGCGTAGGGGGCAATCGGGGCGCAGATGGCGATGCCGCCGTTCTTGGTGATTTCACTGGCGACATAACCGATCCGGCGAATGTTCAGGTCGCGGTGTTCCTTGGAAAAGCCCAGTTCCGAGGACAGGTTCTTGCGCACGATGTCCCCGTCCAGAAGCGTCACCGGGCGGCCCCCCATCTCCATCAGCTTGACCATGAGCGCATTGGCGATGGTCGACTTGCCCGACCCGGAAAGGCCGGTGAAGAAGACGGTGAAGCCTTGATTGGACCGGGGCGGACGGGTGCGGCGCAGCTCCTGCACGACTTCGGGAAACGAGAACCAATCGGGGATTTCGAGCCCTTCGGCGAGGCGGCGGCGCAGCTCGGTGCCCGAGATGTTCAGGATGGTGACGTTGTCGCGGTCCGCGATCTCGTCAGCCGGCTCGTACTGGGCACGTTCCTGCACGTAGACCATGTGCTTGAAGTCGACCATCTCGAGGCCGATCTCGTCCTGGAGCGCGCGGAACAACTCCTGTGCATCGTAGGGGCCGTAGAAATCCTCGCCCTGGCTGTTCTTGCCCGGTCCTGCATGATCGCGGCCCACGATCATGTGCGTGCAGCCGTGATTGCGCCGGATGATCCCGTGCCAGACAGCCTCGCGCGGGCCGGCCATGCGCATGGCCAGGTTGAGCAGCGACATGGTGGTGGTCGATTGCGGATACTTGTCAAGCACCGCCTCGTAGCAGCGCACGCGGGTGAAATGGTCCACGTCGCCGGGTTTGGTCAGGCCCACGACAGGGTGGATCAGCAGGTTGGCCTGGGTCTCCTTTGCGGCGCGGAAGGTCAGTTCCTGGTGCGCGCGGTGCAGCGGGTTGCGCGTCTGGAAGGCCACGACGCGGCGCCAACCCAGCTTGCGAAAGAGCGCGCGCAACTCGTTCGGGGTGTCGCGGCGGCCGCGGAAATCGTAGTGGACCGGCTGCTGGATGCCAGTGACCGGCCCGCCCAGGTAGACTTTGCCGGCGGTGTTGTGCAGGTAATTGACGGCCGGGTGGGCGCTGTCGTCGGCGCCGAAGACATGCTCGGCTTCGCGCGCCTTGTCGGGCGTCCAGCGGTCGGTCACGGTCATGGTGCCCAGGATCACGCCTTCCTGGTCTCGCAGCGCGATGTCCTGGCCGATCTCTATGCTGTCGGCAAAGGTCTCGCTCACGTCCAGCGTGATCGGCATTGGCCAGAGCGTGCCGTCTGCCAGGCGCATGGTCTCGACGACGCTGTTGTAATCGTCTTCCGGCAGGAACCCCTTGAGGGGGTTGAACCCGCCGTTCATAAGCAACTCAAGATCGCAGATCTGGCGTGGGCTGAGGTCCCAGCTCGTCAACTCGGCGGCGTCGGCCTTGAGCTTCTGAGCGCTGTCGTAGGACACGAATAGTTCGGGAATCGGGGCGAGGTTGCTTTGCATCAATGTAGTCCTGGTACTGGGCGGATAGTGACCGCTGGTAGAGCCTGTGAGTTCCGCGTGGAGCGCGTCATACTCGGCGAATTTGCGGGCGAGAAAGCGATCCGTCAGACGGGCGTGTTCCGTGGCGCCCTTGTGGGTCAACATGTAGGAGACGCGTTTGCGCCGGTCGCCGCCCGGAGGATCGCCGGTTTTGATGAACCCGGCGTTGATCGCCGACTTGAGCAGGGCGTTCACGCTGCCCAGGGACATGCCGACAGCCTCGGCCGTCGCGCGCTGCGAGGCGTCGGGCGCCAGGTCGACCTGGCGTAACAGCCGGAAGAGCGCGTCTTCCTCGTCCGTCATCGGGGGTGTCGTCTGGGTGGGCACGGCACGACTCATGGTTTGTTCACGGATGAACGAATTACACGCATTGCAGGTGAAAAAAACCCTGTTCGGGCCGTCCCGCCGGCCTGTTGCCGAAAAGCCGCGCCATTGCGCGCCGGACGGGCGGTCCGGCGAAGGGCGAGCATAAGCGCTCCGCGTGATCAGCGCGCGTCAGGCCACCTTGGTCGCTTGAACTCAGGCGCTTTCGGGTTCGTTGGCGACCTCGGGGGCCGGTTCGCCGGCGTCTTCCTGTTCGGCCAGCCAGCGTTCCGCCTCGAGGGCCGCCATGCACCCCATGCCCGCCGAGGTCACGGCCTGGCGATACTTGTGATCGGTCAGGTCGCCGGCGGCATAGATGCCGGGGATACTGGTCTCGGTGCTGTCGGGCTTGGTCACGACATAGCCGCCCATGTGCGTTTCCAGCGCGTCCTTGACCAGTTCATTGGCCGGCGCGTGCCCTATGGCCACGAAAACGCCCTTGACCGCCAGATCGGTCGTCGCGTCGGTTTTCACGTTCCGAACCTTGATCCCCTCCACACCCAACGGGTCGTCGGCGCCATGCACCTCGTCAAGTTGATGGTCCCACATGATCTCGACCTTGGGGTGCTTGAAAAGCCGGTCCTGGAGGATCTTTTCCGCGCGCAGCTCGTCACGGCGGTGTATCAGCGTCACCTTGCTGGCGAAATTGGTCAGGAACAGCGCCTCTTCCACGGCGGTGTTGCCGCCGCCGATCACCGCGATGTCCTGGCCGCGATAGAAGAACCCGTCGCAGGTGGCACAGGCCGAGACGCCGAAGCCCTTGAATTTCTCTTCCGACGGCAGGCCCAGCCATTTCGCGCGGGCGCCGGTGGCCAGGATGATGGCGTCGGCCACGTATTCGGTGCCGCTGTCGGATTGCGCGACGAAGGGGCGGGTGTCGAAATCGATCGAGGTGATGATGTCGCCGATGATCTCGGTTCCGACCGCCTTGGCATGGGCCTCCATGTTGACCATCAGGTCGGGGCCCTGGATTTCCGTTTCGCCGGGCCAGTTCTCGACGTCTGTGGTGGTGGTCAGCTGGCCGCCCGGTTCAATGCCCTGCACCAGGATCGGTTTCAGCATGGCGCGGCTGGCGTAGACGGCGGCGGTATAGCCCGCCGGACCCGAGCCGATGATCAAAACCTTGGAGCGGCGTTGCTCAGTCATGGCGCTATTCCCTTCACGTGACACGCGCCCCGGTATAGGGGGGCCGGGCGTCGGGCGAAAGGGGCCGATCGTCGCAAAAAGCAGGTGAAACGATCTTGCGTTACGGCGAAATATTATTGCGCCCAGAGGGCTTTGAGCGTATCGTCTCGCAAATCACCCCGGATAAGGATGGCCCGCCCATGCCCAGCACCCGATTGGACGAGATCGACCGCATGATCCTGGCCCAGTTGCAGTCGGACGGTCGCATGACCAACGTTGAACTGGCACGGCGCGTGGGAATCTCGGCGCCGCCCTGTCTGCGGCGGGTGCGCACGCTTGAGGAGCAGGGCTTCATCCGCGGCTATCATGCCGAGGTGGACGCGCGCGAACTGGGCTTCGAGGTCCAGGTCTTTGCCATGGTCGGGCTGGTCAGCCAGGCCGAGAAGGACCTGACCGCCTTCGAGGAGAAGTGCGCCGGCTGGCCGCTGGTGCGCGAGTGTCACATGCTCAACGGCGAGGTGGATTTCATCCTCAAGTGCGTGGCCCCCGACCTGCGGTCTTTCCAGACTTTCCTGACCGAGGACCTTACGGCGGCACCCAATGTCGCAAGCGTCAAGACCTCGCTGGTCATTCGCGGGGCCAAGGACGAGCCCGGCGTGCCCTTCGAGGTTCTGGAGGCCCGCTTGGCCAGGGAGGCCTGACGCGCGCTCTGCGGTCCGGACGGGCGCCCTGTCGCAGACGTCAGGCCACGTCGAAAACATCGATATCGCGCAGAGACATGCGCGGGTGCATGAGCCGGCCGAAATCGTCGAGCCGGTTCACATGGGGAAACAGGCTCAGGTAAAGCTCCAGCATTTCGCGGCGCAGGCCGGTCTCGTGCCGGGTGCCCGGGTTATGGCTGTCCAGTTCCACGCCGTTTGCCAGTATGCGTTCGTGCCGGGCGAAACCCAGCTGGTAGACAGGCACGGCGCCGGGCGGCGTGACTTCGAAGATGGCATTGCCGTCGATGAAATCCGTGATCGGCACAAAGGCCGCCTCGTGCCCGGTGATATGCGCGATGGTGGGGGTCCGGTAATAGAGCCGCGCCGAGGGCCCAAGCAGAAGGTCGGGCATTGGGCGTCCGATCCCCAGCGCATCCGACGAGACCCGGACCAGCCGACCCGCCCCACTGGTATCCGGTGTCTTGCCGGGCATCACAGTGATCGAGCCGCGCCATAGCACGGTCTGGAAGCCATTGGTGATGGTTCGAACCCGGTCGCCCGGCAGGATGTCCTCGATAGCGACAGTGCCGCGGTCGGTGGACAACAGGCAGCCGCGGGCAAGCGCGGCAAATCCGTCCTCGAAGGCCGGAATGGCGGGGGCGAGGCGGTGAAACTCGTGCAGGTCCCCGTTGGGGCGCAGATGGGCAACCTCGTAGCGGCGCATGAGAGGCGATCTGCGCCGAGGTTGCCCTTCTGGTCGAGCGACCCGGTCCGAACGAACCGGGGGGATCATTGGTTCGGCTGCGAGACCAGCAGCCTGTAGCGGGGTCCGTCTCATGCGATCACCTTGCGGTTGGTCACATCATCTGTCGGCCCCCACCGAACAACATCTGAGGAACGTTACGGTCAGATGTATACTGGTCCTGCCGGCTCGGTTCCGTCAATCTTTCGATGCATTTCATGCGCATCAGTGCCGGTTTGGTGTCCAATACAGAAAACGCCCGGCGATTGTTCGCCGGGCGTGGATGATGTTGCCATAATTCGGGGGCGGCTCCGCCCGTTTGTGCGGGCGAATCGCGCCGATCCGTGCTCAGGCGGCAGGGCGCGGGGTGCGGACGTCGCGGTCGCGCAGGGAGCTGACCGCCCTGCGGCTGGCGATGAAGGCCTCGCGGCGCAGCCCGCGGTCCCAGGGCATTCTCGTGGTGCATTTCCCGGCTTCCTCGATGATGCCCGCCATCCAGCGTTTCTTGATTGCCATGATCCTGTCCTCGCCAAACTCGTTGTGTCTTGTCTGCTCGAGCACTTTTGTGACGGACCAAAGGGGCATCAGTTTGACCGGTTGCGGAAAATACGGTGGCCCAGCGGCCGTGAAACCTGGCAGGGTCTACCCACGGGGCCTGCCCGACTGCGGGGCTTCAAAACATGAGGTTTTGGCTGCTATCGCGACAATCCCGGAGCGTGAGCTGTGATTGTTTCACGGATTGTGCGGCAGAAATCTGGCACTTCGTCGCCGTTATCTTGCCGTTTTCAAAGGCGGATCGCGCTGATCAAGCGGCCGTAGTCGGCCTCTCTCTCGTGGGTGCTGCGGCGATAGCTGAAGAACCGTTCCGGGTCGGCGTAGGTGCAGTGGCGCGTCCATGTCGCCTCGCCGATCCCCGCCGCGCGCAGCCTGTGCAGCCCGAAGCCCGGCAGGTCGAAGAGATACCGGTCGCCGGTGCCGTTGGCGAAAAATCGGGCGTTCTCGGGCGCGTCGGCCAGGAAATCGTCGAGGAACTCGGGCCCGACCTCGTAGTTGCCCTGGCTGATGCAGGGTCCGATGACCGCCACGGTCGAACCGCGGTCGGCACCAAGCGCCTCCATCCCGTCGAGCGTGGCTTCGAGGACCCCCTCCAGCGTTCCGCGCCAGCCCGCGTGCGCCGCACCGATGACGCCGGCCAGGTGGTCCGCGAAAAGCACAGGCTGGCAATCGGCGGCCAGCACCGACAGCGCAAGCCCGGGCCGGGCGGTCACCAGCGCATCCGCCTTGACCGGTTCCATGCCCGGCTCTGTCACTGTGGTCGCGCGGGCCGAATGCACCTGGTGCACGCCGATCAACGCCTCAGGCGACACCCCCAGTGCGTGGGCCGCGCGGCTGCGGTTGATCGTCACCGCCTCGTGCTGGTCGGAACTGCCATGGCCGCAGTTCAGCCCCGCAAAGACCCCCGAAGAGGCCCCGCCCCGGCGCGTGAAGAACCCGTGGCTCAGTGGTGCAAGGCCTGGCGCGGTGATTATGTCGAGGGTCATGTCTCCAGTCCCGGTGGCGGTGGGCTGCCCTCGGGGAACAGCCCCATCACCTTGAAGAGGTGACCCATCTCGTCGGGGTGCGTCAACCTGCGATGGCCGGCGATGTGCGCGTCGAGAGCGGCGCCGTCCAGTCCTCGCGCCAGTGCGCGGGCGCGATCGGCAATGCCAAGCCGCTCCAGAAAGACCCCCTGCGGCGTTAGCCGCGTGTGGGCGGCAGGGGCGGCGGCCGCGGCCAGCGCCTCGAAATCGACATGGGCCGTCAGGTCGGCGCGGCCCGGCGCGGCAAGCGGATCGGCCGGCCTATGGTCCTGAACCGCCTGAAAAGTGTCGCCCAGCGCGCGCCAGTCGCCGTAGTCCACGATCAGCGCGGCGCCGGCGTGGCGCGCGATGCGCCCGCCGATCCGCGCCGCGATCCCGGGCAGGGCGGGGCAGGTCTCGACGATGTCGCCCGGCGTGGTGTCAGCCAGCCGATTCGCCAGCGCCGCCAACGGGGCAGGGTCCGACAGGCCAAGGCACAGCGCCTCGCCGTCCAGCCCAACCAATACCTCGCGCCAGCCGTCCGCATCGCGCTGGAATTGCCGTATGGGCAGGGCATCGAAGAATTCGTTGGCCACAAGGAAGAGCGGCGCCTCGGGCAGGTCATCAAGGCTGTCGATGTGCCGGGCCTGGGGCAGCCGCTCGGCCTGTAGAGCGCGCAGCGGGGCCGAGGCCTCGACAAGGGTCACCCGGGCGGCCTCGTGGAACCCCGGCACCCCCTTCGTCGCGCGCAGGGCATCGGCCATCAGCGTGCCGCGGCCCGGTCCAAGCTCGGCCAGAGTGAACGGTGCGGGCGCGCCCTGGTCCAGCCAGGCCTGCGCCAGCGCCAGGCCGATCAGTTCCCCGAAAATCTGGCTGACCTCGGGGGCCGTGATGAAATCGCCCGCTTTGCCCAGCGGGTCACGGGTGCTGTAATAGCCGTGTTCGGGATGCAGCAGGCAGTCGGTCATGTAGTCGGACAGCGGCATCGGCCCGGCGGCCGCGATCCGCCGCACCAGGAGATCGGTCAGCGGCGTCATGCCTTCTCCCGCGCGCCGCCGCGCCGAGACCACAGCATCACCAACAGGCCCACCGCGATCATCGGCAGCGACAAGGCCTGGCCCATCGTCAGGCCGACGCCGTCGATGTGAAATGCCAGGCCGACCGGGTTGCCGGGGCCGACGAATTGCGCATCGGGCTGACGCACGAATTCGACCAGGAAGCGGGCCACGCCATAACCCGCGAAGAACAGTCCGGCCAGCGACCACCGCCGCTTGAGCCAGCCCCGCGAAAACGCCAGCCAGACCAGCAACAGGCCCAGCAGCAGCCCCTCCAGACCCGCTTCGTAGAGCTGGCTGGGATGGCGTGCGCACAGCCCCTCGACGCCGGGACACTCCTGCGCCGCAGCGCCGGGAAAGATCACGCCCCAAGGCAGGTCGGTGGGCCGGCCCCAAAGCTCGGCATTGATGAAATTGGCGATGCGGACAAGAAAGATGGCCGGCGTCGCCGCCAGGGCCACGAGGTTGGCGATATCCCCCAGGCGCAGGCCGTGCTTGCGTGCCACCAGCCAGACCGCCAGGACGACGCCGAGGAACCCGCCGTGAAAGGCCATGCCCCCCTGCCACAGCATCGCGATTTCCAGCGGGTTTTGCAGGTAGTAGCCCGGCCGGTAGAACAGCACGTAGCCTAGCCGGCCGCCGATGATGACCCCCAGGATGATCGCGGTCAGCAGGTCCTCGACCTGATCGCGGGTCATGGGCGAGCTTTCCCCGGCCCAGAGCCGTGGCCGCGTCACCGCCATCACCGCCAGGCGCCAGCCCAGCAGGATGCCCACGATGTAGGCCATGGCATACCAGCGCAGGGCAAAACTGGCGCCGAACAACTCGATCGTGAAGATCACGGGACTGATGTCGGGGAAGGGAATGCCAGTGGTCATGGGGCTGTGCTTGGGGCGCGGAACGCATGAAGTCAAGCCGGGCGCAGGGTTGCCAAGCCGGCGGGTGCCGCCCATATATTGCATGTACGTGATCGGAGGCAGACATGCAGACCCGCAACAAGGTGCTCGACGACTTTTCGCAACTCATGACCAACGCGATGGGGGTTGCCCAAGGCGCCAGGGACGAAGCGCAGACCGCGATGAGTTCCATGGTTGACCGCTGGCTGGCAGACCGCGATCTGGTCACGCGCGAGGAATTCGAGGCCGTGCGCATCATGGCCCAGAAGGCCCGCGAGGAGAACGAGGCGCTCAAGGCCCGGATCGAGGCGCTGGAAGGTCGCTCGGGGTAGACCGGGGCCGTGAGCGTTCCCAGGTTCTGCTTCAAAAGACCGCATCTGCCATCTTTGGGGTTCTGCCCTTCCCGTCCGCCTTCCGATGCGACGCCTGTCCCCGGCATCCTCTCAAGGGCAGCCAGTGCGGACCAGGAATAACGCCATGCAGCTTGACCATCTCGCCATCTGTGCCGCCGACCTCGACACCGGCGTGGCCTGGGCCGAGGCCCGGCTTGGTGTCGCGCTTGGCGCGACCGGGCGGCACGCGCGCTTTGGCACGCACAACCGGCTGCTGGGGTTGGGCGAAGGGCTCTACCTGGAAGTGATCGCACCGGACCCGGACGCCCCGGTTGAGGGCCCGCGCTGGTTCGGGCTGGAGTCGCCGCCCCTGCACCCGCGACTTGGAAACTGGATCTGCCGGGTACCGGATCTGGACGCGGCGCTGGTGGATTTTCCCGAATGTGGCGCGGCGGTGGACCTGGCGCGAGACGCCCTGCGGTGGCGGATATCGGTTCCCACGGATGGCAGCCTGCCGCTGGACGGCGCTTTGCCCACCCTGCTGCAATGGCAGGTCGCCAAGCCCCCGGGTGACAGCCTGCCGGACAGCGCTGTGCGGTTCCTGGGGCTGGAGGTGACGCATCCGCAGGCCGGCGCGCTGGCCGACCGGGTCGAGGTGCCGGGCGTGACCTACCGCACCGGGGCGGTGCCGGGACTGTCGGCCCGGTTCGACACGCCGCGCGGCGAGATCACCCTGTGACGCCACGCGTGGCCCGGGAGGTGGACGCAGCGGGTGTCGCCACGATCTGGAACCATTACATCCGCGAAACCGCGGCCACCTTCAATTCGGTGGAAAAGACCGGCCAGGAGGTCGCCGCCGCGATCGCCGCCAACCCCTGCTTCCTGGTGGCCGGGGCCGAGGGGCGCGTTGCCGGATTTGCCACCTGTTTTCAGTTTCGCGGCGGGGTCGGCTATCGCCACACGATGGAACACACGGTGCTGGTTGCCCCGGGCGTGACGGGACGGGGCCTGGGGCGTGCCATGATGACCGCGCTGGAGGCGTGCGCACGGGGATCGGCGGCG
>Ga0102940_1000106_pt1 | contig 57190 bp, 66 predicted proteins | sample SalPonR2_C_D1_MG_FD_78215 | JGI IMG/M metagenome (GOLD analysis project Ga0102940, IMG submission 78215) | Salt pond soil microbial communities from South San Francisco under conditions of wetland restoration - Salt Pond MetaG R2_C_D1_MG | ecosystem: Environmental > Aquatic > Marine > Intertidal... | reverse complement strand
TGGAGCTGCAGGTGGATCTGATCACCCCGATCGCAATGGAAGAGGGACTCCGCTTCGCGATCCGCGAGGGCGGCCGCACCGTCGGTGCCGGTGTCGTCGCGGAGATCTACGAGTAGTCCGGCGGACAGCATTCGTTCGGGGGTGGCCCGGAACGGCCGGTTCGCCCACGGCAACGCGAAGAAGCAGGAGAACGAGGAATGGCGCGTCAGAAGATCCGGATCCGCTTGAAGGCCTACGAGCCGACGACGCTGGACCGGTCGGCCCAGGTCATCTGCGACACCGCGAAGCGGACCGGCGCGGACATCCGGGGTCCGGTGCCCCTGCCGACCAAGCGGTCGGTGTTCACCGTCAACCGTTCGCCCCACGTCGACAAGAAGTCGCGGGAGCAGTTCGAGCTGCGGGTGCACAAGCGCCTGATCGACATCGTCAACTCCACCAATCAGACGGTGGACGCGCTGATGAAGCTCAATCTGCCGGCGGGCGTCGACATCGAGCTGAAGGTCTGAGGAGACAGTCATGGCGGTTCGAGGACTGATCGGAAAGAAGGTCGGCATGACCCAGGTCTTCGACGAAGACGGGCGGGTGGTGCCGGTGACCGTGCTCGAGTGCGGGCCGTGTCCGATCACGCAGATCAAGACGGAAGAGACCGATGGCTACCGGGCGGTCCAGATCGGCTACGGCAACGACCGCAAGCCCAAGCGCACGCCGAAGGCGCACATGGGCCACGTGACCCGGGCCGGCGCGGGACCACAACGCGTGCTCCGTGAGTTCCGCGTGCAGGAGACCGATGGTCTCGAGCTCGGCCAGATGGTGACGGTCGACGCCTTCGAGGGCGTCGGTGCGGTCAAGGTCACGGGCTACACGAAGGGTCGCGGTTTCACCGGTCTGATGAAGCGCTACGACTTCGGCGGCGGTCGCGAGACCCATGGTTCGCACCACCATCGGCGTGCCGGAACCATCGGCATGTGCGCCACGCCCAGCCGAACCCATCGCGGCCAGAAGATGGCCGGTCGGTACGGGAACCAGCGGCGGACGGTGAAGAACCTGCAGGTGATGCGTGTCGACACCGAGAACAACCTGATCCTGGTGAAGGGCGCCGTGCCCGGGGCGAAGAACGGATACGTGCTCGTCCAGGCGACGGGCGCCTGAGAACGGTCGGGACCGCGGTCCCGACGATGAACTCGAGTCCAGAAGGACATTGCGATGGCAGTGGCCAAGCGATTCAACGAGAACGGTGAAGGGCAGAGCGAACAGCGGCTCCCCGAGCTGCTGTTCGAGGCCCCCGTGCACGAACAGGCGCTGTACGAGACCGTCAAGGTCTACCTGAAGAACCAGCGCCAGGGCACGGCGAAGACCAAGGAGCGGGGCGAGGTCGCCTACTCCGGGACCAAGCTCTTCCGCCAGAAGGGAACGGGGCGCGCGCGCGCCGGCTCCCTGAAGTCGCCGATTCGTTCGGGCGGTGGCACGACCTTCGGGCCGAAGCCGCGGGACCACAGGACCCGGCTCAACCGAAAGGTCCGGCGCCTGGCTCTGTTGAGCGCGCTCAGCGATCGCGCTGCCAACCGGGCCATCTCCGTGGTCGAGGATCCGTCGCTGGACGCCCCGAAGACCCGGATCATGGTGTCGGTGCTCGGGAACATGGGGCTGAGCGACAAGAAGGTCCTGTTCGTCGTACCCGGAGACGGGAACACGCTCTACAGGTCCCTGCGCAACATCGAGGGTGTCGACGTGATCCCGGCCTATCAGTTGAACGCCTACCGGGTGCTTCGCAGCGAAGAGCTCGTGTTCACCGAGGCGTCGCTCCAGCAGGTGACGGAGGTGTTCGGAGCATGAAGGATCTGACGCGGGTGATCGTCCGTCCGGTGGTGACCGAGAAGACCACCGCAATGGGTGAGAGCAACAAGTACGTCTTCGAGGTCGCTCCGGCGGCCAACAAGGTCGAGATCCGACAGGCCGTGGAACGCTACTTCGGCGTGAAGGTTCTCGACGTCCGCACCATGAACGTGAAGGGCAAACCCAAGCGACTCGGCATGTACACCGGGCGCCGTCCCGGATGGAAGAAGGCCGTCGTCACGGTCGGCGAAGGCGACAAGATCGACCTGTTCGACGTGGTCTGAGGCGCTGGGAGAGAGGTCTCATGGGAGTCAAGAAGTTCAAGCCGGTGACCCCGTCCGCTCGCTACCGCACGGTGTCGGACTTCTCGGACGTCACGAAGAGTGAGCCCGAGAAGGCGCTACTGGAGCCGCGCAAGCGTACGGGTGGCCGCAACAACCGTGGCCGGATCACCAGCCGTCACCGTGGTGGCGGTCACAAACGGCGCTACCGTCTGATCGATTTCAAGCGCAAGAAGCACGACATCGAGGCCCGGGTCGCGGCGATCGAATACGATCCCAACCGCTCGGCCCGGATCGCGCTCCTGCACTACATCGACGGCGAGAAACGCTACATCATCGCGCCCAAGGGCCTCGAGGTCGGCGCGAAGGTCGTGTCGGGCTCGCAAGCCCCGTTCAACGTCGGCAATGCCATGCCGCTCGAACGGGTGCCACTGGGCACGCTGGTGCACAACGTCGAGATGGTACCGGGGCGCGGCGGTCAGTTGGCGCGCGGCGCCGGGACCTACGCGCAGGTCATGGCGAAGGAGGGCAACCAGGTCACCCTTCGTCTGCCGAGCGGCGAGATGCGCATGGTGCACCGCACCTGCCAGGCCACCATCGGCGAGGTCGGCAATCCCACGCACGAGAACGTGGTGCGCGGCAAGGCCGGCAAGAGCCGTTGGCTCGGGCGTCGACCGCACGTTCGCGGTGTGGCCATGAACCCGATCGATCACCCCATGGGTGGTGGTGAGGGCAAGAGCTCGGGTGGCGGGCACCCGGTGTCGCCGTGGGGCTGGAAGACCAAGGGCATGAAGACCCGGCGTAACAAGCCCAGTGACAAGTTCATCGTCCGTCGTCGGAACCAGAAGTAGCAGGCTGTCGGTCGACACCGACGAGGAGATCGCCGCATGGCACGTTCGATCAAGAAGGGCCCGTTCGTAGAGGACTCGCTCCTCATGAAGGTCGAGGTCCTGAATTCGAAGAGCGAGAAGAAGGTCGTGAAGACCTGGGCCCGGAACTGCACGATCGTTCCCGAGTTCCTGGGCCACACGATCGCCGTGCACAACGGGAAGCAGTTCGTTCCCGTCTACGTGCAGGAGAACATGGTCGGGCACAAGCTCGGAGAGTTCGCGCCCACCCGTACGTACCGCGGTCATACGACCAAGGGCAAGAAGTAGCGCAGGAGCAGAACCATGCAGAGCACGGCGATCTCCCGATTCAACCGGATCTCGGCGCGCAAGGTTCGCCTGGTGGCGGACGCGGTGCGCGGTATGGGGGTCGAGGAAGCGGTGCACGCCCTCGAGCTCATGCCGAAGAAGGCCGCGCCCATCCTCCAGAAGACGATCCTGTCGGCGGTCGCGAATGCGAAGCAGCACGACGAGAACGTCGGGATGAGCGAAGAGGACTTCGTGGTCCACGAGATCCGGGTCGACGAGGGCCCGACCTTCAAGCGGATCCGGCCGCGCGCCCAGGGTCGCGCGTTCCGTATCCGCAAGCGCACCAGTCACGTGAAGGTCGTCGTGCGAGCGCTCGCCGACGAGGCGACCGAAGCCGCCGAGTAAGGAAGGCAGACCACATGGGTCAGAAGACGCATCCGACCGGATTCCGCCTGGGAATCATCAAGGATTGGAACTCGAAGTGGTTCGCGCACAAGAGCTACGCGGACTGGCTCGAGGAGGACATCGCGATCCGGAAGATGGTGCAGAAGCAGGTCGGGAACGCCGGGATCGCCGACTGCCAGATCAAGCGCAGCCCGAAGAAGGTCACCGTCACGCTGCAGACCTCGCGTCCCGGCGTGGTGATCGGTCGCAAGGGCGCGACGGTCGACAAGCTCCGCGGTGATCTGCAGAAGCTCTCGGGCAAGTCGGTCACGCTCGACGTGAAAGAGGTCAAGAAGCCCGAGCTGACCTCGGTCCTCGTGGCCGAACACATCGCCCACCAGCTCGCGCAGCGCGTGAGTTTCCGGCGGGCCATGAAGAAGGCCATCGCGACGGCCATGCGTATGGGGGCCAAGGGTATCCGGATCCGGTGCGGTGGTCGCCTGGGTGGCGCCGAGATGGGCCGCGTGGAGAGCTACCACGAGGGATCGGTGCCTCTGCACACGCTGCGCGCCGATGTCGACTACGGGACCGCGGTCTCGTTCACGACCTACGGGACCATCGGCGTGAAGGTGTGGATCTGCAAGGGAGAGGTCCACCCCATGGAATTCAAGAAGAAGCTCGCCAACGAGGTCCAGGAGGCGCTCTGACATGTTGATGCCGAAGCGAGTCAAGCATCGAAAGCAGCAGAAGGGGCGCATGAGGGGCCTCGCGCACCGCGGCTCGCGGGTGTCGTTCGGTCGTTACGCGCTGCAGGCCTCGGAGGCGGGTTGGATCACCGCCCGGCAGATCGAGGCCGCGCGTATCGCGATCACGCGCCACGTGAAGCGTCAGGGCAAGCTGTGGATCCGCATCTTCCCGGACAAGCCGATCACCATGAAGCCGGCCGAGACCCGCATGGGCAAGGGCAAGGGAGCGCCCGAGTACTGGGTCGCCGTGGTGAAGCCGGGGCGGGTCCTGTTCGAGCTCGGTGGTGTGAGCGAGGAGCTGGCTCGCGAGGCGCTGACCCGCGGGCGCCACAAGCTGCCGATCCCCGTGCGCTTCATCGAGCGGGAGGACGACTAGATGAAGACCTTCGAGATGCGTGACCTCTCGGTCGAGGAGCTCGAGGCCCGGATCGCCGAGGAGTCGGAGAACCTCATGAACATGCGGATCAAGCTCAAGGGGCGCACGCTGGACAACCCGCTGAACTACCGGGCGGCGCGTCGTGAGCTGGCTCGCATGAAGACCGTCCTGACCGAGAAGCAGAAGGAAGCCGAGTCCGCTCGCGACTGAGCTGACGGCGAACCGGGTGATTCGGGGTGGCGCGAGCCACGCCGGACAGGAGACCGAAGATGACCGACGAGACCCAGGTCGACACCCAGCCCGAGCGCAATGCGCGCACCGTGCGGCAGGGAGTCGTGGAGAGCGTCAAGATGGACAAGACGATCGTGGTTCGCGTGACGCGCCGTGTTCGTCATCCGCTCTACGAGCGGTTCATCAAGAAGTCCACGAAGCTGCACGTGCACGACGAGACGAACGACGCTCGCGAGGGCGACGTGGTTCGCGTGATGGGCACGCGTCCGCTGAGCAAGTTGAAGCGATGGCGGCTGCTCGAGGTCGTCGAACGCGCCAAGTAGTCAGTCGTTCTCAGGAAACCGCGCAGGCGGAAGGGCGAGCGAGATGATCCAGGAAGAAACGCTGCTGAACGTGGCGGACAACTCGGGGGCCAAGACGGCGAAGTGCATCCGCGTGCTCGGGGGCACGAATCGCCGCTACGCCCACGTGGGTGACGTCGTGGTCCTCACCGTGAAGACGGCGTTGCCCGACGGGACGATCAAGAAGGGTTCGGTGGTCAAGGGCGTGATCGTTCGGACGCGGAAGGAACAGCGCCGGCGTGACGGCAGCTACATCCGCTTCAGCGACAACGCCGTGGTCATCATCAACGAGGAGAAGGAGCCGGTCGGGACGCGTATCTTCGGACCCGTCGCGCGCGAGCTCCGCGAGCGCAAGTTCATGCGCATCCTCTCCCTGGCTCCCGAAGTGCTGTAGGCGTCGGAGGAATCATGAAGATCGCGCGTAACGACATCGTCGAAGTGATCGCCGGCGACGACCGCGGCAAGCAGGGCCGTGTGATCCACATCGACCGGAAGAAGGATCGGGTGACGGTCGAGAAGGTTCGATTGACCAAGCGGCACAAGAAGCAGGTCCGCGGTCAATCGCAGGGCGGGATCGTCGAGGCCGAGGCCCCGATCGCCATCAGCAACGTGAAGCTGGTGTCGAAGGGTTCGCGCGGCACCGAGAAGTCGTGAGTTCGGAAGCCGAGCACCGCTAGAGAGGTCGAAACGACATGGCTCGCTTGAGAGAAGACTATCAGAAGACGGTCGCCCCGGCGCTCCAGGAGAAGTTCCAGTACGGGAACGTCATGGAAGTGCCCCGGATCGAGAAGGTCGTCGTGAACATGGGCGTGGGAAAGGCGATCGAGAGCGCCTCGCACATGGAGGCGGCGGTGAAGGACCTCACCGCCATCACCGGGCAGAAGCCCGAGGTGCGCCGTGCCCGGAAGTCGATCAGTAACTTCAAGCTGCGCGAGGGCATGCCGATCGGCGCCCGCGTCACCCTGCGAGGCGAGCGCATGTGGGAGTTCCTGGACCGATTGATCAATGTGGCCCTGCCGCGTGTCCGCGACTTCCGCGGCGTGCCGGGCAAGATGAGTGGCCGAGGAGACTACAACCTCGGTCTGAAGGAGCAGTTCATCTTCCCGGAGATCGACTTCGACAAGATCGACGCGGTGCGGGGGATGAACGTGACGGTGGTGACCTCGGCGAAGACCGACGAAGAGGGCCGCGAGCTGCTGCGCCTCTTCGGAATGCCGTTCCGGAACTGAGCCAAAGGACCAAGACGTGGCGAAGAAGTGCCTGATCGTGAAGGCCAACAAGAAGCCCAAGTTCAAGGTGAGGGCGTACAACCGCTGCCGCCGCTGCGGCCGTGCGCGTGCCTATTACCGCAAGTTCGGTCTGTGTCGGATCTGCTTCCGGGACCTGGCGCTCAAGGGCGACATCCCGGGTGTGGTCAAGGCCAGCTGGTAGCGATCCACCGAGTCAGGAGACGAGCGAGCCATGATGACCGATCCGATCGCGGACATGCTGACCCGCATCCGCAACGGAGCCAAGGCGCGTAAGCGCCGGGTGGACATTCCCGCCAGCAAGATGAAGCGGGCGGTGGCGGAGCTTCTCGTGCGCGAGGGGTACCTGCGTTCGGTGAAGTTCCTCGAGGAGGGCCCGCAGGGCACCCTGCGGATCTACCTCAAGTACAGCGAGGAACGGATTCCGGCGTTCGAGGGGATCGAACGCGTGAGCAAGCCGGGACTGCGGCGCTACGTCCCGAAGGACGAGATCCCCAAGGTTCTCGGCGGTTACGGAACAGCCGTCGTGTCGACATCGAAGGGAATCCTCACCGGACACCAGGCCCGCATGGCCGGTGTCGGTGGCGAGGTTCTCTGCAAGGTCTGGTAGTTCGACTGGAGGCATCATGTCGCGCGTCGGTCTGAAGCCGATTCCGCTGCCCTCGGGCGTCGAGATCGAGATCGAGGAGAGCCTCTCGATCGTGAAGGGCCCGAAGGGTGAACTGCGTCAGCACATCCCGGCCGGGATCGAGATCAAGGTCGAAGACGGCAACGTCGTCTGCTCGCGGCCGAGTGAGCATCCCCGTGACCGCTCCAACCACGGTCTGGTGCGCGCGTTGATCGCGAACCAGGTCAAGGGTGTGAGCGAGGGATTCTCGCGAGAGCTCACGATCGTCGGTGTGGGATACCGCGCCGAGCTGAAGGGCAGGAATCTGGTGATGAACCTGGGCTATTCGCACCCGATCGAGGTGCCGGCGCCCGAGGGCATCACCTTCGAGGTCCCCGAGCAGACCAAGGTGGTCGTGAAGGGCTCGAGCAAGCAGGTGGTCGGACAGATCGCGGCCGAGATCCGCGATCTGCGTCCGCCCGAGCCCTACAAGGGCAAGGGTGTGCGCTATGCCGACGAGAAAGTGCAGCGCAAGGCCGGGAAGTCGGCCACCAAGGCCTAGCCGCGAGGCAGGAGCGAGTCATGAGTGTTCGAGAGAGTGCGAAGTACCGCCGGGACAGCCGGCTGCGCCGGTCGCAGCGGGTCCGGCGCCGGGTGTCCGGATCGGCCGAGAAGCCGCGTCTGAGCGTCCATCGCAGCAACAAGCACATCTTCGCCCAGCTGATCGACGACGAGTCGGGGATCACCCTGGCCTCGGCCCACGATCTGCGCATGGATCCGCCCGAGATCGAGGGTGCCGACGGCAAGGTGGCCCGGGCCCGCGCCGTGGGACAGGCCGTGGCCGAGAAGGCCAAGGGCAAGGGGATCGAGACGATCGTCTTCGACCGGTCGGGCTATCGATATCACGGTCGCATCGCGGCCCTCGCCGAGGGCGCCCGTGAGGGCGGCCTGAAGTTCTGAGAGAGTTCGAGGAGGAATCGTGGCGGAACCGAGAAGCGCGGAGAACACGGGCGCTCGCCGAGGCGGGCGCGGCGACAACCGCCCGGGCGGCGGCCGCGGTGGCCGTGGTGACGGTCGCGGGCGCGGAGGTCGTGGCGGACGCCGGGACCGTGATGCCGAGAAGAGTGATCTCCTCGAGCAGGTGATCGCGCTCAACCGCAACTCCAAGGTCGTCAAGGGTGGTCGGCGATTCAGCTTCAACGCGATCGTCGCCGTCGGAGACGGCCAGGGGAAGGCGGGTGTCGGTCTGGGCAAGGCGAACGAGATCTCCGACGCGATCCGCAAGGCCGGAGAGAACGCCAAGCGCAACATGACGACCATTCCCATGGTGGGCGGGACGATTCCGCATCAGGTGATCGGTCACTTCGGCTCCGGCCGCGTGCTGCTGAAGCCGGCGGCCCCCGGTACGGGTGTCATCGCCGCCGGTGGTGTGCGCGCGATTCTGACGGTGGCCGGTGTGCAGGACATCCTGACCAAGCAGCTGGGGACCAACAATCCCCACAACGTGGTCAAGGCGGCCATGGAGGGGATCCGCTCGCTGCGAACCGTCGAGCAGGTCGCCCGGCGCCGCGGGATCTCGGTTCCCGAGGTCTACGGATTGAAGAAGAAGGAGCCCGCGGAGAAGGACGCCGAGGCGTCGGTTCCGCAGCCCGAAGCCAGCGCCGAGGCGCCGGCACCGAGCTCGTCGGAGAGCCAGGAGTAACGAGTCATGGCCAAGATCAAGGTCACCCAGATCCGGAGCGGGATCGATCGACCCGGGAAGCACAAGCGAGTCCTGGAGTCGCTCGGCCTGCGACGGCACCAGACGAGCCGCGTGCACGAGGACACCCCGGTGATCCGCGGCATGGTCGCGAAGATCCCCCACCTGGTGCGGGTCGAGCCCGTCGGCGCGGACGAGGAGTGAGATCGCGATGAAGCTCAACGAGATTCGCCGGCCCGCCGGCAACAAGAAGCCGAAGCCGCGCAAGGGTCGCGGGCCGGGCAGCGGCCTGGGCAAGACTGCCGGACGCGGCCACAAGGGCCAGAAGGCCCGCAGCGGTGCCAAGTTCCGGGCGTGGTTCGAGGGCGGGCAGATGCCCGTGAACCGACGTCTGCCGAAGCGGGGTTTCTACAACCGCTTCAGCGTCCGCTACCAGCTCGTCAACCTGCGCGATCTCGAGCGCCTGGGCGACGTGACCGAGGCCGACGCCGCGGTCCTGGCCGCCCACGGCCTGGTGAAGGACCCGCGCGGCCGCGTGAAGCTGCTCGGTGACGGCGAAGTGAACAAGGCGCTGACGTTGGTGGTCGACAAGGCGAGCAGGTCTGCGGTCGCGGCGATCGAGGCCGCGGGCGGCAAGGTCGAGATCCGGGCCGGCGAGCCCGAGAGCACGAACCAGGGCTAGCCCGGGAAGGATGACGTCGTGCGACTGACCGCCGGCTATCAGAACATGTTCAGGATCCCGGAGCTGAAGCGACGTCTTCTGTTCACGGCGTTCATCCTGATCATCTATCGACTCGGCAGCCATGTTCCGGTACCCGGAGTCGACGCCAACGCGCTCGAGCAGTTCTTCGACTCGATGCGCGGTGGACTTCTCGGCCTGTACGACATGTTCGCGGGTGGCAATCTGTCGCGGGCAACCATCTTCGCCCTGGGCATCATGCCCTACATCAGCGCGTCCATCATCTTCCAGCTCATGCAGGCGGTGGTGCCGGCGCTGGAGAAGCTGGCGAAGGAAGGCGAAGAGGGCCGGGCGAAGATCACGCAGTACACCCGGTACGCAACGGTGGCCCTGGCCGCGGTCCAGGCGGCGGGCATGTCGATCGCCGTCGAGAACCTCGCAGCTCCGGGCGGAGCAGCGGTCGTCACGAATCCCGGGCTGTTCTTCAAGTTCCAGATGGTGATCACGCTGATCGCCGGGACCATGTTCGTGATGTGGCTCGGCGAGCAGATCACGGAGCGGGGGATCGGGAACGGAATCTCGCTCATCATCACGATCGGGATCATTGCGAGCTATCCGGCGGATCTGAACCGCGTGCTGGCCCAGCTCGAGGTCGGCGCCATGAACCCGTTCACGCTGATCGGGTTGCTGATCTTCATGGTGTTCGTGATCGCAGCCGTGATCCTCATGACCCAGGGGCAACGCCGGATCCCGGTCCAGTACGCGAAGAAGATGGTCGGGCGCCGCATGTACGGAGGCGCGAGCACGCACATCCCGCTGAAGGTCAACACCGCCGGCGTGATCCCGATCATCTTCGCGCAGTCGATCATCATGTTCCCGGGGACGCTCGCGCAGTATTTCCCGGACAGCGGGGCCATGCAGTGGCTGGCGAACATCTTCGCGCCCGGCGCCCCGGTCTACATCGTCGTGTACTCGGTGATCATCGTCTTCTTCGCCTATTTCTACACCGCGGTGGTCCTGAATCCGGTCGACCTCGCGGACAACATGAAGAAGTACGGCGGGTTCATTCCGGGCATCCGCCCCGGCAAGCGCACGGCCGAATTCATCGATCGCGTGCTGACTCGGGTCACGTTGCCGGGAGCGATCTTCCTGGCACTGATCGCCGTCCTTCCGGACGTGCTGATCCGTTCGTTCAACGTACCGTTCTACTTCGGTGGTACGGGGCTGCTGATCACGGTCGGTGTGACTCTGGACACCATGCAGCAGATCGAGAGCCATCTGCTCATGCGGAACTACGAGGGCTTCATGAAGCGCGGCAAGCTGCGCGGACGCAGGTAGGCGGAGGCAGGCTGTCATGGCTCGCAACGTCTTGATCATGGGCCCTCCGGGGTCGGGCAAGGGCACGCAGGCGGATCGCATCGCCGAGAAGCGCGGAATGGTGCACATCTCGACGGGCGACATGCTGCGGGCCGCCATCGCCGAGGGCAGCGACCTCGGTGAGCGGGTCAAGGCGACACTGGAGCGGGGCGACCTGGTCTCGGACGACCTGATGCTGGAGCTCGTGAAGGAGCGTCTGGATCAGCCGGACGCCCGAAAGGGATTCCTGCTCGACGGATTTCCGCGGACCGTGGCGCAGGCCCACGCGCTCCTCGACGGACTCGAGGGCGACCGGCAGCTGGGCGCGGTGATCGTGATGCAGGTGCCCGAGGATGAACTGGTGCGTCGGGTGATCGGCCGCGGTCGGGACGACGACACCGAAGAGACGATTCGTCACCGTTTGAAGGTGTACGAGCAGCAGACAGAACCCGTTCTCGCCGTGCTCGAGGGCAAGGTCCCACGCTACGACGTGGACGGGGTGGGAGACGTCGAGGAGGTCACCCGTCGGATCGAGAGCGCACTGGATGCCTCGGATCCGGCCTAAGACGCCCGTCGAGATCGACGCCATGGCCGCCGCCGGAGGCGACCTCGCGGAGGTCTTCCTGGCCCTGCGGCGCGAAGGTGTCGTTCGAGCAGGAGCGCGGGCGAAGGACGTGGACCGCTTCGTGGAAGAAGTGATCCACGACCAGGGGAACCTCCCGGCGTTCAAGGGCTTCCACGGGTTTCCGGGGAGTGCATGCGTCTCGATCGACGAAGAGGTCGTCCACGGGATTCCCGGCGACCGCGTGATCGAGGACGGAGACATCGTCGGCGTGGACATCGGCCTCGTGCGCGAGGGGTGGCACGCCGACAGCGCAGAGACGATCTGCGTGGGCGTCGTGTCGCCCGAGGCCGAGCAGCTGTGCCGGGTCACCGAGCGCGCGCTGGCCGACGGGATCGGTGCCTGCCGCGTGGGCGCGAGCCTGGCGGGGATCGGGCGGGCGATCGAGTCGCAGGCCCGGGAGAACGGCTACGGGCTCGTCGAGTCGATGGCTGGTCACGGGATCGGTCGCGACCTGCACGAGGAACCGCAGGTGTTCAACTACGAGAGCTTTCGGCACCCGAACCTCGAACTGGAGGCCGGATGGGTGCTGGCGCTCGAACCGATGTTCAATCTCGGCACGGGCAGGGTGCGCGTGCTCCGGGACGAATGGACGATCGTGACGCTGGACGGGAAGTGGTCCGCCCACTTCGAGCACACCGTCGCGATCACCGAGGACGGGCCGCGAGTGCTCACGGCCCGATGATGGAAACGGGGAAACGTTTATGGCCAAGGAAGAGGCGATCTCGGTCGAAGGAACGGTTACCGAGGCCCTCCCGAACGCCATGTTCCGAGTGGAGCTCGAGAATGGGCACAACATTCTCGCGCACGTGTCGGGGAAGATGCGGATGCACTTCATCCGTATCCTGCCCGGGGACAAGGTGACCGTGGAGCTTTCCCCCTACGATCTGACCCGAGGTCGGATCACGTACCGCTACAAGTGACCGGGAGCAGGAAACCGTGAAGGTCCGGGCATCCGTCAAGAAGATCTGTGACAAGTGCAAGATCATCCGCCGCAAGGGCAAGGTGCGGGTCATCTGCGAGAACCGCCGCCACATCCAGCGGCAGGGTTAGTTCCCGGTATCGGCGGGGAACGACCCCGAGGCGTCCGCCCACCCAGGGCGGGCACGAAAGGAGCCAGAGTGGCACGAATCGCCGGAGTCGACATTCCGAACGAGAAGCGGATCGCGACCTCGCTGACCTACATCTTCGGGATCGGCGACACGCGCGCGTTCGAGATCTGCGAGAAGTGCGGGATCGATCCCCAGACCACGACCAGCTCGTTGACCGAGGATCAGGCGCGCCTGATCCGCAACATCATCGAGAAGGACTACCAGGTCGAGGGTGCTCTGCGCTCGGAGGTCAGCATGAACCTGCAGCGTCTGAAGGACATCGGATGCTACCGGGGTCTGCGGCACCGCCGTGGCCTGCCCGTGCGGGGTCAGAACACGAAGAACAATGCCCGCACCCGCAAGGGCCCGAAGGGTCGTCCGGGCGCGAAGAAGAAGTAGTCCTACGAACCCAACGGTTCCGAGATCCGGATTCACAGGTCCCTGAACGACGGGGCGAGGAGGAAACGTGGCTGCTGCACCCAAGAAGGGCAAGGGCCGCAAGGTCAAGAAGAGGGTCGATGCGATGGGCGTGGCCCACGTCAAGTCGTCCTTCAACAACACCATCATCACCATCACCGACACCCAGGGCAACGTGGTGACCTGGAGCAGTGGTGGAAAGGTGGGGAACAAGGGCTCGCGCAAGAGCACCGCGTTCGCTGCCCAGCAGGCCGCTCGTCAGTGCGCCGAAGAGGTGTACGGGCTCGGTATGAAGAAGGTCGAGATCTGGGTCAAGGGCCCGGGGAGTGGTCGTGAGGCCGCGATCCGCTCCCTGAAGACCTCGCCGCTCGAGATCGCGCGGATCAAGGACGTGACGGCCATCCCGCACAACGGGACCCGTCAGCCGCGCCGTCGGCGTTAGTCCTGGGAGAGAGCGCAGGGTTCCACCGCGGTGCGGTGACGGACCCGAACCGCTGTCGTCCCGACCTGACGTCCACGAGATCGATCCGCGAACGGCGGGGCCGCCGAGCGCCGCATTAAGGAGACCGAGATGAAGTGGGAAAAGCTCCTCATGCCCTCGGGCATCGATCGTGAGCAGAGCAAGTTCGAGGGCAACCACGCCGAGATCGTCCTGCAGCCGCTGGAGCGCGGGTTCGGTCTGACGTTGGGCAACGCCCTGCGCCGGACGCTGCTGGCCGCGATCCAGGGTGCCGCGATCAGCGCCGTGAAGATCGAGGGTGTGCGTCACGAACTGAGCATCATCCCGGGCGTCACCGAGGACGTCACCGACATCGTCCTGAACCTGAAGCAGGTCGTCTTCGAGTTCGACCGCGAGGAGCCCTGCTGGATAAGCCTGAAGGCCGACAGCGCGGGTGCCGTCACCGCAGGTATGATTCAGGTGCCCGAGGGTGTGAAGGTCATCAACCCGGACATGCACATCTGCACGCTCGGCGAGGGCGCCAGCGTTCAGATGGAGATGTACCTGGTCACCGGCCGGGGCTACGTCGATCGCGAGGAGATCGAGTGCCCCGACGAGTCGATCGGTGTCATCCGCCTCGACGCGAACTTCAGCCCGATCCGCCGCGTGAGCTACCGGGTCGAGGACACGCGTGTCGGTCAGCGGACCGACTACGACCGCCTGGTGCTGACCGTCGACACCGATGGCAGCATCACGCCGGACGACGCCGTGGGCCACGCCGCGAAGATCGTCAAGGACTACGCCCAGCTGCTGATCAACTTCGACGAAGCTCCCATGGACGAACAGGAGAGCCAGGTCGACGAAGGTACCGAGAAGCTCGTGGAACTGCTGCGTCGCAGCGTCGACGAGTTGGAACTGAGCGTCCGCTCGGCCAACTGTCTGAAGGCGGGCAACATCGACTCGCTGTACGACCTGGTCACGAAGAGCGAGAGCGAAATGCTCAAGTTCCGCAACTTCGGGCGCAAGAGCCTGAACGAGATCGGCGAGCTGCTCGAGGGTATGGGACTGCGCTTCGGTATGAGCTTCGACGAGGACGTGCAACGTCTCGTCAAGGGCGAGACCGCCGCCAACAAGTAGGAAACACGAGGAAGTCGAGTCATGCGACACAACGTTGACGGACGGAAGCTGGGGCGCACCGCTGCCCACCGCCGGGCGCTGTACCGGAGCCTGGTGATCTCGTTGATCCAGCACGAGCGGATCAAGACGACCACGCCCAAGGCGAAGGAAGCGCGTCGGCTGGCCGAGCGGCTGATCACCTTCGCCAAGCGCGGGGATCTGAGTGCGCGTCGTCACGCCGCCCGGATCCTGAACGACAAGGCGGCGGTGAAGAAGCTCTTCGACGAGATCGGACCTCGCTACACCGAGCGGGCCGGCGGCTACACCCGCGTGGTGAAGTTCGGCAAGCCTCGTCGTGGCGACAACGCGGAGATGGCGCTGCTCGAGTTCGTGAGGGACGGGGATCGCCCCGACCGCAAGCGCAGCGCCCGCAAGGCCCAGCCCTACGAGGTTCCGGGCCGGCCGGCCGCCGCCGCGGTCGAGGAGACGCCGGCCGAGCCGGTGGTCGAGGAGGTTCCGGCCGAGGAGACCACCACCGAGGCGGCTTCCGAGGAGTCCTCGGAAGAGGAAACGAAGAAGGACTGACCGGGGGCGGTCCGGCGTCTGCCGAGGCCCCTGGCGGCGTGTTCTCAGCGGAAGGGGAACCCACGGGTTCCCCTTCCGGCGTTTCCGGTGCGGTGCACGTGAGGACGGAGCACCGACCGCCGTCATCCGCTTCGTGGTAGGCTTCCGGTGACTCGTCGCCACGCGACTCGTGCCCGGAAGGCACACCCATGATCGAGTCCCGCCCCCTCCTCGTCCTGTTCGTGCTGGCCGTCGCGGTCGGTCCCGCAGCCGCCGATCCGGACATCACACGCGACGGTGCGGTCGACCTGGCCGACCTCGGCGAGTTCACGGTCGACTTCGTGGCGGGTGCGCCGGTCTTCCGCAGCGATCTGGTCGCCGACGGTTCGATCGACATCGCCGACCTCGGCACCTTCGCGATCCACTTCGGCGACGCGTGCTTCTGAGTCGGGACTAGTCGAACCAGCGGAGCCAGCGCAGGGTCACCGCGCTGCCCTCGTCGAAGACCTCGCCCTCGCGGTCGAGTTCGATCAGGGCGTCGGCCCGGGCCAGTCCGGTGAGCATGTGCGAGCCCTGCGCGGCCACGGGGTGGGCGACCAGCGTGTCGCCGTCCCAGCGGGCCGCGCCGCGCACCCATTCCAGCCGGCCGGCCTTCTTCTTCGCCCGGGCCTCGAGGCGCGCGGTGGCACTGTCCAGCGCGGCTTCGTGTGTTCGCCCGATCATGTGCCACAGCGCGGGCCGGACGAAGCGATGGAACGAGACCATCGCCGACACCGGGTTGCCCGGCAGCGAGAACACCGGGACCTGCTTCGGCCCCACGCCGAACACGTTGGGCTTACCCGGCTTGATGGCCACGCGTGCGAAGAGTTCGCGGACTCCCAGTTCCTCGCGGGCCGCCCGCACGTGGTCGTGATCGCCGACGGAGGCGCCGCCGGCGGTGAGGACCACGTCGCAGGTCCCCAGGGCCTTCTTCAGGGCGCGCACGAGCGAGCGTGGGCGGTCGTCGACGCGCCACGACTTCAGGTCGTCGAATCCGAGCCCGCGCAGGGCGGCGCGAAGGGCCGGTCCGTTCGCGTCGTGGATCTGGTGGGGACCGAGCTTCTCGCCCGGTCCGGCGACTTCGTCGCCCATGGTGATCACGGCCACCCGCGGGCGCGGGCGCACCGGCACCGTCTCGTGGCCGAAGAGCGCGAGCAGCCCGACCACAGGCGGTGTGATCAGGGTGCCCGCCTCGAGCAGTTCGTCTCCTCGAGCCACCTCTTCGCCGGCGCGCCGGACGTTCTCCCCTGGCATCGCGGCGCGCTCCACGAACACCGTGTCGCCCTCGAAGCGACAGCGCTCGACCACCACCACCGCCTCGGTCCCGTCGGGGATCGGTCCGCCGGTGAAGACCTTCACCGCGTGGCCGGGTCGCAGGCGGGGTGTCCGCGCGCTGCCGGCCGGGATCTCTCCGGCCAGGCGCAGGGCGACCGGCGCGGCCGGATCGGCGCCCTCGACGTCGGCGACCCGCACCGCGATCCCGTCCATGGCCGACTGGTCGAAACGGGGCATGCGCAGACGCGCCTTCACGGGCTTCGCCAGCGCCAGGCCGAGGGTGTCCTCCAGCGGGGTCGATCGGACCGGATGCCGCTTCACGTGCTCGAGGATCGTCTGCAGCGCCTGTTCGTGGTCGATCATTCCTGTGTCCCCCGTGGGTCGTCCTCGTGCCCGCCACCGCGGAGCATCTTGAATCCGTGGATCACGCCGGTGAGCACCGCGTCGATCGAGTCCTTCACGCCCCCCGTCGAACCCGGCAGGTTCACGATCAGGCCTTCGCCCCGGATTCCGGCGCGGCCGCGGCTGAGCATGCTGAAGGGTGTGCGCTCCTGACCGTGGGCCCGAGCGGCCTCGACGATGCCCGGCGCTTCGCGTTCGATGACGGCGTCCATGGCCTCGGGCGTGTGGTCGCGGGGGCCGAAGCCGGTTCCGCCGGTGGTGATCACCAGGCGGATCCGGTCGTCGTCGATCCAGCGGCGTACGGTCGACGCGATCGTGTCCTCGTCGTCGGGGACGACCTCGTACTCCGCCACGTCGAATCCGCGTCCGACCAGGCGCTCGCGGATCAGCTCGCCCGAGCGATCGGTCTTGTGGCCCGCGCTGATCGAGTCGCTGCACACCAGCACGCCCGCGCGGATGCCGCTGGGGTCGATCTTGTTCCAGTCGGTCTTGCCCCCGGACTTCTGCACCAGGCGGATGCCCTCGATCGACACGCTGTCGTCGAGCATCTTCAGCATGTCGTAGATCACCAGCGACGCGGCCGACGCGGCGGCCATGGCCTCGACCTCGACACCGGTGCGGTCGACGGCGTGGACGGTCACGTCGACCTGGATCTGCTCGTCGGTCATCTCGTACAGGGTCCCGACCCAGTCGATGCGGATGGGATGGCAGTAGGGAATGGTGTTCGCCACGTTCTTGGCGGCGAGGGCGGCGCAGGCGCGGCCCACCTCGAGGCAATCGCCCTTGGGTACGGTCCTCTCGCGCACGCGGTCGAGCGTGGCACTGCGCGCCTGGATCACGGCGCGGGCGGTGGCGGTGCGCAGGGTTGTGGTCTTGTGGCCGACGTCGATCATCGCAGGTCCTCCGTCCCGGACGCACGCCGGGGATCGATCGGGGTGTTCACGTTGAGGAAGGTCTCGCCGTCCGGATCGACGGAGCGCCAGACGTCTTCGTCGATCCAGTGCGCGCGCACCTGCCGCAGAGCGCGTCGGGGAGCGACCTCCCCCGACGCGAGGGCGCGTTCGAAAGGGTCGAGGCAGCCGCGCGCGTAGGCGGCCACCAGGGGTTCGGGGTGTCCGCCGTGACGGAAGACCACCGCGTCGACGCCGTCGTGCGCGTGGTCCATCAACAGTTCGAGCATCGGCGGGCGCAGGCGGGGGAGGTCGCAGCCCAGGATCCAGTTCCACGCCGACGTGGTCGCCCGCAGACCGGCGACGACGCCACGGAGAGGGCCATCGGGCGCCGCTGGATCGTCCCGGACCACGCGATCGATCCCGGGACAGGTGTCGGTCTGGTCCTCGCGGAGCACGAGCAGGACCTCGCGGCGCTGCATCGGGATCGCGGTCAGCACCTGTTGCAGGAGCGTGGAGTCGGCCCAGGGAGCGGTGACCTTGTCGCGGCCGTAGCGCGTCGACCGACCGCCGCCCAGGACGATGGCCGAGGGCGTGTTCACCGCACGTCCGTGGTCGTCGCCGCCAGCTCGACGGTGTCGCCGCATCGCAGTTCACCGCCGGACACCACGCGGCAGAAGATCCCCTCGCGGGGCATGATGCAGTCGCCGGTCTTCTCGCGGATCACGCAGCCGTGGTGGCACTCCTTGCCGATCTGCGTGACCTCGAGCTCGACGCCTCGGCCCAGGCGAAGGCGATCACCGATGCCCAACGCGGCCAGGTCGACGTCCTCGACCACCACGTTCTCGGCGAAGGCGCCGTCCTCGATGGCGGGGAACACCGCACGCATGCGCTCGATGCTCTCGTGGGCGAGCAGCGACACCTGACGGTGCCAGGGGCCGGCGTGGGCGTCGCCCTCGATGCCGTGCTCGGTCGCGAACCGGCAGGCGTCCACGGGGACCTTGGTGGTGCCCTTCTTCTCGCTGATGCAGATGGCCTTGACGTTTCCCATGATCGTTCCTCGTCTCGATCGGCAGGGTCCGGGGGATCAGCCCCCGATGCTCGACATGGATTCGTTGGTGGTGGTGCGGCAACGGGTGGCCTCGGCGACGTAGCCGTCGGCATGGCGACGGGTGATCGCCTCGGCGATCGCGCCCCGCACGGTGTCGGGGTGACCTCCGCTGCGCAGGATCGCGCCGAGGTCGGCGCTCGGCGTGCCGTACAGGCAGGTGCGCAGGCGACCGCGGGCGTCGAGCCGCAAGCGGTTGCAGTCGGCGCAGAAGGCGCGGGTGTGGGCCCGGATCACGCCCAGACGACCACGCAGTGCGTCGCTCTCCCAGGTCTCGGCCACGTCGCGAGGACCGCGGCCGAGAGGCCTCAGGTCGACGTGGGTGCGCAACCGGTCGACGATCGTGTCGCCGTCCATGCTCGTGGCCTCGCGGCCGCCGTCGCCGTCGAAGGGCATCGGTTCGATGAAGCGCACGGTCACGTCGTGGTCGCGGACCAGATCGACGAAGTCACCGAACTCGTGGTCGTTCGTGCCCGGCAGGACGACCACGTTGATCTTGAGGTTGAGCGGCGAGGCGAGCAGCAGGTCGAGGCCGCGGCGGACGCGGTCGAAGTCGTCGCGCCGGGTGATCCGCGCGAAGGTCTCGGGACGGAGCGAGTCCAGACTCAGGTTCACGCGGTCGACACCTGTGGCGAGCAGGGCATCGAGCTTGTCCTCGATCAATACACCGTTCGTGGTGACGGCCAGCGTCGGCGGGGTCGGAAGCTCGTCCAGGCCGCGCAGCAGGTCGAGCACTCCGCGCCGGACCAGGGGTTCCCCTCCGGTCAGTCGGATCTTGCGCACACCGAGGTCGACGAGGATCGAGCAGAGTTCGAGCATCTCCTCGATCCGCAGCACGTCGTCGTGCCCGACCTTGGCCACGCCCGTGGCCGGCATGCAGTAGCGGCAACGCAGATTGCAACGATCGGTGACCGACAGGCGCAGGTAGTCGAGCCGGCGGCCGAAGGGATCCTCGAGATGTTCGCCGCTCGGCGCGGGAGTCACGCGGCGGGTCGGGTGGATCATGGCTTCCTTCCAGGAACGGGAGCTGATCGAGGGGTTTCCCCCGCGACCGTATCGGCCCTTCGCCGTGCCGCGTCGCGCGCGGGGTAGGCAGCCGGGCTCGGAAGTCACGGATGTTCTACTGTGGGACGCGCGTGAGCGGCCTCCGGCGGATCAGGGTCGTCTCGAGGAACGCGGCCACTTCGGCGGGCCGGTCCAGTGCGAAGCAGCGGACGCCGGTCTCGAGCTCGACATCGGTGACCACCGCGATCAGGTCCGGGTCGTCGATCCCGACACGCAGGGGCTGTCCGGTCGCCGCCCGGTGGACCGCGATCTTCGGCAGGTCCCCGGTGGAGTAGCCCTCGACCAGCACCAGGTCCTCGTCGCCGAAACAGGTGGCGAGGACGCGGTCGAGCGACCAGGCCGACGCGGTCGTTCGCATGACGGCCACCTGTGTGGCCGACGCGATCGCGGTCGTGCCGGCTCCGGCCTCCCGGAAACGATGCGAGTCCTTGCCGGGATGGTCGATGTCGAAGTCGTGAGCGTCGTGTTTCAGGGCTCCCACGCGCCATCCGCGCCCCCGCAGGGTCCGGATCACGGCCTCCACGAGGGTCGTCTTCCCCGTGCCGGAGGGGGCAACGAAGGCCACGGCCTGCGGGCGCGCGTTCATGCCGGGGTCTCCTCCAGGATCTCTTCCCGCCGGCGGGGGCGGGTGAACGTCAGGTCGAGGCTGTTCCCGGGGCAGGTCTCCACGCACTCCGCGCAGTTCCAGCACACCAGGAGGTTCACCTCGTTGCGGCCCGGCTCCAGGCCGATGGGGCAGGCCTCGGTGCAGAGTCCGCAGTTCAGGCAGTTGCTGGGGTCGAAGGTCACGTTCAGGACGCGCCTGGTCCCCAGCAGGCCGAGCAGACCGCCCACCGGGCACAGCCCACGGCAGAACCAGCGGCGCGTGATCAGGCCGAGCACCAGGACCGCCGCGATGATCGCCGTCTGGAAGCCGACCAGACCGAAGAACCACATGCCCATCGCCTCGCGGCTGACGAGCCCGGGCGGCGAGACGATCGAGAACAGCGGCGTGGCGAGCAGGAAGCTCAGCACCAGATCGGCGCCCAGCACGATCCAGATCACCGGCCGGGGCATCGGAAGTCGGTTGCCGGGGCGGTAGCCGAAGAGCGTGCGGGCGAGCCACTCGGCCAGTTCCTGCAGGGTGTTGATCGGACACATCCAGCTGCAGAAGACGCGGCCCATGAACACCGCGAGCAGAGCCAGGGGGACGGCGCCCACGATGATCGTCCAGGGGATCGACCGGCTCGCGAGCGCCGACTCGACCCCCTCGAGCGGCGAGAGGAACCACACGGGCCCGATGCCCAGGGACTGGTATCCGCCCTGGATCCACGACCAGCCGAAGAACACGTGGATCGCCGGCAGGGCGATCGGCAGGAGCAGAGCGAAGGCCTGGACGGAGTGTCGCCAGCGCCGGATCACGACCGCACCCCGGGAGGGTCGACGTAGATCGCCTTGCGGTCGCCCGTCTCGTCGGAGATCGGACAGGCATGCACACACACGCCACAGCCGGTGCAGACGTCGTCGACGACCTCGGGCTTGAACTCCCAGTTCGTGATCGCACGGTCACGCAGCGGGCATACGGTGTAGCAGGTGCGGCAGAGGCTGGTACCGTTCCACGCGACGCACATCTCGCGGTCGACCTTCGCCGTGCCCATGGTGATCTCTTCCATCTCGACCGGCTCGATCGCGCGCGTGGGGCAGACGTCGACGCACTCCATGCACATGTAGCAGGGCACCTCGACCGGTTCGACGATCGGGGTCGCGGCGTGCAGGCCCTCGCCCAGGCCGAGCATCTGGATGGACTCGTAGGGGCACACGGCGGCGCAGCGGCCGCAGCGGATGCAGCGCGAGGCGAAGTGGTCCTCGTCGAGCGCTCCTGGCGGCCGAAGGCGATCGCGCCCCACCGGACCGGCCAGTGCGAGGGAAGGAGCACTGACCAGCCCGGCCAGGGTCACGGCCGCCAGGCCCCGGAGGACCTCACGACGACTCGTTCCTGCGTCGCTTGCGGAGGTCGGGAGTGAGCTCTCCGCGGATGATCTTTTCGACTTCGTCTTCTGCATGGAGATAGGCCAGTCCGACCGACAGGATCCGGGCATCCTGCTCGAGTTCGTGGACGATGTCGTCCATGGCGTCGCTGGTCTCGGTGTCCAGCACGGCCACGATGTTGCCCTTGTCGTCGGTCCCGTGGACCTCGCACGCGTCGCGGCCGGAAAGCTCCGCCTCGACGGTGTCGATCTCCTCGGGGGCGACGGTGATGACGAATCCTCCGATGGGCATGTCGGCTCCGTTCAGGGGGTTCGGGACGGCCGGGGAGGGACGTGGATCCGTCCCTCCCCGACGCAGGATCATCAGAGTTGCGTCACCACGGGGTCAAGGTCCCGCGGGCCGGAGACCCGGCGGATCCGGCACGCCCCGATCTTGAACTCGGGCTCCTTCGAACCGGGATCGAAGACGTCGTTGACGACCTTGTTGATCATCCGGCTCTCGGCCATGTCGTGCCAGTAGGCGAACACGGTGCCTTCGAGCGGACCCTCCATGACGCGGGCGGGCATGGTCACCTTCCCGCGGCGGGTGGTGATCTCGATCATGTCGTTGGGTTTGATCCCCATCCGCTCGGCGTCCTTCGGATTGATCTCGACGAACGAATAGGGATTGGCCCGCAGCAGTTCGGGAATGCGACCCGTCATGCTGGTGGTGTGCCAATGGTCGATGATCCGTCCGGTGGACAGATACATCGGATACTCGTCGTCGGGCACCTCGCCCGGCAGGGCATGCGGGCGGAACCACACGTAGAGCTTCTTGTCGGCGTGAGCCGGGCCGTAGAAGACGTAGGGGGCATCGCCCTCCCCGTGCTCCTCGACCAACGGGTCCTTGCCGCGCACGAACTTCTTCACTGCTCCCCCGGTCAGGGCGAACTTCTCCGTGGGAGCCGGCCACTGCACACCATCGGGCATCTGCAGGAGCACGTCGTAGGTCGCTCCGCGCAGGTCGTTGTCGCGACCCTTGGTGAGCTTCTGCGTGTACTCGTCCCAGATCGCCTTGGGCAGGTCGAAGTCCGGCTCGAGACCCTCGAAGGGTTCGATGACCTTGGCGAACACGGGGTCGTTCAGCTTCTCGCCCATGCGCCGCGCCCACTCGCGGATCATCCACACCTCGGGCATGGCCTCGCCGGGAGCGTCCTTGGCCTTCGGCGTGATCTGCGAACGGCGCTCGGTGCACCCGTAGACGCCGGTCTTCTCGAAGTGGAAGGCCGTGGGCAGCACCAGGTTCGCCACCTCGGTGGTCTTGGTGGCGAAGACGTCGGTCACCACAACGAAGACCTCGTCCTGCGCCATACCGTCACGATAGGGGGTGAGGTTCGGCAGGGACTGTGCGGGGCTCGTGCAGTTGATCCAGATCGCCCGGATCTTCCTGTCGTTCACGGCGCTGAACATGGCCATGGTGTGGTAGCCCGGCTTGGGAGGGATCCTGCCCTCGGGCACTCCCCAGAGACGCTCGACGTCCTTGCGCAGCGGATCCTTGGCGACCGGACGGTGGCCCGGAAGGATGTGGCACAGGCCACCGCCCTCGCGCACGCCGCCGCAGGCATTGGGCTGACCGGTCAGCGAGAAGCTGTCGGCGCCCGGCTTGCACAACTGCCCGGTGAGAAGGTGCAGGTTGTGGATCAGGTTGTTCGCCCACACCCCACGCTTGCGCTGGTTGATCCCCATGCACCACATGCTCATGGTGCCCTTGCTGTTGGCGAACCAGCGGGCGGTCTTGCGGATGTCGTCGGGGTTCATGCTCCCGCCGCAGATCTCGGCCGCCTTCTCGGGCGTGTACTCGGCCACGTCCTTCGCGAACTGATCGAAATCGATCGTGTCGCCACCCTTCTTGAAGACGCAATAGTCCCTCAGGAAGTCGTGGTCGACGAGATCCTCCTCGATGATCACGTGGGCCATCGCGTTGAGCAGCGCCAGATCCGTGCCCGGATCGAACTGCAGATGCAGGTCGGCGATACGCGATGTTGCCGAGATCCGGGGGTCGGCGTTGACGACCTTCACCGTGTCGGGGTTGTCGAGCTTGCGACGCATGACGCGGCGCCAGATCACCGGATGCGCTTCGGCCATGTTCGACCCGATGATGAAGAAGTAGTAGCACTGCTCGATGTCACTGTAGCCGCCGATCGGTTCGTCGGCTCCGAAGCTGGTCAGGTAGCCGCCCACGGCGCTCGCCATGCAGAGACGAGGATTGCCTTCCACGTTGTTGGTCTGGAGCCCGGCGCGCATGACCTTCTGGAAGAAGTAGGTCTCCTCGGTCTGGGCCTGGCCAGAGCCGTAGTACGCGCAGGCGTCGGATCCGTACTCGGTCTTCACGTCGACGAACTTCTGGGCCGCGATGTCCAGGGCTTCTTCCCACGAGATCTCACGGAAGTCGTCGGACTTCTTCTCGCGGTAGAGCGGCTTCGTCAGGCGGTCGGGGTGCTCCATGATCTTGTGGAAGAGCATGCCCTTCATGCACAGGTAACCGAGGTTGGTGCGTGAATCGGACACGCCGCGCAGGGCGACCGGCTTCCCGTTGCGCAGGCCGAGTTCCAGACGGCATCCGACCCCGCAGAGGCGGCAGGTGCCGCGGGTCCAGGTGTCGGCGTCCTGACCCTGGGCGTCGGCCAGGAAGAAGGGCAGCTTCATGCCCACGTACGACGCCGCGGTCAGGGCCGCCGCACGCTTGATGAACTGTCGTCTTGAGATCGCATTCATGTCTTCGCCTCCTACTCCGCGTGCGGATCGAACGTGTGGGCGGGGTGGCAGGTCCAACACGCGGGAGCGTCGGCCTGTTTCGTGATCATGTCCGCGTGGCAGGTAGCGCAGTTGGACACGGCCGGTGCCACTTTCATGTCCTCGTAGGTCCCGTGGCACTGGTAGCACTTCACGTTGCCGATGCCGTGGGTCGAGGCGTACCAGGAATCGTAGACGTCGGGGGTGGTGTCGCGGTGGCAGTCCGCGCAAGCGATCAATTGTTCCTGCTCGGACAGGGACGGGTGGTCGGCGGGTACGTCCACCCGCGACGCCTGCGCGGCCACTTCGACCGTTTCTTCGACGGTCGCCACCCCGGAACCCGTTCCCTGCGCACACGAGGCGAGGGCCAGGGCCACCAGGGGGATCAAGGCGGTCAACATGGCGGATCTCAAGGGACTTCCTTCCGATGTGTGCCGTTTCTCGCGGACCTCCACTCGAGGCCCTAGTCCGACACGGGTCATTGATCGAAGAAGGAGTTCAGGAACTCTTCCTTCAGGTAGGTGTGCATGGCCGCCGTCCGCTGTCCCTCGGCCGGTTCGCGGATGTAGAGGAACGGATCCGGTTCCTCGTTGGCGAGCATGGAGTGGCACATCGTGCAGTCGTCGCTGATGTGACTGCCGTCGGCAGCCTTCAGCTTCTGGTTGTGGCAACGGAAACAACCCGCGCTCTCTTCGTGACCGAGAAGGCTCGGATAGGAGCCCCACGTGATGTTCATCTCCGGGTGGATGTTGCGCCGGTAGATCGACCGCAGCGATTCGATGGCCGCGTCGATCTCGTTCGTGTTGCCACTGCTCACCTCCGGGTAGAACCGTCGGTAGTAGCCACGCATGTGATTGGCGATGCCGGCCATGGCGGCTTCCACGTCGGGGTAGTCGAAGGTGATGGCGGCCAGGGCCTCGCGCTTGACGAAGGGAAGGTCCGGGTCGATGTGGCCCAGCCGCATGCGTTCGTCGATCGCGAAGTCCGGCTGCTCGTAGACGTGCGTGGCCCGGTTGTGGCAGTCCACGCAGTCGAAACGACGCTCGTGTCCGGCGGTGTCGGGGTCCCCCACGAGATCGGTGTTCTCGTAGCGCTTCCACGAGCCGTCGGGCTGACGTGCGTCGACCCAGATCATCTCGCGACGCTGGTCCTCGACCGACGCGTAGCGGACCTCGTTCTCTTCGGCCACGTGCCAGTGCACGCCACCGTCGCCGCGTCCGCGCGAGTCGATCTTGATGCTGAGAGTGGAGTAGATCGGGGTCGACTCCTCGTCCTGCTGGTAGCGGACGAAGGTCTCGAGCTTGTTCCCGTAGAACTTCTCGGGCCAGTGGCAGTGCTCGCAGGTCTCCTGCGCCGGCCGGAGGGTGTGCACGGGAGTGGGGATGGGTCGTTCGTAGAGATCGAAGGTCACCGAGATCATCTGCCACGCGCCCTGGATCTTCGAGTCGATCAGGGCGTCGACGCCTTCGCCCACGTGGCACTCCACGCAGTCCACCCGCGCGTGAGGGGAGGCCTGGTAGGTGGTCCACTCGGGGTTCATGACGGAGTGGCAGGCGGTGCCGCAGAACTCGGGGGACTCCATGAAGTGCAGCCCTTGCATTCCCGCGACGCCGAGGAAGATCACGTTCACCAGGGTGAGCACCAGAACGGTGCGCGTGATCGGGGCACCGAGAGCACCCCCTTCGACCTGTTCGGGCCCCACCCGGTCCTCGAGCAGGGCCTGCAGGCTCTTGCCCGAGGATCCGCGGACCCTCCAGAAGGCCACCGGGATCAGCAGCAGACCGAGCACGAACAGCGTCGGCAGACCCAGGTAGAGGATCAGACCGAAGTAGGCGTTCGCGATCAGGCCGGAAACGCTGGCGATCTGGAAGAGCACGAAGGTGACGAACGATCCCGTGACCAGAGCGATCCCGAGACGCCCGATCGAGCTGATCGATATCGCTCGCAGGAACATGGAGAACGTTCGGATCATGGATGAGTCTCCCTACTCGTTTCCTTCTTCGTCTTCGCGTGCTTCCGCCTCGATGTAGGCATCGAACATGTTGGCGAAGACCTCTTGCATGGTGCCCTCGTTGATCCGGCGCTTCAGCGTTTCGGTGTCGGTCATCACCCACTGGTGCATCGGATCGTTCTGGAGCAGGTCGTCGATCATCGCCGTGACCTCGGGATCGCCGTACTCACGCGCCTTCGGCAGGAAGTCGAAGTAGAAGTTGTGCAGCACGTCGTAGAAGCCGTGCCACCACGTGTAGTCGGGGCCCATCATCGAGGCGCCGTGGCGGGCGCGACGGCCTTCGTGGTGCCAAAGCTCCCAGAACGCCCACTCGACGTCGTTCGAGAAGGCGGCCGGCGTCTCGAGGAGGTCCTTCTCCTTGATCTTGTTCATGATCGCCTGGGCCGGCTGGGCGAACTTCTCGTTGTAGAGCTTCACCGAGGCGTCGTACTGGTAGAAGTGGCCGTCGGCGAAGGTGTCGCCGTGACAGGCCAGGCAGACGTCCTGCATCGCCGTGCGCTTCTGGACGTGGTTCTCCTTGTGCTTCGAGATCACCGGACGGTTGGTCCAGGCGATGCGGTCGCCCACGTCGTGCGTGAACGCCTGGGTGCGCGTGGCCGACATGTGGCACGTCGCGCAGGTGGGGGCCACGTTGTAGTCCTCGCCGACCACCCACTCCTGGGCGTCCAGGTTCATCTTCTCGCGGTTGGTGAAGTACGTGTTGCCGTGCTTGCTCTCCTCGTAGATCTCCTTCTGGGGATGATCCGGGCCGAGGTGGCACTTGCCGCACGATTCTGGCTGGCGGGCCTGAGCGATGTCGAAGGAGTGCCGTGTGTGGCAGGCGTTGCAGCTTCCGAGCGATCCGTCGGGGTTGATGCGCCCGATGCCGCTGTTGGGCCAGGTCTTCTTGCTGAGCTTGTTCGGCGACTCGGGATCGATCTCCATCTTGGCGCCGTGACAGCTCTCGCAGCCCTGGATCGCGGCGGGATGCCCCGCGCCGACGTGGGCCAGGTAGGCGTCGGCCGAGTCGAGGATCTGGCCGGCTTTCGCGTGGTAACTGTCGTTGACCTGCTCGGCTTCCTTCTCGTGACAACGACCGCAGTCCTTCGGCGTGACCATGGTCGCGATCGTTGCGTCGTAGTGCTCGTAGGCGTCGGGTTCGCCTTCCTTGGCCTGGTGACAGCTCATGCACGTGACGTTGTGGATGCCGTGGGCCGACTCGTACCACTGCTGGTACAGGCCGGGATGCTTCTCCTTGTGGCAGGTCATGCATTTGCCGGCCACGGAAGCTTCGTCGGGGAGTTGCGCCGTGGCGCCGGTGGCCAGGAGGGCCAAGGCACACAGGGCGATCAGGCAGGCTCGGATCATGGTTCGGACCTCTCTGCGAAGAACGTGGACCGGCTCGTACGGACGAGCGCACACGGAGCGAGCCGGGCTCCGGTGTCTCCGGACGGGAAACGACGGGATCAGCGAAAAGGGATTTCCACGATCCGGCGGGCACGCCACGGCATGCCACGGGGCGGGCATGGTGGACGTGCGCACACCGGATCGGGAACCGCGGTGGGGATCCACTGCGGACGAGACGCGTTCGTCGTCGGGCACGGAGGACGGCGCACCGATCCGGCGGACCGGGGTCGCGCACCGCGCGTCCTGGCGGACGCGGCGCTCCATGAGCGGATCTCCGATGCCTTCGTTGCGCCGAAGGCGGGCGGCAAGAGCGAGGGCGACTGTGCATCGGCGCTGGGAGCGCCGTCGGCCTCGGGGACAAGTCAACGCTTCCGCCGCGCGGCGCGCAATGCAGATGTTGTCCTACTTCTGTGACGCCCCCGTTTCCGCGCTCGCCGTGCCCTGGACGGCCCTCGTCCACCTGATACCCTTTCACCATGAACTGGCCCGGACCTCTTTCCAGTCTGTCCGTGCGCATCGGTGTCGGGGTCACGGTGATCGTCCTGGCGATCAACCTGTTGGCCTTCCGTCACGTCGGGCAGCGCACCCACGAGCTGCTCGAAGAGGGGATGCGCGACGTCTCGCGGCACCTCTACCACGAGATGGTCGTGGTCCGTGGTTGGGTCGCCTACCACGGCGGCGTCTACGTGCCGAAACGGCCGGGAGTCGAGGACAACCCGTTCCTCAGCGACGACGTGGCGATCACCGCCGACGGCGACTCGCTGGTCCTGCGCAACCCCGCCATGCTCACCCGGGAGATCGCGGAACTGAGCCCGAACGAAGAGTTCGACGTCCACTTCCACATCACCAGTCTCGATCCCATCAACCCGGTGAACGCTCCCGACGGCTTCGAGCGGGAGGCGCTCGAGGAAGTGCACGCCGCCCGCGCCGAGGGCCGGGAGCTACGGGAGGTCGCACGGGTGGACGACGGGCCGGAGGGACGCCGGTACCGTTACCTGGCGCCGCTGGTGGCCGACGTCTCGTGCCTGGAGTGTCACGGCGAGCAGGGCTACGAGGTCGGTGACGTGCGCGGAGCGCTCAGCGTGTCCATTCCCATGGACGACGTCGACGAGGCGCGCACGGACTTCTTCTGGTGGAGCGTCCTGATCTGCCTGATCGCCTCGGCGGTGATCGCCACACTGGTCTACCGCTTCATCGAGGGTGCGGTCGTGCGGCGAGTGAAATCGCTGGAGTCGGCTGCCGCGCGGATCGGCCGCGGGGACTTCGAGACCCCGATCCCGAATGGGGACAGCGACGAGATCGGGGGGCTGTCGCGGGCTCTCGATCGCATGCAGCAGGAGATCCGCGACACCACCGAGCGCCAGATCGAGAGCGAGAAGATGGTCTCGCTCGGCGAGATCGCGGCCGGGATCGCCCACGACGTCCGCAACCCGCTCTTCGCCGTCCGCAGCAACCTGGACTACCTGCGTCGCCGTGGGGTGGACGACGAGGAGGAGGCCGAGGTCTACGACGAGATGGACGAAGGCCTGCAGCGCATCGGTCGGATCGTCAGCGAGGTCAACGACTTCGCCCGGCCGCATCCGCCCGAGTTCGGCGAGCACGACCTGCACGAGATCTTCGACCGCGTGATGTTGTTGTCGGGCAAGCAGATGCAGCGGGAGTCGGTCCGCGTTCGCGTCGACGTGTCCGGGGACGTGCCCACGGTCGAGATCGATCGTCATCGGATCGAACAGGCCCTGCTCAACCTCGTGTCGAACGCGATCCGGGCGGTCGAGACCGTCGCCGATCCCGAAGTGGACCTGCGCGCGGAACTCGACGGCGAGCAGGTCGTGATCGAGGTGGCCGACAACGGTCAGGGGATCGGTGAGGACCTGCTGCCACGGATCTTCGATCCCTTCTTCACACGCAGTCGCAACGGGACGGGCCTGGGGCTCACGATCGTCCGTCGCGTGGTCCAGCAGCACCAGGGCACGGTCCAGGTGCGCAGTCAGAAGGGTGAGGGTAGTGTGTTCACGCTTCGTCTGCCGTGCCGGCACCCATCGCAAGTGAACGATGACCATGGGCTTCCGACTGCTGATCGTCGATGACGAGCGGATCGTCCGAAACTCCCTGTCGCGGTCGCTGCGGCGTCGTGGGTGGGAGATCCGAGCGGCCGCTGGGGTGTCCGAGGCGCGGAAGACCCTCCGGTCCGAGGACTTCGACCTGATCCTGGCGGACTACCGGTTGGGCGACGGAACGGGGCTCGAGGTCCTCGCCGAGGCGCGTGAACTCTGCCCGGAGGCCGCGGTGGTCATGTTGACCGCCCACGGCAACATCCAGCTGGCCGTCGAGGCCATGCGTGGCGGTGCCTTCGACTTCCTCGAGAAGGGCTGCGATCCCGAGCTCATGCGCATGGTCGTGGAGCGTGCACTCGAACAGGTGCGCCTGCGGCGCGAGGTCGAGGCGCTCGGGTCCGAGGGCCGAGCCCGGGTCCAGGGCGTAGTGGCCGAGAGTGCGGCCATGCAGGAGGTCCTGCGGGCAGCCCGCGAGTACGCGTCGACCGACGTCACGATCCTGCTCCGGGGCGAGACGGGAACGGGCAAGTCGCTCATTGCCGAGTACGTGCACCATCACAGCGACCGTTCGGACGGTCCGTTGGTCACGTTGAACTGTGGAGCCATCCCGTCGGAGCTGCTCGAGAGCGAACTCTTCGGCTACGACGAGGGTGCGTTCACGGGGGCGTCGCAGCGGGGCAAGACGGGTCTGGTGGAGCGGGCGAACGGGGGCACGCTGCTGCTCGACGAGATCGGGGACCTGCACCCGGATCTGCAGTCCAAGCTGCTGCTGGTGCTCGAGAGTGGGCAGGTGCAACGGGTGGGATCGGTCGAACCGCGGCCGATCGACGTGCGCTTCATCGCTGCCACGAACGTCGACCTCGAGGCCCGTGTCGCCGAGCGCAGCTTCCGACGGGATCTCTACTACCGCCTGAACGTCGCCCCCCTCACCATCCCGCCCCTCCGCGAGCGTCCCGCCGACATTCTGCCGCTGGCCCACCGTCTCCTTCTGGGGATCGAGAAGAAGCTGAACAAGCGCTCGATCGAGCTCAACGAACACGCCCAGCGTTCGTTGCGCGAGCATCCCTGGCCGGGCAACGTGCGGGAGCTGCGCAACGTGCTCGAGCGCGCGGCCCTGTTGAGCCGGTCGGGTGTGCTCGGGACGCAGGACCTGCACCTGGGCGTGAACGGCAGCGCCGACGATCCCTTCGAGGTACGCCTCCGCCTCGGTGACGAGGCCGGCAACCTGCTCCACCAGGCCACCGATCACCTCGTGGAGCGGGCCTGGGAAGCCTCGGGTCACAACCAGAGCCGGGCGGCCAAGCTGCTCGGGGTGCCGCGCACCACGTTGCAGCACCACCTGCGCAAGCTCGGCCTGGCCTGATCACGTTCCCACAACCGACCTGCCGAGATCCGGTGCCGAACCGTCGGCAGATGCTCCCGTCCTCCGCGGTCAAGCTCCTGCAATCGCGTCATTTGCGTCTGGTATGCCGGATGCGAGCCGATCTTCCGTACCTGGGTCCGGCTACCGTCTCGGTGTCGGCCCCGCTTGGCTTTCAAGGAGGCGACGGAATGTCGAGACGACGGATGATGGTGACGGTGGCGGTGCTGATCGCACTGATCGCGACGACACCGGCGCAGGCGGAGAAGAGCTTCGAGTACAGCGGTCTGTACTCGGCCTGGGCCCAGTCCCAACAGGACTTCTTCTTCGGCAAGACCGACTACAACGACAACTACGCCGTGCAGATGCTCCGGCTGAACCTGAAGTTCCACGCGAACGAATACGTGGGTGCCGCCACGCGTTTCGACATGGCGCAGGGCTTCTGGGGCGTGGACAACGCCGATCGCACCAACGATCGCCCCGGTGGCCGCGACGGCTTCAGCCAGCTGTTCGACTTCAAGGACACGAACTTCCTGCTGCACGTCGATCAGGCCTACGGATTCCTGAAGTTCCCGGACCAGGACCTGACCGTGCGCGTGGGCCGCATGCACTACCAGCTCGGCAACAAGATGATCCTCGACAACAACCTCGACGGCGTGCAGGTCGACTTCACGCGCACCGGTACCTGGCGTCTGCAGTACTCGAAGGTGAGCGAGGGGCTGGACTCGCTGACCGACAACGAGATCGAGTCCGAGGGCGAGGTCGTGGCCGACGGCGAGGACGCCCACCTCTTCGCGCTGTCGTTCCACAACCGGACCCGGCACCTGCAGTACAGCGTCTTCGGTTCGTACTACCTCGACCAGAGCTTCGACGACGGCGGCAGCTACCTGCCCAACGACCTGAACTACTTCCGCAGTCGTTTCGCGCCGAACGTCACCGACCTCTACGTCATCGGTCTGACGGGTGACTACGCGAAGGACAACCTCAAGATCAAGGGTGAGGCGAGCTACCTCGTGGGCGAGGACGACCTCGACAACCCGATCATCGATCCGAACCGCCAGTTCAACGACGTCAACGACGGCGACATCTCCGGCTGGAACGTCTACGTGAAGGCCGACTACGACGTGAACGACATGGTCGCCTTCGGCGGTGTCTTCGGTATGGGCAGTGGTGACGACGACGTCACCAGCGGCGAGGGCAACGTCAACAAGATCCGCACCTCGGGCTTCTTCTACCTGACCGAGGTCTGGGAAGACTCGATCATGCCCGACGAAGAGGGCATCACGCCGCAGGGTCTGGGTGCTCCGAACACGCGCGGTTACCGCGAGCTCGAGAACACCACGGCCTTCCAGGTGAACGCCACGGTCAAGCCGGTCGAGAAGTGGAAGCTGTTCCTGAGCTACACGTATCTCATGGCCACCGAGGAGATCCCGGCGTGGAGCGTCGGCGAGGTCGACGGGGTGCAGCAGACCATCGTGGACTACGGCGCCGCGGCCGACGACATCGGTTCGGAGTTCGACTACAACCTGTCGTGGGCCGTCCGGCCCAGCGCCACCGTCGGCATCCGCGGCGGTTTCTTCATGCCCGGTGACGGGGCGCTGAACCTGATCAACGGCAACACCGCCAACGACGACATGGCCTACGAGACGAAGGGTTACCTGGCCGTTCGCTTCTAGGTCTTCACCGAGTGCCTCCCGGCCGAGCGGAGCAGGGAGTCCGGAACGCGTACCTTTTCCACTGCAAGAGTGGGCGACTGTGCAACCGCGTGTTCCGGACTCACCCTGCCTCGGCGCGACATCGGGAGATCCGGATCCTCTGGATGGAGACGATGCTCGTCGCGAGTCGGATCGTCGAGGTCGAGCACGGGACGGCCGCCGAGGTGGAGGGGCGGTTGGAACGGATTCCGCGATTGACCATCCTGGGTCGTTGTCGCGAGGAGCACATCGTGGTGGTGATCGAAGGACACGACCGCGAGCAGGTCCACGACGTCGAGCGCTTCGCTCGGACGGAGATCCCCCAGATCGTGACGATCGACGCCTCGGCGCGCGTGCCCGTGGGGGAGGGGCGCCGTCGGCCGGATCCCGACCACTGATCGGGTTCCGCCTTTTCTTCGCGGTGCCCCCTCGCGGGATCCCCGCCGGCCGGCCGCCGGGCGTGGGTTCGAAGACCCGCGTTGCCGAATTGTCAACTCGGCGTAAACCGCGATCCGGGGGTCTTCCCCGGGCGGGGGGTCGTGTTATGGTGTCGCTGCATCCTCACAACAGGGGGATGAGGATGTCTGTGGCGGGGCGGCGATTCGGCCGTCCCGCTACTGCTTTTCACCGGGTGGTAGCCTCTCCGTGAGGGCGACGATCCGGACTCGCGGGGCCTGCGCCCCGGTGCTAGAGTGCGCCGCATGATCCGCTGGCCCGACATCCCCTATCTGCGCTGGGCGCGCTCGCAGGCCGAGCCTCCGTTTCCGGAGATCGCGCTGACGGCGAGCGGCATGGCCCCTCCCGACCCGGCGCTCCTCGGCCACGTGAACGTGGCCGATCTACTGCACTTTCCGGTGGGTGATCATCCGCCCCTGACCTTCCGGCTGGCCGAGGAATGGAAGGTTCCGCCGGAGCAGGTCCTGGTGCAGCCGGGCACGCATCTCTCGATCCTCTTGCTGCTGGCCGCGCGTCTGGGTGAGCGTCCCGGACCGGTGGTGGTCGAGGAGCCGGCCTACGAGCCGCTGTGGGCGATCGCCCGGGCCCTGGGCGCCGACGTGCTCCCGTGGCCGCGGCCCCGGGCGACATCGTTCGCCCTCGATCCCGGCGCCGTCGACCGCCTGGCCGCCGCGCATCCGTCGGCCGTGGTGCTGAGCCATCCGCACAATCCGACCGGGGCCACGCTGATCGACGCCGATCTGGAGGCCCTGCAAACCCTGCAGGACCGCACGAGCTGCGCCGTGATCTCCGACGAGGTCTACGCCGACTTCGACGCCGATCTCGTATCGCCACGGGCCCGGCTCGCAGACGTGGCCGCGGTGCGCAGCTTCACCAAGGTCATGGGTCTGGGGACGCTTCGCTGCAGCGGGATCACGGCGCCGCGCGACTGGATCGAGCGGACCGCCGCTCTCACCGACCACGCGGCCGTGGCCGTCCCGGGGCCGAGCCAGGCGCTCGCCCATCGCGCCTGGGACCAGCGCCACGTGCTGTGGCAGCGAGCGCGTGAATCCGCCGCGCGCGGACGCGACGTCGTCCACGCGTGGTCGGCCCGTCAGGGCGGGCGGATCGACGCTCCCCTCCCCACCACGGGGATCATCTGCTTCCCGCGTCTCGACGAGGAGACGCACCGTGCCGCCGTGGCCCACGCCCGGCGCCACGGCGTGCAGCGACCCCTGGGCTTCGGCCTCGACGGTGATGAGGACGGGTCCGAACTCTGGATCGAGGACCTCCGCCGCACCCACGGCGTACAACTCACGCCGGGGGCGTTCTTCGGCGACGCGCGCGCGTTCCGGCTCGGTTTCGGCGGGGACGTCGAAGCGCTGCGCGAAGGGCTGGCCCGGCTCGACGACTACCTCCAGCAAGCGCGGAGCACCGCCACGGAAGGCGCATGATGGCGACGACCGATCGGATCCATTCCGGCATCACCGGAGTCGGGAAGCACTTCCCGGAGCGCGAGGTCACCAACCACGATCTCGAGAAGATCGTCGACACCGACCACGACTGGATCGTCGAGCGCACGGGAATCCACGCGCGCCGCTTCTCCGATCCCGGAACCGGAGCGAGCGAGTTGGCCGCTCCCGCCGCTCGGCAGGCCCTGGAGATGGCCGGCGTCGAGCCCGACGAGCTCGACGGCATCATCATGGCCACGATCACGCCCGACATGATCTTCCCGCCCGGAGCCTGCTCGCTGCAGCGCAGGCTGGGCACGAAGAACTGCTTCGCCTTCGACCTGAGCGCGGCGTGCAGCGGCTGGGTCTACGCCGCGAGCGTGGCCGACAGCATGATCCGCAGTGGGGCGGCCGACAAGATCCTCGTGGTGGGCGTCGACGTCATGACCGCCATCATGGACATGACCGACCGCAACACCTGCGTGCTCTTCGGCGACGGCGCCGGCGCCACGCTCTTCGAGCGGATGCCCGCCGGGCAGGAGGGTGTGCTCGACGTCGAGATCGGTGCCGACGGCGAGGGCGGCGAATTCCTGTACATGCCGGCCGGTGGCAGCCTGAAGCCGGCCTCGGAGGCGACGGTCGCGGCGCGCGAGCACTCGATCTACCAGGACGGCCAGAACGTCTTCCGCGCCGCCGTCGACGGCATGTCGCGGGTGACCCTCGACATCCTCGAGCGGATCGGCGCGACGGGTGAAGAGGTCGACCTCTTCGTCCCACACCAGGCGAACGCCCGGATCATCGAGTACGCCCGCCGCAAAGCGAAGCTGGCGCCCGAAAAGGTCATGCTGACCATCGATCGCTTCGGCAACACGACGGCGGCGACCATTCCCACGAGCTTGTGCATTGCCCAGGAAGAGGGCAAATTGGAGCGCGGTTCGCTGGTGTTGATCTCCACCTTCGGCGCCGGCTTCACCTGGGGTGGGGCGGCGTTACGATGGACGATCGACTGACCGCTCCTCGTCCCCGGTTCCCGGCCCCATGATCGAAGTCCGTGGTCTCACGCACCGCTACGGCCCGCTGACGGCCGTGCGCGATCTCTCCTTCACCGTGCGACGCGGAGAGGTGCTCGGACTGCTCGGTCCGAACGGGGCCGGCAAGAGCACCGCCATGCGCGCGATCGTGGGCCTGTTGTCTCCCACGGAGGGGACCATCCGCATCGGCGGCCACGATCTGGCCGACGACAGCCGCGCCGCGCGGGCCCTGCTGGGCTACCTCCCCGAACACGTGCCCCTCGACCGCGAGCTGCGCGTGCGCGAGTTCCTGCGCTTCGCAGCTCGCGCCAAGGGTGTGCGGGCGGCGCAGCTCGACGACGAGATCGAACGGGTGATCGGGATCTGCGGACTCGAGGAGGTCCGGGACCGGTTGATCGGCTTCTGCAGCCGCGGCTACCGGCAGCGGACGGGCCTGGCCCAGGCACTCGTGGGCGATCCACCGGCGCTGGTGCTCGACGAACCCACCGTGGGTCTCGACCCCTCGCAGATCGTCGACATCCGTGAGCGGGTCGCAACGTTGGCCGCGGACAAGGCGGTGATCTTGAGCACGCACGTGCTCAGCGAAGCCAGCCGCCTGTGCGATCGCGTCCTGATCCTGCACCACGGAGAGCGACGCGCCGAAGACACCCCCGAGCGCCTGGGCGAGGCCCTGTCCGAGCGCCCGTTGCTGCGGATCGTCGTCGACCCGGTCGATCGCGCTCGGGAGGCGCTGGCCCCGATCGCAGGACTCGACGTGGAGGATTCCGACGCGGATTCGGTGCGCGTCCGCCAGTCCGGAGATGCCGGTGCAGCCGACGCCGTCCGCGAACTGGTCGCCGCCGGCTGCTCGGTCCACGAGGTGCGTCCCGAACGCATGGGATTGGAAGAGGTCTTCCTGCGGTTGGTCCGGTCGGATCCGGGCGTCGAGGTCCCGTCATGACCGGCGCCTGGGCGGTCACCCTGCGCGAACTCCGCGCGCTCGTACGGTCGCCGGTGGCGTGGACGGTCACGGCGATCTTCCTGTTCCTGCACGGGCTCTTCTTCGTGCAGCTCATGGAACGCTATTCGGCGAATTCGCTCCGCATACTGAGCGGGACCACCGCGCAGGACTTCACGTTGGTCGACCGGGTGGTGCAGCCGCTGCTCGTGGGGGACACCTTCGTCCTCATGCTCCTGCTGCCGGCGCTGACGATGCGTCAGATGGCCGACGAGTGGAAGAGCGGTACCAGCGACCTGCTGCTGACCTATCCCTTGAGCGAGAGCCAGATCGTCCTGGGCAAGTACCTGGCGGCGACCTTCGTGGTCACGGCCATGGTGTTGCTTGCCGCGCTGCACTCGGCGGCCACCGCCTTCTTCGGTCAGGTCGAGGTTCCGGTGGCGTTGCTGGGGCATCTCGGTCTGTGGCTGTACGCGATCATGGTCCTGGCCGCGGGACTGGCCATGAGCACCCTGACCGAGAACCAGGTGATCGCCTTCGCGTCGACCTTCGTGATCCTGCTCACCCTCGTGGTCATCGGAGACTGGGGGGTGGAGGTCGATCCGCCCTGGGGCACGGTGCTACGGCTGGTGAACTTCACCGGCCACGTCGGACACTTCGCCCACGGGGAATGGCGCCTGTCGAGCACGGTGTTCTTCGTCGGCGCGGTGGTGTTCTTCCTGCACCTTGCGATCGGATCGCTGGGCCGGCGTCGCTGGCGGCAGACCCGGAGGGTGGCGGGATGAGCGCGCGCCGCGGCATCGGATTCGTCGTGACCTCGGTCCTGCTGGGCCTGCTCGTGGTGCTCGGGACCATCGCGGTGTCTCGCAACGAGGTGCGCGTCGACGTCACGCGGGGCGATCGTCGCACGCTGTCGCCGCAGTCGCTGCGGGTCCTCGCGATGATCGATCGCCCGGTCGAGGTGGTCTCGTTCTACGCGCAGCGGCCCCAGGAGGAAGCGCGCCTGGCCGACCTCGTGCGACGCTACCGTGAGGAACAACCCCTGCTGAGCCTGCGTACCGTGGATCCCGACCGCCGTCCCGACCTGGCCGAGGAGTACGGCGTCACTGCCAACGGAACCGTCGTGCTCGCCCAGGGCGATCTGCGGATCCGTATGGTCGATCCCGTCGAGGCCCAGCTCACCGCGGGGCTCGTGCGCCTGCTGTCGTCGGAGCGCCCGCTGGTGTTGTTCGTCACCGGCCACGGTGAGGCGTCGCTCGAGGACACATCTCCGGCGGGCTGGAGCCAGGCGGCGCAGCTCCTGGTCGAGCAGAACTTCGACGTGCGGACCCTCGCGACCCAGACCGTCGAACGGATCCCCCAGGACACCTCGTTGCTCGTCCTGGCCGGACCGGAGTCGGACCTGACGACGGCCGAGACCGACATGATCGCCGACTACGTCCTGCGCGGGGGGCGGGTGCTGGCCACGCTCGAGCCCCTGGCCTCGAGCAGCACCGATTCGCTGATCGCGGAGTTCGGGATCGAGCCGGGTCCCGGATTCGTGGTCGACACCAGCGACGAGCAGATCAACCTGACCCGCGGGGGCGACGGACGCATCGCGATCGCGATGGGCGGCAATCCCGAGCACCCGATCACCCGCGACTTCACCTACACCGCGGTCTTCCCCCTGGCGCGGAGCCTGCGTGTGGTGCAACCCGTGCCGTCGGGCGTGCGCGCGGTGCGGCTGCTGGAGTCGCAACCCGAGGCGTGGAGCGAGCGCGGCGGTCCGGAGGAACAGGTCGACGGGATCGCGTTCGATCCCGAGGTCGATCGTCCCGGCCCCCTGCCCCTGGCCTACGCCGTGCGGATCGATCTGCGCAGCTTCTTCTTCGGTTCCGAAGAGATCTCGTCGACCATGGCCACCACCTTCGAGATGATGCGCGATGCCGTCGACGTGCGGGACACGACCCGCGTCGACACCCTGCGCGCCGCCGGCCTGGAGCTCGAGCAGGAACTGGCGGAGAACGCGCGCATGGTGGTGATCGGCGACACCGACTTCGCGGGCAACGCGAACCTGCGTGTCCAGGGGAACACCCAGCTCCTGCTGGCATCGGTGCTGTGGCTCACCGAGCAGGAGAATCGGATCGCGCTGCCCCCGCGTCCCGACCTCAACGATCCCGTCGTGCTCTCGTCGGCCCAGGTCGAGGTCCTGCGCATCGCGGCGCTGGTGGTGGTGCCGCTGGTCTTCCTCGCAATCGGGGCGTGGACCCTGTGGAGGAGACGCCAATGGGTCTGAACCGATGGACCTTCCTGCTCGCACTGGTCGTTCTGGCTCTGGCCGTGTGGATCTTCGGGATCGACATCCCACGCGAACAGCGGGTCTTCGAGGCACGGCAGGAGGCTGCCCTGCTGTTGCCGGTCGACCCGTCGGCCGTGGACACGCTGCGGGTCGAACGTACGGGCGGCGGCTGGACCCTGGTCCGGCGCGACGAGGGGTGGTGGTTGACCGAGCCCATCGTGGAACGGGCCGAGGATCGTGTCGTCGCGTCGGTGCTCGAACGGATCACGACCGAGGTGCGGCAGCGCGAACTCAATCCCGAGCTCGACGAGGCTTCGTGGGCGAGCTACGGCCTCGAGGTAGGACAACCCGCGCGCACCGAACTCGTGCTGGCGTCGTCCGACGGCGCGTCCCGTCGACTGGCCGTCGGCATCGAAGTCGTCACCGGCGAGTTCTGCTACGTCCGGCGCGAGGACTCCTCTGCGCTCGAGCTGGCCGACATCAACGTGCTCGAGCTCGTGCGGTCGGCCCACCACGGTTTCCGCCGCCGTTCGTTGTTCGACGTCGACGACGAGGCGATCCTTCGTCTCGAGGGACGGGGTCCTGCCGGTCGGTGGGTGGCCGCCCGGGACACGACCACCGGCCTGTGGTGGTCGGGACCGCCCGGAACCCCGCCGCGTCTGCGCCGCTGGGAGCTCGACGACATCGCATTGGTCGTGGCCACGCAGACCATCGCAGGGTACCTGCGCGACGACCTGGGCGAACGCGAGTGGTCGGGCTACGGCCTCGACCGTCCGTGGGCCGAACTCAGCGTGACCGATCGTTCCGGCCGGACGACGACCGTGTGGTTCGGCAACGAGGCGAACGAGCAGCAGTACTTCGCCCGCAAGCAGGGTCTGGACACCGTGCTCGCGCTGACGCCGTCGTTCGTCGGTCTGCTCGACCGTGGACTCCGCGGGTGGGAGGATCGCAATCCCATTCCCCGCAACGTCAAACGCGCGATCGCCTTCCGGGTGGACGACGGCTCGGGCCGTTGGGCCGAGATCCGGCGAGGGGACCGCGAGTGGGTGCTGCTGACCGAGGACGGCCAGGTCCCCACGTCGTCCTACCGCGAGAACGCCGCGCGGAACGTGGCCCGCGGGATCGAGGAGATGCAGCCCGGAAGCACGGTCTTCGTGTCCGAGGGGCGGCCCCCTGCCGTCATGCTCTCGGAGAAGACTGCGAGCGTCGACATCCGATGGCCCGACGGCGAGATCACCCTGCAGTTCGGTTGGCGTCCCGACGAAGAGGGCGCGTGGTTCTACATGGAAGGCGACCGCGCACTCGTCGAGGTCGAGCGCGGTATGTACCTGCGGTTGCGCGCCCTGGTCGACGCGCTGCACGCGCCGGCCGAGAGCTGACTCAGCGTTCGAAGACGATTTCGCCGTCGACCATGGTCATCTGCACCGTGGTGTCGAGCAGTCGGGATGCGTCGACCGAGAGCGGGTCGCGGTCGACCACGACGAGGTCGGCGCGTGAACCCACCGCGAGGGTTCCCCATGCCTCGGCATCGATCGCCCGCGCGGGCCAGACCGTGAAACCGAGCAGGGCCTCGAGCGGCGTCAGGCTCTGATCGGGCGACCAGCCGTCCGGCGGATGTCCGTCGGGCGTCTGCCGCGTCACGGCCGCGTGCAGTCCCAGCAAGGGCGAGGCCTCCTCGACCGGGAAGTCGCTGCCCAGGGGGATGATGCACCCCAGCTCGCGCAGGGTACGCCAGGCATAGGCGCCCTCGAGACGTTCCTGGCCGAGACGATCGGGGGCCCACGGCATGTCGCTGGTGCAGTGCGTGGGCTGCATGCTGGGCAGGATCCCGTGCCGGGCGAAGCGGTGCAGGTCGTCGGGGTGGACGATCTGCGCGTGCTCGATGCGCGCGTTCAGGGAGGGAAGTGGTGCCACGTCGACACGGCGCTCGGTCAGCGCGGTGTGCGCGGCGACGATCCGGTCGAGCACGATGCGATTCGCGCGGTCGCCGATCGCGTGCACGGCCAGGCCGAGGTCGCGGGCGAAGACCCGCTCGATTCTCTGCTGCAGTACGGCGGGCTCCTGGATCAACAGCCCGCGGTGCCCCGGACGATCGGAGTAGTCCTCGAGCAGCGCGGCGCCCCGGCTGCCCAGTGCCCCGTCGGCGTACAGCTTCACGCCCTCGACGCGTACGCGCGACGAGGGCTCGAGTCCCGCGCGCCCGCCCTCGTACGCGGCGAGGATCTGATCGCCGCCGAGGTAGACGACCATGCGCAGGTCGAGCCACCCCTCGCGCTCACCGCGGCGCAGGACCTCGAGTTCCTCGAGCGACACGCCCATGTCGTGGACGCCGGTGATGCCCAGTTCCACGCAGGACTGCACCGCGCGGCGGTAGCGCCGTTCGATCTCGGCGGCGTCGGGCTCGGGGATCGCGGCTCCGACGAGCGACTCGGCGGCGTCGATCAGGATCCCCGTGGCCCGGCCCGTGGCCGGATCGCGCTCGATCTCCCCGCCTTCGGGATCCGGAGTGTCGCGGTCGATGCCGGCACGGCGCAGCGCCGCGGTGTTGACCCACGAGGCATGGCCGTCGATGCGGGTGAAGCGCACCGGCCGGTCGCCGAAGGCCTCGTCGAGCAGCGACCGGTCGGGAAAGGCCTGTCCGTCCCAGCCGTTCTGATCCCAGCCCCGGCCGAGTAGCCACGCGCCGTCGGGCAGTTCGCCGTGCACGGCCCGGGCCCGGTCGACGCACTCCTCGGCCGAGCGGGCTCCCCGCAGGTCGACCCGGGCCAGGGCCGCGCCCAGACCGCTCAGGTGTGCGTGGGCGTCGACCAGCCCGGGGATCACGGTACGGCCCGCCAGGTCGACCACTCGGGTGGCGTCGCCCACGTGAGCCTCCACCGTCGTTCGGTCGCCGGCCGCGACGACGGTGCCGTCCCCGATCGCCAGGGCCTCGACCGTCGAGGGTCGTTCTCCGGCGAGCGTGTGGATGGTGCCGCCCACGAACACGACGTCAGCGGCACCGTGGGCGAGCCCACCGGCCAGGAGCAGGAGTGCGAGCGTCGAGAACCGGATCATGGGACGTCTCCTAGAACGGCAGACCGAGCGCAGCGGTGAGGGTCGTGAAGCGAGGGTCGATCTCTTCGTCGTCGGCTCCCACGCCGAGGTGCAGCCGCCCCTCGACCTCGACGAAGACGCCACCGAGTCCGAAGTTCAGCCCCGCCCCGAAGGTCGGACCGAAGCCGTCGGTCGAGGCGTCGATCGGCCCGAAGTCCAGATCGGTCGACATGTACTCGATGCCGCCGTGCAGGAAGAAGGGCAGGGCCATGGAGTACACGCGCACGCCGGCGCCCAGCGCCCACAGCGAAGCACTCGCGTCGAGATCGGTGTCGAGTTCGAGATCTGCGTAGCCGGTCTGCACCACGAAGGCAAGTTCGGCGACCTGGCCGAGCGAGTTCATGGGCTGGTACTCGGCCCGCGCTCCGATCCACGCACTCGCGTCGACCGCGTCGGCGAAGTCCGAGAAGGGGACGAGCGGACCGGCCTCGACGCTGAAACGCGTCTGCGCCTGGGCCGGGGAGGTGCTCGCGACGAGCACGAGAGTGATCAGGGCGAGACCGACACGTGGAAAGCGCGACATGGATACCACTCCGGAAGCCGAGGGAAGGGTCGTCCGACACGACCGGATCGCGGGGCGACGATCGTAGGCCGCGCGCCCGTGGGCGACAAGACGTCTCAGGAGGTGACGATCACACGGCCGCTGTCGCCGTCGACCACCACGCGGTCGGCGCGGGCGAGCCGACGCCGCGCGTCCCCGACGTCCACCACGCAGGGAATCGCGGCTTCGCGGGCCAGGATCGAGGCGTGGCCGAGGACATCGCCGCTCTCGCACACGAGCCCGGCCAGGAAGGGGACGATCGACGCGTCCGCCGGCAGCACGGTCGACACCACGGCGATCGTGTCGGGGCGGTCGGGTTCGACGTCGCCGAGGTGAGCGGCCCGGACCACCGTTCCCTCGGCGCGGCCGGGGGCGGCGGGGCGGCCCACCAGACCGCTCGCTGCGCCGTCGTCGATCGCGCCGCGCCAGTGTGCGGCGAGAGCACGCCCGCGGTCGAGGGCCCCGCGGAAGGCGGTCTCGTCGCGTTCGCGCATCCAGTGCTCGAGATCGTCGACGATCAGGTCGAGCAACGGGTCCGGCGCGCCGGCTGCCGGGGTGGTCGGTGCGACCGCGGTGAGCGCCCGGCGCCAGCGCAGGTATGTGCGCAGGAGCAGGTCGTCGTCGTCCTCGGCCAGTGTGACCACGTCCCGGGCGAGGGCGGTCGCCCGGTCGTCGTCTTCATGGCGTTCGGGCCCGGCGACCGGGGACTTCGCGTGGCGCAGCAGGGCCCGGAGGAAGGGCGCGGGATCCTCTTCCCAGGGTACGCCACGGCCGTCGTAGGGCAGGGCGCACAGATGGCCGGCGTCGTCGAGGGCGGCGCGGATCTCACGAGCGAGGGGGTCGTCGCCGTGGGCTTCGATCCAGGAGCGCAGACCCCGGGCGGTCTCCGCCCCGACGTCTTCACGTTCGAGGATGCGCCGTCCCAGCGCGCGCCAGGTGGCGGTCCGCTGTGCGGCGACGGTGGTCCCCGGGCGAGGCCGCAGGTCGATCCCCTGGCGCTGCTCGAGCCGGTGGGCCCAGCGGCGGAGGCGGCCCGAGGGCACGTCGAAGTACAGCGCCTGCACGTCGAGCCAGCGCGACACGAATTCCCGCCAGGTCTCGACGCCTCCGTCGAGAGCGGCGATCGCGGTGTCCACGCGATCGATCGCGCGGGGAAGCGCGTCGAGTGCCGTGCGCCAGCTCGACAACAGCGCCTCGACCATGTCCGGGTCCTCGCGCGTGGCCTCCCGATCCCGGGGCCGGTCGTGCCAGCGCCCCTGGATCAGGCGGCTCGGATAGGCGCCTTCGAGCGCGTCGATCCATCGCCCGAAGACGGTGGCGAGCAGCGGGCACAGGGGAAGGGGCGAGTGCTCCCGATCCCACACCCAGTCGACGTCGGCGTCCCCGGGGGCGACCCGTGCTCCGAGGCCGGGAAGATCGGCCGGCGCCTCGATCCGGGGTTCGTCATGGCGCGGTCTCCGACCCGGCGCGGGCCGGATCTGCAGGACCCACACGTCGTCGGCACGGGTTCCGATCTCGAGCAGGGCGTGGTCGATCGACGCCGCCCGCGCCGCCCGGCGTGCGATCCCGACGATCCGGTCTCCCCGCCCGCCCCCCTCCCGCCAGCGACGGGGTGCGCCGTCGTCCTCGAAGATCCATCCTTCGAGTTCGTATCCCTCGGCGTCGAGCTCCAGCGTGCACCAGCGGTCGAAGGCGACGAAGGGCTGGGCGAGGACGGCCACACGGGCGGCGTCGTCGCCCAACAGCGAGCGAGCGCGATCCGTCCGTCCGGACGCGCGGACGGCGTCGATCTCGTCGCGGAGTTCCTCGACCACGGCGGGGGCGTGGCCGCTGTGGAAGACGCCGGCGGCCGAGCCCTCGGGGCGGTCCTCGAGCGGGCTCGACGAGCGGAGCATCCAGTCGCGGGTCGCGTGGAGGTCGAGCAGGGCACCCGGGTCGGGGTCGACGTCGACGGGGGCCACCCATCCGGGCAGGACCGGCGAGCGCGCCTGCACCAGGGCGGCCAGCGTGGCCGCTTTGCGACCGAAGCGCTCGGGGTCGAGCGCCTCGCGGAGCGGGGTCCAGTCGGAGCGGCTGTCCACGGCGGCCTCCGTCCGCGCCGCACGTGGATGTGGGCGCGAGGTGTCAGTCGGTGACCGCGGCTCCGAGGGCCGGAGCGAGGCCCGTTCGCAGGACGACGTTGGCGGCATCGACCGGAACGATCTCGAGCTGGGCGTCGAGCGCGGCCACGTGCTCACGGTACGCCGGCAGTCCGGCCTCGTCGATGGGATCGGCCGGTGGCAGCGACAACTTGTTCGGGTCGATCCACTTGCCATTGCGCCGGATCCGGTAGTCGAGGTGGGGTCCGGTGGACCACCCGGTGTTGCCGACGTAGCCGATCACCTGGCCCTGCGTCACCTTCCCGCTCTTCGACACGCCCTTCGCGAAGCGCGACAGGTGCAGGTAGTAGCTCTCGTAACCGTTGCCGTGACGGAGCCCGACGAAGTTCCCGCTCGCCCGATCCCGCGTGCGCTCGATCACCACGCCGTCGGCGGTGGCGTGCACGGGTGTGCCCAGCGGGGCCGCGTAGTCCACGCCGTAGTGCGGACGGTAACGCTTCAGCACCGGGTGCAGACGCCGATGGCTGAAGCGGCTCGACACACGCGTGAACTTCAACGGAGCCCTCAGGAACTGCCGTTCGAGCGAGGTTCCGTCGGCCTGGTAGTAGGCGGGTAGGCCGTACTCGTTCTCGTAGCGGTAGGCCCGCAGTTCACGCCCGCGGTTCACGAAGCGGACGGCCAGGATCTGGGGATCGCGTACGATCTCGTCGTCGTGCACGTATTCCGCGTACAGGATCAGGAAACGATCCCCCACGCGCAGGTCGCGGAAGAAGTCGATGTCCCAGCCCAGGATCTCGGCGAGCTGATCGGCCAGGGTGGGGTCGGCGTCCTGGGCCTTCAGCGCGTCGAAGAGATTGGTGCGGATCGAGCCCCGGGCCGCCCGGACCTTCCGCTCGACCGGATAGCGCGAGAGTTCGGTGCGCGGCTCCTCGGTCGAGAGGTCGATCACCACGTAATTCTCGTCGCGCACGTCGAAGCGGATGGCGCGCAGGGAATCGTCGTCGTCGTCGTGGGCGAGCAGGAAGCGGTCGCCGCGACGGACACGGCTGAGGTCGGCGTGGGGCTCGGCCGCGTCGACCACCCGCATGATGGTGTCGTGGTCCAGTCCGGCGCGACGAAGGGCGACGTAGAAGGACTCGTTCCGGCCGATGACCAACTCGTCCCACTCCTCGATCTCGGACATCGGGACGCTACGGCGCACCCGTTCGAGGTCGTTCTCGTGGTCGAGCGGCGGGTAGCCGAACGACGGGCCGTCGTCGGGGCCGCCGGCCGCGACGGTGTCGGCGGTGGCCTCGGTCGTCGGCGCCGGCTCGCGGGAGTCGGTGGACTCGCCGGTCATCGGACCGAATCCGCCGATCTGCCAGTAGATCGCGGCGAGCACGCCGATGCCGAGGACGAGGCGGAGGTATCGCAACATGCAGTGGTTCCCCGGAGCCGCGGGTCGAGCACCGAATTCGTGACTGGCAAGGGTTTGCCGTGGCCGCCGGGCCAGGCTAGTGGTTGGTTCCCCGCCGTGCAAGGATCTATGCTAGGTCCGTACCCGACGGGAGGTTCCCCCATGAGTGACGAGCGGCGATTCAACGAGGCCCTCGAATACCACGCCCATCCACGGCCGGGGAAGCTGCAGATCTCTCCGACCAAACCCACGGCCACGGCGCACGATCTCAGCCTGGCCTACTCTCCCGGCGTGGCCGAGCCCTGCCTCGAGATCGCCCGGGAGCCGGACCTCGCCTTCCGTTACACGAACCGAGCCAACCTGGTCGCCGTGGTCAGCAACGGGTCGGCCGTGCTCGGACTCGGCAACATCGGCGCACTGGCCGGCAAGCCCGTCATGGAGGGCAAGGCGGTCCTCTTCAAGCGCTTCGCCGACATCGACGTCTACGACATCGAGCTCGAGGCCAGCGATCCCGAGGACGTCATCCGCGCCTGCGAGATGATGGAACCGACTTTCGGCGGCATCAATCTCGAGGACATCAAGGCGCCCGAGTGCTTCGTCATCGAGGAGACGCTCAAGGAGCGCCTGGACATTCCCGTCTTCCACGACGACCAGCACGGCACGGCGATCATCGCCGGTGCCGGCCTGATCAACGCCTGCGAACTGACCGACCGCCGGCTCGAGGACCTGACGCTGGTGATCAACGGCGCCGGCGCGGCGGGGATCGCCTGTGCGAAGTTCGTGATCAGCCTCGGGGTGCAGCAGGAGAACGTGATCCTGTGCGACAGCAAGGGCGTGGTGCACGACGGACGCGACGACCTGAACGATTACAAGCAGGCCTTCGCCGTCTCGACCGATCGCCGCAGTCTGGCCGATGCCATGCGCGGCGCCGACGTGTTCTTCGGGGTGAGCGTGAAGGACGTCGTGGACGAGGACATGGTGAAGTCCATGGCTCCGAAGCCGATCGTGTTCGCGTTGGCGAACCCCGATCCCGAGATCCCCTACGACCGCGCGAAGGCGGCCGTTCCGGACGCGATCGTGGCCACCGGGCGCAGCGACACGCCGAACCAGGTGAACAACGTCCTGGGATTCCCCTTCCTGTTCCGCGGCGCGCTCGACGTGCACGCGACCGGGATCACCGATCGCATGAAGGTGGCCGCGGCGCACGCCCTGGCCGATCTGGCCAAGGAACCGGTGCCCGCCTCGGTGCTCCGTGCCTACGAGGCCGACGCGCTCGAATTCGGCCCGGACCTGATCATTCCCAAGCCCTTCGATCCCCGCGTCCTGTGGCACGTGGCGCCGGCGGTGGCCCGGGCCGCGACCGAGGAAGGCGTGGCGCGCGTGCCGCTGCAGGACGTGGACACGTACGCCGAGGACCTGCGGGCGCGCTTCGAGGTGACCTTCGGCGTGATGCACAACGTGCGGGTGCGGGCCCAGCAGGAGCCGAAGCAGGTCGTCTTCCCCACCGGCGACGACGTGCGCACCTTGCGCGCTTGTGCGCGCCTGATCGACGAGGGCATCGCGCGGCCGCTGGTGATCGGCGACGAGCACGAGGTCCGGACCGCGATCCGCGAGATGAACCTGGATCTGGAGGGTCTGCAGGTCCGCGACCCGCGCACCGATCCCGAACGCGAGGTCATCGCCGGGGAACTCTTCGGCCTGCGGCAAAGGCGGGGCATGACCCTGGTCGACGCGCGCGAGGAGCTCGACGACCCGAACGTCTTCGCGGCCATGCTGGTCCAGCGCGGAGACGCGGCGGCTCTGGTGGGAGGCCTCACCAACTACTTCCCCGAGACGATCCGGCCCGCCCTGCAGGTCATCGCGCTCGAGACGGGGCGCACGGTCGTCAGCTCGACCTACGTGGTGCTGCTCGGCGGGCGCACGTGGTTCCTGGCCGACTGCGCGGTGAACCTCGAACCGACGGCCGAACAGCTGGCCGAGATCGCCCTCGCTTCCGCCTCGCTGGCCCGGGACATGGACACGGTGCCGCGGGTGGCCATGGTCAGCCATTCGAACTTCGGCAGCGTTCGGAGCGCCGAGGCGGCGAAGGTGCGCCGTGCGGTGGAGATCTGTCACGAACGCGAGCCGGAACTCGAACTCGACGGCGAAATGCACGCCGACACGGCGGTCGTGCGGTCGCTCATGCGGGAACGGCATCCGTTCAGCCGCCTGAGTGACACCGCGAACGTCCTCGTGTTCCCGAATCTGACCGCGGCCAACGCGGCATACAAGCTGCTGTACCGTGTGGGTGGCGGAGAGCTGATCGGCCCGATCCTTTCGGGTTTCTCCCGATCGGTCCACGTGCTGCCGCGTGACGCCGAGGTCGGCGACATCGTGAACCTGGCCGCCTACGCCGTGTTGGAGGCCCAGAGGAAGAAGGGCCCCGTGGTGGCGCGTTAGAGGCTGCCGAGGGCTCGTGACCCAGGAGATCCCGTGAAACGCCCATCGCAGTTCGCATCGTGGATCCTCGTGACGATCGTCGCCGCCGCACCGTCTGCGTGGGCGGCGACCGATCTCTTCCAGAGCCCCTCGACCGGCGGCAGCGAGATCCGCCACGGTTTCGCCGTGGATCACGCCGGCGACGTCAACGGCGACGGGATCGGCGACTTCATCGCCGGTGCGCCCTTCGACAATGCGCTGGGCGCCGAGGCCGGACGGGCCTTCGTGTGGTTCGGTGGGTCCAGTATGAGCGATCGGCCAGACGTCGTGCTCGACGACGGCAGTGCCGGGGACTGGTTCGGGTTCTCGGTGGCGGGCATCGGCGACGTCGACGACGACGGCTACGACGACGTGGCCGTGGGCGCGCCGGGCGACGATCCGTCGGGCGAGAAGAGCGGCGCCGTGTACGTGTATCTGGGGGGACCGTCCTTCAGCGGTTCCTCCGAGCCGATCTTCGCGGGTGAGGTCGGCGGGGACCGTTTCGGGTGGTCGGTGTCGGCCGCCGGCGATCTCGACGACGATGGCATCGACGATTTCGTGGTGGGCGCCCCTTACAGCGACGCCACGGGGACCGACCGTGGACGCGTGTACGTGTTCCGTGGCAGCCGCGCGTCGAGCCTCCCGACCACGGCCGCGGCGACGTGGGACGGGCCCGCGCTGGGCGGCCCGATCGCCACGGGCGACTTCGCGGACTTCGCACCCGACGCCGAACCCATCGGTGGACCCGGCTTCGGCTGGTCGCTCGCCGACGTTCCGAACTTCCGGGGCGACGGTCGGGATGCCGTGGCCGTGGGCGCCCCCGGTGCGGCCGGCGCCAGCGGACGTGTGCATCTGTTCGTCGGAGCGAGCGCCTTGCCGTCGACACCCACCGTGGTCTTCGGGAATGCGACCTCCGACCAGCAGTTCGGCTGGTCGGTGTCGCGGGGTGGCCTGATCAGCGGGGACGCGCGCCAGGACCTGTTGGTCGGAGCACCCGGTGCCGATGGCGACCGCGGGCTGGTGAAGGTCTTCTACGGATCGAGCAGTCCTCCGTCGACCGACGACGTGGCCGATCTCGTGCGTACCGGGCAGACCGCGGGCGATCGCTTCGGCTTCGCCGTGGCCGCGGCGGGCGATCATCGGGGCAGTCCGGGTTCCTGGGTCGCCGGGGCACCCGGGCGGGACGACAGCGGTCTCGACGCGGGCTGGATCCACCTCTTCGACGGGACCGGCCCGATTCCCGAGGACGTCCTGCCCGCGAACCGATCTTCGCTCGGCGTGGCCGGCGACCGCTGGGGTTGGAGCCTGAGCGATCACGTGGACGTCGACGGCGACGGGGCCGACGACTTCCTGGTCGGCGCGCCCGATGCCAACGTCGAGAACGGCGCGGTGCGCGGACTGGTCGGGATCGTATCGTCGTCGTTCGGGGTGGTCGCGGCCGACGGCGTGCGCATGCGCGTGGTCGACGCGGTGTCGACGGTGACGACGCTCGACTTCGAGTCGCGGTCGCTGCAGCGCGCCTCGTCGGTGACCCTGGCGGCGGGAACCCGGGTGCTCGCACGTCTGGGTTCGGGCATCGAACGGACGGAGGCGGGGGTTCGTGCGACCTTCGGTCGGTCCGAAGGGACCGACACGGTGGTCCTCACCTGGGAGGACGGCGGTCTCGATCGATCGCGCTCCTTCCGGCTCCCCTCACGCAGCGACGTGTCCCTGCGTCTCGACGTCGTCCGTGGCGGTGCGGGCCACGAGGTCCGTCTGCGTGCCGACGCCGACGCGCCCTGGCATCTGCGTCTGATCGACGTGCGGGGACGGGTCGTGCGCACCCTGGCGCGGGGCGACGGACCGGTCGCCGAGCGGCGGGTCGTTCTCGACGGCCGCGACGCCGCGGGACGGGGCACGGCGCACGGAGTCTACTTCGTCGTCCTCGAGCAGGACTCTCGCCGGCGCACCGCGCGGATCGTCCGGACTCCCTGAGTTCAGGCTCCGACCGTATTCACGACGGGTTCGGCGACGGCATCGAGCGATCCCGTGTCGTCCTCTTCGATCACCGCGGGGAGCACCACGTGGAAGGTGGCGCCGCGGTCACGCCGGCTCTCCGCCCAGATCTGTCCGCCGTGACGGCGGACGATGCGACGACAGATCGACAGACCCAGTCCGTGTCCGTGGTAGGAGCGATCGCGTCCGTGCAGACGCCGGAAGGGTTTGAAGATCTCGCTCGCGTAGCGAGGGTCGAAGCCGATTCCGTTGTCCCGGACGACCAGTCGCACCGCGTCGAGCTCGCCCTCGGCCGTGAGCACGGATCCCCGGCTGGCCTCGATCTCCACTCGGCACCGCCGGTCGGGATGCCGGAACTTGAGCGCGTTCGACAGCAGGTTCAGGAGCAGGTGGTGAACCGAGACGGCATCGGCCGTCACCGGAGGCAGGTCGCCGAGTTCGACGACGGCGTCGGCCTCGGCGATACTCGAATCCAGGTCGTCGATCGCGTCGCGCGCGATCTGCTCGCAGTCGACCCTTCCCGTGGTCTCGACGTTCTCTCCGGCACGCAACAGGGCCAGGCTCTCGGTGAGCAGATCCTCGAGACGCTCGGTGGCGCGCCCGATGCGGTGCACCGTGTCGAGGGTCTCGTCGTCGGCGGTGTCCCGGATGTCCTCTTCGAGCAGGCCCACGAACATGCGCACCTTGTGAAGGGGCTCGCGCAGGTCGTGGGAGGCCATGTACGCGAACTGCTGCAGCTCGTCGTTGGCCGCGGCCAGGTGATCGGCGTGCTGGCGGAGTTCGCTCTCGCTGCGTTGGCGCCGGACGACCTCGTCGCGCGCGCTGTCGCGCGACGCCCGCATCTCGTCGCAGAGCTCGTGCAGGGTGCTGCGGTCCTCGACGACGATCACCGCGAAGCTCGCGTCTCCGGCAGGGTCGTGCCATGGACCGACACCGATCCGGACCCGTGGGCCGGTCTCGGCCCCGCGGGGATCCTTCAACAGTCCGGAGTGCAACAGCGAGTCGAAGGTGGCCGCCGGCGCCCCGCGCAGTACCTCCTCGATCCGCAGTTCGAAGCGGGGTCGGGCCAGAGCCGGAAGTACGTGCCGGAGATCGTGCCCGAGCGCCCAGGAGGGATCGACTCCGGTGAGTGTGCCGAGTGCGGCGTTCCAGGCGTGGATGCGGTAGTCGGTGTCGACGACCGCGGCCCCGACGGGGAGGGCCTCGAGCACACCGAGGGCCGCAGGATCGGGATTCGGGTCACGTTCGGTGAGTCGCGTCATCGGATCCCTCCCGTCATGCCCTGGACGGCGAGCAGGAGATCGTCCAGGGCACGTGGTCCGGCGACCAGGGCGAACTGTACCTGCAGGTCGTGGTCGCCGTCCTCGACGGTCAGCTCGGTACGGACTCCACCGACGGCCTCGGTGCCTGCGTCGCGCCACCAGGCCGCCAGGTCGGTCGACGGTTGCGGAGGCGAGAATCGGAGCTCTGGCGACAGCAGGGGACGGAACCCGTCGACCAGGGAGTTCAGGAAGATGCCCGCGATCTCCTGGCCGGTGACGGCCGGAACCGCGCGGCTCGCGTCGCGCCAGGCATCGAGTCCACCCAGGCGCGAACACAGGTAGTCGATCGTGGTCCGCGGCAGCGCGGCCGCGACCCGACCCGTCGAATCGCCCCGGAAGTCCGCGGAAACCGCCGACCACGGATCGTCGAATTCCTCGCGCTGGTGCAGGTCCTCGTCCGGGAGCGATACGAAGTGCACCACGGGTTCGCGCGGACGCAGTCGTACGCCGAGCACGTCGCCGAGTACGGCGATCGCCCGCCCCAGGCCGATTCCGGTGAGGTGCGCCAGGGCCGCTTCCTGGTCGGGCTCCAGCACGCGTTCGACCAGCAGATCAGACAAGGACTCCGCCTTCCTCGACGTGCTCGAGCAGGGTCTCGGCGTCGACGGGCTCGGGGAGGAGGGCGGTGGCGCCGTGGGCCAGCGCGAGGTGGCGCGTCATCGGTTGCCGATCGGCGGTCACGACGATCCGGGGACCGACGAAGCCACGGCGTCGGAGTTCGCGCAGGAGGTCGAGACCGTCCTGTTCGGGGACGATCAGATCGAGCACGACGGCGTCGGGTGCCTCGCGGAACACGCACTGGACGGCGGTCCGCACGTCGATGGCTTCGAGCACCTCGTGTGCCCGGGACTCGAGCAGGGCCCGCGTCCGCGCGCGGAAGTACGGCGAGACGTCGACCACCAGGATCCGCGACATGGGTCCCCCCCATCTGCTCGGATGTGGCCGGGAAGACGATCTGCATCGCCTCGACGGCATCAGCGATGACGAAAGGATCATCGGATCCACTGCGGGCGAACTTGAGGGATGATGCAATTGCAACGCTTTTCCGCTCAACCCGGCTGCCCGGTCGCCCGATATCCCTCACTCGTCCCGATCCCAGTGGGAGAGTCCATGTCGACCACCACCGTGCGCGTACTGCTCGTCGACGACGACGTCGAGGATCTGACGATCGTGCGCAAGCTGCTGTCGAGGGCACGCGGTCTCCAGTGCGAGCTGGCCACGGCGACGTCCTACGAGTCCGCCTGTACCCTCCTCGAGCGCGGTGCCTTCGATCTCCATCTGGTGGACTACTGCCTCGGCGAGAAGAACGGCCTCGACCTGGTCCAGCAGATCCGACGTATCGACCGTGACGTGCCCGTGATCCTGCTGACGAGTTTCGACCAGCCCGAGCACGACGTGCAGGCCCTGCGCACCGGAGCTTCGGACTACCTGCCGAAGAGCCGACTCTCGACGGCCGAGCTGCAACGAGCGATCCACCACGCGCGTGAGCGAGCGGCCAGCGTACGCATGCTGCGCGCCAGCGAGGAGCGACATGCCCTGGCGATCGAGGGTGCCAACGATGGCATCTGGGACTGGGACCTCCAGACGAACGAGGTCCACTACTCCTCGCGATGGTGGGCGCTGATCGGCGTCGAGGACCCGCCGCCGAATCCCGCCCGGATCGAAGCCTGGACCGACCGCGTGCACCCCGCCGATCGGGAGGATCTGCACCGCGCCCTGAGCGAACACATCGAAGGATCGGCGCCGCACGTCGAGTGCGAGTTCCGCATGCGCAACGAGGACGGCGAGGACCAGTGGATGCTGGCCCGCGGCGTGGGCGTGCGCGGATCGGGGGGATCGGTACGGCGTATGGCCGGAAGTCTGACCGACGTGTCCGAGCGCCGCTACGCACAGGAGCGGCTGATCTCGCACGTGTCCCACGAATTGCGGACACCGTTGACCGCCATCTACCAGTTCCTGACGAATCTGGTCGACGGACTGGCCGGTGACGTGAACGAGGGGCAGGAGCAGCTGGTGCAGGCCGCTCTTCGGAACGTCGGAGAACTCGACACCATGATCAGCGGTCTGGTCGAGGCCACGCGCGCGCGGACCGACAAGTTCTCGCTCGACCGGCAGCGTCTCGATCCGTTCCGGCTGATCGACGAGGTGTGCGAGGCACAACGGTCGGTGGCCCAGACCAGTGGCCTGGAGCTGGAGGTCGACCGGGCGGGGACCGTCCCGTCGATCTACGGTGACCCGACGCGCCTCCGGCAAGTGCTCGTGAATCTCGTGGGCAACGCCGTCAAGTTCGTACCGCCGGGCGGACGGATCGTCCTGCGCGCCGAACACCGTGCCGACACTCCGGACCGTGTCCGCTTCACCGTCGAGGACGACGGGCCGGGAATCCCCATCGTGCACCAGCGCCGCATCTTCGAGCGGCTCGTGCAGGTGGAGGACGTGGCTGTGCGCTCGCGCAAGGGCCTGGGCCTGGGATTGTTCATCAGCAAGGAGATCGTGGCGCGTCACGGGGGACGGATCTGGGTCGAATCGTCCACGGGCGAAGGCTCCACCTTCTTCTTCGACGTTCCGCTCTTCGATCTGGCCACGCTGGTGGCGCCATCGGTGATCGAGGCGCGACGGCTAGGGCGTGGCCTGGCCCTCATCGACGTGATCCTCGCGCCACCACCCGGCGTGCGCCGGGGGGAAGTCGATCCGGTGGAACTGCGTCAGTTGCGCGCGATCGCCGAGCGCAGCGTGGTGGGCAGTACCGATACGGTGGTTCCGCGCCCCGCTTCACGTTCCGGCACGGGTGTCGTGATCGTGGCCTCCACCGATGCTCGCGGTGCCGAGGTGATCCTCGACCGCTTCGGGCGCCAGGTGGCGGACACCTTCGACCCCGATCTCGAACGTATCACGTGGACGGTCTCGGAGATCGAGCCGTCCGCCCTGGCCGCCCGCGACGAGCAGGATGCCGTCACCCGGCTGGTGGCCGAACTGGAGGAGAGCGACGTCCGCGTCGCCGTCCGTCAAGGAGTCGACGAATGAATCAACGAAGGATCCTCGTGGTCGACGACGACCAGGACCTGCTCATGGGGCTGGGGATGCGTCTGCGTGCCCAGGGCTACGACGTGATCACGGCCGCGGACAGCTACACGGCACTGGCCACCGCGCGGAAGGAGCGCCCCGATCTCATGATCCTCGACCTGGGGCTTCCGGCCGGAGAGGGCTTCCTGGTCATGGAGAGGATGCAGAGCATCGGTGAACTGGCGAATCTGCCGGTGATCGTCCTGTCGGCCCGCGATCCGATCGGCAACCGCGATCGGGCCCACAGACTGGGTGCCCGGGCCTACTTCAAGAAGCCGGCCGACAACACCCGCTTGCTCGAGGCGATCGACGACGCTCTCGGGGCCGTCGTCTGATCAGCGGTCGCCGACCACCTCGTCGCGCAGTCGTTGCGCGCGCCGGTCGGCGCGCATCTCGCTGGGGTCGTCGAGGATCAACGGGCGGATGAAGACCAGGAATTCGGTCTTGGTCTTCTGCACCGCGTCGCGGCGGAAGAGCATTCCCAGCAGCGGGATGTCGCCGAGGATCGGGACCTTACGGGTGACGGTGTTCACGTTGTCCTTCATCAGGCCGCCGATCACGACGGTGTCGCCGTGGCGCACGAGCACACGGGTGTCCGCCTCCCGGGTGCCGATGCGCGGGACGTTCTGCACGCTCTGGTCGAGGACCTCGCTCACCTCGCTGTGGATCTGCAGGTAGAGCATGTCGTCGGCGCTCACCGTCGGCGTGACATCGAGCTTCACACCCACGTCGATGAACTCGACCTCGGCCAGGGTGGCTCCGGTCTGGGTCTCCACGGTCGCGCGCTGGTAGGGCACACGCTCGCCCACGTGTACCTTGGCCGGTTGGTTGTCGAGCGTGGTGATCTCGGGACTGCTCAGCAGGTGCGCCTCGCGGTCCTCGCGCAACACGGCCAACAGTCCCCGGATGTCGAAGTCGCCCTGCACGGTGGCGACGTTCAGGTTCACGTTCTCGTTGCCGTCGGAGAACGAGGTGTTCAGATCGGCGTCGAACTCGCCGCCGGAGAAAAGCGTGGTGAGGTCGACACCGCGCACGTCCTCCTGACCCAGGGTGACCTCGACCATTTCGGCGCGGATGCTCACCTGGGAGCGGTAACGGTCGACGCTGTCGATCAGCCACGCCACTTCTCGCACCGCCGCCAGGGGGCCACTGACGATCAGGCTGTTCGAGTGCGCTTCGGCGTTCACGGTCACACCTGCGACCTGGGCGGCGATCACCTGCACGAGTTCCGCGGCGTTGGTGTACGACAGCGGATAGACCTCGGTGACCGGTGTGGTGCGGCTGAGGACACGGACGACGTCGCGTTCGCGTCCCTCGCGTCTCCACGTGAATCCGGACCCCTCGAGCAGCACGTCGAGCGCGGACTCGAGGTCCATGCCACGCAGGTTCACGGTCGTGGTCGCGTCGATCCGGCCGGAGATGGCCAGGTTCGCGTCGTAGCGCTCGGCGAGGACGCGCAGGATGTCGTCGACGCGGGCGTCGCGGAACTCCATGTCGTACTGCAGTTGGGACTGCGGATCGGACTGCAGATCGGACTGCGCGATGGCCAGTGCGGGCGTCAGCAGCGCGGCCAGGATCAGCGTGTGCAGACGGGCGGGGATGCGGTCCATGCTCACTCCTCCTGCTCTCAGAGCGTGCGGCGGACGATGCGCCGACCGCGTTCGAGGGTCACCGATCGGGCGTCGATCGCGGTCACGCGCCAACCGCCCACGGTGTCGTCCACACCGGCCGAACCGCCGTCGAAGAGTGCGACCAGGCGACCCTCCGAACGGACGATGCCGCGCAGGGACGGCGCCGGGACCGGTCGCGCGGTCCGGACGCCGGGAGCGGGCGGGGGGTCGGGTTCGGTCCGGTCGACGAAGGGGTCTCGTTCGACCGCGTTCGGTGCCGGGAGCTCGCCGAGC
>Ga0102940_1000105_pt1 | contig 57760 bp, 45 predicted proteins | sample SalPonR2_C_D1_MG_FD_78215 | JGI IMG/M metagenome (GOLD analysis project Ga0102940, IMG submission 78215) | Salt pond soil microbial communities from South San Francisco under conditions of wetland restoration - Salt Pond MetaG R2_C_D1_MG | ecosystem: Environmental > Aquatic > Marine > Intertidal... | reverse complement strand
GCCTTCGCGCTGCTGTCGCAGGCACCGGCCTTGGCGGTCTTCGTCGCGGCGGCCTTCGCGCTGCTGTCGCAGCCACCGGCCTTGGCGGTCTTCGCCGCGGCGGCCTTCGCACTGCTGTCGCAGGCACCGGCCTTGGCGGTTTTCGTCGCGGCGGCCTTCGCACTGCTGTCGCAGGCACCGGCCTTGGCCATCGCGGTCTCGGCCTTGGCGGTCTCGGCCTTGGCGGTCTTGCTGCTACAGTCACCGGCGAACGCCGAGGTGGCCATGAAGCCGACGACGAGCGTCGACAGGGCCAGGATCTTCATCGTGCGCATGGTCGATCGAACCTTCCGGGCGGGGGATCTCATGACGTCATCGAACCAGGGGATGATGCAGGTGCATCATGCACGCGGGTCAATATACGCGATTCCTCCGGAGCGGGTGTCAACAGATCGTCAGGGAAACGTCACCTGTCGGCCTCGGCGTGGGCCGATCAGGCCTTCCGCGCGACCACGAGATGAGCGATTCCGAATGTCTGTGGACGGACCAGCGGCTCCGGCTCGAAGCCCGCAGCGCTCAGACGGCGCCTGAATTCGGCAACGGTGACGAATCGACCCATGGACGAGGGCAGGTACGCGTAGGCCTCGGGAGCTCCGCCCACGATCCGGCCGAGCGCCGGCACGACCCGCGACAGATAGAAGGACACGGGCGCTTCCATCCATGCCCGGCGCACACGGAAGAACTCGAGCACCAGGAGCTGCCCTCCGGGACGGAGCACACGGGCGATATCGGCCAGGCCCTGGTCGAGGGAGCCCAGGTTCCGTAGGCCGAAGGCCACCATGACGGCGTCGAAGGAGCCATCGGCGAAGGGCAGGCGCTGCGTGTCGGCGGCGAGCACCCGTGCCGTACGGGCCAGGCGGTTGTTCGCGACACCGGCCTCGAGCATCGGCACGCAGAAATCGCTGGCCACATGGCGCTCACCGCGGCCCATGCGAGCAGCCGTGAGCACGAGCTCGCCGGTCCCCGTGCAGGCATCGAGAACGTCGTGGGCGTCCGCGTCGATCGAGCGCACCAGCCGTTCGCGCCAGCGCGCGTCGAGTCCCAGGCTGAGCAGCCCGTTCATGCGGTCGTACACGCCAGCGATCCCTGCGAACATGTCGCGGATCTGACGGTCGTGGACCTCGGCCCGCTGGCCGGTCGTGTTGTGCGGGGTGTGGTCGGTCATCGACGGCCCGGGACGGGGAGCGGCTCGACCGCAGTAGCGTAGCCGCCGCGGCAGTCGCCCGCCACACGACCCGAGTCTCCGGGTGGCGACCGGACCACGAGCTGGTGTACGCTTGTCCGCCTGTCTGCCACGCCCACCACCGCGCGCCCACTCCATGATCCGCGACGTCGAAACACTGAGCCCCCCACCGGTCCACAACCGGCTGCACCATGCCGCCGGTCTCGCGCTCCTGGCGTTGAATTCGGTCCGGCACCGTGTGCTCGGCTATCGCACGCCCCGACCGCAGTCGGCCGCCGATGCGGACGAGACCCTCCACTACGACCGCGCGGTCTTCGAGAACTGGGTTCAGCACCTGCGCGACTATCTGCAGCGGGACCCGATCCTGCCGGGGCACGCGGTGCTCGAGATCGGGCCCGGACCGGACCTGGGAACCGGCCTACTCTGGCTCGCGGCCGGTGCGGAGAGCTACACGGCCATCGACGCGCACCGCCTGGTCCCGAGCCGACGTGCCGGAGAGCTCCACCGCGCTCTCGCCGCGGGAATCGCCGGACAGGACGTGGAGCTCCTCGACCGACTGCACGACGCCATCGACGCGCTCGAGGCCGGAGACCCGGACTCCCCGCTGCGATACCGCGTGATCGAGAACTTCGACCTCGGCAGACTGCCGAAGGATCGCTACGACCTCGTGGTCAGCCATTCCGCCCTGGAACACCTCTCGCAGGTCGGGACGAGCTTCGCGCAGTTGAGCGATGCCGTGACCGATCGAGCGCACCTGGTGGCCGAGATCGACCTGCAGACCCACACCCGATGGATCCGGGACCACGATCCCCTGAACATCTACCGGTACAGCCGGAAGCTCTATCGCTCCCTGGGCTTCTCCGGGATTCCCAATCGTGTGCGGCCCGACGACTATCTCGCGCACCTGGAGCGCTCGGGCTGGTACGATCTACGGGTCTACCCGCGCCGCGTGCTCGAGATCGACTACGTGCGGCAGGTCGAACCCACACTGGCCCCGCGCTACCGGGGTGACCTCGAGCAACTGGCCTGGATGAGCATCGTGCTGTGTGCCTCTCGCCGGGGTGAGCGCAGCTGGAGGAAACCCGCGGCGTGACCACGACGACCGACCCGACTCTCCTGCCCGCCGACCTCGCCCCGACGCGCGTGCGCTGGTCGTGGAACATCGCGGTCCTGCTGATGACGATCGCCCTCTCGTTCGCGTTCTACGGGATCGCTCTCGACAACCCCTTCTGGCACGCCGAGGACTTCGAGGTCGTCCGCACGGCCCGTACGATCGACGCCGACCCCTCGGTCCTGCTGCGCAACGACGTGGTCGAGCGCCACCACCCCGTCCCGCTGGGGTTGTTCTGGCTCGAGTACCGCCTCTTCGGCGCCGAGCCCGTGGGGTGGTACGCGACCAACCTCCTTCTGCACGGGATCAACGCCTTTCTCGTGTACTGGCTGGTCACCGCCCTCCTCTACGACCGCCGCATCGCGATCCTGGCCGGAGTGCTGTTCGCGGTGGGGGTGGGGAGCTACGGGAAAGCGGTCTTGTTCGTCGCCGGTGCCGAGAACCTCCTGATCACCACGCTGTACCTGCTGATCCTGAACCTGTACATCCGCAACGACCTCTTCGGTGGCGGACGGATGTTCAGCCCGCGCTACCTGGCCGTCCTGCTCCTGTTCCTGCTGGTGAGCTTCGCGCGCCCCACGACCTTCGCGCTGGTCGGGGGACTTCTCGCGTACAAGTTCTTCTTCCGGGGGGAACGCGGCAGCGATCGGAAGATCCTCGAGCCACACCTGCTGGTGCTCGTGCTGGGTGCGGTCGCGTTCTCGATCGTCCGACAGCTCACCGGCGTGGTCGACTTCACGTGGACCGCCGCGGGCCAGGGACCCCTGGAATTCGCGGGGAACTTCGTGCGGAACATGATCAACTACCTGATCCACATGTTCTTCCCGATCCACGTGAGTCAGCTGGTGGAACGCGGGCACCCGCTCGTGCAGCTCGTCTACGCCGTCGCTCCCGTGCTGCGGGTGCTGATCGGGTGGGCGATCATCAGCTACAGCATCTTCGGCTTCGTCTTCGGCAACCGGACCATCCGCTTCTTCCTGGCCTGGACGCTGATCAGCGTCCTCCCCTACTGCGCGATCCAGTTCCCCGACGACTGGCTCAACATCCGCTACCTGTATCAGGTCTCGGTGGGTTTCGTGTTCATCGTGGCGTCGGGAACGGTGCTCTCGATGGACCTGTTGCACCGCCGGCGGTGGAGGAGCCTGCTCCCGCTGCTGGTCCCGGCACTGTTCGTGGTGCTGTCGGGCTTCATCACCCACAAGCTCGACACGAAGTACGAGATCGAAGGCGCGCGGACCGAGGCCCGCATCCAGGCCGAAGCACTGGACGAAGATCTTCCACGCTGAGTCCGGGCTGGGCGAACCCTTCCTCCCGGCCTATGGTGTCGGCGGAAGGGAGCGGACATGGCGATCATCCGGATCGAAGGACTGACCAAGGCCTTCCGCGACGGGGAACAGACCCACACCGTTCTCGACGGACTCGATCTCGAGATCGCCGACGGACAGTTCCTCGCTCTGCTCGGCCGCAGCGGCTCGGGCAAGAGCACCCTCCTGAACTGTCTCGCCGGCATCGAGACCCCGGACACCGGATCGATCCACGTCGACGACGTCGAGCTCACCGCCCTGGGTGACCGCGAGCGCACGCACCTGCGGCGTGACCGCATCGGGATCGTCTTCCAGTTCTTCAACCTGCTGCCGATCCTTCCGGTGCTCGAGAACGTGGCCCTGCCCGCGCTGCTGCGCGGGCGCCCGCGCGGCGAGGTCTTCGAACGTGCCCACCACCTGCTGCAGGAGCTGGACCTCGACGACCGTGCGTCCGAGATGCCCGACCATCTGAGCGGCGGCGAACAGCAACGTGTGGCCACCGCGCGCGCACTGATCAACGAGCCGGCCCTGCTGCTGGCCGACGAACCGACCGGGAATCTCGACGCCGACACCGCGGAACGAACGCTCGATCTGCTGCGCCAGGTGAACCAGCGACACGGCGTGACCGTGCTCCTGGTGACCCACGCCGACGAGGCCGCGCGGACGGCCCAGCGCGTCGCACACCTGGTGGGCGGGCGGATCGAATGGCCGCCGGAACCCGTGGTCGAGGAGGCACCTTCCGAAGAGGCCCCGGCCGAAGAAGCAGCAGCAGCCCCGGCCGTCGAAGCTCCGAAGAAGAAAAAGAGGAAGAAAGGACCGCCCAAGGGCGCACTGTTCAAGAAGGTGGAGGCACCCGAGCCGGAACCGGAGCCGGCATCCGACCCGCCCCACGAGCCGGCGACCGGGGCCGAGGGCACGACGACCACTCCATCTCCACCCGACGACCCGCCAGCGGCGGAGAGCCAGGCCTCCGCCGAGGCCGCGAAGCCCGCAGAGGAATCGACCGAGCCGAAGCCCAGGCCGAAGGTCCGACCCTCGGCCAAGGCCGCGGCGCTGTTCCAGAAGTCCGATCCCGACGCCGACCCGGACAGCGGCGACGACGACGGGTCCTGATGTTCCGACTGCTGCGGTTGGTCCACCTGCCGTTCTGGGAGAAACACCCGACGCAGGCACTGCTCCCCGCGCTGGGCATCGCGCTGGGCGTGGCCGCCATCATCGCCATCGACCTCGGCAGCGGAAGCACCGTCAGCAGCTTTCGGCGCACCGTCGAGCGGCTCGAGGGTCGCGCGACGCATCAGGTACTGCCCGGTCGCGGGGGACTGCAGGGCGAACTGGCCGTCGAGCTGTCGTACCTGCCCGGAGTCGATGCGGCTGCCCCCGTCCTCGAGAGCTTCCTGCTGGCCCAGGAGCCGCTGCGCCTCTACGGCATCGATCCGCTCAGCGAGGCCGGCGTCCGCGACCTCGGCCTGGAACTCGACGACACGGAGTTCGACGTCGAAGAGGCGACCCAGCGTTTCTTCGGGCTCATGGCCGAACCCGGGGCCCTGCTGATCAGCGAGGACTTCCTCGAGCGCCACGACCTCGAAGCCGGCGATCGCCTCGACGTGGCCGTGGGCTCGTTCCGGCGCGAGGCCTTCGTCCTCGGCGCGCTGCCCGACGAGATCGACGGCCTCGAGGTTCCCGACAACTTCGCGCTGGCCGACCTGGCCACGGCCCAGGAACTGACGGGGCGCGACGACGTGACCCGGATCGATCTCGTCGTCGACGACGAGGACCGCCGCGCGACCCTGGCCGACATCCGCGCCGCGCTGCCGGTGGGCGCGCGCATCGAGGAGCCCGGCGGCTCGGCCCGCTACCTCGAGACCATGCTCTCGGCCCTGAGCATGAACCTGGGCGCGCTCAGCTACCTGGCGCTGTTCGTGTCGCTGTTCCTGATCTACAACGCGCTGCTGCTGGCGGTCCTGCGGCGGCGGCCGCAGTTGGGCGTGGTGCGTTGCCTCGGCGCGACCCGACGCGAGGTCCTCGGCGCCTGGCTGATCGAAGCCGCCCTGATCGCGACGATCGGAACGGTCCTGGGAATCCTCCTCGGCATCGGGGCTGGTCGTTTCGCCCTGGAGGGAATCTCGCAGACGGCGAGCGACCTGTACGGTTACGTTCGGGCCGACACCCTGGAGCTCGTTCCCTCGACGCTGATCAAAGCAGTGGTGGTGGGCGTCGTGGCCACGCTCGTGGCCGCACTGTGGCCCGCTTCGGAGGCCGCCTCGACCCCCCCGGCACACACCGCGTCGCGCGGCGACGTCGAAACCACCACGCGGGCCCGGCTGCAACGCATGCCCTGGCTGGCGGTCCCGCTCGGTCTGATCGCCGTGGTGGGCCTCGCGTGGCCGACGACGAGTCCGTTGCCCGGCTACGTCGCCGCGATCGGTCTCGCGCTCGGTGCAGCGGTCGTCGTGCCGTTGCTGGGCAGTATGGTCCTCGAGCGTGTGCAGCCGCTCCTGGCCCGCGTCGGCGGCGAGGTCGCCGCGCTGGCCGCGCGCAACATCCGCGCCTCGCTCAGCCGCACGGGCGTGGCACTGGCCGCACTCACCGTGGCGCTGTCGATGTCGATCGCCATGGGCACGATGGTCGCGAGCTTCCACGCCGAAGTGAAGGACTGGATCGCCGACTCCGTGCGCGCCGACGTCTACATCGGCCCGGCCACCGCCGAGGTCGACCGTCTGCAGGCGCGGCTGGATCCGGCGCTGGTCGCGCTGCTGCGCCATCGTGAGGGCGTCGAGGCCGTCGACACCTACCGCGGCCTCATGGCCGAGGCCGAGGGCGTACAGACCTTCACCGCCGGCGTCGACATCGACGTGTTCCGCCGTGGCGCCGAACCCACGCTGATCGCCGGACCGAACGTGGACGTCTTCCTCGACCGCATCGAGAGCGGGCAGGCCGGGATCAGTGAAACGCTCATGCGCCGCACCGAGCTGCGTCCCGGAGACACCTTCGAGATGGAGGTCCGAGGTCAGACCGAGGAACTGACCGTGGCCGGCGTGTACCGCGACTACTCCAGCGACCGCGGCGTGGTGCTGCTCGACCAGCGCACGTGGAGGCTGACCTTCGGCGACCACGATCCGAACTCGGTCGCTCTCTACCTCGAGGAGGGAGTCGACACCGACGCCTTCATCGACGCACTGAAGCTGGACCTGGCCGACACCTGGGCGGTGGAGATCAACAGCAACGAGAGTCTGCGCCGGCAGGCCGACGAGGTCTTCGCCCGCACCTTCTCGGTGGCCGATGCCCTCGAAGTGATCGGCATCGCCGTCGCCGCGATCGGTATCCTGGCCGCGCTCCTGGCCATGCTCATGGAGCGTCGGCGTGAGCTGGCCACGCTGCGCGCCCTCGGTCTCACACGGCGGCAGCTACGCAACATGCTGCTGGGCGAATCGGTCCTGCTCGCCACCCTGGCCTGGCTGTTCGCCCTTCTGTGCGGCAGTGGTCTCGCCTGGATCCTGCTGCGCGTGATCAACCTGCGCAGCTTCGGATGGATGCTCCCCTTCCACGTGCCCTGGGGCGAGTGGATGCTGAACCTGGGGTGGAGCCTGCTCGCCGCCGGCCTGGCCACCTTGATCCCGATCGTGCGCGGACGGAAGATGAGCGTGGCCGCCTCCCTGCGCGAGGAGTGACGTGGTGCGTGTCCTGACCCTGCTCCTGCTGCTGCTCGTGACTCCCCTCCTCGCGTCGCCCCAGTCGCAGACGGAGGCACCCGACTTCCGTCGCGCCGAGGGTCCCTGGAACTGGGACTTCCCCCGCGACCACGCCGCCCATCCCCGGTTCGGTACCGAGTGGTGGTACTTCACCGGCAGCCTGGTCGATTCGCACGACCACCGCTTCGGCTACGAGCTCACCTTCTTCCGCGTGGGGCTGCGCCCGCGTGCGGTCGAGAGTGAGTCGGCGTGGAGGGCCAAGGACATCGTCCTGGCGCACTTCGCCGTGACCGAGGTCGACTGGGAACGCTTCCACCTGCGCGAACGCACCCAGCGCGCCGCGGCCGGCATGGCCGGTGCCGACACCACCCGCATGCGCGTCTGGGTGGGCGACTGGGTCGCCCAGCAACGCGACGACGGCACCTTCCACCTGCGCGCACGCCAGGAAGGGCTGGGCATCGACCTCGAGCTGCGCATGCAGCGTCCGCCGGTACTGCACGGCGACGACGGCCTGTCGTACAAGACCAGCGACCGGTCGCAGGCCAGCTACTACTACAGCATTCCCCGCCTGCAGACCTCGGGAACCCTCGTGCTCGACGGCGACCCGCGTCCGGTGTCGGGAATGACCTGGATGGACCAGGAGTTCTTCACCGGCGACTCGCCGCGCGAGGGTTTCTCGTGGGACTGGTTCAGCGCACGCCTGGCCGACGGGCGCGACCTCATGTTCTTCCGCGTGCGCCGTGGCAACACCGTCGACGTGCCGGTGGGAACCGTCGTCGAGGCCGACGGGAGCGCCCGTCCGCTCGACACCAGCGGTGCGACCTTCACTCCGGGCGAAACCTGGACGAGTCCGTGGACCGGCGCCACCTATCCGGTGCAGTGGACGGTCACCTTCCCCGCCGAGGACGCACGCCTGGAGATCCGGGCCCTGCTCGACGAACAGGAGGTCCACGCCGAGCAGACCGTGGGCTTCGCCTACTGGGAGGGGCTGAGCCGCTACGAGGGCACCTGGAACGGCGACGCCGTCACGGGGGAGGGCTACGTGGAACTCACCGGCTACGACTCCGGGTCGTCGTCGCGCCGTTGAGCATGACGCGCGCCGAGCACGATCTCCGGACGGCCGGTGCGTGGTCCGCGCTCGCCCTCGCGCTGGCCGCGCTGCGACTCCCGCTTCTCACCCTCCCGGGCCTCGGGCGCGACGAGGCGACCTACGTCTACTGGTCGCACCACCCCGAGCCCGGCTACGTGCCGCTCCTCCAGTTGCTCGTGGCGATCGGACGACCCCTCCCGCTGCTCGCCGAGGCCCGCTGGGTACCCTTCGTCGCCGGCCTGCTGGTCCTCGTGGTCTTCGAGCGTTGGCTGCGGTCGCGTGGACTCGATCTGCGCGATCGCTGGATCGCCGTGGCACTGGTCGGGCTGTGTCCGTGGCAGACCTATGCGGGGTCGATCCTGCATCCCGACGATCTGCAGCTCGTCGTGATCATGGGCTTCGCGCTCGCGGCGCGCGCGGGACGCGTGGGGTGGGTCGTGTTCCTGGCCGGCCTCGCTCCGTGGGCGAAGACCAGCGGCGTGCTCGTGACCGTGGTCGGAATCTGGTGGCTGTGGCGGCCCGCACGTCCGGCCCGGGGGCGCGCGATCGCCGTGGTCGTGGCACTCGCGTCGCCGTCGCTGCTCGCACTCGACGCCGATCTGCTGCGAGGAATTCTCAGCTTCGCCCGCACCGCCCCCGACACCGGGCCCCTTGCCCGGCTGGGCCTGCTCGTCCTCGGCACTCTGGTCCTCGCCGGGCCGGTCCTCCCCGTGCTCGCCGGCCGGGGCGCGCTCGAGATCCGACGGCGCCGCACCGATCCCGCCGTGATCCTGGCGCTCGCGTTCGTCGCCGCCTTCGGTGTGGCCGCCGTCGTGAACGGACAGGTGAAGGGCAACTGGATGCTGCCCGCGGTGCTACTGCTGTGGCCGGCCGACCTGCGGTGGAGACACGGCGGTCGCGCTGCTCTCGCCATCGGGTCCACGGCGTTGCTCTCGGCGGTGATCGTCTTCGGCTTCGTCCGTGTCGACCTGACACGCAGGCGCGGGGCGACGTGGCAGGACGCGCCATCGTAGCTGGGCCTGGCGGGGACACGGGAGGAGTCGGTGGCGTCGGCGCGCTCGTGGTGGCACCGGCTGGCCGAGTACCGCTCGCTCGACCGACTCTGCGCCTCGACGCAGGCGTTCGAGGACGTCGAGGTCGTGGTGAGCGACGACTACGGGATCGCCACCCAGTGGGCCACCCGGTGTCCCAGCTCGGTTCCCCGGCTCGTACTTCCCGGCGATCCGATCTTCGCCCGGGCGGAGTCGACGATTCCCGTGGGAGCGCTGGTGATCGCCGTCCGCCGTCCGCCGGAAGAACTGCTCGGCGAACAGTCGTGGGAACCGGCGGGCGAGGTCGAACATCCCATCACGGGCGAGCCGATCGTCCTGGCTCGCGTGACCGACCCCCCCTGACCCTGGAGTCCATCGTGCGTACCGCCCTCGTCGTCCTGTCCATCCTGTTCGCACCGTCGCTGGCGGCGGCCGAGGTCGCCGACGTCCACGACACCTGGAACGCGCTGGTCCAGCGCTATGTCGTCGACGAGCGCTGGGTCGACTACTCCGCCTGGCACGCCTCCGAAGAGGACCTGCAAACCCTGACCGAGGTCGTCGAGGCCTACGAGTCCGTCGACCCCTCCACACTCACGGACGACCAGAAGGTCGCCTTCTGGCTCAACGTCTACAACGCCGCGACCGTGGAGCTCGTACTCGAACACTACCCCGTGGACTCTATCAAGGACATCGGCGGACTCATCGGCTCGCCCTGGGGCATGGAGCGCGTGACCGTGGCGGGTGAGACCCTCACGCTCGACCAGATCCAGCACGACAAGCTGGACCCCGTGGCCCAGGACGCGCGGGTCCACTTCGCACTGAACTGCGCGTCGGTGGGCTGCCCGCCCCTGGCTCCGTTCGCCTTCACCGGCGACGCCATCGACGAGCAGCTCGACCGGGTGGCCCGCCGCGCGGTCACCGACCCCGAGTGGGTCGACCTCACCGGATGCACCGGGACCTACGGGGACGGGACGATCCGACTGACGAAGATCTTCGACTGGTACCGCGACGACTTCGGTGGCGACGAGGGCGTCCGCGAGTTCCTGGCCCGCTATCGTCCCGACGACGCCTTCCGCCTGCGGAACACCAGCTGTTCGCTAGACTTCTCGGGGTACGACTGGAACCTGAACGCGCCGCCCGCGTCTCGCTCCTGAGAGAGGCGAGTGGCCCGGTCCGAGCGCGGGAGTGCACAGCAGTGTGGGAATCGTTCGCGGGGTCGGCGGCCTCGGTCGGCGGATGGGTCGGCTACGGCACATGGGTCCTGCTGCTGTTCGTGTCGTGCTTCACCATTCTTCTGGGTCTGCCCGGGGGCTGGGTCGCGCTCGGCCTGGCCGTGGTCTACGACCTGTTCTTCGGCTTCCAGGCGATCGGCTGGACGTGGCTGCTGATCTTCGCCGGGCTGCTCACGCTGGGCGAAATCGTGGAGTCCTTCCTCGGCATGGTCTACGTGGCCAAGAAGGGCGCCACCCGCTACGGCATCATCGGCGGCTTCGTCGGGGGCCTCCTCGGCGCCGTGCTCGGCAGCGGAGTCGTGCCGGTGGTGGGAACGTTGCTGGGCACCTTCGTCGGGGCCTTCGCCGGAGCCGTCGCCGGGGAGTACCTGCGCGACCAGCAGCTGGAACCGTCGTTGCGCATCGGCTGGCACTCGACGGTCGGCCGGCTGCTGGCCACCACGGTGAAGTTCGCGCTGGCCGTGACGGGGAGCGTCCTGGCCCTGCGCGCGGCCGTTCCGGGCTGACCGTCGCGAGGACGACCGGGCCCGCGGGGATCAGTCCGACACTCCGCCTTCCAGCCAGAACACTTCCATGACCAGTTCGCGTTCGGCCTGCTCGTGACGGCCGAAGCGGGTCATCAGATCCACGAAGTCCTTCTTGAAGTCGTCGCAGCGAGGAAGGTCCTCGGTCAGGTCGGTGGCGAGTTCGCTCTCCAGACGGTCGAGGACCACACGGATCTCGCGGTGCTCGCGCTGGAGCATGTCGACCTTTGTCTTGTGGTGCGGTCGACGGTCGAGCACCTGCTGCATGTAGCCGCCCTCTTCCTCGAACTCGAAGTGGCGCTGCAGCGAAGCGCGGAAGTCCTCGAACACGCCGACGAAATCGCGGTGGCGTTCGGAGGAACGCTCCTCGCAGAAGGATTCGAATCGGTCCAGCAGGTCTTCCTGGAGGACACGAAGGGTCCGGTGTTCGTGGTGCATGCGCCGGCGAAGGTCATCGGTCACCGCCATCGTCTCACCTCTCTTCCGCTCTCGGGTCTCATTCCTGGCTGGATTGAACCACGGATACCGACGACCGGATATGGTGCCGATGCACCATGCCGGCCGGCTTGTGAGGTGTGGAACGGGCGAAGGGTCAGTGATCCAGGTCGTAGGCCTCGAGTTGCAACCGTCCGCGGTCGTCCCCGACCAGCAGGATCTGATCACGGAATCGCAATGCATCGGTGCACCAGAAGGGGACTTCGTCGGTCAGGATCGCCCACCGTCCGCCGTCGCGGCCGAGGAGCCAGCCGGTCGGAGCGCCGGGGACCAGGAGCAGGTCCTGGGCGGAGGCACCGACCCATCGTGGTGATCCCATGGTCCGGCCGGGCCCGTCCGGGCGGAGGATCGCACGCACCGGCGACGACGCGGACCATCCTTCCACGACACGATCGGTCGGCTCCGAACCGTCGCGCCAGATCACCGTGCCGGAATCGGCGATCGGCCCGGACATGGGGCAGCCCACGATCTTCCACAGCGCCGGCCCGATCCGGACCGGCGGCGTCCAGTCGCCGGTCGACCGGCGCTCGATCCGATGGACGTCGCGGAACCCCCGTGCGTCGATCGCGCGGAACACGACCCTCAGGCCGAAACGATCGGCATCCACGTACGGGCGGCAACAGCCGCATACACTCGCGAAGGCATTCCCGGTGAGGTCGGTCTCTGTGGTCGCGCCCTCCGACGTGACCGCGGCGTGGAACACGTGGGCCGGCTCCTCGAGATCCTCGGGCGCATCGCGGGCATCGAGCCACACGACGTGCAGAACGCCATCGTCGTCGAAGGTCGCATGGACGAAGGCGTGGGCGGCATGGCCCGGACCCCCGTCGACCCGCACCGGAGCGCCGAAGGTCCGGCCGCCGTCCGCGCTCCGGGTCGCCCACAGTCGGCCGTCCCGGTCGAACCAGGACACCGCCACCCGGCGATCGCCGTCGGTCGCCGCGGCGGGGCGTGCCTCGTCGATCCCCAGGATCCGCACCGAGCCCGGCTCCCGGTTCAACCTCCGGGCCGCCCCCATCGCCCCGTCGTCCTCGCGACGGGCGCACAGCAGGTCGTGGCCGCCGGCGACCGGGCGGGCCCACACGAATACCGCCGTATCTCCTTGCAGCGCTTCGATCTGAGGTTGTTCGTAGCCGACCCTGGGCGCCGGAATCCGACGCTCCTGACCCGCCGACGGCGAGACACTCCAGATCATAATGAATCCGAACAACATCGTGTTGCGAAGGAACGACGAGAAGGTCATGGATGCTTCCTCGGGCGGAGTGGCCGCTTCGGGGACCGTGACTAGACTACCCGACCGACATTCCCACGGTGCAATCCCCAAGCCCACGAAGGGACGTGAGACCATGGCTGCCGACAACGATCGCGCCACGGCCGATGCACTCTCCAAGCTCCTCGCCGACAGCTACACGGTGTACCTGAAGACCCACAACTTCCACTGGAACGTGACGGGTCCGATGTTCACCACGCTGCACAACACGTTCGAGGACCAGTACACCGAGCTCGCCGCGGCCGTGGACGAGATCGCCGAGCGCATCCGCGCGCTGGGCTACCCGGCCCCCGGCTCGTACAAGCAGTTCTCCGAGCTGGCCACCGTGAAGGATGCCGAGGGAATCCCCAAGGCCCAGGACATGATCCGTGAGCTGTCCGACGACCTCGACACGATCGTCGCCAGTTCCAAGGCCGTCCACGACGCCGCCGAGGCGGCCGGAGACCAGGCCAGCGGGGACCTGGCCGTGCGGCGCATGGAGGTCTCGGAGAAGAACGCCTGGATGCTACGCAGCCACCTCGAGTAGGTGGGCGCGACATCCGGCCCCGGACGGTTCGCCGTCGGACGCCCCGGTCGACCACGGCCGGGCGTTCCCCTTCGCGGTGTCGCGACCGTCAGAGGTAGCGATGCACCCAGTCGGCCAGGATGTTCGACACGAACTCCGAGTCCGCCGGGTCGGTCAGGAGATGGTCGGCACCGTCGAGGCTCACGAAACTCTTCGGGTGCTTGGCGGCCTTGTAGATGTGTGCCGCGTTCTCGATCCCGACGGTCGCGTCGAGCGGACTGTGGAAGATCATCAGGGCGCGCTTCAGATCGGCCAGGGAACGGTCGAGCCGGTGCCGCTCGATGTCCTCGAGGAACTCCCGACGGATCCGGAAGGTGCGACCCGCCAATTGGACCTCGGCGGACCCTTCGCGCTCGATCTGCTCACGCAGCACGCCGAAGTGCTCGGCCACGTGCGCAGGGTCGCTGGGCGCACCGACGGTTGCCACCGCCCGCACCGAATCGATACGCGGTGCCACCGCGAGCACCGCGGCCCCACCCAGGCTGTGCCCGATCAGCAGCGACGGGGCCTGCTCGTGCTCGGCGAGCCAGTCGGCGGCGACGACCACGTCCTCGCAGTTGCTCGTGAAATCGGTGTGGGCGAACTCGCCCTCGCTGTGACCGAGCCCGGTGAAGTCGAAGCGGAGCACGGCGTATCCCTGCTCGGCCAGACCACGGCTGATGCGGCTGGCCGCGTGGATGTCCTTGCTGCAGGTGAAGCAGTGGGCGAAGAGTGCGGTGGCCCGCAGTTCGCCGTCGGGACGATCGAGGCGGCCGGCCAACTGGGCGCCCTGTGAACCGGGAAAATCGACGCGATCGGAAGGCATGGCATCACCGTTTCGACGGGAGGAACGACGGCAGGCGCGACGCCATCATACGGGGCGGACCCCGGGTCGTGACAAGACGCGAACGTGGTCAGAGACCGGGCCCCCGCGACTCCACCGGCTCGTCGTCGCGGACCATGTGACTCGGCGTCGGCGACACGCTGTCGTCGCCGCTGGAAGACAGCGGGATCTCGATCGTGAAGGTACTGCCGCGACCGACCTCGCTGTCGAGACCGATCGAACCGCCCAGACGTCGCACCACGTGCTTCACGATGGCCAGACCGAGGCCGGTGCCTCCGAGCTCACGGCTGCGGGCCTTGTCCACGCGGTAGAAGCGTTCGAAGATCCGCTCGTGGTGGGCGGGATCGATCCCCACACCGGTGTCCTCGATCTCGAGCCGCGCCTCGTCGTCGTCGTGGGACAGGCGCAGCGTGACGTGACCGTCGGCCGCTGTGTAGCGGATCGCGTTGCTGAGAAGGTTGTCGACGATCTGTCGGACCGACTCGGCGTCGGCAGCGACCCGGACGTCCTCGTCGACCAGGTCGAGGTGCAGGTGCAGGCCCTTCTGTTCGGCGGCCGGCCGCTGGGTCTCGACGCAGTCCAGCACCGCACGCCGCAGCTCGACCACACTCTCGGCGCCCGCGTCCAGCTCGCGCTCGAGCCGCGACAGACTGAGCAGATCGACCACCAGACTGTTCAGCCGATCGGCCTGCCGCTGCACCCGCGCCAGGAAGCGCCGCCGGATGGGCTCGGGCATCTCCTCGTCCTCGAGGATCGATTCCACCAGCCCCTTGATCGCCGCCAGCGGGGTCTTGAGCTCGTGGCTGACGTTGCTGACGAAGTCGCTGCGCACCTCTTCGAGCCGGCGGATCTCGGTGACGTCGTGCAACACGATCACCACGCCGATGATCTCGCCGTCGCGGTCGCGCAGGCCGGAACTCTGCAGCTCCAGGGTCACCGACGACATTCCCGTCTGCAGGTGGATCTCGCCCTGCTTTCCGTCGACGCCGTCGAAGGTCGACCGCACGGCCCGCTGCAGTTCCGGGATCTGCACCACCTCGGTCAGTCGCCGACCGATGGCGTCGGGAGGATCGATCCGGAACATGCGCCCGGCGGCTGCGTTGAGATGCACCACTTCCTCGCTCCGATCCACCGCGATCACGCCCTCGGTCATGGCCGAGAGGATCGCCAGGATCTTGTTGCGGTCGGCGGTGATGGTGTCGTTGTGCTCACGGATACGCGTCCGCATCGCCTCGAAGGCGCGGGCGAGCGTTCCGAATTCGTCGCGGGAGTGGACCTCGATCGAACGGTCCAGCTCGCCGCGGCTGATCGCACGGATGCTCGAGATGATCTCGCGCAGTGGGCGCGTGAAGCGCCGGGCGAGAACCCAGCCCAGCAGCAGCGCCAGGAGCGAAGCCGCGACCGCCGAGAGCACCGTGCTGTCCCGAATGGTCGCCAGACGACGGTCGACGGTGTCGAGCGGCAGGGCGCTCCGGCAGAAGCCCACCAGCTGGTCGCCGCGCGCGGGATCTCGGACCGCCACGGCGACATACATCATCTCGACGTCGAGCGTGTCGCTGCGACGGGTCGACTGTCCCACACCCCGACGCCTCGCCTCGATCACCTCGGGACGGTCGGCGTGGTTCTCCATGACCGTGGGATCCTCGTGCGAATCGGCGACGACGCGACCGTCGGCGAGCATGACCGTCAGGCGCGTCTCGTTCGGCGCGGTGAGGTCGCGCAGGCGATCGGCGATGGTCTGCAGATCCACGGCCTCGCCCGCGGCGGAACTGGCCAACGCCGGTCGCGTCCATTCGCGCAACACGGTCACGGCGGTCTTCAGGGACCGCTGCATCTCCTCGAGCGTCGACTCCTGGATCCGGCTGCCGACGAGACCGCCGGTGACGGTGATCGTGAGCAGGATGAGGGCGACGTATCCGAGGTAGAGCCGGCGCAGGAAGCTGGCTCGGAGCATCAAGCGTCCTCGATGTCGCGGAAGCGGTATCCCACCCCACGAACGGTGGAGATGTAGTCGGCGTCGTCACCCAGCTTCTTGCGGATGGCGCGCACGTGCACGTCGATGTTCCGCTCGAGGATGTAGGCGTCCTCGCCGATGGCTTCCTTCACCAGGCGCTGCCGCGAGAAGACCTTGCCGGGGTGCGAAGCCAGGAAGTGCAGCAGACGGAACTCGGTGGCCGTCAGGTCCACCAGCTCTCCGCTCCGGACGACCTCGTGCCGGCTGGGGTCGATGGTCAGCTCGCCGAACACGACACGGTGCGGTCCTTCGTCCTCCACCCTCACGTTCGCCCGACGCAACACGGCCCGAACCCGGGCCACGAGCTCCCGCGGACCGAAGGGCTTGGTCAGGTAGTCGTCGGCCCCGACCTCCAGGCCGAGCACCACGTCGCTCTCCTCGCCCTTGGCGGTGACCATGATCACCGGAATCCCCCGCGTGGCCGACTCGTACTTGAGGCGTCGGCACACCTCGAGGCCGTCCATTCCAGGTAGCATGAGGTCGAGCAGAACGAGATCGGGGTTCTCCTTGCGGACCAGGTTGAGCCCGTCCTCGCCGTTCTCCACGCCAGCGACCTCGTAGCCCTCGCGGCGCAGATTGTACTGGATGACCTCGAGGATGTCGGGTTCGTCCTCGATGGCGATGATCCGTTCACGGCTCATGGCACTGTCTCGTGGGTGTGAGGAATGCGACGGCGTCGGGTCCCGGCTCGTGCGAGCCGCGGTGCCGCTTCGGGGCACACCTGCCCGAAAAACTACACCAGACCGTGGGTTCCGCCGTCAAGATGGGGTGAAGGCGGGGTCAAGGGAGCCGGCACGGGATCACTCGGTCCCCGGAGAGGGCTCCGCGGCGGTGAGCGACCGCGCCCATCGCGCGCCCCGGCGCACGCTCCGCCCCACCCATTCCCGCAGCCGCCGGATCTGCCATCCGGTCCACACGAACCCGAAATAGAGCGGCGGCAGCGCGAGCAGGAGCAGGATCGTGCTCGAGACCAGCCCGCCGACCGAACTCAACGCCAGGTTCTCCCAGATGTCCTGGTTGCGGTCGTCCATCCACGACAGCTCGAAGGGCAGCTCGACACCGAACACCGTCCACGGGATCTCCTGGTAGCTGACCAGCAGCGGAATCAGGCCGACGATCGTGGTTCCGCTCGTGAGCAGGATCGAGCGCAGTCGGATCATCGTGGCCCGGGCGACGGCCCTCCGGAGCAGGGGACCGCGTTCCTCGGCGGACAGCAGGAACAGATCGCTCCCCCCGAGCTGCTTGCGCGTTCCGGGCAGGATGCCCGCGTCGGCCTCCGGGTCGCCGCCGAGCTTGGCGCGCAGCACCAGCGCCGCCTCGTGCCGGAACCGGCTCACGAGCAGGATCGCGTTGTTCACCACGATTCCGAAGAGCAGGATCAACCCGATCTGCGCCGACGAGTCGAAGGGCACCGTGCTCCAGGCGAAGATCAGGACCACGCCGATCCCGGCCATCGGTAGCGATGCGAGCACGAGGGTGGGCAGGGCGATACTCTCGAACAAGGCCGCCAGGACCATGAAGATGAACACGGCGGCCAGCACGATCGCCAGCTGCAGCTCCTCTTCCTCTTCTTCGGTGAAGAACTCACGGTTCGCCTCTTCGGCCGTGTAGCCGTAGGGCAGGCTCATGCTGTCGAGGATCGACTGGATGTAGGCACGTCGCATGCGGTCGGTGCCGATGTACTCCCAGTTCACGAACATCGAGTAGCGCTGGTTCTCGCGCGTGATCTCGTCGCTGAGGGGGACCGTCTCGAGTTCCACCAGATCACCGAGCCGAACCTGCTCGCCACTGGGCGTCTCGAGCACGTAGGCCGACACCTCGCTGAACTCGATCTCGTCGGCGCCCTCGTACGACAGCTGCATGCGTTCCTGTTCGCCGTCGACGATCATGCGCCAGGGGGTGTCGACCCCGAGCAGCCGCCGCACCTGCTGGACCACCTGCAACACGCTCAGCCCGTACTCGCCGAGCACGTCGCGTTTCAGACGGACCACCGTCTCCTCGTTGCTGGACCGCCCGAAGCGGGCGCTGCTGGTGATCCGCGCATTGCGCGCGCGTCGACTGCGCGAGGCCTTCTCCAGTGTTTCGCCAGCGATCTCGCGGAGAACCTTGCTGTTGTAGCCCGTGATCTTGATCAGGGAGTTCAGCGCCGATCCGCCGAAGCTCCCCTTGAAGTAGGGCTGGTCGGAGAAACCCCGGATGAACACGAAGGCACCGCCCGTGAGATCGGCGACCTCCACCAGGAGGTTCCGGTACAACAACGGCAGCGGCGAACGGATCTGTTCGTCGGTGAACTCGATGTTGACCGAACCCTGGTTGCCGAACACGTTCGTGCGCATGCGCACGCCGTCCTCGAGCGGCAACAAGGCCCGTTCGAATTTGAGGATGGTCTCGCTGGTGACCTGGACGTCCGTCCCGTCGGGCATGCGGACGAACACGAACAGGGTCTCCTCGCTGCCGAAGCCGAAGAAGCCACCCTTGATGACGTCCTCGTCGTAGACCTTCCACCCGTACCAGCCGAGGGCCACGAGACCCACGATCATCAGCGGCCATATGAACTGGTTGAACGCCAGGATCCGCCGCGGCCAGCTCAGCTTCTCCGAGAGGTCCGGGAGGACGTGCACGATCCGCTGCAGCTGTCCGTCGTCGGACAGTTCGTTGGGCCCGTCGGGGCTGCGCCGGGCCAGCCGCGAGGCCCATGCCTGCTTCAACACCACCGGGATCCAGCCGAAGGCCACGAAGATCGACGCGAGCATGGCCAACGCCACGCTCACGGCCAGGGGCACGTAGTACAGCGCCAGACGACCACTGAGGAAGATGAAGCTCAGGAAGGCCACGATCGTGGTCAGCGTCGTGGTGAGGATGGGAAAGACGACCTCGGTCGTGCCCTCGACCACGGTCTCGAACACCACCCGCAGCTTCGCCCGCCGCGACAGTCCTGCCTGGTTCGCCCGGTCGAGCGACTCGATCCGGCGGTGGATCGAATCGAGCACGAGAATGCTGTTGTCCAGCAAGAGCCCGAAGCAGATCGTCAGCCCACTGATGGTGATGAAGTTCACCGAAAGCTGCAGGAAGTAGAACAGGCTCAGACAGATCACGAGCGCGAAGAGGACCGAACCGATCACGATCGCCGTCAACACCACCTGCCGCAGCGAGATCGCCAGCAACAGGAACAACACCAGCAGGATGATGCCCGAGCGTACGAGCAACTCGGTGAGCTTGTCCTCGAGTTCCTGGCCCTGATCGGTCTCGACGCGGAGTGTGGCGTCGAAGGGAACGCTGGCCTCGAGATCCGGCAGGGCGTCGCGCAGATCGCGGCTCACCGCGATCGAGTTGCCACCGCTACGCTTCTCGACCCGGACCTGGACCACGCTCTTGGCGTTGCTGCGCGCGAAGTTCGTCGGGTCCTCGTGCCCGGCGACCACGTCACCCAGCATGTCCACGGTGAAGTTCACGTCGCCGCGACGGGCGACGATGGCGTTGCGCAGATCCTCGACGGACACCCGGTCGCGTAACGAGACCAGCTTCTCGGCGCCACCCTCGAACACGGCACCGGCCGAGGCGAGAAGGTCGAGGTCGTTGATCGATCCGAACACCTCGTCGCTCGTGATCCCGTAGAAGCGGAGCTTCTGGCGATCGAGCAGGATCTTCACCAGCGGAAGCGCTCCGCCCACGACGCGGGCGTCGGCCACGCCCTCGATCCCGAGCACCTGTGGAACGATCCACTGCTCGCTACGCTCGCGCAGTTCGTTCGGTCCGAGGTCGCTCTCGATACTGAAGATGAAGAAGCCCTCGGTCTCGAACTCCTCGGGCACGAAGGCAGTGATCTGCGGTTGTGTCGCGCCCAGCGGCAGGTTGCGGCGCACCGAGCCGAGCGCCTCGTTCAGTTCCAGCCGCGCGAAGTCGATCACCGCATCGCGGGTGAGTTCGATCTCCACGCGGCTTCGCCCGGCGCTGCTCGTCGACACCACGTTCTCGACGTCCTCGACACTGCGTGCCGCCTCCTCGATCGGAAGGGTGATGGACTGCTGGACGGCCTGCGGGGACGCACCGTTCCACACCGTGGTCACGGTGAGCGTGGGAAGATCGACCTCGGGCAACGCCTCGACCTCGATCCGCGGCAGGGCGTACAGAGCGAGCACCACGAAGGCTCCGAAGATCATCCAGGTGGTGACGGGGTGGTTCACGAAGAAGCGCGTCATCGACGATCCCCTTCGTGGGTCAGGCCCGCTGGGGGCTGCGTTGCGGTGCCACGGCTCGGTGCGTCGGGTTCGGGACCGGACGCCGGCCGGACCCGGATCCGGTGCGCGATACGGTAGAGCAACGGCGTGTACACCAGCGTGAGCAGCGTGGTCAGGGCGAGACCGCCGATGATGGTGATGGCCAACGGACGTTGCAGCTGTTCGCCACTGCCCAGACCGATCGCCATGGGCAGCATCGCCAGGATCGTGGTCACGCTGGTCATGAGGATGGGGCGGAAGCGCAGCCGACTCGCGGTGAGAATCGCCTCGAAGTCGGGCGTGCCCTCGGTCCGCAGCCGACGGATGGTATCGACCTTCACGATCGCGTCGTTGACCGCGATCCCCAGCAGGGCGAGAACCCCGATCAGCGACAGGATGTTCAGCGAGCCGTGCGTCAGCGAGATCGCGATGGCCGAACCGGCCAGGCCGATCGGGATCACCGCCGCGATCAGCAGGGGATCGACGAAGCTCTCGAACTGTGCGGCCAGGATCATGTAGACGAGGACGACGGCCAGGGCCATGGCCAGGGCCAGATCCCGGAAACTGCGCTGCATCTCGCGCCGCTCGCCGGTCTCGATCACGCGGATGTTCGGAGGAAGCTGCAGGCCCGCGATGGCGGCCTGCGCACTCTCCCACGCTTCGTCCAGACCGCCGGTGCTGACGTCGCCCGAGATCGTCACCATGCGGCGTTGGTCGTTGCGCACGAGTTCGCGGACCGGCCGCTCCTCCTGCAGGGCGACGAAGCTGCGCAGGGGAACCTTCTGCCCGCCGGGCAACGTGATGGGGGCACCCAGGGCCAGGTCCAGGTCGCGTCGCTCGTCGCGCTCGAAACGCACGGCGATGTCGATGCGCTGTTCGATCTCGTTGAAGGTCGTCGCTTCCACACCCACGATGCGGGCGCGCAGCTCGTCGGCCACGCGGTTCGGGTCCAGTCCGCTGCGCAGGACTTCGTCGCGGTCGATGCCGACCACCACGTTCGGCGTTCCCAGCACACGGTCGATCTGCAGGTCCGTCAGCTCGGGCACGGTGCGCAGTTCGCGCTCGATCCGCTCGGCGGCGCGCAGCGCGATCAACGGATCCTCGGCGATCACTCCCATGCGGAAGGCCGTCCCGCCCGCCGAGAGCAACTCGCCCAGGCCGATGCCCTCGTCGCGGAAGACCCACGTCGTCCCGGACAGCGTCTGCTCCAGACGCGCGGAGATCTCTTCCTGCAGACGCTGCCCTTCGGCCCGGGCATCGCGTTCCTGCTGCAGGATCACCCGGACACGGGCCGTGTGCGGGGCCGTGTAGTCCTGCAGGGCGGCCAGGGTGCGTTCGGTCGTTCCCACCTGCGAGAACACGTGCCGCACGGCCGGGTCGGCCTCGACCCAGGAGGCCAGCTCGGCCACCGTGGCCGTCGTCTCCTCGAGCGGAGTGCCCGCCGGAAGCTCGAGGTCGACCCGCATGTCCCCCTGTGAACGCTCGGGCAGGAAACTCCGGTCGAGTTCGGTCACCAGCCAGGCGGCAGCGGCCAGTCCCACGAACAACGCGACGAGCATCGTCGCGGGTCGTGCCAGCGCCCGCACGAGGACACCGTGGTAGGAACGATACAGAGCGTCGAACCCCGCACCCAGGGCCCGGAACACACCGCGCCGCACACCCGAGCGGATGGTCAGGATGCGCGCGGCCAGGACCGGCTGCAGGAGCAGGGCGGCGAACACCGAGACCGCCAACGAAAGGGTCACGGTCAGCGCCTGGTCGCGGAAGAAGGCCCCGGCGATCCCCGGTACGTAGACCACCGGGAAGAACACGGCGATCGTCGTGAGCGTGGCCGCCACGACCGGACGCGCCATCTCGCTCGCACCGCGCGCGGCGGCGTCGGCGACCATCCGCCTGTCGGCCGAGGGAGCCGCGGGACCGTCCGAACTCGGGGCGGAGCCACCGGCCTGCGCTCTCTTCTCGGCGATGTAGCGATTGATGTTCTCGATCACCACGATCGCGTTGTCCACGAGCATGCCCGCGGCCAGCGACAGACCACCCAGGCTCATGAGGTTCAGTTTGACGTCGCCGAAGTACAGCAGGCCCAGTGTGATCACGAGGCTCACGGGAATGCTGAAGACGCCCACCACGATCGGACTGCGCCAGTCGCTGAGGAACAGGAACAGCACGAGGATCGCGAGCAGGGCACCGAGCAGCAACGACTGCTGCAGGCCGGCGAAGGAGGCCCGGACGTAATCGGCGTCGCGGTAGACGAAATCGAAGTCCAGACCCGCGATGTCGCCGCGCACCACCTCGAGGGCGCGGTCGACCTCCTCGCTCACCGAGATCGTGTTCGCGTCGGGTTCCTTGTAGATCAGCAGCGACACGACCGCCGCTCCGCCCAGCAGGGTGGCGCCCTCGGGCTCCTTGATCGTGTCGAGCACGTCGGCCACGTCGCCGATCCGGATCGGCGAACGACCGGGGCGGACCACGTCGGTCTGACGGATCTGTTCGAGGGTCTCGAACTCGCCGTCGATCCGCAGGCTCAGGAACAGTGGACCCTGCCGGACCTTGCCGCCGGGGAAGTTCACGTTGCTGCGCTGCAGGGCAGCGGCGATGTCGGCCAGCTCGATGCCGTAGATCGCCAACTTCCGCGGGTCGGGGCGCACCAGGATCTCGCGGTCGACCCCGCCGACGAGCTCGGCCTGACTCACCCCGTCGACCTGCTCGAGCGCGGGCTTCACCACCTCGCGCGCGAACTCGGTCATGTCCTTCATGTCGCCCGCGCCGCGGAGCACGAGAATGCTGATGGGGCGCGAGGTCGGGTCCCAGCGCAGGATCACCGGCCGCTCGGCGTTCTCGGGGAAGTCGTCACGGAAAGCGACGCGATCGATGGCCTCGCGTAGGTTCAGGTTCGCGAAGTCCATCTGCGAACCCCATTCGTACTCGACGGTGATCGTCGACACGCCCTCCCGCGTGCGGCTCACGACGCCGCGCACGCCCGCGAGCGCGGTGATCACCTCCTCGAGTGGGCGGGTCACCAGACGCTCGAGGTCCTGGGCCGGGATGTCCTCGTAGGTCGTGATGACGGTCAGGCGCGGATAGGTGATCGACGGCAGCAGATCCACCGGTAAGCGACCGGCGCTGAGCACGCCGATCAGCACGAGCGCGGCGAAGAGCATCGACACCGCAATGGGACGTTGGATGGCGAGTCGGAGCATCAGGATTCCGTCCGGGCGGTGCTCAGCGAGAGGAGCCGGCGGTCTCGGCCATGAGCGTCGCCCACGGATCCTCGAGCTCGACCGTTCCGCGCACGCGGATCTTCGCGTCGTGGGTCAGCGTGAGGTGGTTGTCCACGACCACCAGGGTCCCCGGCTCGATCGCCCCGCCCTGCAGGACGCGCGCGATCTCCACCGCGTGATCGTTGCGGCGACCGATCTCCACGTACACCCACTTGGCCCGGTCGTCCTCGACCCGGAACACCAGTGGCCGGCCGTCGCGGGTGAGGATCGCTTCGCTGGGAACCACCAGGGTGTTCGGATGGATCGTCCCGGCGATCGAGGCCCGGACGAACATGCCCGGCTTGATCCGCCCGTCCTCGCTGCGCAGGCGCATCAGGACCGAACACGTGCGGCTCTCGGGATCGATCTCGGGGCTGATGACGTCGACCTCCGCCGGCACGGTCTCGTCGAGGGCAGGAATGGTCACCAGCACCGGCCGCCCCTCGTCCAGTCCCTTGAGATCGGCCTCCAACACCCCCACCTCGGCCTCGAGCTCCACGTCGTCGATCACGCGGCAGAGGGTCTGCCCCACCTGCACGCGCTCGCCCTGGGCCAGTTCGAGACCGCGGACCACGCCGTCGAAGGGAGCGCGCAGGACCGTGCGCTCGAGGTTCAGCTCCGCGCGCTGCTCGGCGGCCCGCGCGCTGGCCAGGCCGCTGCGGACCTCGAGCAGCTCCCGGCGGAAGGCGCCCCGTCGGACGGCGTCGACGCCGAGTTCGATCTCGCGCGTGCGGCGCTCCTGCTGGGTGATCTTCCCCTGGCGCTGCAGGCGGTCGAGTTCGGCGAGCTGCTCGTCGAGTTCACCGCGCGCCTCGGGGGTGCTCCCGATGCCCTGCTCCTCGACGGCGATCTGCCCGAGGGCCTGCAGACGATTCGAGCGGGCCTCCTCGAGCGCGACCTGGTACTCGCGATCGTCGAGCGTGGCCAGGCGCTGCCCGCGGCGCACCCGCTGCCCCTCCTCGACGAGGACGCGGGTGATCCGGCCCGCGAGCTCGAACTTGATCTCGGCGGCGTGACGGGCGCGTACGGCCCCTTCGGCCACCACCGGCACCACGAGGTCGACACTCTCGGCCGGGCTGGCCGTCACCGTGACCGCTCGCTCGCGACGGCGGGGAGATTCCTCCTCGTCCTCGGTGGCAGTCGCCGTCGAGTCGGCCTCGGTTGTGGTTCGCCCGTCGGTTCCGGGATCGCCGCCGCCGCAGCCGACCAGGGATCCGGTGGTCAGCAGGAAGGCCAGGATCGCGAGCAGCGACGCGCGTGGTGTCGGGGCAGGGCGCATGGACGGCACTCCGGGTGGGCGCGAGGACGAGGGGGCGAAACGCGTCCGGCACGTTCGCCCCTTCGTCGGAATCGGGACTTCGGATCCGCTCCGCTCAGCGGGAATCGGCCGGACGATCGGGGATCCCGGCGGCGCGGTCGAGGTCCGAGGAACGATAGCAGATGATCGCCATCGGTTCGGCGTCCTCTTCGCCCTCGTCCATGGCCGCCCCGGCGCCACCGCCCTGCGCCGCCATGGCCGAGCTGATGAACTCGGTCACCACGAAGATCCGGTCGCCGACGAACATGATCCGGTCGTCCATGTTGTCGCACTGGCCGTTCAGCGTGGCACGGCGCACGAAGCGGCCGCGGGGATCGTAGACGTCGAAGGTGCCCAGCGACACGTCCCCGGCCTCCATCGACCCGCGCGAGGTCATCACCCACAGGCTGCCGTCGGGGCGGGTGTGGAGACCCTCGCGGTCGATCGCCGGATGGACGTCGTTCACCTCGAACTTCGTGTTCGGCGGGACCTGCCCCTGCGGCGTGAAGCCGCGATAGATCTCGAGCAACTCGTCGATTTCTTCCTGCGTGCGCTCGTGGACCGCGTACTCGCGCGTGATCACGCGCTGGAGCGTGCCATCGGGGTTCCAGGCCAGGATCCGGTAATCGGTGAGGTCGTCCGGCGCGTAGATCATGCCGTCGGCGGAGACGGCCACGCGCTGGCTGAAGTTGTCGAAGCTCGTCTCGCTCACCACGGGGTTCTTGAAGTCCATGCCCCCCACGTGGTTGTGGAGACGTTCGACCTCCGCCCCGCTCGTGGGGTCGAAGATCGACAGCCAGGTGGTGGCCACGAACTCCTGCGACTCCTGGTCGAACTCGCGGAACGAGTAGGTCACGGCCAGGTTCTCACCGGCCTCGTGGATCGCCTGCACCATCATGAATCCCGCGCCCTCGGGCGTCTCCAGCTCGAAGTCGGCGCCGGGCGTGCCGTCGGGCTTCAGCGTGACGATGCGCGCCGGGAAGGCCTGCACCACCGCCAGATCACCACTCGGCAGCCAGAACAGGTTGGTTCCGCCGCGGAACTCTCCGGGACCTTCGCCCTCGCGGCCGATGGTGTTCAGGTAGTTCCCCTGCGCGTCGTAGATCTTCACTTCGTGCAGCTGCGCGTCGAGCACGTACAGGTTGCCCTGCTCGCCGACGGCGATGTCGGTGATGATGCCGAAGAACTCGTCGTCGCCCCCGTCCCATCCGCCCAGGCGGAAGACCTCTTCCATTTCGATGGTCATGGCGGGGTCGATGGCCTCGGCCGGATTGTGGACCTGGACGACGCCGTCGACGGTTTCCTGTCGGCCCTTCCAGTCGGCGGCGGTGGACAGGGTCGGGACCAGGCAGAAGACGGCGAGCGCCAGGCCGGACAGCAGGATCGGGCGCGAGAGAGCATTCATGGGAGCGGACTCCTGTGTGGGCGGAAACGCCGCGGGAGCGTGCCGCGGCGGGGACGGGTCCGGAATCCCCTCCGGGCCCGGGTGCAGTCTACGACCTCGGCCCTGCGTCGGTTGCACGTGTTTCAGATGCGGTACCGGGCGATCGCGAGAGGGTCGGCTTCCTCGTCGTCCTCTTCCTGCTCCACCGCATCGCCCATGATCATCATCCCCCCGCCACGAGCGCCCACGAGGTCCTCGAACACGACCAGTGCATCGCCCTGCAGCGTCATACGGTCGGTCGCACGATCGTAGGGCGCCCGCAGCTCGACCTGGCGCACGAAACGGCCCTGGCGGTCGAAGACGTCGAAGACCCCCACGACCTCGGGGTCCTCGATCGCCAGGCCCTCGCCCGGCAACACCCAGAGCTCGCCGTCCGGCCGCGCGAACACGTCGACGATCGCCGGTTCGAGGGTGTCGACGGTGTCCGGGTCGAAGGACCCGCCGGTGCGCTCGGCCATGGCCCGCCGCTGGGCCATGTCGCGCTCGACGTCCTCTTCCTGCCGGGGCACCCGCTCGAAGGCACGGCGGATGGTCCGGACGTGCTCGCCCCGGGCGTCGCGCACCTCGATCGCGTAGTCGTCGGGGTCGCGCACGGCGTAGAGGGTTCCGTCGGCAGCGAGCGCCCAGTCACCGACGAAGTCGGGACTGCCGATGGTGATGACCACGTCGCCCCCGCTGCCCAGGCGGTCGCGCTCTTCGGAGTGGATCAGGTAGTCGACGACGAACTCCCCGGTGGCCGGATCGACGGCCCGCAGCGCGTTCTCGCTGACCTGGGTCGTCTCGCGGATGGTCGTCGACGCGGTCTGCACCACCACCCGATCGCCGGCAGCGGTGGCCGCGATCGCGAAGTGGAAGCCCTCGTTGCCCACGAGGCTCACGTCTCCGGCCGGCGTGCCGGCGGCGTCGTAGGTGATCAGCTTCGGCGGGCGCATGTTCAGCACACCCACACGGCCACCCGGGAGCATCATGATGCCCCGCCCCTGGTCCATCTCGCCCGGGCCCTCGCCCGCCCGCCCGAAGGTGGCGACCACCCGACCGTCGGGGTCGATGGCGGTGATCTCGGACAGTTGCTCGTCGAGCAGATAGGTGGTGCCGTCGCCGGCCACGGCGGCGGAGCCGACGATTCCGAACAGGAAGTCCTCGTCGTAGCCGCCCACCCGCCAGAGTTCGGTGGCGTCGCGCGCGGTGCGGCCGGCGGGGGGCGTCGAGGGGTTGTCGACGACAGGCGGCTGGGCGTGGGCGACGGTCGCGATCAGGGCGACGGCCGCCAGGGCGGAGCGCAGTTCCACGGGATCGGATCCTCCGGGGCACGAGGAAGCGGCGGGGCCGCTAATTTTCTGGCACGTGGTGTACACGCAGATCCTGCGCCCGATGTTCCAGGAAATCCCTGGGCGGCACCACCCTCACCCGCGGCTGCGCACCTCGACCACGGTCAGGCCGTCGAGCTTGCCCACCCGGCCGTAGTTCTCGCGGTCGACGCGCAGGGTGACGATGGCCGCGCCGTTCTCGTAGACCACGTCCTGGACGTCGCTGATCTCGTACAACCGTGACAGCGTCCGACCGTTGCTGCTCGGCACGCGCACGATCATGTGGCGCTCCTCGCGGCGCAACCGCGCGGTCATCTCCTCGAGCAGGTCGTCGAGGCCGTCGCCACTGCGCGCGCTCGTGAACACCGCGTGCGGGTAGAGGCGGGCCAGGTGGTCGCGCACCGGGGTGTCGATGGTGTCGGCCTTGTTGAACACCAGCCAGCGCTCCTGCTCCTCGTCGAGGTCGAGGGAGTCGAGCACCTCGTCCACGGCCTCGATCCGGCCCTCGAGATCGTCGTCACCGGCGTCGACCACGTGCAGCAGCAGGTTCGCCTCGGCCACCTCGCTGAGCGTGGACTTGAAGCTGTCGACGAGATGGTGCGGCAGGTTGCGCACGAAGCCGACGGTGTCGGTGAGCAGGAAGGCGTGCTGGTCGGGTGTCTCGACACGACGCGTGGTGGCGTCGAGCGTGGCGAAGAGTTCGTCGCGCACGTAGACCCCGGCCTCGGTCAGCCGGTTCATCAGCGAACTCTTGCCGGCGTTCGTGTAGCCGGCCAGGGCCACGCGGAAGGCGCTGCCTCGCTTCTTGTGCTGCGTGCGCATCTGCTGCTCGATGCGCCGCAGGTCGCGCTTCATCTGCGTGATGCGATTGCGGATGATGCGGCGGTCGGTCTCGATCTGGGTCTCGCCCGGGCCGCGCGTGCCGATACCACCGGCCTGCCGCTCGAGATGCTTCCACATCTTCGCCAGGCGCGGCAGCAGGTACTCGTACTGGGCCAGGCTCACCTGCAGGCGCGACTGCCGAGTGCGGGCGTGGCGGGCGAAGATGTCGAGGATCAGCTCGGTGCGGTCGATGGTCTTCACGCCGAGGTGCTTCTCGAGGTTGCGTCCCTGGGCCGGGGTGAGGTCGTTGTCCACCACCACCAGGTTCGCCTCGAGGGTCTCGACCATGTCCTTCAGCTGGTCGGCCTTGCCCTTGCCGATCAGACTGCGCGCGTCGGCGGCGTTGCGCCGTTGCTCCATGCGGCCGACGACGTCGGCGCCGGCCGTCTCGGCCAGGCGCTGCAACTCGTCGAGGTCGGCCAGGTGCTGCGTACCACCGGGGCGGGTGGCGATCAGGTGGACGCCCACGAGCAGTGCGCGCTCGGTGACGGCTTCTTCGCGAGGACGATAGAAGCCGTGCTCGTCGCGCTTCTCGTGTCTGGATTGCTTCCGGGTCTCCAAGGAACTCCTGCGGTTGCGGTTCGGGTCGAGCGGTCTTGCCGACAGTCTAACACCGGACGCTGGACCAGGCCCCCGGGTCGACCCCCATCGGCGACGGCCCGGGGCCGTGTCGCCGAGCGCAGCGCCTAACCCCGCTCGCGCTCCATCACGGCGTTGAGCTCCTCCCAGCGGGCCATCTTCTGCTCGAGTTCGTGCTGCTGCTCCTGCACGCGTGCGGCCGCCCGTGCCATGTCGTCGCCGGCGAGCGCCCCACTGCTCATCTCCTCGCCCGCGAGGTCGATCGAAGTCTCGAGCAGCCCGACCTCCTCTTCGAGGTCGGCGATCTCGCGGCGGATCCTCTTCAGTTCGTTCTTCGACAGTTGACGCTTGGTACGCGCACCGACCTCGACCTGGGCGGGCGCGACGGCCACCGCGGGTGCCGCCTCGGGCGGCCGTGGGGCCGAAGTGGCTCCCGCCTCACGTTCGCTCTGCAACCGGTACCGGTAGTCGTCGTAGTTGCCCAGGAACTGGCGCACGCCGCCGGTGCCTCCGCCGGCCACGCTCTGGAATGCCCAGATCCGGTTGCAGATGCGGTTGAGGAAGTAGCGGTCGTGGCTGACCACGATCAGCGTGCCCGGGTAGCCCACCAGGGCTTCCTCGAGAGCTTCGCGCGTGTCGGTGTCGAGATGGTTGGTCGGCTCGTCGAGCAGCAGCGTGTTGTGGCGCTCGAGGATCAGCTTCAGCAGCGACAGCCGCGCGCGCTCGCCGCCGCTGAGCGTGCGGACCTCCTGCTCGATCATGTCGCCGGAGAAGGCGAAGGCCCCGAGCATGCTCCGCACGTCGCCCTCGGACATCAGCGGATCCATCTGGTGGATCTCTCGGAGCACGGTGTTGGAATCGCTGACGAGCCGGAGATCCTGGTCGTAGTAACCCAGATCCACGTTCGAACCGAAGACCAGCCGGCCGGCGCTCGGCGTGGTCTCGCGCGTCAGGACACGCAACAGTGAGGTCTTGCCGGTTCCGTTGGGGCCGAGGATCCCGACCTTCTCGCCACGCAGGACCTGCAGGTCGAGCTGCTCGAACAGGCTGAGCTCGCCGAAGCGCAGGGCGAGATCGTGGGCTTCGAGCACCACCGCGCCGCTCTCGCGCGCGGGCTCGATCCGCATGCGCAGTTTGCGTCCCTCGTTGGGTGGCGCCTCCATGCGCTCGAGCCGAGCCAACTGCTTGCGCCGGCTCTTGGCCTGGTTGGTGCGCTGACCGGCGATGTTCTTGCGGATGTAGGCCTCGGTCTTCGCGATGCGCTGTTGCTGGCGCTCGTACTGTTCTTCCCACTGCTCCTTCTGCTCGGCCCAGGCTCGCGTGAACTTCGTGTAGGCGCCCTGGAACCGATGGAGCTTTCCGTTGACCAGGTGCAACGTGGACTCGGTGGCGTTGTCGAGGAAGGCGCGGTCGTGGCTGATGGCGATCATCGCACCGCGGCGGTCGCGCAGGTGCGCCTCGAGCCACTCGCGGGCCTCGAGATCGAGGTGATTGGTCGGCTCGTCGACGAGAATGATGTCGAAGGGGGCGAGCAGCAGTGCCGCGAGCGCGGCGCGGCGCTTCTGCCCACCGCTCAGTTGCGAGACCGGCTGGTCGAGGCGATCGGGCGCGAAGCCCAGTCCCTGCAGCGCGGCGTTCACGCGCGACTCCATTGTGTAGCCGTCGCTGCGCTCGAACTCCTCGTGCAACCGACCGTACTCCTCGATCAACGCGGGGTCGTCCTCGCCCGCCCCCATGCGCTCCGACAGGCGGGAGAGCTCCGCCTCGATCGCGAGGAGTTCGCCGAAGGCCTCCTCCCGGACCGCCTCGCGCAGGGGCCGATCCGAGTCGAGCCGCGTGTCCTGCTCGAGGGTGCCCACCCGCACGCGCCCGCTGCGCTCGATCCGTCCGCGCTTCGGTTCGATTTCGCCGTGGATCAGGCGCAGCAGCGTGGACTTGCCCGCGCCGTTCACCCCGACCAGGCCGTACCGTTCGCCCGGGTGTACGGTCAGGTTCACGCCGTCGAGCACGGTGTGGCCGGCGTAGTCGAATTCCAGCGATTGCAGGGTCAGGAGGCTCAAGGCCGGGTCTCCGGGTCGGCGTGGGGGATGGAGCGACACGATACGCGAGGGCGCTGCGAGGACCAGGCGGACCGCCGCGGCGATCCCATTCCCGATTCCGGAACGATCGATGCAAGCAGCGTGGCCGACCCGATCGGCTCCCCGGGTCCCCGGCGGCGAACGAGACCGCCCGGCCCGTCCCAGGAACCGAGGATCGCCATGCCGAAGACTCCGGCCGGTGCCGATGCGGCGACCGAGCAGACCCTGTCGACCCTGCGCAGCCAGGTGGCACGCCTCCGCCGGGAGCGCGACGACCACGCCCGAGAGCTCGACACCCTGCGGGAGAGGAACCGGGCGCTCCAGAAGTCGCTCGACGAGACGGTCGATCGGCTGCTCGAACTGGAGCGCCGGCGCGCCCGGGAACGCAACGACGACGGCACCAGCCACGCGACTCCGCGGGACCCGGCCGTCGCGCGCGAACAGGCGCGCGAGAGTCGCGATCTGCCCGCCCAGGCCTCCGGACCGCTGCGGATCTTCGACCCCGCCGCGCCCCCCGACGAGGATCCTGGCTTCGAGAAGCCCCTGACCGAGATCGTCGGCATTCCGAACGACATCACCGAGCGCCTGGCGCTCGTCGGTGTCCGCACGAACCTCGACCTGCTCCGCAAGGCCGGCCTGGCCCGTCACCGCAGGTCGCTGGCCACGAGCATGCGCATGGAAGGGCACGCACTCGCGCAGATCGTCCACCAGGCCGACCTTGCCCGTATTGGTTTACGATCTCATGACTTGCGGATTCTAGCCGCCACCGGCATCGGCGACCTCCGCGATCTGGCGGGAGCCAGCAGCCTCGACCTGCTCGCCGGGATCCGGGCCCAGGGCGGCGACACCATCGATGCCGCCACCGTGGACCGGTGGATCGAGCGCGCGCGCAGCCTGACCTGGATGGTCGACGAGTAGCGCCCGGAAGCTTATTCCTTCCAACGAGTCACGAAGACGTTCGTCTCGCCGCGCTTCGAATTGTGCCGGTTCGACGCGAAGACGAACGTCTCACCGTCGGGTGCGAACATCGGGAAGCCGTCGAATCCGGGCGAGTTCGTGACCCGCTCGAGGCCGGTGCCGTCGACGTTCACGACGAACAGGTCGAACTCGCGTCCCCTCTCCGGATAGTTCGTGCTGAACACGATCTTCTCGCCCGAAGGATGGAAGAAGGGCGCGAACGCGGCCGAGTCGAGGTCGGTGACCTGCCGCTCGTCGGTTCCGTCGGCGTTCATGACGTAGACCTCGAGTCGGCTCGGCCGGATCAGGTTCTGCTCGAGCAGGCGCTGGTAGTCGGCGATCTCCTCGTCGGTCTCGGGACGATGCGCCCGGTAGACGATCTTCGTCCCGTCCGCCGAGTAGAACGGCCCCCCGTCGTAGCCGAGGTCGTCGGTGAGCCGACGGACGTCGCTGCCATCGAGGTTCATGCTGTAGATGTCGAGGTCGCCGTCGCGGACCGAGGTGAACACGATCCGGTCACCCATCGGCGACACGGTCGCCTCTGCGTCGTAGCCCCACTCGGTGGTCAGGGGCTGCGGATCGCTGCCATCGGCGTTGGCGACGAACACGTCGAATTCGGGATGCAGGCCCCAGACATAGCCCCGGGACATGTCGGGCGGCTCGGGACAGTCCGGGTCGTGGTGATGGGTCGAGCTGTAGACGATCCGGTCGTCGCCCGGCAGGAAATAGGCGCAGGTCGTCCGGCCCTTGCCCGTCGAGACCAGTTGCATGTCCGAACCGTCGACACCGATCGTGAAGATCTGGTCGCACTCCCACTCTCCGTGGGTCGACTGGAAGATCAGCTGCTCGCTGTCGAACGAGAAGTAGGCCTCCGCATTCTCGCCGCCGTCGGTGAGCTGCGTCAGCGTCGAGAAGAACGTCTCGCCCTCGGCCGGGGCATGCTCGCGAGGTAGCTCGGCGACGGTGCCGTGGTCGTCGGCGAGCGTGGGTGCGGCCAACACCATGGCCAGCAAGCCGGCCAGACGGAACGTCGTGGTCATGACTTCGCTTTCGGCAGGGGGATGAGCGGGCTTCCAAGGTCTCAACGGGTCGCCCGCTCGGCAACTCAGGTCATCCGCCGCCGCAACCACTGCCCGAAGAAGGGATCCACGAAGCGCACCGCGGTGTCGGTCTTCTGCAGGATCTCGCGGTCGGCGAGCACCCTCAGGTTCTTGCTCACCGTACTCGGCGATCCCAGTCCGAGCTGGAAGACGATCCGCTGGCTGTGAAGCCGCTCGGTGTAACCCTGCGCGATCGCGAGAACCAGATTCCGCTGATGCAACGAAAGCTGGTCCCAGACGAAACGATAGCCGTATCCGCTCACTCCGAGCACATGCTCGAGGGCTTCCTTCAGCTCGGATTCCCCGGCGATTCCCGCCTCACGCGATGCCTCGTACAGCGAATGAGCAAGGAGCAGCACATAGTGGGGCGCGTGATCCGCCAGGTCGACGAGGCGGAAGAGCAGGTCGACCTCGGCGCGTACACCGGCCTCGCGCATCCTCTCCTCCAGGCCGAGCACCAGCGCCTGGTCGGGTACGGGATCGAGGACGACGGGTTCGGCCAACCGGTGGAACGGGCTCTTGGCCTGGGCGAAGAGGCCTCGCGCCGTCGGCTCCTTGCGGAGGACGAACACGTAGGCGACATTCCGCTGCCGTCTGATGGACTGCGCGAGGGCCTGCTTCAGCGAGGCCTCGGCGACGCCGGCGAAGTCCTCGAAGTCGTCCAGAACGACCACCAGGGGCGCGTCGGTCTTCTGGGCCAGCTCACCGGGGGCGTCGAGGATCCGCTCCAGAAGTCGCTGGATGTCGCGGTCGCGGTCCCAGAGGTCGAGCTGCAGACCGGGCTTGCCGCTGCCGGTGATGGTCACTCGGGGCATGAACGACGGGACCAGTTGCTGGACTGCCTCTTGCATGCTCTCGACCGACCGCGACGGCTCGAGAGCCAGGGAGCTGGCGTAGATCTCCGCGAATCGACGCGTGTTGATCGCGGGGAAGAGGTCGACGTAGATCGCGTGTCGGCCCGACGCCCGCCACTCGTCGAGCACGGCGAGCAACAGGCTGGTCTTGCCCATGCCCCGCGCGGCGGTGAGGGCCAGGCTGCGACCCTCGCCGAGCGCGCGCAGGAGTTCGGCGCGCTCCCCGTCCCGCCCGATCAGGCGCTGGCCCTCGACGGGGGCCCCGAAGCGGAACGGGTTCGAGCTCATGCGCCGATGGCCTCGCGCTCGCGCCGACCCGGGACCAGGAGGCCCGAAGTGGCCTCCGCGGGCCCGAAATCCGCCTCTCGCGCAATTCCGGGATGGGACTTCACCGATCGGTGAATTCGTGCAGATGAAACTTGCATTACTCCGAAAAGTAAAGTATGAATGGGTGTGGTTCCGGGTGGTGAAGGGACAAGAGTCGTCACGAAAGGGGCTTGCCCCGATCCAGCGACTCCCCTGGCACCCCGCTCAGTGCGTACGATTCGGGGGGCGTGGGGCACCTTAATCGTATTCTCTCGGGCGGTGGGACGCTGGCCTCTCGCGGTGGATAGAACGGAGTCGATTCCACCGAGGCAATGGCCAGGGCCAGCATCCAGGCTGCCGCCACTCGGAACCACCTCTTCGAGACGCTCCGTCGGCCGGCCACGACGAGCACCACGAGTTTCCGGAGGACGTGGTTAGCCGCCGGATCGCGGGAGCAGGGGACCCTGCTCCCGCTCCTCTTTGCCCCCGGGTCGCGGTCAGTCGCCGGGTCTCGGTCAGTCGCCGCTCCGCAGAGCACCGATCCCCACGGCATAATCTTCCTTCGAGAAGATCGGGTAGCCGCCCACGAGCTCGTCGGCACCCGCGGCCACGAGCCCATCGCGCGTCTTCTCCCAGACCCCCCCGTCGGCCTGCACCGTGCAGGCCACACCCCGGCGTGCGCGTTCTGCCACGATCCGTCCGATTCGTTCGAAGGTCGTCTCCTGGAATCCCAGGCCGCGTGTCGGATCGACGCCGAGCGGATTGATCACGGCCAGATCGGCCAGCAGGCCGAAGGCGTCCTCGACGGGTGTCGACGGAAGCAGAACGAGCCCCGGCTGCGTCCCCGCCGCCCGGATGGCTTCGATCAGCGAGCCCGGCGTGTCGGTCACTTCGAGGTGGAAGGCGATCCGGTCCGCTCCGGCGCGGGCGTAGTCGTCGACCAGCGATGCGGGGTCCTCCGCCAGGAGATGGACATCGATCATCAATCGGGTCCTGGACCGGAGCCCGGCCACGAAGTCCGGATCGAACCACGATTCGTCGACGAAGGAGCCGTCCATGACGTCGACGTGCAGACCGTCGATGCCGGCCTCGGTGAGCCTGCGCAATTCACCGTCGAGATCGGTCCGGTCGGCGGACCGCAGTGAGGCGAGGATCTTCGGCGTCGGAGTGTTCATGTCACCATCCCTGCCGCAGTCGATCGCCCAGATAGGTGTGCAGTCCGGCCTCGCGAGTCCTCCGAACCTGGGCGTCCACGTCGTACGGAACCCTTCGCAACTGCAAGCTCGCGTTCTCGAAGTCCAGGAGCGCATAGGCGGCGCGCGGATCACCGTCACGCGGTTGGCCCACGCTCCCCGGGTTCACCAGGTAGCGCCGCGACCGCTCCAGGTCCCGGGTCCCGGGGCGGTCGACCGTGCGCTCCCCGTCGAACACGAACTGCTGGTGGGTGTGGCCGCAGAAGACCAGCCACGTGCTCTGCTCGGCGACGAGCGCACGCACGCGGGTCTCGACCAGGAGGTACTCGTCGCGGTCTTCCGGCGAACCGTGGCAGAACAGGACTTCGTCGTCCCATCGGATGCGCGTGGGAAAGTGCTGGATCTGCTCGCGGTCCCGGGCATCGAGCGTCCGCCGACAGAACTCGATCGCGGCCTCGGCCATCGGATTGAAGGGTCCCGTCGGCAATCCCAGCAGGCGCGCCTCGTGGTTGCCCTGCAGACACGCCACGTCGAACTCGCGCAGGCGCCGCAGGCAGGCGCTCGCATCGGGCCCGTAGCCGATCACGTCTCCCAGACACATCCAACGATCGACGTCGGCCTCCCGCCCATCGGCGAGCACCGCGTCGAGCGCGCTGGCATTCCCGTGGATGTCGGCGACGATGCCCAGGCGCACGGGCGTCCCTCCGTCGCTGCGAGTCCTTGATCGGCCGCGGAGTGTACACCATCGTTGACGGCGTGCGGATTGCAGGTGTGATGTCGATTCCCCGCGAGGCTCCGGAACGGCCGGAGCGGAGGTCCCGGTCGTGCCCGAGGTCATCGCACACCGTGGAGACAGCGCCCACGCGCCCGAGAACACCCTGCGAGCCTTCCGCCGGGCCGTGGAACGCGGCGCCGACCGGATCGAACTCGACGTCCGGCGCAGTGCCGACGGCGTTCCCTTCGTCTTCCACGACTCCGATCTCGCCCGCCTGACGGGTCGCGCGGGCCGGGCGGGCGACCTCACGCTCGACGAACTCACGACATTGCAAGTTCTTGCCGACGAGTTCGGTCGGGCCGAAGACGGACTCGTTCCCAGCCTCGACGCGGTCCTCGCGGATCTGGACGGCACCTGCCCGCTGTACGTCGAGATCAAGCCGGATGACGAGGTCCGCGACGAAGAGCATCGTCGCGCTCTCACCGACGCCTGTATCGAGCGGATCGATCGCGACGGACCCCATGTCCTGGCGAGCTTCGACCCGGCGGTGGTCCGGCGTTGCCTCGACGCCGGCCGGCCCACGGTGCTGATCGCGGCCGACCCGCAGTCGCTCGGCCGACTCACCGACCACGAACGCGACTCCCTCCACGCCTACAGCGTCCTGCACGAACGGATCGACGCGGCGCTCGTCGAGTCCTGCGCGGCCGTCCACCTGCCGCTGTGGGCATGGACGGTCGACCGGCGCCCGGACTTCGATCGGCTCTGGACCGCCGGCGCACGCACCGCCTGGTGCACGAACGACGTCGGCGCCCTGCGCGCCTGGCTCGACGGAGCGGATCGGCGATGAACGGTGTCGACCCGCTCGACCTCGTCGTGGTCGGTGGCGGCATCCACGGCACCGGGATCGCACGGGACGCGGCCCGGCGCGGACTGCGGGTGGCCCTCTACGAACGCGCGGATCTCGGGAACGGCACGAGCAGCGCCAGCAGCAAACTGGCCCATGGCGGACTGCGATACCTCGAACAGTTCCAGTTCGGCCTGGTCCACGAAGCCCTGCACGAGCGCCACCGTCTACTGAGGACTGCGCCGCACCTCGTGCGGCCTCTGCCCTTCCTCGCGCCTGTGTCCGAGGGCTCGCGGTGGAGTCGATGGCAACTGGGCCCCGGCCTGTGGCTGTACGATCTCCTCGCGGGCCGCCGCTCGATCGAACGTCACCGCTGGCTCGACCGCGCGCGCGCGCTCGAAGCGGAACCGGCGCTGGACGCGCCCTCGCTCCGCGGAGCCTATCGCTACGTCGACGCGCAGATGGACGACGCGCGCCTTTGCGTCGAGAACGCGATCGACGCCGCCGAGAACGGAGCCCGCATCCACACCCGGAGCGAGGTCACCGGCCTGATCGTGCACGGTGGAACCGTGGCCGGAGTGCGTGTCCGCGGCTCGACCGGGGACGTGACGTCGGTCCGTGCCCGCCTGGTCGTGAACGCAGCCGGTCCGTGGTACGACCGGATCGCCTCGGCCCAGGATCTGGCCCGGCCCGCGCGGCTGCGCCTGAGCCGCGGGACCCACGTCGTCGTCCCCCCCCTCACCCGCGGCCACGCGCTGATCCTCACCGCGCGCGAGGACGGGCGCGTGTTCTTCGTGCTCCCGTTCAAGGGCCGGTCGCTGATCGGCACCACCGAGGCCGAACACCTCGATCCCGACACCGTCGAGCCGACCGAGGAGGAGATCGACTACCTGCTCCGCGCGACGAGCGGCCACCTGCAGGGTCCACCCCTGCAGCGCGACCAGGTGCTGCATCGCTTCGCCGGGGTCCGGGCGCTCCGCGCCAGCGACGAGGACGACACCGGGCGCGTTCCCCGCAGCGCCGAGATCCGCGAGGACGCCCCGGGGCTGATCGGGGTGCTCGGCGGGAAGTACACGACCTACCGGGCGGTCGCCGAACGGGTGGTCGACGCCGCGGAGCGTCGCCTGCGCGGCCGCACCACGCGCTGCACGACCGCCACCACTCCCCTGCCGGGAGGCGCCGTCCCGGCGATGAACGACTACTTCCGCGTGGCCGAGGACCTGCTCACCGACAAGTACGACGGGCTCGACGTCGGCCTGCTCCGCTATCTGGTGGGGACCTACGGCGCGCGCCACACGCGGATCCTCCGCCTGCTCGAGGACGATCCGGCCGGGGTCGAACGCATCGAGCCGGGATTGCCCTTCACGATGGCCGAGGTCGAGCACTGCGTGCGGCAGGAGTTCGCACGCAGTGTCGACGACGTGGTCCACCGCCGATGCTACCGCGGAGTTCTCGGGAACTGGACCCCCGGAGCCAGGGACCGCTGGCAGCACGCGCTCGAGCGCGCCCTGTCACGCGCCGGCTGAGACCTCGCGCCGCCGTCGTGCCGCCCGCCGGCGCACGAGCAGTTCCTGGACGCGTCGATGCCGCGCGTCGGTGAGGGGCGCCCGCGTCAGCACCCAACCACCCGCCAGGAAGAACAACCCGACCACCGGCCCGAACAGGATGGCCAACCGCAGCCCCACCTCGGGTCCCTGGGTCACGGCATTCTCGTCGAAGCCGATCACACCCAGCAGGAGACCGGCCAGTCCCAGGCCAATCGCGCGCGACAACTTGGTTCCCATCTTCCACACACCGAAGTACAGCCCCTCGCGCTTGCGGCCGGTGCGCAGTTCGTCGTGGTCGACGACGTCGGCCACCATCGAGTCGAGAAGAACGATCGCACCGGCCAACAGACCGCCGACGAAGGCCATGCCGATCGGCCCCACCAGGCTTCCGGGCGGGAACAGCGGATAGACGACGATCGTCAGCACGCCCAGTCCGCCCACACCGACCAGCGCCGGCACGCGTTTGCCGTAGCGCTTCGACGCCCAGACCCACCCCGCGATCGACACGAGGAAGAACAGGAAGAAGGGCAACAACACATAGCCCACGGTCCGTTCCTCGCTCAGCCCCAGGCGGAACTCGTAGTAGTACAGACCGATCGACGCGTTGATCGCCCGGCCGATCGCCGCCACCACGAAGGCCAGCAGCAGAGGTACGAAGGCCGGGTTGCGCAGAACCTGGAGCTGTCCGCGGAACAGCGAGCGCACCGACATCGTCTGGCGCGGCCCGTCGTCGACGCGGTCCAGTCCACGCGTGGCGTACACGGTGACCACGGCGCTCAGCACGATCGGAACGGTGAGCAGCCACGAGGCCAGGTCCCGCGATCGCTGTTCCAGCGCGGGGCTCTCGCCGCCACCCAGGGCCGCGAGCACGATCGCCGGTAGGGTCAGTCCGAGCACGCTTCCGAAGACCGAGACCACCCTCCTGTAACCGAAGACCTCGGTCCGCTCGTCGCGATCGAAGCTGATCTCGCCGCCGAGCGCGAGGTGCGGCACCGAGACCACGGTCATCGCCGTGTTCACGAAGACGTAGGTGACCAGGAGGAACAGGAACTGGAAGACGTGACCGTCCAGCGTCGGCGGATTGAAGAGCAGCACGAAACCCACGGCCAGGGCGAGAGCGCCGGGCATGATGTACGGCCGCCGTTTGCCCCAGCGGCTGCGGGTGCGATCGCTCAGCCCTCCCATGAGCGGGTCGCTCACCGCATCCCACACGATGGCCAGGGCCAGAGCGAGACCGGTCCAGGCAGCAGGAAGCCCGACGACCGTGTTGTAGAACTTCAGTAGATAGATCTGCAGGAGCGTCTCGACGGCCACGACCCCGAACTCGGCCGCGCCGTAACCGAGCTTCGTCGGCCAGCGGAGTTGGTTCGGCAAGGGGGCGACCTCGATTCGGGGACGGCGTGCCGGCCCGCACTCGTTCGCGGACCGCCGACCCCCGGATGCGCCGGCGAACCCACGCGCCTCGACGTGGGTGTAGGCCTCAGGCCTGCGCGATCACCTTGAACTCGACGGCGATCGGCGTCGGCAGGCGCTCGACCTCGACCGTGGTCCGCGTGGCCTCGACGTCGGCGAAGAACTCGGCGTACACCCGGTTGAAGGCCTCGAAGTCGCGTTCCATGTCGATCAGGAAGCACTGCACGTCGATCACCCGGTCGAGCGAACTGCCGCTCGCCTCGAGGACGGTACGCACATTCTCGATCACCGCGCGGGTCTGGGCCTCGACGTCGTAGTCCTGCTTCTCGCCGCGTTCGTCCCACACCGCGCCCCCGGGCACGGCGTCGGTTCCGGGCGTGCGCGGCCCCATGCCGCTGACGAACAGCAGATCGCCGACCCGCCGGGCGTGCGGGAAGGCGCCCACCGGACGCGGGGCCTTCTCGGCGTGGACCACGCCCGCCGGGGCCGATCGCGGGGTGGGCGCTGCCGTCGTTTCGCTCGTCGTCGGACCGGTCGCGCGCGGTTCGGCCGTGTCCGGCTCCGACGACGCCTGTCCGCTCAACACGTTGCGATCACCGATGAAGACCTCCACGTCCTCCTCGTCGAACTCGAGGTCGGCCGCGCTCTTCGGCGCCGGCGTCAGCCCGACCACGGCGGCACCGGTACCCACCAGTGGCTGGTAGTCGAACACGTGTCCCTCGTAGCGGTTGCTCTGTCCCATGAGCGCCGCCAGCCACCAGATCGCCTTCATCTTCTGGTCGGCGTGGGCCTGGGCGGTGAACTCACGGGCGTGCTGGCTCACGTCCTCGAGCCGGCCCTCGGCCAGGATCTCGACGATCTTGCGGTTCCACTCGTCGTCCTTGATCGCGCTCACCCGATCCTCCGACGGTTCGATCGACCGCGTGAACATGCGATTGCTCAACGCCGTCACCGAGATCGCGATCGCCCGCTTGCCCTGTTCGCGCAGGGCGTCGCGGGCAGCCTTGCCGAGCACCAGGGTCTCGGCGCGGTCGGCGTACATGTTGCAGCTCACCACGCAGGCCGGCAGGCGGCTGTCGGGATTTAGCAGCTTCAGCGCGACCACGGTTCCGGTGTCGATCGGGAAGCCGTGGTAGGCCACCGTGCGCGCGTGCAGACCGCGACGCGTGGCGGTGCGCTGGTAGGCCGCGGCGTAGTCGGCGTCCATGCGGAAGGAGTAGGGCATGTCGCCGAGGTCGTGCCATTCCTGGTCGACCAGGGTCCATTCGGGATTCGGGTCGGCCTGGATCTGGTGGCCGATCACGCTGAGCCACTGCGTGGAGTAGAGCAGCAGCAGATCGGCCTCGGTGCGTTCGATCTCGCGGCGCACGGCTTCGAAGGCATCGCGCAGCTTCCGCCAGGGTTCGGCGCGTTCGGGACACAACAAGGGGTGGGGCTTGCCAGGAACGACGTAACCACGGGCGATCTGCGGGTCGACGAGGGGCTCGCTCATCGCGTCACCTCCGCGCGCTCGAGGTTCCACTCGACCACCGCGTTGCCGGTTCCGATCACCGTGCCGTAGGCGTGCACCTCGGCCGGCCCGGTGGGGAAGTCCATGGCGGCGAGCATCCAGCTCAACGAGCCCTCCTTGGTCTCGGCCGTGGCCTGCCGCGTGAAGTCGACCATCTCGTCGGCGATCTGGCGCGTGCGCCCGCGGCGCATGTGATCGAGCAGGCGCATGTCCCACAGGTACTGGCCGTGGTGGTAGACGTGCTCCCGGCTCATGTCCTCGGGCGTCTCGCTCTCGTGCGTGAAGTGACGGTGGCTGAGCGAACAGCTCGAGAGCACCACCGCGCGCCGGCCACTGCGTTCGATCGCGCGGCGGGTGGCGTGGCCGAGGGAGATCATCTCCTCGTGGCCCACGTCGTCGCCGAAGTCGTAGAACGCCGTGCTGCTGCTCAGACCGACGATCGGAACGTCCCACGCCGGATTCATCAGGTGGCAGCTCGCGATGGTTCCGTAGTCCACGCGGAAGTTCGGGTTGCGCATCACCTTCGCGACCAGGCCGTCCTCTTCGATCGCATGGTGGATGGCCTCGGCGAGCTCGACGTCGACGTCGATCTCGTAGCGGTAGCGGAAGAGGTTCGGGAAGATCGGATCGACGCTCAGCCCGCTGAAGTGCGGCACACCGAGCACGTGCGTTCCCTGGGTGGTCTTCCAGTGCGGGGAGTGGACCACGAACACGTCGGGCTCGAGCGCGAGCACGCTCCTGCGGCAGCGCTCGTAGCCCCAGCGCAGCATCTCCCACCCGCACTCGGCGCGGGGTTCGTTCTGCGGGGGGTTCTCGGCGTAGACCAGGTGCGGCGGGTGCGGGGCGAGCACCCCGGCCACGATGCGTCCTCCACTCATCGGCTCTCCGTTCGTTCGTTCAGGCGGATGCAGACGTTGCGGGCCTCGCTGAAGAACTCGAGCGACCAGCGACCGCCCTCGCGGCCCACACCGCTGTCCTTCACGCCGCCGAAGGGCACGCGCAGATCGCGCAGCAACCACGTGTTCACCCAGACCATGCCGCACTCCAGCCGCGCGCTCACCCGGTGCGCGCGGTCGAGGTCGCGCGTCCACACGCTGGCGCTCAGGCCGTAGCGCACGCCGTTGGCCAGCGCGAGGGCTTCGTCCTCGGTGTCGAAGGGATGCACGGTCACGACGGGACCGAAGATCTCCTCGGTGGCCGTGCGGCAGGAAGGCTCGAGTCCGGTGATCACGGCGGGCTCGAGGAAGAATCCGCCGGAGAGTTCCCCGTCGAGCCGGGGTCGTTCGCCCCCGCAGAGGATGGTCCCGCCCTCGTCGCGGGCGAGCTGCAGGTACGACTCGACCTTCTCGCGGTGCGTCGCACTGATCAGCGCACCGACCTGGGTCTTCGCGTGGTCGGGATCGCCGAGCCGCAGGGCGCGCACGCGGTCGACGAAGCGCTCGACGAAGGCGTCGTGGATGGAGCGCTCCACCAGCACGCGCGATCCGCACAGGCAGATCTCGCCCTGGTTCGCGAAGCCGGCCTTCACGGTGCCGGCCACGGCGCGCTCGAGGTCGCTGTCGGCGAACACCAGCGTGGGGTTCTTCCCACCGAGCTCCAGGCTCAGCTTCTTGAAGTCCTCGGCCGCGGTGCGGGCAACGGTGCGGCCGGTGGCCGTACCGCCGGTGAACGAGATCGCGCCGACGCCGTCGGCGGCGCACAGGGCCTGGCCGACCTCGGCACCGACGCCGTGGACCACGTTGAAGACGCCCGGCGGCAGTCCCACGTCGTCGACGATCTCGGCCAGGGCGTTCGCGGTGAGGGGCGTGAGTTCGCTCGGCTTGGCGATCACCCGGTTGCCCATGGCCAGCGCGGGGGCCGTCTTCCAGCTCAGCAGGTAGAGCGGGAGGTTCCACGGTGTGATCAACGCGACGTTTCCCACGGGCTGGCGCAGCGTGTAGTTGATCGCGCCGGGCATGGTCTGGAATCCGTCCTCGTGGTGCCGCACGGCGCCGGCGAAGAAGCGGAAGTTCGCCACCGCGCGCGGGATGTCCACACTGCGCGCGAGCGACCGCGGCTTTCCGGTGTCGAAGGATTCGAGCGAGGACAGCTCGTCGAGCCGCTCCTCGATCCGGTCGGCGATGGCGTCGAGGAGATCGGCGCGCTCGGCCACCGTGGTGTGGGCCCACGGTCCCCGGCCGGCTTCGGTGGCGGCGGTGACCGCCGCGGCCACGTCGTCCGGGCCGCTGCGCGGGATCGTGGCGACCACGGCGCCGGTGGCCGGAGCGACGTCGTCGATCCGGTCGCCGCCGGACGCAGGCACGAAGGCACCGCCGAGGTAGTTCTCGACCCGCCGGCTCACGTCCGGACCTCCCCACCGCCGTCGCGCCGGGCTCTTCGTCGCGTCATCTCGTCGAGCTCGATCCGGTGCATCCTGCCACCATCCGGTCGTGGGTGCGGTCTGGAGCCCCGGTCGATCAGGCCGGGTCCTCGGAGATCGGGCCGTCGGTCGCGTACCGACTCCACTCGTACGACCAGTGGTCGCGGTCGGGATCCCAGTCGTCCCACGTGGGGATCGCCTCCAGGGCCTCGAGCCGGTCGGGCGGCACGACGCCCGGCACGAGGAACGCCTTCTGCTTGTACAGCTTGTAGGGGTTGCGCAGTTCGAACCCGAGCGTGCCCAGGATACCCCGGGCGATGTACCAGGTGGCCCGCGGATTCCATCCGTGCGCGATCTTCACCACCACGCCGAGACCCTGCGGATGGTCGGGATGGTCGATCGCCATGCCGAGCAATCCGTCGGCGCCCTCCTTGGCGATCACCTTGCCGTCGCAGGCTTTGAGGATGGTGGAGTCGAGGCGGTTGAAGCCGCCCACGAGGTCGGGATGGCGCACCATGGCCTCGAAGATCCAGTCCTCGTCGCGCCGCAGGGCGAGACCGGCGTAGATCTTGGCCAGTTCGCCGACCGTCATCGCGATGGTCGGGAAGCCGTCGCCGTCGCGGGCCATGCGCCGGGGCTGCCACTGTGCCCCGAGGTCACGGCGGATCAACTCGAGGTACTCGGCGAACCACTCGTGGTGCGGAAGCGTGTACCCCGCGCGGTTGAAGCCCCGCAGACGGCAGCCCTTCAGGATCGCCGCGTGCTGTCCGCTCGAGTTGTTGTACCAGCGGCGCGGGCGCCGGACCTGCCGACCGAACTGCACGAGCGGGACGTCGAGGGGTGTCTGCATCAGGCCCCACTCCGGCTCCGGCAGCAGCGACTGCGCGGCGCGCACGTGCTCGGCGCTACCGTTGTGGCTGGCCACGGCGATGGCCTTCTGTTCCCACGTGGTCTCGGGCTCGAGGATCTCGGCGAAGACCTTCAGCATGACGGGCTTCATCATGCTGCGCCCGTAGCACAACACGTTGCCGCCGAAGGAGTGGAAGATCTCCTCGTCGCTGGCCCAGGCGACCGCCCCGTGGATCGTCGTCTCGCTCACGCCATGGCGCCGGTAGTCGATCAGCGGTTCCCACTCGACGTCGCGGCCGGTGGCGATGCCCTCTTCCCGTTCGCCCAGCGGACTGCGGGGATAGAAGTGACTGCCGTCGCGCCGTTCGGGCGTCTCGTGCGGCCACGGTCGGTGCAGGAGCTCGTCGACCTTTTCGTCTCCGCTCATCGCGACACCGCCTCGTCCACGAGCGGCGCGACTTCGCGCATGAACACCTCCATGTTCCGGATCACCCGCGGGCTGTCGTGGTCGAAGAAGTCGAACCACAGCATGAGACGGTCGTCGGGATGGAAGCGCTCGACCATCTGCTCGGCCACGTCCCGCGGATTGCCGACCAGCGCGTTGTCGGCGGCCTTCTCGACCTTCTTCGGATCGAGCGTACCCTCGAGCGCGGTCCAGTAGGCGCCCATGGCGGCATGGGCCTCCTCGTGCGCGGCGGCCCGCTGCTGGTCGGCAGACAAACCGGGCTCCCCGTTGACGAAGACGAACACCGTGCGCGGCATGTACGAGCGCTTCCAGGGACCACCGTGGGGATGGAAGGCCTCGCTCATGCGCTCGTGCGTGGCCTCGATCACGTCGGGGCGGGTGATCGAGAGGTTGAAGACGTGCACGGGCAGGATCTCGTTCACTCGGGCCTGCAGACGCGGATCGTGCGAGCCGATCACCAGCTGCAGCAGTTCGCGCCGCCAGTCCTGCGGCACGATCTTCGTGGCCTCGAACTTCCAGCGGTGCGGCAGTTCGATCGACTTGACGTTCGGGGACGATCCCGCGGCCCGGAGCACCTCGTCCCACTCCTCGTTGCTCTTCACGTCGTCGCGGGTGACCGTCGCCTTCGGCAGCTCCTCGCTCTCGACGACGTCGCCGCGGAGCAGATGACAGAAGACGAGCGCCGCCTCCTCGAAGATCTTGCCCTTCACCAGCGGCCAGAAGGCTTCCTCGAAGAAGTTCTGCGGGCGGATCCCCGTCGGCGTGTTGTTGAAGTCGAAGCGTCCAGCGGCGAAGCCCACCTGGATGCGCCGCCGCTCCTCGGGATCGAGGCCGTGCAGCGTGCAGAAGGCCGCGATCCGCTCGGCCGCGGCCACCGGCCCGCCATTGCACAGGATGTTCATCACGGCACTTCCGCACTCAATGCGGCGCGTGCGCTGGAAGACCCGCGTGGCCAGCTGCAGGAAGTCGACGTTCAGGCCCACCTCGCCCTGCCAGTGCGGGATCACCGGCTTGCGATGGGTCTTCTGCACCTCGCTCGACAGGTGCGCCTCGGCGATCCACGCGGTGCCGAAGCCGAGCCCGTCGGCCGCCTCGACCTGGTCGAAGAAGTTCCCGAACATCGTCGCCTCGTCGGGGACGTAGCCGTCGACCGGCGTCTGGCTGATCGAGAAGAAGATGTCGTAGTCCATGCCTACAGCCCTCGCAGGCGGCCGCCCTCGACGGGCAGACTGTGACCGCGCACGTAACTGGCCAGGGGCGACACCAGGAACAGGACGGCGGCGGCGAGCTCCTCCGGCCGGCCCACCCGTCCCTCGGGGATCGTGTCCACCCAGGACCGTTCGATCTCCTCTTCGCTGCGTCCGGTGCGTTCGCTCAGGGCGGCCTTGAGCTCGGTCAGACGTTCGGTGGCGGTGTAGCCGGGCAGCACGTTGTTGATCGTCACGTTGGGCGGAAGTTCGTGGGCGACGGTCTTCGCCCAACCGACCATGCCGGCGCGCACGACGTTGCTCAGTCCCAGGTTCTCGATCGGTTCGCGCGCCGACGTCGACAGCACGTTCACGAAGCGCCCGTAGCCCTCCTTCTGCATGAAGGGCAGCAGAGCGCGCACGAGGAAGTGCGCGGTGATCTGGTGCCGGCCGAAGACGTGCACCAGGTCCTCCTCGCTCTTCTCGAGGATGGGGCCTGCTGCCGGGCCTCCGGTGTTGTGCACGCAGATGTGCACTCCGCCCGCGCCGGCCACGCGGTCCTTGATCGCGGTGGCGAAGTCGACGAGCCGGTCCATGTCCACGGCGATCGGGGTGGCCGTCGCCGCCCCGCGTTCGCGGAGTTCGTCGCACAGCGCTTCGAGCTTCTCGGCGCTGCGGGCGAGCACGAAGACCCCGGCTCCGGCGTCGGCGAGTGCGGTGGCAATGGCCCGGCCGAGGCCGCTGCTGGCCCCGCAGACCAGGGCCCGGCGTCCGGTGAGATCGATGGTGACCGCCATGGAGGCGTCCTCCGGGAAGGGGTTCAGCGTGCGAAACCGTACGACGCGGGATCGCGCAGCGCGGGCAGGGCCTCGCGCGGGAGCAACAGGCTGCGGACCGTCCACAGCTCCGGGAAGATCCGACCGCGGGCCGCTTCGTCGAGATAGTCGACACCACTGCTCCCACCGGTGCCGACGCGGCGCCCGATCGTCCGCTCGGTCATGCGGGCATGCCGGTGCCGCCACAGGACGAACTGTTCCTCGACCTCGACCACCGCGTCGACCAGCGTTCGCGGCCACGCGAGCAGTGGGAGTTCGCGGTAGGACTCGACGAACAACAGTCCCGCCCGGGCGCGGCGCAGGGCCAGGCGACGGTCGGGCGCGACGTCGTCGGCCTCGAGGAACCGACGGGCGGCCTCGAGGGTCCGGTCCACACGGCGGCGCAGGGCCTCGTCGTCGGCCACCGAGGCCGCCTCGAGCCGCTGCGCCATGGCCTCCTGGTCGACCCGGTAGGCCTGGAGGTACGCGTCGAGGAACTCGGCGATCCGGGCATCGTCGCCCGGCTCGCCGGGCCGGCTTCCCTGGATGGGCGTGCGGAAGAGCCACGCGTGAAGAGCCGAGCGCAGGGTCGGCTCGCGCCGCGTCGACCTGATCCGTTCACGGACGAAGGCGCCCGTCGGCGAGGTCTCCGCCGCCTCCAGGATGTGCTCCAGGGGGTCCACCCCGCCGTAGTCCGGTCGCTCGTGCTCGCCCATTCCCAGGACCAGTTCGATCTCCCGCATCTGGAAACTCTGGAAGCCGCTGGCCGGCACGAGCTTGTCGCGAAAGGCCAGGAAGTCCTGCGGCGTGAGCGTCTCCATTACACTCCACTGCTGGACCATCAACTTCATGATTTCGGACACGCGGCCGAGGTGGTGCACGACGTAGGGAACCGTCTCCTCGGGAACCTCGGGCTCCAGCAGGTGATCGCGCGCCAGTCGCAGCTCGCGCAGGCAGAGCTTGAACCACAGCTCGAAGACCTGATGGACCACCACGAAGTGGAGCTCGTCGGGCATGAGGCGGCTCTCGTCGTCGTCGAGACCGCCCTGCAACGAAAGCAGTGCGTCGAGACGCAGATAGTCCCAGTAGCTCGGCGGCGAACCGCCCGGTGAAGGAGTTCCGGTCGTTTCCATGGCTCCGTCGCACCAGGGGAAGGGCACGGATCGCGCGAGTCTACCCCGCCGTCGGCGCGGCGTCCAAGCCACGACCCGGAATCATGCTCAAGAACCGCCCCGCCCCCGCCGAAACCTCCGATCGAACCGGTGTGCCGTACCGCGGACCACGAGACGCGCGAGCCCGGGACGAGACCACGGGAGAGGGGTCATGACCACCACCGCCGCGTACGACCTGCAGATCAGCGACGACGGCCTCGAGGCCACGCTGTCGTTTCCCCGCGGCTCGGGTGACGTTCCCGAGCCGGCCGAGTTCCTGCGGTACCTGGCCGAGGAAGAGGGGCTGGTCGGGGTCGACGAAGACGCCGTGTTCGAGGTCCTCGAGGCCGTGAACTCCGGAAAGCGCGGCGGACCGGCGGTGATCGCCCGCGGCGAGAGCCCCGTCGACGGCGACGACGCCACGCTCGAATGGCTGGGAGAGTTCTTCGAACGCGTCCCGCTGCACCGTCCGGACGGCTCGGTCGACCACTTCCATCGCAACAAGACCAGCGTCGCTCCCGAGACGGTCCTGGCCCGCTGGGTTCCGCCGACCGAGGGGACGCCCGGCCGCACCGTTCGCGGAGTCCGCATCGATCCCGAGCCCGGGCGGCCCTGGCGGCCGAAGCTCCACCACACGGTGGCCTGGACCGACGAGGACCACACCCACATCGAATCTCTGGTGGGCGGCCAGGTCGAGTACGCCAAGGGCCGCGTGAGCGTCTCGCAGGTCTACAAGGTGAGCGCGGTCGACTTCTCGACGGCGAGCATCGACTTCGACGGGGCCGTCGACGTCAACGGCGACGTCCTCGAGGGCTTCGACGTGACGGCCACCGGCAGCATCTCGGTGAACGGCTACGTCGAGAGTGCGCCGCTGCACAGTGGCGCCGGGATCACCGTGAAGCAGGGGATCATCGGCCGGAACAAGATCTCGGTGCACGCCGACGGAGACGTCGACCTGGGCTTCGGCCGCGAGCTCGACCTGACCTGCGGCGGCCAGCTCGTGAGCAGGGGCGAGCTCATGCGCCTGAACGCCGTGATCGGCGGTGACGTCACCGCGACCGGCAACCGCCTGGTGGGCGGCAACTGGCAGATCGGCGGCTCCCTGTACGTGGCCGAGCTCGGCTCCGAATCCGAGGTCCCGACCAGCATCAGCGTGGGGATCGACGCCGATCTCGAGAGCAAGCAGGCCGAACAGATCCAGGAGCGCGCCGACCTCCAGCTCGAGATCGAGAAGCGCCAGGAACAGATCGACTCCATGCAGCGCAAGCGCACGCGCACCGAGAAGGAGACCCTGGTCCTGCAGAAGCTCGAGGTCTACCTGCAGCAGCTCCACCAGAAGGAGCAGCAGCTCTCGGACGCCGAACGCCTCCTGCGCCGCCGCATCAAGATGCGCCGCCGCTACGGCATGGTCTGGGTCGACGAAGGAGTCTACCCCGGGGTGAAGATCTGGGCCGGTGGCAAGAACCAGCCGCTCGAGGTGACCACCTACATCCGCGGCCCGGTCCGTATCGGCTACATGCCCGGGCGTCAGAAGCCGGCGATCACCCACGGCCGCAACAAGAAGTTCGAGCCGGAGTGGTAGGTGCTCTCTCCAGAGACCACCCACCCCCGGGTCCTGCCCGACGAGACCGCCCGCGACCGCGACGCCCTCTGATGCGTTCAACCGGTGCGGAAACCGACCCTCGACCCTGGAGCCCCCTATGAAGACCACCGACCGCCACCCCCTGCCGACCCTGCTCGGCGTCCTCGCCTTGTTCCTCTGCGTCTGCTCCTTCGCGCCGGCGAGCGCGGAAGCCGCGAACGACCCCGCGCTGCACGCCGAGCCCCACGGAGCCCACGCCGCGCATCCGGCCCACACGCTCATGGTCTTCGTCGGCCCGGCGACCGAGCTGGCCAGCGGTTCGAGCGGCGAGGCCGCACCCGACGACCACCACGGCGACGATCACGGCAGCCACTCCTCGGACAACGTCGGCAGCTTCGGCCTGTCCTACTCCTACCGCCTCGCCGCCGCCGTCGGTGTCGGTCTGCTGTGGGAACGCGCCGGCTTCGAGACCCTGCACGAAGCCTTCGTCATGGCGCCGGTGTCGTGGTACGTGACCGACCAGGCCCGGCTACTGGCTGCGCCCGGTCTGAAGTACACCGGCGACCATCGCGAGACGATGCTGCGGGTCGGCGGTGGCTACACCTTCCACCTGGGCCACGCCTTCGGCATCGGCCCCGAGGTTTCGCTCGACTGGATCGAGGGCGGCCGCATGGCTCTGGTATACGGACTGGGTTTCGAGACCTTGTTCTGATCGGGGCGACGACGGGCGGGGGCGAGCCCGGAATCGCCCCCCTCGCCGAACTCCCCGCACGCTGCTACACTCCTCCGCCGATCGCCCTGAGCGAACCCCCTTCTCGCGCGGAGGAGCCCCCATGCGCGTCGTGGAATGTGTTCCGAACATCAGTGAAGGCCGTGACCGTGCCGTCATCGACGCCGTGGCCGGCGTGATCCACCAGGTCGAAGGCTGCGAGCTGCTCGACGTCGACCCAGGCGCGGCCACGAACCGCACCGTGATCACCTTCGTCGGCACGCCCGAGACCGTGGTCGAGGGCGCCTTCCAGCTGGTGAAGAAGGCGCAGGAACTGATCGACATGCGGCACCACTCGGGCGAGCACCCGCGCTTCGGGGCCACCGACGTGTGTCCCTTCGTGCCGGTCAGCGGCGTCGACATGGACGACTGCGTCGAGCTCGCCCACCGGCTCGGCCAGCGCCTCGGCGAAGAGCTCGGGATCAGCGGCTACTTCTACGAGAACGCCGCGCGCACGCCGGAGCGGCAGAACCTGTCGGTGGTCCGCAGCGGCGAGTACGAGGCCCTCGAGAAGAAGCTGTCCGATCCGAAGTGGAAGCCCGACTTCGGCCCCGCCACCTTCGACCCGAAGTTCGGCGTGGTCGCCGTGGGCGCCCGCGAGTTCCTGATCGCCTACAACGTCAACGTGAACACCGCCGACAAGCGCCTGCCCCACGAGATCGCGCTGCGCGTGCGCGAACAGGGCCGCGCCAAGCGCGACGAGAACTGGCAGATCGTCCGCGACGAGAACGGCAAGCCGCTCAAGGTTCCCGGCCGCCTGAAGAACGTGAAGGGCATCGGCTGGACGATCGAGGAGTTCGGCACGGCGCAGGTGTCGATGAACCTCACGAACTTCCGCGAGACACCGGTCCACGTGGTCTTCGACGCCTGCGAGGAGGAAGCCCGTGATCTCGGTGTGCGCGTCACGGGCAGCGAGATCGTCGGCCTGGTCCCGCTGCAGGCCATGCTCGACGCCGGACGCCACTACCTGCAGAAGATGAACAAGTCCGCGGGCGTTCCCGAGAAGGACCTCGTCGACACCGCGATCCGCTCGCTCGGACTGCGCGACGTCACCGACTTCGATCCGCAGGAGAAGATCATCGAGTACCGGCTGCGCCGGGAGGAAGGCCTGCGCACGCTGAGCATCCGGGACTTCGCCGACGAGCTGTCGAGCGAGTCTCCCGCGCCCGGCGGGGGCAGCGTGGCCGCGCTGTGCGGATCGATGGCCGCCGCTCTCGCCGCCATGGTGCCCAACCTCAGCGTGATCTGGCGCGACCCGGCCGAGGCCCGCGACACCATGAGCGCGATCGCGGAGGAAGCCCAGCAGCACAAGGACTGGTTCGTCCGCGCGATCGACGCCGACACCGACGCCTTCACCAGGGTGATCGAGGCCAACCGCCTGCCGGCCGGGACCCCCGAGGAGAAAGCCGCCAAGGAGCGCGCCCTGCGCGAGGCCAACCGTGGTGCCACGCTCGTGCCTCTCGACGTGCTCGAGCGAACGCTGCCGGTCTTCGACCTGGCCCGGCAAGCCGCCGAGAAGGGCAACCCGAACTCGCTCAGCGACGCGGGGGTGGCCGGCCTGTGCGCCCTGGCCGGCGCCGAGGCTGCGTTCTACAACGTGTTGATCAACCTGAACGGCATCGAGGGGGACGACGCCTGGGTCTCCGAGACCCGCGAGCGAGCCGACGCGGCGCTGGGTACGGCCGAGGAGAAGGCCTCCTCGTTGCGCACCCTCGTACGCGAACGACTGGGCGCCTGAGATCGCGGCCCGCCGCCCCGCTGGACCCGGGGGCGGCGGATCCGCATATTGTGGGCACGGCGTCCCCGTCCCTGGAGACCATTCCATGCGCTCATCGTTGCTCGCGCTGGCGTGCGCCCTGGCATGCGCACTGCCGATTCCCGCCCACGCTCTCGACGACACGCTGATCTGGGTCGGCATGCGCGGGGGCATGGGCTTCTACAACGACACCGACCCCGATCCGCTCGAAGAGCTGGCCACCCGGTTGTCGACCGGACGCCAGAGCTTCGACATCTCCGAGGAGGTCGAGTTCTTCGACAAGGAGTGGGGGATCCCCTTCGACGTCCGCGTCGGCTTCACGGTGACCGAGACGATCAACGCCTGGCTCTTCTACGAGCGGCTCCCGTACCTGCTCGAGGCCGACGCTCCGGATCGCTTCGCCTCGCCGGGATCGAACAAGACGGTCAGCCTGAACATCCCGGCCAACGTCTTCGGGGCCGGCTTCGACTTCCGCCTCGGGACGGAGGGGTACGGCAATTCGCTCCTCCTGGGCTTCGGCGCCGGCCGCTTCGAATCGCGCGGCGACGACGAGGACTTCAGCGGTCTCAGCAACTTCGAGGTGACGGGCTCGGGCGTGTTCTGGGAAGTGCAGGCGATGGCCGAACTCGAGTTCACGACCGAGCTGTCGTTCCTGCCCTTCGTCGCGTTCCGGTCGGCGGTCACGCGCGAGACCGACGTGACGGTGAGCCCGCGCAGCGACGCGCGCCCGGTGCCGCCCGGTGACATCCCGGAGTTCGAGATCGACTACACGGGAGTCACCATCGGTATGTCGGTGCGCTTCCGCGTGTATCCCTTCGACATCATCGGAGATCCCGACCTGGGCGGAGACGACGACTGACGGCACGAAGCGTGCGTGCGCCCACAGGGGACTGCGAGTAGACTGCGGCCCCGAACGCGCTCCCTCCTCTTGCCCGCGGAGTCCGCCGCCATGCCGCACGAGATCCTTCGCGCCATCCGTGGGGGCGATTCCGCCCGGGTCCGCGAGATCCTCGAACGGGATCCCTCGGCCGCCGCTTCCCGGGACGCCGACGGCGTGTCGGCGATCCTGCTGGCTCTCCACCATCGCGCGAACGAAGCCCTCGACCTCCTGCTCCGCGAGGACCCGGACCTCGACGTCTTCGAGGCCGCGGCCCTGGGCCGTACCGATCAGCTACGGCGAGGCCTGCGCGAGGACCCGTCACGGGTCGCGGCGCGCGCGGGGGACGGCTTCACGCCGCTGCACCTCGCCTGTTTCTTCGCGCACCTCGATGCGGTCGACCTGCTGATCGACAGCGGGGCCGACGTGAACGTTCCCGCCGACAACGAGAGTGCCGTTCGTCCCCTGCACAGCGCCGCCGCGGGCGGGGACTCCGACATCGTGGGGCTCCTGTTGCGCGACGGTGCGTCGGTGAACGCGCGCCAGGCCCGCGGCCATTCGGCCCTGCACGCCGCCGCCGCCGCGGGGAACACGATGATGGCGCGTCGCCTGCTCGAACACGGCGCCGACCCCGACCTCGCCGACGACGCGGGCCGCACGCCCGTCGACCTGGCCCGCGAGTCCGGACACGACGACCTGCTCGGCCTGCTGGAAGGTCGATGATCCCATGCTCGAGGGTCCGGTCCTCCTCGCATTCGGACTGACGCTGTTCGCGGGCCTGTCCACCGGCATCGGCAGCGCCATCGCGTTCTTCTCGAAGCGCACGAACGCGCGCTTCCTCGCCGTGTCGCTGGGCCTGTCGGCCGGCGTGATGATCTACGTGAGCTTCGTCGAGATCATCGCCAAGGCGCACGATTCGCTGGCGATCGCCCTGGGCGAGCCGGCGGCCTCATGGGCCACGACGGGCGGGTTCTTCGCGGGGATCCTGGTCATGGCGGCGCTCGATCGGCTACCCGCGCTCGAGGGCGGCAACCCCCACGAGCTCCGCCGCGTGGAGGAGATGACCGAAGACGAGCGACGGCAGCACCGGCTCATGCGCATGGGCCTCTTCTCGGCCTTCGCGATCGCCCTGCACAACTTCCCGGAGGGCCTGGCGACCTTCCTCAGCACCCTCGAGGACCCGTCGGTCGGCGTGTCGATCGCCGTGGCGATCGCGATCCACAACATCCCCGAGGGGATCGCCGTGGCCGTTCCGATCTACTACGCCACCGGCAGCCGCAAGCGAGCATTCCGGCTGTCGTTCCTGTCGGGCCTCAGTGAGCCGCTGGGAGCCGCGCTCGGCTACTTCCTGCTCCGGCCTTTCATGTCCGACGTCCTGTTCGGAACCGTCTTCGCCGGCGTGGCGGGCGTGATGGTGTTCATCTCGCTCGACGAGCTCCTGCCCGCGGCGGAGCAGTACGGCGAGCATCACGGTGCGATCTACGGGCTCATCTCGGGTATGGCGATCATGGCGCTCAGCCTGTTGCTGTTCCTCTGATCCGATCGCATCTCCATCACAGCTTCTACGTGGTGCGGACCGCTGCCGACCGTGCACGCTTGCTGTAGCATGTGGTGTCGGTCGGGGACCTCCGAGCCCCGGGAACGTCCACCCTTACGCGAGTGCCTGGGACCATGCGCATTCTGGTGACCGGCGCGACCGGTTTCGTGGGGCGCGCCCTCGTGGCGGCCCTGGTGGAGCGCGACGTCGAGGTCGTGGCCTCGTCCCGGAACCCCCTGCGGGCGGCGAGTCAGCTCCCGTTGATCTACCGGCACGTGAAGTGGGACCCGAACGTCGGCCCCGCGCCCCGCGAAGTCTTCGACGGCGTCGATGCGATCATCCACCTGGCCGGCGAGAACGTGGCCGGCCGCTGGACCGACGACAAGAAGAAGCGCATCCGCGACAGCCGGGTCCTCGGCACCCGGCACCTCGTCGACAGCCTGCGCGGCCTCGACGACCGCCCACGCACACTGGTGAGTGCGAGCGCGATCGGCTACTACGGCGACCGGGCCGACGACGAACTCCGCGAAGACGACGAGCCCGGCGACGACTTCCTCGCCCGGACCTGTGTCGAGTGGGAGACCGAGGGGGTCCATGCCCGTGCGCTCGGCCTGGACGTGGTCCAGCTCCGCATCAGCATCGTCCTCGACCCCGCGGGGGGTGCGCTGCAGCAGATGCTGCCCCCCTTCCGTTTCGGGGTGGGCGGCCCGCTCGGCTCCGGCGACCAGTGGTGGAGCTGGATCCATCGGGACGACCTCGTCCGTATGTTGATAACGTCGGTGGACGAGCGATGGGACGGCCCCTACAACGCCGCCGCGCCGGGTGTCCTGCGCCAGAAGGAGTTCGCCGACGTTCTCGGTGACGTGCTCGGGCGCCCCTCGTTCGTCCCGGCGCCGGCCTTCGCCCTGCAGATGTTGTTCGGCGAGTTCTCGACGGAGCTGCTCGCCAGCAAGCGGGTGGTGCCCCAGCGGGCGCTGGACGCCGGCTTCGAGTTCCGTCACCCCGAACTCGTGGACGCCCTGTTGGATCTCCTCGACTGACCCTCGTCGTTCCCACCTCGCGCACCCGGAGGACCGAATGGCTTCCGTCGACGATCGCAACTCGACCGACTCCCGCCCCACCCCGCGTGGCGCCTGGAGCAAGGCCACCGCCAGCGAGACCGGCGCCCCGCCCACCCACCACGAGGGCGCGCTGAAGCGCATGTTCCACAAGGGCATGGTCGGTGTCCTGCGGGCGGCGCCCAAGCCGCTCGTGCGCCTGGCCGCCGACGCCTACATCGCCGGCGAGACCCGGGAGGAGGCCCTGCAGACCGTCGACCGTATCTGGAAGGAACGCGGCCTCCACTCGACCTGCGACGTGCTCGGCGAGGACGTCGAGAACGACGCCGACATCCAGGCCTACTACGACGAGTTCCACGCGCTGATCCAGGACATGGCCAGCCGCCGCGAACACGGCAACGTGTCGATCAAGCTCAGTGCCTTGGGGCAGATGATGGACGAAGAAGCGTGCTACGAGCGCGCCGTAGCCCTGTTGTCGCTCGCCCGCGACAGTGGCCAGTTCATGCGCCTGGACATGGAGGACCACACCACCATCGACTCGACCCTGCGCCTCTACCGCCGCTTCCGCGAGGCCGGTTTCGACAACTGCGGCGTGGTGTTGCAGTCCCGCCTGTTCCGCACTCGCCAGGACATCGCAGATCTCGCACCGTTGCAGCCGAACGTGCGCCTGTGCATCGGGATCTACCGCGAGCCCCCTGAGATCGCGATGCAGGACAAGCACCAGATGAAGCAGCACCTGCTCGAGCTGCTCGAGGTGCTGTGGGCCAACGGCCAGCACGTCGGCATCGCCACCCACGAGGAGTGGGTGATCCGCGACAGCCTCGCTCTGGCCGAGCGCATGGGCAAGCCCATGGAAGAGGTCGAGGTGCAGCACCTGCTGGGCGTCCCGCGTGAAGGGCTCCAACGCGAGCTCGTGGGGCTCGGCGTGCGCGTGCGTCTGTACGTGCCCTACGGCGAGCAGTGGCACCCCTACTCGATGCGCCGGCTCGAGAACAATCCCGACATGTTCGGCATGGTCGCCTGGAACATGATCAGCGGGCCGTTCCGGAAGTAGGGGCGGGGCGCGGTGGCGCGGGTGTTGGGCGCTGGGCGCCGGGCGCCGGATTCGAGGCCGACATTCGTTTCGCTCACTTCCGCGGTGGAAGCGGGATCGGTTTTCGCGCGGCGCCGTGGGTGCGCACCACCGTCCACCGCGCGGGCGTGGGCCCGCTCCGGATCGGGCCGCGGGCACCGGCCGCGGTTCCGGATCTAGGTCGGATGATCGCTCGTGGGTTCGTGTTGGGCGGTTCGTGTTGGGGGGTTCGTGTTGGGTCGCTCGCGTTGGGTGGTTCCCCATGAACCATCCCCAGTTTCGTTCGCGAGAGGCTTGACAGGGTTCTGGGCGGGCGGATTCCGGGAGCGGGGGGTCGGGGTTTCGTTGGTCCTCTCGACGGCCTGGTCCTGCGCGTGCCGGCCGTTTCCAGCCGTCGGGACTTTCGCGATTC
>Ga0102940_1000103_pt1 | contig 58186 bp, 40 predicted proteins | sample SalPonR2_C_D1_MG_FD_78215 | JGI IMG/M metagenome (GOLD analysis project Ga0102940, IMG submission 78215) | Salt pond soil microbial communities from South San Francisco under conditions of wetland restoration - Salt Pond MetaG R2_C_D1_MG | ecosystem: Environmental > Aquatic > Marine > Intertidal... | reverse complement strand
TGACATGACTTTAACCTTGGGACTTTAACCTTTAACCTTTAACCTTCGAATTCAACCTAAGCTTAAGCACTACATAACTATTTATAAAACAGACTTTTACTAAAATTATATACAGATGAAAAACTCATCATTACTTATGGCCTTACCCTTCCTGACGATTTCTTCCGTTTTTGCGCAAGCCCTGGAGATCGGTGCTACCGTACCGGCTTTCAGGTTGGAATTGTTACAAGAACAAGAAGACGCCTTTACGGAGGAAGACCTGTCAGGCAAAGTCACCATCTTTGAATTCTGGGCGACCTGGTGCTCGCCCTGTGTTGCTTCTATGAAAGATATGGTCGAGCTGAAGAAAGAATTTGATCAGCAACTGCAGATCCTTGCCATTAGCTACGAAGATCAGGCACGTATTAAACGCTTTATGAGCAATCGGCCCCTGGATTTGGTGTTTGCTTATGACCACGAAGAACAATTAAATAGCTACTTCCCACACCGTACGGTACCACATACCGTCATTATCGATCAGCAGGGTAGGGTAGCGGCGATTACGCGTCCGGGGGCAGCTACGCAGGAGACCATACGAAAACTATTACGGGGTCAGCCAATAGATTTACCCCGAAAAAATGATGACCTTGGATTTGATTACCAGTCGGATTATTTCCGGGCAGATACCAATACGCTGGCCTCTTTTGTATTGGAGTCGGCCATCCCTGAGGTAGGTACTTTTAGTAAGCAACCGAATCAAGGCCCTTTTGCCAACAGGCGGATCAGTATGCACAATTTTACCATCGATGGTCTCTACCGTACGGCCTATGAGACTTCGGCCTATCGAATGGTATACGAAGTAGACGAAGCACTTTTTGATTACGATGAGGAGAAAAATAAATACTGTCTGGACTTGATTGTAGCACCCGGACAGAATGATCAATTGCATACCATCTTAAGAGAAAAAATACATGAGCAGTTTGACATCCAGGCCCGCTTAGAAAAGAGGAAGGAAGAAGTGGTGGTCCTTTATCGTCCGGATACTCTGGAAAGTAATCTACAGGAGGCAGACAAGGCCATGCCTGTCCGGGCGGGCGGTGATCATTTTGCCTCGGAAGGGGCCACCCTGGGCGAATTTGCGGATTATCTAGAAAGTTTTGGTATCGTGGGAAAGCCGGTGGTTGATGAAACGGACGATGAGCAACGCTACGCTTTTGACTTTTTTTTCGAGCCTGAGAACCCGGATACTTTTCACAAAGCGATTCGCGAGATGGGGCTGAAACTAAAAAAGGCGGAGCGAGAGATTGAGGTATTGGTGATTTATCAGGGCGCAGCGCTGGCAGAATAAGCAACTTCAGTGCGGGAAGTGAGCTAAAAGGCTGGGTTCCCGTACTGTCTTTTCTGGACCAGATACCGAAATCTTCCATTAGAAAAGTTATATTTGGTGCACAACCAAATAAATAGACGAATGCGAGTTTTAGCTGTTTTTTCTCTCTGCTTGCTGTTTACCGTTTCGGTTTTTGCGCAAGCAGATATACCCAATACCTCCCGATTAAGTATTGAACAGATTATGCAGGGCCCCAACTTTGTGGGCGAATCCCCCAGCCGTGTCTTCTGGGACAATGCCAGTGAAACGGTCTACTTCAACTGGAATCCCGAACAGGATACCCTGGCCAGTCTTTATAAAATCACTCTGGATAACCGCGAACCGGAAGAAGTATCTCTGGAGGAGCGCCGTGCATTACTGACGGGGGGCGAATACAATAGCGACCGCAGCCAAAAAGTGATTAGTGAAAATGGCGATATTTATTTGCTCAATATGGCCAGTCAGAAGGTGACGCAGCTTACGAATACCCTTAACAGCGAGTCAAATCCCCGCTTTACAGCCAATGATGAGGGGATCCTTTATGTATCTGACAATAATCTCTTCCACTGGGACTTATCGACTGGCCAGTTGGAGCAACTAACCAATATTACGGATCGCTCTTCGCGTGGCGGGAGTCGTTCGCAAGCCGATTTTAAGGAGTGGCTGGAAGACCAACAGATGGAACTGTTTGAGGTGCTGCGTCAGCGGGATGCCGAAAGTGAAGCCCGGAAAGAACGTCGCGAAGCATTGGAGGTCGAGCGGCCAGCGCCAATTTATATTGGAGATAATTATGTCTACGGCCATACCGCCAGTCCGGATTTACGCTTTATTACTTTCGTAAAAGTCCAATCCGCCAGTAGCGAAAACACCAAAGTACCCAATTACGTCACCGAATCGGGTTATATCGACGACATCCGGGCCCGACCTAAAGTGGGGTCGCCGCAGCGTACCTACGAGCTGGTCATTTTCGATCGCGAGCGGGACACCTCCTATACTTTAGATACGGAGCAAATCGAAGGTATTTATGACAAGCCCGAGTTCTTAAGAGAATATTACGAAGGCGAGGAGCCTTTTGATGATCAATACGAAGACCCCAGAGAAGTGTTTGTGACGCCCCCAATCTTTGCCGACGACGGGAAAGCCATGCTGGTCATCCGTGCCCAGGACAATAAAGATCGCTGGATCATGCAATTGATGCCAGCATCGGGCGAATTGAAGCTCATAGATCGACAGCGCGACGAAGCCTGGATCGCAGGACCCGGTATCGGCTGGAGTCGCTCAAGTGGAAACGTGGGGTGGATGCCCGATAATGAGCACGTCTGGTACCAGTCGGAAAAAACGGGATTTTCTAATCTATATCTCGAAAATGTAGAGACGGGTGCTGTACGTCCACTGGCGCCTGGCGATTACGAGATTCTGGATGCAACCTTATCGGCTGATGGCGAGATCTTTTTTGTGACGGCCAATGCCGAGGGGCCACAGGAGCACCATTTTTATCATTTACCAGTGGAAACTGGTGAGCTACAAAAAGTAACCGAACCAGTCGGAAATCATGAAGTAACCATGTCGCCCGACGAAAAATACCTGGCGATTCGCTACTCTTACAGCAACCAACCCTGGGAACTTTTCGTAATGGAAAATAAGGCCGGGGCTGAAAGGCAGCAAATTACCGAGTCGACTACTTCCGAATTTAAAGCCTATTCCTGGCGAGACCCGGAGATTGTGCGCTTTACTGCGCGGGATGGGGCCGAAGTGGCGGCGCGTTTGTATCGTCCCCGGCGAGCGAAGCGGAATGCTCCCGCGGTAATTTTTGTGCACGGTGCGGGTTATTTGCAGAATGTGCACAAGTGGTGGAGTAGCTACTATCGCGAGTATATGTTCCACAATCTGCTGGTGGATAATGGGTATACCGTCCTGGATATTGATTATCGCGGGAGTGCCGGTTACGGTCGCGACTGGCGTACGGGCATTTACCGTCATATGGGGGGGAAGGATCTGAGTGATCAGGTAGATGGTGCGAATTTTTTGGTAGAGGAATATAATATTGATCCGGATAAAATTGGTATTTACGGGGGGAGCTACGGTGGTTTTATTACCCTGATGGGTTTATTTAACTATCCGGGTACCTTTACCAGTGGAGCTGCCTTGCGTTCGGTGACCGATTGGGCGCATTATAATCACGGCTACACCTCGAATATCCTGAATACGCCGGTGGCAGATCCGAAGGCTTTTCGCCAAAGCTCTCCGATCTACTTTGCCGAGGGGCTGGAAGACAACTTACTCATCCTGCACGGTATGATTGATGATAATGTGCAGTTTCAGGACGTCGTTCGACTCTCACAGCGCCTGATTGAGCTGGGTAAAGACGACTGGGAGTTTGCGGTTTTTCCGGTCGAGCGCCACGGCTTTGTAGAGCCCAGCAGCTGGTCGGATGAGTACAAACGGATCTTTAAGCTCTTCCAAACCACCCTAAAATAACGTACAGCCAAGGCATGCCTTGGCTCAACCTCTAAACTTAACACTTGATTTATGCTAGGAATGTTACAAGTCGTCATCGGACTCGTTTTTGTCTTGCTATTACTTAGCCTTTTGGCGACGACCATTATGGAATTACTATCCTCTTTTTTCGCCTTGCGTGGCAAAAACCTGGAGACGGCGCTGCGCAATATGTTATCCTCTGCGGATTCGAGCCAGCAGTTATTTAAGGAGTTTAAGAATAATTCTTTGTATCGGCAGCTTTCGCAAAAAGCGGGAAAGAGTCGGCGCTCTCCTTCTTATCTGGCGGCGGGTTCTTTTCAATCCATCTTATTTGACGTTATTCTGAAGGGGGAAAAAATTGATAAAATTGTCGACAAAATTGAAGCGCTGCCCGATGATGATCTTAAGAATGTGCTCAAGCAGCTACTCAACGATGCCGAGTACGAGTTGGAGGATTTTAAGGGTAAGATTCACGCCTGGTACGATAATATCATGGATCGGGCTTCGGGGTGGTACAAGCGTACAGTGCAAAAAATCATTGTGTTGGTTGGTCTGGTGATTGCGGTCGTTTTTAATGCCGATACGCTGGCGATATACGAGCGATTGGAGTCCGATCCCGAATCGCTACAACAGGTGTTAGAACTGGCGGAAAACTATCTGGCCAAGACCGAAACCGAGCAGGTCATTCGCACTACACCCACTTTTGATCAGCAGATGGATAATGTCCGTGCTTTAATCAATAATGAGATCGAGCAAGCCAAGTCGCCACTGGGCTTGGGCTGGGAGGGGGTTACCTTTTTTAGCTTTACCCCGACCCAGTGGGGCGTCAAAATCCTGGGTTGGATCGTAACGGCCCTGGCAATTTCACTCGGCGCGCCCTTCTGGTTCGATATGTTGAAAAAACTGGTAAATATCCGGGGGAGTGGCAATAAACCCAATTAAGAACAGTTGTTGCATTAAGTATTCGACAATTCAAAATTTAACAACTGAAGATGCGCATTATACAAATCACCGATATCCATATTGCTCCCGGGGGGGCTGAATCACAAGGCGTAGATACCAGGGCTAATTTCCTACGTATTCTGGAGGAAACAAAAAAGCTGAATCCTGATAAAGTGGTTATCACGGGTGATTTCTGTTTTCGCGATCCACAAGCGGCGATTTACGAATGGGTGAGGGCCCACCTGGCGGAAAAAGAAATGGAAATTGATCTGATCTCCGGAAACCACGACAATCCGAAAGTACTGGCAGAAGTTTTTGGACGGACAGAAGATTTGCACGGGGATGCATTCTACTATCGTACCCAATGGGCAGGGCGTGCGGTATTCTTTTTAGATTCCACCGTAGGAACCATTTCTCAAGAACAACTGGATTGGCTAAAAGCGGCCTTGAAGCAGACCAAAGGTAGGGTGTTGATTTTTGTACATCATCCACCGCTGGCGGCCGGGGTGCCGTACATGGACAATAACTATCACCTAAAAAATGGGGAAGACCTGATGGAAATACTGGTGGCTTATGGTCAGCCGGTTAATGTGTACAGTGGCCATTATCACGTTGAAAAAACCATTAATCGTGCGAACGTAACGGTACACATCACCCCCTCCTGTTTTGTACAGATAGATCAGTATCGGGAAGATTTTCAGGTGGATCATCATCGCATTGCACTGCGAGTGATCACCCTACAGGAAAAAGAGATACTCAGTACGGTTCATTATTTTGATGGACAATAAGCAGATCGCCTATGGAGTTAACCAAACGAGCACCCGCCGAACTGGAAGGCCTGGCCGCGCTGGCCGAAGTACTGGATAACCGCTATCGGATTCCGGGCACCAATATCCGTTTTGGGATTGATGCCATCATTGGTCTGATCCCATACATTGGCGATGTATTGACCTTTATCATTTCTGTCTATTTGCTGTTTTGGATGGTACGCAAAGGTGCCAGTGGTATGCTCGTGATCAAAATGCTGGGTAATATTCTCTTCGACGGCGTGATGGGTACCCTTCCGATACTGGGTGATCTGCTCGACTTCCGTATTCGGGCCAATGCCCGTAACGTGGATCTTATGCTCGAGCATTACGAAGAAGGGCAACATCAGGGCTCGGCCTGGCCGGTGGTTATTATGCTGCTCATTCTGGTGATTTTGTTAATTGCGCTATCTGCTTATGTGGTCTGGCGTGTTCTTTATTGGGTTTTTAGTTGAGCCCATGCAATAAAAAGGATTTAATCAAATGAGATACGTGAACTTATGGCTAAAAAGAGTATACGCGTTTTAAGAATCGTAATACCCCTGGTCGCTATTATCAGTATGGCGTTTTTTGTCCCCTGGGGAATAGTGAAGGTTTGGATAAGCCCATTGCCAGATACCGTACAGGAGCAAGTCGACGCGGCCATCGATTACGGATTGGATGGCGTGATGGTGTACGTCGATCAGGCCGATTGTGAACCGGTCATTTACACGGCTGGTTGGAAGAATAGAGAAAATAAAGTACCGGCAGATCCGCAGGCCTTATTCAAAATTGCCAGCATCAGTAAGTTATATATAGCGGCGGCTACGGCCAAAATGGTCCACGCAGGACATTTATCGCTGGATAAGACCCTGGCCGAGTACTTACCCGAATTTTCCGAAAGGATAGCCAATGCCGATCAAATCACTTTGCGTATGTTGGTACAGCATCGGAGCGGTATTCCTAACTTTAGCGATCATCCAGATTATCCCTGGACGGAACCATTCCAGAATAATGAGGATACCTACCAACTGGTGCTGGATCAGCCCGCTGATTTCAGTCCAGATAAAAAATATCGCTATTCTAATACGAATTATTTGCTGATCGGGGAGATCCTTGATCGTACGCTTGAATATAGCCACCATCAGTACATCAAGCAAGAAATACTGATACCCCTGGGGCTAAGTAAAACTTATAGCTTGTTAAAAGAGGTTGATCTGGCGGAAGTAATGAGCGGCTACTTTGTGGGCTACGAAAAAGATATTAAATATAACGATTTCATCCAGCCGGGGGGATCAATGGTCGCTACTATTCAAGACGTGGGTGTTTTTTTGAGGGCGCTCAACGACGGCTCTCTATTGAATGCGGAAGAGCAGGCGATTTACTCCTCGATCTATGAATATGAACATACGGGTTTACTGCCCGGCTACCAAAGTATCGCCAAATACCATCCCGACCTGGACGCAGTCGTCGTGCAATTTGTGAATACCAGTGGAGGCAATAGCTGGACCTTATCGGAACTGAACTATAAACGGGTAATGAAGATCCTGAGACAGAAAGCAAAAAAAGGCTAGGCTTTTTCTTTTCCCTGTCCCATAGCACTTTCAGCCAGCCCTCCCCTGAATTTATAGCGCAAGAAATATTGCTTCCACTGGGGCTGGAATCTGCGCGGCGATCTAAACATTACGGAGATAATGTCGACGGTGGATTATACGCCGCGGTGTCTGATGTATACCAATATGTAAAAGGTCCTGCAGCACATGCCCAAAGTGGGGAAACGGATTTTGAAGGCTATGGCTGGAGCATCAAATACTTTGGCGAAGAGAAAATACACTTTACGGCGGGTAGTGGTTATGGTAGCAAAAGTGTTATTATCCGCGCACTGGAATCCGGCGATTTTATCAAAGGCGAAAAACTATAATATTTCCAATATGCAAGAATGGACCCAACAAATCGACGAAATCACCCAAAAGTTTACCGAGGCCTTCGGCTCCCTGAGTAATGAGCAGCTAAACTGGAAGCCGGACCCAAACACCTGGAGTATTGCTCAAAATATAGATCATTTGATTACCATTAATGAGACCTATTTTCCGATCACCAAGGCTATACGGCAAGGGGATTACCGTCTGCCCTTTACGGCGAAGTTCGGATTTCTGGTCCGGTTTTTTGGTGACCAGATTCTCAAGGCCTCTCAGCCTGAACGGAAAAATAAAATGAAGACTTTCCCGGTATGGGAACCGGCTAGCAGTAAAGTGCCTACCGGAATTATAGAGCGCTTCAAAACGCATCAGGAAACGCTTAAAAAATGGATCGAAGATGCCCAGGGTCTGGCGGCGCAGGGGCAGGTCATTTCTTCTCCAGCCAATAAATACATCGTTTATAAACTGGAAAAAGCCTTTGAAATAATAGTCAACCACGAACGGCGACACTTTAACCAGGCGAAGGGAGTCTACGAGGCTTTACCATAAAAAGCTAGTGGTTCAAAATGCTACATTTTGAACCACTAGCTTACCTTTTAAAAGTGACTTGTCTAATATCGACGCCCTCGAGTATACGGCGCGCCTGCCGCTTCCATTTTCTCTTCAAAGCCTGTTAGGCCTTGCAGATAATCCTCTAGTTTGTCTTCAAAGTTGGCAAAACTTTCCTGGGCTAATTCCAGATTGTTCCGATAAGTCTGGGTAGGCATCTGTCGGGTACTCCAGTGGCCGTAAGCCACTTGACCTATCCGGTTGCTAATGGAGGGGCTAGTCGCTTCGTTTAAGCGCTGACGGGCCGGATCGCCCGATAATTCCATGCGCAAGTCTGCCAGTGATTTTTTAAGTTGGCTCAATTCCGAAAAATGTTCTGCCCCTGCTTTTGGCGTTTCCCGCAGGGCAGCCTCCAGATAACGCAGTCGTTCACCGGCTTCGCCCAAACGGCGGCTGGCAGCGTTGACTTCTCGTAGTAATGTGCTGGTCGTTTGCTGGAAATCTGCTACGGCCTCTACATTGGTTCCCTCGGGTAAGGTGGGTACAGCTTTCACCCGGAAGTTCTGCGGCTCTCCCTGGGCACTCAGCTCTCCATCCTGTTCGAGGTATAATTGGACACTGTAGGTTCCGGGCGCCGCCAGGGGCCCCTGTGGATCTCCGGCCCAGGGTGGCGTGAAGGCGGGACGCGACAAATTGATTGGATTAGGTGCTGGTAGCCGTAAATCCCAATTTGTCCGGTGCAGCCCCGCTGAGCTGGCTCCGGGCAGCCAGCGGAGGGCATTACCCGCCGCATCCCGAATGAGTAATAAAGTTTGTGGGCTTCCCTCGAGTTCTTCTTGTCGTAAGGTTTCCCAACCGGGGAAAGGAGCATCTTCCATTTTCACCCGCAGGTTCTGCTCTGCTTGCTCTCTTTTGGCCTTAGCCGTCTGGGGGAAATCAGCCAGGTAGTAGGTGATCAATGCACCAAAGGCTGGATTATCCGCTACAAAAGCCGTTGAGCCCAGCGTCGGCTGGCCCTTGGCTTGCATAGGCTCGTTGGGGATATACCACCAGGCATCCCTTACGGGAAAAAGGGCATGCTGCTCGGCCGTTACCACCTCATTCATGCTACGCAGCGCCGAGTAATCATCCAGTACGTAAAAGCCACGTCCAAAACTGGCCCCGACCAGATCGTTATCCCGCTGATGTAATTCAATATCCCGAAAGGGAATCGTCGGTACCCCCGCTTGTAAGGGAATCCAGTTTTCGCCCCGATTGTAGGAAAAATACAGACCAAACTCCGTTCCGATAAATAATAAGTCTTCGTTTTCGTGATCCTGCTTAATCACCCAAACGATGGTCCCGTCGGGTAAGTCGCCTGTGATCGACCGCCAGGAACGACCCCGATTCGTACTCCTAAATACCAAGGGCCGGTAATCTCCAAATTTATGGGCATCCGCTACGGCAAATACCGTATTGGCATCGTGTTGGGAGGCCTCGATGTCATTGATAAATGAACGCTCGGGCACACCTGGAAGGGCTGCTGCCCGTCGCCAGTTCTCTCCCCCGTCTTCGGTCACCTGGATCAATCCGTCGTCCGAGCCAGTATAGATAAGGCCTTCCTCCAGTGGTGATTCAGAGATACCCGTTAGGGTAGCGTATTTTGACATAGCGCCGTTATCGTAGAGCGCATCTACACTCCAGACTCGGTCATCCATCATCTCCAATTCGTAGCGATTGGTGTTAGTCGTGAGATCCTCGCTAATGGGCATCCAGGAATCACCCCGGTCATCACTGCGCCATAAACGCTGGGAGCCAAAATAAAGCCGCTCGTGATTATGTGGACTAATCTGAATAGGACTGTCCCAGTTCCAACGTTCGGGGAGATCATTAGGTGCTGGCTGTGGTTTTATGCTCAGTACCTCATGGCTGCGTTTATCGTAGCGATAGAGTTCTCCCTGCTGAATTTCCATATAGGCAGTATTCGGATCTTCGGGATCGAAGGCCGAGTCGTAACCATCGGCACCCAGGGGGACGTACCAATCGCGGTTGCGTACGCCTTCCACGTTAGTAGTACGGGAAGGGCCGATCAGGGTTCCCAGGTCCTGCGCACCACCAATAATGTTGTAGAAAGGCTCGCTATTGTCCAGGCCGAGTTTATAAAATTGCGAAACGGGAAGATTGGGGAAATGTCGCCAGTGACTTCCTTCGTCAAAGCTTTCGTAGAGGCCAGCATCAGTACCCGCGATGAGGTGTTGACCATTGTCGGGGTCAATCCACAAGGCGTGGTTGTCACTGTGTTTTTCCCGGCCGGTACCCAGGTAGTCAAAGCTCTTACCGCCGTCGCGCGATACGTGAAAGAAGACGTCCATTTGGTAGATCAGCTCCGGATTATCGGGGGATACTTCAATCTCCTGATAATAATGCGGACCGGTACCGCCGGAGGTGTAACTACTGCGCTTTTCCCAGCTTTCGCCTTTGTCCGTTGAGCGATACAGGCCTTTTTCCTGATTATCTGCCTCTATGGTAGCATAGACCAGTTGTGGATTGGCGGGCGTGACGGCCAGGCCAATTTTTCCCATGTTGCCTTTCGGCAAACCGGTCTTTACCTTTCGAAAAGAATCACCATTATTGGTTGATTTATAGATGCCAGAATTTGGTCCACCAGCCATTAAGGCCCAGGTCTTACGACGACGTTGGTATGCAGCGGCGTAAATAATATCTGGATCCGAAGGGTCGAATTCCAGGTCCGTTACCCCTGTGTTGTCGCCGATTTTTAGGACCTGCTGCCAGTTTTGACCACCGTCCACCGTTTTGTAAACACCGCGCTCCCCACCTGCTGACCAGAGCGGGCCTTCGGCAGCGACGAATACGACACTACTATTGCGTGGGTCCACCAGGATTTTACCGATGTGCTCGGAGTCTTTTAATCCCATGTTTTGCCAGCTCTTTCCACCATCCATACTTTTATAAACACCGTCTCCCCAGCCGACGTGACGTCCGCTGACGTTCTCGCCGGTACCGACCCAAACGGTGCTGGGCTGATTCGGATCGATGGTCACGACTCCGATTGAATAGGAGGCTTGATCATCAAAAACGGGCTGCCAGGTGATGCCGGCGTTGCTGGTTTTCCAGAGGTTCCCCGAGCCGGCCGCCACGTACCAGGTGCTGGCATCTGCCGGACTAACGGCGATATCCGCTATCCGTCCGCCCATCAAGGCGGGGCCAATACCGCGTAAGGATAGGCCGTTTGCCGCTTTTTTAATGCTTGCCGGGCTATCGGATTGTGCAAAAAGGTCTGGAGCCGTAGCAAGCAATAAAAAAATCAACAATAAAAAACAATTCCATTTGAGTACACGCATAGTTAAAAGTATTGAAGGTGTAATGATTGAGCCTGGATTTGTGCGCCTACGACTCTTCGTTCTCCAGAGAGCTTAAGAAAGCGACCACATCACGCAACTCGCGCTTGGAAAGAATATCTTTCATATTTGGCATGGCCGAAGGAATACTTTCCCGGCTGCTGATTCGTGATTTTTCTATGGTCTCCAAACCCGTACTGGTCTTGACCGTAATCGAATTATTATTTTCGCTATTCACGATACCAGAGACGGTACTATCATCTTTAAGTTCCAGAATGACGACCTCGTAGCCAGGGGCATAACGTGCACTGGGCGCGATCATTGATTCTAGTAACTGTTCCCGTTCGAGCCGGTCGCCTACGCCCAACAGGCCGGGGCCGGCATTACCGCCCACTTCAAATACGGCGTGACAGCGTACACACTGTGCCGCTTCGTTACCGTAAAAGATACGTCTTCCACGCCAGGCGTTACCTCCCTGAAGGGCTTCTTTGTACTGCTCTAGTAGCGGAGCGTCTTTCCGACTGGCTTCGTAGGCGGCGAGTTGACTTTGTACTTTTTCGTTGTCCTGAGCGGCGGCGGCTTCCAGTAAATCCAGTTGGATGGCCGGATCTACCTGGTCTTTTGCCAGTTTTTCCATCATATTAGAGAGGAAATTAGCAATGGCTGGTGTCTTGTATTCACTCATGGCGGCGAGGGTTGCCTGCTGCTCTTGCTGCGAACCCTTAGCCATAATGGATTCAAAGAGGGGCAGTGCTTCTTCGGCGGCCAGTCCGGATCCCGGAAGTAGTTCCAGGGCTTTCGAACGAACGTCGCCTTCCTTATCAGCCAGGGCTAATTGTAGTGCCTCATCCAGATTGTCTGCCTTTAGTTGTTGTAAAGCTTCGAGAGCAGCGACTTTGACATTTGGGGCTGCGTCACCTTTCAGGAGCTCAAATAGGGTAGGGCTTACTTCTTTTAGTCCCAGTCGGCCGGAGGCCTGGATAGCGGCTACCTGCACGGCGGGTGCCGAAGCCTGGATGCTATTTACAAACAGGGGCTTGGCCGCTTCCCTTACGGCACTATCATCCCGCTTCATTTCGCCGCGGTATCTGCCATCTACCCGGTCGAATACCGCCGGGTCTCCCCAGTTACTCAGAGCAGCTAAGGCTTCGGCACGCATGGCCGGAGTAGCGTATTCACTCTGCGAATAGTCCAACAGCATTTTCCAGTTTTTCTCCTGACCTACTTCTACGTTGGCATTGATGATCCTACGCATCAAAGGCTCATTGGTAGCGGTGGTAGTGCCCAGCAGGTTCGCCAGCTCGGGTAGCGCTGCTTCGATGTTCCAATCGTCATTAATGGCGCGAGCCGCTTCGGTAACCACCAGCTCGTTGGGGTCTTCTAAAAAGACGGCTACTTCAGGGGCCTCCATTCGACGCAGGGCCACCACAGCTGCAATGCGTACCGCCATAGAGGGATCATCTTTTAGGGCGACCAGTCCCTCCGTATTACCGATTCTTCCCAGAGCGATCATACCGGCGTGGCGTAGCCACATATCTTCGTTATTATTTTGGCGCAAAGCCTCGATAATAGCCGCAAAGGCAGCATCACCTACGGAGGATCCCTCGGCTATTCTTCCCAGTGCTTCGATACTCATCAAGCGGATACGTGGATTGGCATGGTTAACGAGAGTGACCAGGTCATTTTCGGCAGCAGCATAACGTAGATCGCCCAGCATTTTGGCCGCCTGAGCGACTATTTCTTCGTCTTTATCTTCTAGTAGAGGAAGGTAGTTTTTAGCTAGCGTAGCCTCTTTTCGGGCTAGCTGGTTTAGTCCCCACATAGCGTGGATTCGGGCCAATTGGTTTTCTTCATTCATCATCACTTCTTTTAAAGTGGCTAAGCCAGCTTTAGGCCGCTTGGCCAGTTCAAACTGAGCTTTTTGGCGGACACGCCGATCCTGATGGCCTAATTGGGTGCCGAGTTCTGTTTCCGATGTGGAAGAGAAATTAGCAGTAAGTAAGGCTTGCGTTTCCTTGCGAATGGCTTGCTCCGGACCATTGGGCACGTCCAGTTTCCAGATGCGCCCTTCGTTTTTTAGGCCCCAGCCGTCAATCCAATCAGAGAAATAGAGGGCACCATCTGCACCGAAATCAATACCCGTCGGTAAGCTTCCGCTGACCACTTCCTGGGTACTCGATAGCTCAAAGCTGGCTCCTTTGGGCTCCAGCGTGAAAGCGTGGATGGGAGAATTCGCTGGCGAACCCCGAAACTCGGCGATGAAAAAATGATCATACCATTCAGGACCCAAAGCAGTACCGGGATTGAGGACAAGGCCGGTGGGACCGTTCACATAATTTTGAATGGGAGGCAAAATATAAGCCGCTTGTCCATCCCAATGGGGTACACTTAACCGCTCGTCCATCCATACTTTGTAGCTATTACTCTTAGGATCGGTGTACTTACCAAATTGCCAGTTGGTACGCCAGCCACTATCGGAGCCGTTGATCAGGTAAACCAGGCGCTCGCGCTCGCCGCGGTGGTCGCCATCGTTATCTTCGGTGATCAGATTACCGTAGTTGTCAAAGACAAATTCGTGCGTGTTACGTACGCCCATGCAAAAGACCTCAAAATTACTACCATCCGGCTCGGCGCGTACCACGACGCCCCGGTTGGGATACTTCCAGCGTTTGCCATCCTGATCAACTACGTTGGCACCGATATCACCAATCCCCCACCATATACGGCCCTGGGGCCCTACCTTGACGCCGGACATCCCGTGACCACTAAAGCCGATATGCACCGCATAACCGTGGCTGATAGAGCCGACGCGGTCGGCCCGACCATCCTGATCGGTATCTTTGGTACGCCATAAGTCCGGTGCGGCTGCGATGAATACTTCTCCGTCGTGAAATTCCAAACCATTGGCCACGTCGGTAACTTCCTCGTTGAAGTCAGCCAGGTATAATTGGGCCTGATCCGCAATGCCGTCGCCATCTGTATCCGCTACACTCCAGACCTGCTCTTTCTCAACGGTCAGATCCCGCCAGTCACGGACGCCGTCCTGGTTGAGGTCTTTGAGGTGTCGCTTTGATTGTTCGCTATCGGCCGAGAAGGTCTCCCGTAGGAAAGCGCGACGATCTTCAACCGACTCAAAAGAGATGGAGGCGGTCATCCAGTCGCGATGCCCACGAATGTCAAATTCTGAATTCCCCTGCCGCGAAGCGCGCGTGTAATAGATACGACCCTGCGGGTCAATACTGATCGCAATGGGATCTTGCACCAAAGAATCAGAAGCCCAAAGGTCAATTTCCAGGCCGTCGGCAATCGTAAGTGCCGTCTCTTTTTCAATTTGTTGGGCCAGTTGTTGGGCCTGTTCGGCATCCACATTGACGACCTCATTGGGGTATTCTTTCGTTTCCCCAAAAGGAAGGGTGGAAGGACCGCAGGCCGCCAGAAAAATAAGTAAGAGTGATAAAGACAGATATCTCATTTGTTTTGGTTTTATCTTGTTCAAGTCAATTACTCGACAGATCAATAATTCAACAGTTTATTTTGGAGTGTCTAAAATACACTTCTATTTTGGAAAATCGAAAAGGACTATTCACTTTCGCAGTTCCATAGCATATCTGAGACGACGTATGACTTCGGACGATAGCTGTAATGCCACCATTCGGTACGTATCCAGCGGAAGCCCTGCGCGTCCATTGTTGCTTTGAGAAGATCGCGGTTGGTTTGTATCTGCTCGGAATGTCCGGTGTAGGTATGGTGGGCCTCTGGTCCGAAAAAGTCGAATCCGGTGCCCATGTCCAGTTCTTTACCCTGAGCATCGACGATGGTCAGGTCCACTGCGGCCCCGCGGTTGTGCATGGAGCCTTTGCGAGGATCGGCCACGTAGTTGGGATCGGGTACTTTATTCCACAGCTTCCATTGAATAGGGCGGGGTCGGTAGCAATCAAAGAATTTGAGCCCGCCGTAGCCCTGTGCTTTCAGGCCCCGATGCGCTCGGATCACGGCTTTGGCGACGTCTCTGCGCAGGAAGCAACGACCACAATCGTACATCACTTCTTCTACAAAATTATTGGTGCTGGCGTAGCGCAGGTCCAGGTGTACACTGGGATCCAGGTCTTTCAGGTCGAACCACTGGGTAGTGTCGTAATCGAAACGTGGCTGATATTCCGTTTTTTGAGGCAGGGGCTTAGATGGCGGAGTCGTGTCGGCAAGGGCTATTTCGGTATTTACGGCCTTTTCGGCAGGTTTTTCGGGGTTTTGGCAGCCAAAAAGAGCAATCAGTAAGAAGGTAAAAAATAGACGCATCATCTGGTTTGGTTTTTATTGGAATGGCAAAGCGACCCGTGTTTGCCATAAAAAAACTAATTTTGCGGCATAAACACGATTTCTGATCAATGAAAATCACCAGGCGCGCGTTATTTGGGTTGACCTTATTGCTTTTGCTTCCCGCATTGCTCATCAATTTAGGCCTATTAACCTTTATCGACGATGAGGGTATTCGTTCCCTGGTGGCGCTGGAGATGGATCTGTCAGGAAATTGGATCACACCAACCCTACATGGTCACTACTACTACAAAAAACCACCACTTTACAACTGGATATTGGGCGCCTGGTACCAGATTACCGGAGAGATTAATGAGTTTTATGCCCGTATACCTACCGTTGTGGCTTTGCTCGGCTATGCGGCCAGTATTTTTCTGTGGCTACGGCCAAAATACGGTACCCGCTTTGCTTTCCTCAGTGCTTTAATCCTGATTACTTGTGGTCGTATCTTGTTCTACGATTCGATGTTAGCATTGATTGATATGACTTTTTCCTGGATGATGTTCCTGCTCTTCATGGTGGTCTATCATTTCATGGAAAAGAAAAAGTACCGGTCTTTATTCCTGCTTTCCTATTTGCTATGCGCGGTTGGTTTTCTGCTAAAGGGGCTACCCTCGATTGTCTTTCAGGGGACGACGCTGCTGGCCTGGTTTATTTATCAGAAGCAGTTTCGGAAACTGTTTTCGGTGCAGCATTTGTTCGGGGGGCTGGTCTTTACCCTGCTGGTGGGTGGCTATTATCTGGTTTACGATCAGTATAATTCTCTGGAGAACGTTTTTACGACCCTGTTTACGGAGTCGACCCAACGTACCCCTACCAACTTTAGCTTTTGGGAGACCTTTGGGCATATTTTTACCTTTCCGCTGGAGATGATCTATCACTTCTTGCCCTGGTCGTTGTTCCTCCTCTTTTTTTTCCGAAAGGATATCAGGACAATACTACGAGAGGACTCCTTTATCACTTACTGCGTCTTTATTTTTCTGGCTAATATTTTGGTGTATTGGATCTCACCGGAAGTGTACCCGCGCTATTTGCTGATGCATGCGCCATTAATCTTCATCAGTTATTTATATTTGTACGATTTTCATCGAAAAAAGCAAACCTGGCAGTATCGACTCGTTGATCACTTGCTATTTGGCCTGATGGTCTTACTGAGTCTGGCGGCCTGGGCACCGCTATTTCTGGAAACCAGTAGAGAAGTATCTTATTATATTCCCAAAACTATTTTTGGGGTTTTCATCCTGACGGGGGCAACGATTGCTTACCAATTGCAAAAGGAAAATCGATTACTTTATTTGCTTATTTTCCTACTCGGATTTCGGATTATTTTTAACTTCTTCGTTTTGCCGGATCGCAATGCTAATGATTTTGGGGATACGGTACGCAAGCAATCAAAAGCCGTTGGAGCCAAACGTTTGGAAACGGACTTGTACGTGTATAAAGATCTGCTCATGGAACCGGCTATCTCTTTTTATCTGACTAACAGTCGCGGAACTATTATACCACGCAGGTTCGAAAATTTTCCCAAAGATGCCCTGTATATCATCCACCCCGATTCTTTCCCGGAAGTACAATTGGACATAATTGTAGATTCCTTACCTTTGCGTCACGGAGAACGCCCCGTGTACAAAGTCGCCAAAATAAAAAACCAATAGATAGCGACAAGGCATGCCTTGTCGCAACAGCATAGCCCTAAAAGGGTCTAATGACACAACACCATGCAACCAAAAATATCGGCAGTCGTAACCGTCTATAACGAAGAAGATAATATCCAACCGCTGGTCGAGCGGATCAGCGAGGCACTTCAGGGCGTCAACTACGAAATCGTCTACGTAGATGATGGCTCCACGGATAATACCGCAAAAGTGCTCCACGAGCTGAATCACGATCGCTTGAAGATCGTTGAATTCAAAAAGAACTATGGTCAAAGTCTGGCACTGATGGCCGGGATTGATCAGGCCAGTGGGGAGTATATCGCTACTATGGATGGCGATCTGCAAAATGATCCCAGTGATATTCCGATGATGATGGAAATACTGGAAGAAGGGGATTTTGATATGGTCGCCGGTAACCGGGCCAATCGAAAGGATGGTATGTTCCTGCGTAAAATCCCCAGTAAGATCGCTAATTATATCATTCGTACGGCGGGTGGTGTTAAACTGAAAGACTACGGATGTGCACTTCGGGTGTTTCAGGCTGATCTAGCGAAAGATCTGGGACTTTATGGAGAATTACATCGCTTCATTCCCTTAATGGCTCATCTGGAAGGGGGCCGGATCACTCAGGTAGATGTAAAACATCACGCCCGAAAATTTGGGAAATCAAAATACGGCCTGAATCGAACCTTCAAAGTGGTTTCTGACTTGTTATTGATGTTATTCTTTAAGCGTTATATGCAAAAGCCCATGCATCTGTTTGGAAACACGGGTATTTTTATGGTTGGAGCCGGCGTCCTGATCAACATATATTTGTTAATCGTAAAGCTAATGGGTAATGACATATGGGGTCGGCCCCTCCTGATCCTGGGTATGCTCCTCCTGTTTATGGGCATCCAGTTTGTGACCATCGGTATTGTAGTGGAAATCCAAATGCGCACTTATTTTGAGTCCCAGGCCAAACGCCCTTACAAAATACGCCGCGTCACCAAAGGCGAAAACGTAGTTTAAGCAGGCCACCGGAAGCTCTGCCCCGAAGAGATGCCTATGGTATGGCAAAGGGGCGTCACAACACAACACAACACACAACACATAGCACATAGCACAGGAAACCATGAGAGCAGTCATCCAAAGAGTAAGCGAAGCATCTGTCACCGTCGAAGGTGAAATCACTGGCGCAATCGGTCCTGGCCTACTTATCCTGGTGGGAATCGAAGACGATGATACCTCCGAAGATATCGAGTGGCTCTGCAAGAAGATCGCCAAACTACGGATCTTCAACGACGAAAACGGTGTCATGAATATCTCCGTCAAAGACATCCAGGGCGAACTGCTGGTCGTCAGCCAGTTTACCCTCTTCGCCAGTACTAAGAAAGGTAATCGACCCTCTTACCTGCGCTCCTCTAAACCGGAGGTGGCTATTCCCATGTACGAGAAGTTCTGCCAGCAGCTTGAATACGTAGCTGGTCTACCGGTAAAAACGGGTGAATTTGGTGCCGATATGAAGGTTCGGCTGCTGAACGACGGTCCCGTCACCATCATCATCGATACCAAAGACAAACAGTAAGATTATTTATTATGACCATCAAAGAACTACAAAGCACCGTCGACAACTGGATCAAAACCATCGGCATCCGCTACTACGACGAGCTCACTAATACTGCTATCCTTATGGAGGAAGTTGGAGAGGTAGCCCGCCTTATGGCGCGCCTCCACGGCGAACAATCCTTTAAAACGGAAGCACAAAAAGAAGAGGGCCCCGCAGCACTGGCCGACGAAATGGCCGATGTACTCTTCGTACTCACTTGCCTGGCCAATCAGACCGGCATCGATCTTACCGAAGCCATGCAGAAGAATCTGGATAAAAAAACAAAACGCGATAAGGAGCGCCATGCCAATAACGAAAAGCTGAAAGGATGACCTTTTTCTGAAAAACAATCTTTTAGTAGCACTGTTAGGTCAGCGGTAAAAAAACAATAGTACATGTCTACCGCAATTTATTGGTTTCGCAATGACTTACGCTTACACGATAACCCGGCCCTGGATGCTGCCATCAAAGAAAATGAGGCGATTGTCCCGGTTTTTATACTAGATGAAAAGTACCTCCAAGAAGATCGCTGGGGATTTGTACGCACGGGGAATTACCGCCTGCAATTTTTGCTGGAAAGCCTGCAAGACCTGAATAATTACTTAAAAGAAAAAGGGAGTCAGCTTTTGGTCAAGCGGGGAGATCCCACCGTACTTCTTCCACAATTAGCGGAAAAATATAATGCCCGGCGCGTCTATGCAACCCAGGAATACACCCACGAAGAAGTAATAGTAGAGGAGTCTATTGCCGAAGCAATAGACTTGCAATTGCACCATGGCCTTTGTCTTTTTCATCCGGAGGATAGTCCTTTCTCGATCGAGCAACTCCCGGATGTCTTTACGCAGTTCCGCAAACGGATGGAAAAATACAGTCAGGTACGAGAATTAATTCCCAGCCCTGAAAAAATAACCAGCCCCGAGCTGGAAGAAACCGGTATTCCCTCGGTGGAAGGGCTAGGCTTCAAAAAGCCGGAGCCGGATGAGCGGGCGGCGATCCCATTTAAAGGGGGCGCGCTGGAAGCAGAAAAACGCCTGGACTACTACCTCTGGGATAGCGATCAGGTGGCTACGTACAAAAAGACGCGCAATGGTCTGATTGGTGCTGATTACAGCACCAAATTCAGCGCCTGGTTGGCCAACGGCTGCATCAGCCCGCGTACCATCTATCACGAAGTGGAGGCCTACGAGTCGGAACGTACATCAAATTCTTCGACCTACTGGGTAAAGTTCGAGTTGATGTGGCGGGATTACTTCAAGTACGTGGCCATGAAGTACGGGCGCAAGATCTTCTGGAAAGGAGGTATCCAGAATAAAAACATTAAATTCCGTACGCACCAGCGCGTCTTCGACAAATGGGCGGAAGGTCGTACGGGTGACGATTTCGTCGACGCCAATATGCGCGAACTGCTCCATACCGGCTTCATGAGTAACCGGGGTCGACAGAATGTAGCCTCCTATTTGGTCCATCAATTGAATGTAGATTGGCGCATGGGGGCCGCCTGGTTTGAAAGCTTATTGGTCGATTACGATGTGGCTAGTAACTACGGCAACTGGATGTATGCGAGCGGGGTCGGCAATGATCCGCGCGATCGCGTCTTCAATACCAAAAAGCAAGCCAATAATTATGACGCCGACGGATCTTATCGCAAATTGTGGCTGAAAGAGGGATGATTTAACGCATGCAAGAACTCATTGATACTGGTAAAGCTTTTTTCGCTAATCGCGGCTGGACGCCTTTCCCTTTTCAGGAAAAAGCCTGGCGTGCCTATCTGGAAGGCTGCCACGGCATCATCAATGCCCCGACGGGAAGTGGTAAGACGTATTCGCTGGGGATGCCCATCTTACTGGAGTTTTTGCGCGAAGCAAAAGACAAAAAAGACCAGGCCAATAATGGATTGCGAGCCGTCTGGATTACCCCCATTCGCGCCCTGACCCGCGAAATACAATCTTCGCTACAAGCCGCCGCCGATGAGCTGGGACTCAACTGGAACATCGCTATTCGCTCCGGTGATACTTCCCAAAGCGAACGGGCTAAACAGAAACGTAAGCCGCCGGAGGTGTTGATCACCACGCCGGAAAGCCTGCACCTGCTTGTAGCCGCCAAAGGCTATCCCAAATACTTTGAAAACCTGAAGACGGTAGTGGTAGACGAGTGGCACGAGCTACTAGGCTCCAAACGTGGGGTGCAGATGGAACTCGCCTTGTCGCGTCTCAAAGGGTTCCTGCCCAAACTAAAGGTATGGGGGATCTCGGCGACCATCGGGAATATGGAGGAGGCCATCGAAGTATTAATGGGCTCCGCTAAAGATGATGAGCACTTCCGCTTGATCAAGGCCAATGTCCAGAAAGATATCCAAATGCGTACTGTTCTGCCAGACGAGATAGAGACCTTTCCCTGGGCAGGCCATTTGGGGGTAAAGCTCATCGAAAAGGTGCTACCCATCATCAATGAAAGTGAAAGTACCCTGATTTTTACCAATACCCGGGCACAGTGCGAAATATGGTACCAACGCCTGCTGGAGGTAGCGCCCGAACTGGCCGGGATTATCGCCATGCACCACGGCTCCATCGATCGCAAGCTGCGCGACTGGGTAGAAAATGCCCTGCACGAAGGGATGCTGAAGGCGGTGGTCTGCACTTCAAGTCTGGATCTGGGTGTAGATTTCCGGCCAGTTGAGACCATCGTCCAAGTGGGTAGCCCTAAGGGCGTAGCGCGCTTTGTACAGCGGGCTGGGCGTAGTGGGCACCGTCCCGGAGCGGAGAGTAAGATTTATTTTCTACCCACACACTCCCTGGAGATTATGGAGGCAGCGGCCCTGCAAACCGCAATGGATGAGCAGCAGCTAGAGGCACGAATTCCCTACATCCGTTCTTTCGATGTGTTGGTACAATACTTGATCACGCTGGCGGTTTCGGAGGGCTTTTTTCCCGAAAGGGTAAAGCAGGAGATACAACAAACCTACTCCTTTGGTAGTGTCACGGATGAAGAATGGGCCTGGTGCCTGAGCTATATCACCAGTGGTGGAGAAGCTCTGTACGCTTACGACGAATACAATAAGGTAGAGATCGAGGAGGACGGCCGCTACAAAGTAAACAGCCGGCGCGTAGCCATGCGTCACCGTATGCAGATTGGTACGATTACCGGCGATGGTAGCCTACAGGTCAAATATTTGAAAGGGGGGCGAATTGGTACGATTGAGGAGTGGTTTGTGGCGCAGCTAAAGCCGGGCGACACCTTCTGGTTTGCCGGGCGCAGTCTGGAGTTGATCCGCATCAAAGAGATGATCGTTCAGGTGAAACGCAGCAAGAAAAAGACGGGCAAAGTGCCCGCCTGGATGGGGGGGAAGATGCCTTTTTCTTCCCAATTGTCCGTATATCTACGCCGCAAGATGGACGAAGCCCATCGCGAAGCCTACGCACAGGTCGAGCTACAGAAGTTAGCTCCACTTTTCGAGTTTCAGCGCGAGCGCTCCCATATCCCTGCACAAGATGAACTTCTGGTGGAGTATTTCAAAAGCAGGGAGGGGTACCACCTGGTCGTCTATACTTTCGAAGGGCATAATGTACACGAAGGGCTGGGCGCTCTGATGGCGCACCGACTGTCACAGCTACGGCCGATCAGTTTTACCATCGCCAAGAATGATTACGGTTTTGAGTTGTTGTCAGACACTCCCCTGGAGATTGACGAAGACTTGATGCGGCGATTATTCACCGCCGATCGCTTGTCGGAAGATATCGAAGCCAGTATCAATGCCGCCGAACTGGCCAAGCGCAAATTTCGCGATATTTGTAGTATTGCGGGGCTCATCTTCAAGGGCTATCCGGGTAAAAAGAAGAAAGAACGGCACGTACAGGCCTCCTCACAACTGTTTTTTGAGGTGTTTAGCGACTATGACCCTGATAATCTCTTATTATTGCAGGCTTACGAGGAGGTGCTGACCTTTCAGCTGGAGGAGGCGCGCCTGCGGGAAGTGCTGCGGCGAATCGCCGGTCAGCGGATTATCGTTCGCCAGCCTAGTCGCGCTACACCCTTTGCTTTTCCGATCATCGTGGATCGCTTACGCGAAAAAATCTCTTCGGAGAAGCTGGAAGATCGTATTCGGAAGATGAAATTACAGTTGATTAAATGAAGCGATTTAAACTTTTTCAGTTCGCTGAGTCTTAAAGTCTTATAGAACCTGGACGGCAGCTAATTTTCGATCCATAACTTTGGCTACGCATCTCAAATTGAGCTTTGCCAGAACCTACAAGCTTTTTAAGACCGCTTGAACCAAAAAGTTTCAACAACTTCCATGAATAAATTAGCTTGAAATATATGCCACAAGGAATAATATTGGTGGAGGTCGCTGGTCAGTCTTTCCAACTGCACCCCTTCAAAGTCATCTTCTGGGAAGAACAATCGAGCCTGTTGATTGCCGATTTGCATCTGGGTAAGACGCGGCACTTTCGGCGTGAGGGCTTCTGGGTGCCGCAGTCGGCCGGTGATCAGAACTACGATAAGTTGATGAGCCTGCTGCTAGATTTGCGTCCCCGGCGGGTCATCTTCCTGGGCGACTTATTTCATAGCGACTACAACCAGGAGTGGGAAGCCCTGACGGATATAACGAAGGGCTTTTCGGAAATACAATTCGATTTGGTGCGCGGTAACCATGACCGGCTGAGCGATCACGCTTACGCAAAAGCCCGAATAGAAGTCTACGAGAAGCCCCTGCTAATTGATAATATATTGCTCTCGCACGAGCCGCTCCAGGATTATATCGAAAAGCCCTATAATCTGGCTGGACACATTCACCCGGCGGTGCGTTTGCGTGGGCGGGGTCGGCAATCTATGCGGCTGCCCTGTTTTTATTTTGGTGAAAATCAGGGCATCCTACCCGCCTTTGGCAACTTTACGGGGATGGCTAATCTTTCGATCAAAGAAGGTGATCGCGTCTTTGTGGTGGGGGAGGATCAGGTTATTGCGGTTGGATAAACAGTTCTGCTACTGCAAACCCATCCTGTGGAGTATTCTCTGCACTTTATTCTACCTCCATATTTAAGTTTTCCTGGTACATCTGAATATTCTCCGGCAAGCAATGCCGCTGCCAGATACTGGGTAAATAGGCTTTTACTTCGGGCCGTTGGCGGTAGGCCCAGTAGCGATCGCGGTGCCGACTGGTGGCTTCGGCGTAGGGGAGGACCGGTGCGGGATAGTCGGTACCGATTTCGCAGTGGTAGAACTGCTGCTCCAGCCGGGGCATGGCCCAGGGGCGATAAATCTGTGGAGCGGGTACTTCCCGTAGCTCGGGCACCCATTTTCGGACAAAATGCCCTTCGGGATCGTGTTTTTCGGCCTGTATAATGGGATTAAAGATGCGTAGGGTATGGTAGCCGGTCAGGCCGGCCTGCATCTGTATCTGCCCATAGTGGATCCCCGGCTCGAAGTCGGTGAATAGATTGGCCAGGCGTAGGGCAACGGGCTTCCAGTCGAGCCAAAGACCAAAGGTAGCGTAGGTAGCCAGCATGGCGCGCATGCGAAAGTTGATCCAGCCGGTCACTTCCAGACAGCGGATACTGGCATCAACCATGGGTAGGCCAGTATGGCCCGTGGACCAGGCTTTCAACAGTGCTACGTCCTGATGTCGGTCGATGTCTAACAACTGCCGATTGATGGGCTCGAATTCCATCTGCCATTCCGATTCCAGTTTTTGCATATAATGGCTGCGCCACCAGACCCGCGACTGAAAATTATCAATTTGGTGTTGCCGTCCGGGACGGTTCTTGAGGTGCTCGGTGGCCTGGTAGATTTCACGCACGGAAATACAACCGTAGGCAATGTATGGACTCAATCGACTGCAGGAACGCCGACTCGGCCCTGGCTTAGAAAGGTAGCGGCTGTAGTCGTCTATTCGATCTTTCAGGAAACTCCGCCAGTAACGCCGCGCCAGACTTTCTCCACCCTGCTGGAAGCCTTCCTGATAGGTCTTGTAGCTGTTGGGTAGCGTTTTATCCTGCCAATAGTGGATGGGTGACCAGTCCAGTTCAAGGGGCTGTAATTGCTCCAAATCCGGATTGGCAAAGGGCGCACGCATGTCTTTTTCCCAGCGCTGAGGCCAATTGCCACGTTGGCGCAGGCCCCGGAAGACACCATCTTGCCGGTATTCTTTCCAGGTTACCTTCCTGCTTTCGCAAAAGGCTTGGACCGACAGGTCGCGGTCATAGGTGCATTTCAGCCCCGTTTCCTGGTGGGAGAAAAGATGTTCGATGGTATATTGCTCGGCGAGGTGCTCGAATACAGTAAGCACTTCAGCGTGAAAAATCTCCACTTTTGCCCGGAAGGGCGCCAGCTGACGATTCAGGTCAGCGATGCATTCCCATTGGAAGCGCCAGTGCCGATCGGCGTACTCGGCCTGCCGAATCAGGCTGGGTTCGAAGAAGGCACAAAGGAGTACGGGCTGCCCCTGTGCAATGGCAGCGGCCAGGGGCGCATGATCCCGCAAACGGAAATCGCGTTTCAACCAGACAATGTTTATCTTTGGCTTCATTCGTGGACAAAACAATACGAGTTGAGGACTGTTCAAATCAACAACCCGACAATTCGAAAATTCACCAATTAAAAAATGGCATTACTAGAATTCACCAATAAAGGAATCTATTGCGCGCCCGCGGACGTCTATATCGACCCCTGGAAGAAGGTCAAGCGCGCCTTGATTACCCACGGCCACGCGGATCATTCCCGCTGGGGGCACAGCTATTATCTCTGCACCAAATCGGCGCGGCCCGTCATCCGGCATCGTCTCGGCCCCATCAATATTGAGACGGTCGACTACGGCGAGACCAGGACTATCAATGGGGTGAAATTTTCTTTTCATCCGGCGGGGCATATCCTGGGTTCCGCGCAAATTAGAGCAGAGTACAAGGGAGAAGTCTGGGTAGCCTCCGGGGATTATAAAATCGAGGATGATGGTTTGGCGGAAGCCTTCGTACCCATAAAGTGCCACGGCTTTATTACCGAATCGACCTTTGGACTGCCGGTCTACAAATGGCAGCCCCAGGAAGAAGTGTTCGATGAAATCAACCAGTGGTGGCGTGAGAATAAAGCGCAGGGCAAGGTGAGTATTATCTCCGCTTACTCTTTGGGTAAGGCCCAGCGGATCATGCAAAATATTGATCCGGGCATCGGCCGCATCTTTACGCACGGTGCGGTGGAGAATATCAACGAAGTCATCCGCAAGCAGGGGGTGCCGCTGGTGGAGACCACCCGGGTACACAGTAAGATCAAAAAAGACGAATACAAAGGGGGACTGGTGATTGCACCACCCTCTGCCACTGGGGGTAACTGGATTCGCAAGTTCCGACCCTATTCCGTAGCGATTGCTTCGGGCTGGATGGGGCTGCGCGGTACACGCCGTCGCCGGAATGCTGACCGGGGCTTCGTCCTTTCCGACCACGCCGACTGGGAAGGACTGAACCAGGCCATTAAAGATACGGGCTGCGAAAAGGTGATCGTAACGCACGGATACACCGAGGTTTTTACCAAATGGCTGCGCGAGCAGGGTTACGAGGCTTACGCGGAAAAAACGCAATTTGAAACCGAGACACCGGAGGATACAGACGAATAGATTATGCGATTATTTGCCCGTTTATTTACGACACTTGATCAAACTACCAAAACGAATACCAAGGTAGCCGCCCTGGCGCAGTATTTTGCGGAAGCGGAAGACAAAGACCGCCTCTGGACGGTAGCCATCCTTAGCCGTCGCCGCCCCAAGCGCACCGTTAATACGACCATGTTGCGTACCTGGGCCGCTGAATTATCGGGCCTACCGCTCTGGTTATTCGAGGAGACCTACCACGTGGTAGGTGATTTGGCAGAGACCATCGCCCGCATCCTACCCGAACCCGAGCGAAAAAGCAATCAGCCGCTGTCTTATTGGATCGAATACCTACAAAACTTACGGGATCTGGACGAAGCGCAACGCAAAGAAAAGGTGGCCGACGCCTGGGCACAACTCGATTACACGGAGCGCTTTGTTTTCAATAAATTGATTACTGGCGGCTTCCGGATGGGCGTCTCGCAAAAGCTGATGACGCGTGCGCTGTCGAAATACACCGAAATCGAAGAAAATACCCTGGCCCACCGCCTAATGGGCGATTGGACTCCCGACTCTACCACCTTTGAAAAGCTGATCCTGATCGCCGATCCCAACGAAGATATCTCTAAGCCCTATCCCTTCTATCTGGCCTATCCACTGGAAGAGGCACCCGAAGAACTGGGGGCAGTATCTGAGTGGCAAATCGAACAAAAGTGGGACGGTATCCGCGGGCAGGTGATCGTACGCGATGATGAAGTCTTTGTCTGGTCACGCGGAGAGGAGCTGGTGACCCCTAAATTCCCGGAGTTTCATCCGCTGGCAGAGCAGTTGCCCAACGGCACCGTGCTGGACGGGGAGATCATGCCTTATCAAGACGAGCAGCCCCTGCCTTTTAACCTGCTGCAGACGCGTATCGGTCGTAAAAATGTAACGAAGGCCATCCTTAAAAAGGCGCCGGTAGTGCTGATTGCTTACGACTTGCTGGAGTACGAAGGTGAAGATATCCGGGAAAAGCCCATGGCCGAGCGTCGGCAGCGGTTGGAAGATTTATTAGAAGACAATCCTACCGAAGGCATCGTCTTACTGTCTGAGTTGGTAGAAGAAAATACCTGGGAGGGATTAAAAGAAGAAAGAGAAAACTCCCGGGCCCACTTCAGTGAAGGCCTGATGCTCAAACGACGCGATTCGGTCTACCGTTCGGGGCGGAAGCGCGGCGACTGGTGGAAGTGGAAGGTCGATCCGCTGACCATCGATGCGGTGATGCTCTATGCCCAGCGGGGTCACGGTCGGCGGGCGAATTTATTTTCGGATTTCACCTTCGCCGTTTGGGACGGTGAGCAGTTGGTACCCTTCACCAAAGCCTACTCGGGCCTCACAGATGAAGAATTTAACGAGATCACTGCCTGGGTGCGACGCAATACCAAAGAACGCTTTGGCCCGGTACGCAGTGTGAACCCTCACCACGTCTTTGAGATTGCTTTTGAAGGTATCCAACGCTCCAAGCGACACAAGTCGGGGGTAGCGCTGCGCTTTCCCCGCATCAGCCGCTGGCGGAAGGATAAGCCCGTCGAGGAGGCCAACACTTTAGAGGATTTGCAGGGGTTGCTGGAGGTGTATGGGGCTTAGAGTTGATGGTTGAATGGTTGAACTTAGGTTATTGGTTAGTGGGATTGCGGAGTTAGAACTAATCCATCAAATTACTAATTAATTCTACCTCGCCCGCCGCCAATTAAAAGCCAGGGCCGTAATACAAAAAGCCAGTCCCAAAAACTCCCGCGTATACTCAATGTGTGGTTCTTCGGTCTTCATACTACCAGCAATATTGGGCATACCCATCTGCAACCAGTTGATGAACTCGGGTAGGAGGGTAGCGATCCAGATCACACAGACCGCGATACCGGCAATGGGTACCCATTTATTACGTTTACCCAAGGCGGCGAAAATCAATACGACCGCTACAAAACCGTATAGCGCCATCCAGGCCCAGGGGTCGGGATCATTATATTGCGCTACGGCGGAGAGGAGGAAGAGGATACCGAGGATGAGGTTGATGATTTTCACAGTTGTTGAATTGTTGGTTTTGGATTGTTGAATTGCTACTTCCAATATAGAAAACCCAACTCAACAATTCAAAATTCACCAATTCAAAATTTGCCTAGAAGGTCCAACGATAACTTAAAATAGGAATGATCCCTAATTGATTACGCTGTACCACCGTACCCGTATAGCTATCGAAATAACTGAAGGCCGGATTCTGCTGATTCGTAGCATTCTGGATATCCAGGATCAGCATGGAGCTGCGTCCGGGCTTGTTTTTACGTAAGTAGATGCGTAGGTCGGTGCGGAAAAAGCCATCCTGCTGGATAGTGAAGGCCTGTCCGGGAACGTAGATTGTCCGATCGGCTTCCTGAGAGGCAGCCACGTCGATGGGGGTGTCGCGGAAGCCACCCAGTGTAACTATTCGCAGGTTTATTCCCCAAATCCGTTGCTTACCATTGTCTTTGTTTTTGCTCCACTCCTTACCACCGGTGAAGTTAAAGGTATAGTTGCCATTATAACGGGTGTCCCGCTCTACGCCGTCACTACCGGTGTACTTAGACTGATAGAAACTTATATTTGACAGGTAGAAGAACTCACCATTGAAGTATTTCTCGATGCCTAGCTCCAGGCCATAATTACGGCCGGTGCCACTGTTTTCTAATGGCGCCCGAACGAAGCCTTCCAGCATGTTGATGGCCGAGAAGTCCGTTTGTGCGCCCCGTACGACCGGAATGTCATAAAGATCCTGATAATAAATTTCTGCGGTTAACCTGGTTTTGACATTGAGGCGCTTTTCGTAGCCCAGTACGTAATGGTGGGCCTTAGACAGTTGCAGGTCTTCATTGGAAGTATTGCCGACAATGGAGAAATACAGTTGTGGAATTTGCAACTGGCTGTGCAGCCCGTAGGCCAGGCGCAGGTTTTGATCGGGTGCGATGCGCCAGTTCAGTGAGGCGCGGGGTTCAATGGCATCGGTATTGTTAAAGGTGAAGCGCGAATAGCGCAGACCAGCATTGAGCTGTAGCTGGCCACTAAGCTGGGCCGAATAATCCAGGTAGGGTTGTAGCAATAGGCCGCCGCCTTCTCCCTGAGCGAAAGCTTGCTGGTTCTGCTCCTGGTAGATCTCATACTGCTGCTGGGTAAGTACAGCACCGGCTTTTAGTTGTTGTCCGGGACTGAGCTGATGCGTAAAAGTGGTATGCAGGCTGGCTTTGACCTGATTGTTAGTAGCCAGGTCGCGTGGCTGTAGTTCGAAGTTGTCATCCAGCACCTCTGCGGTGCGTTCCGTATTCAGGGTAGAGTAGGCAAATACGGTACGCCAGTTGCTTTTTTTGCCAATCGGCAGCGATAAAGTAGCCCCGGTAATCACCGTGTTTGACTCAAAGGTAATATCCTGATTGTCTTTTTCAAATTCCCAAAGTGTGCTATCCCGCTCGGCCTCGAACAGGTTTGTGCTGTTACCCAGGACACCAAAAACGGTTAATTCACCGCCCTTTTGGAAGGGAAAGGTCAGGTTAAAAGAAAGATCCGCAAAATTGATGGCTTCGTCCCCCAAATTTACCCCCAAAGCACTAAGCAGTCCCAGGGTAGAGTAGCGGGTATTGATTAGGTAAGAAGATTTAGCATTCCGACTAAGGGGCCCCTCGACGGCCGCGTCGATACCAATCAGCCCTACCTGACCGGTGAATTCCATATGCTGATTGTTACCTGGCCGCAAACGCATATCCATTACGCCACCCAGCGCATTACCGTACTCGGTGGGGAAAGCACCACGAAAGAAAGCAGAAGTACCCAGTAGTTGGGCGCTCAACATATTCACCCCACCCCCATTTTGGGTCACCTGATCACTAAAGGTACCGGCATTAGGTGTGTGGTTGGGGTTGACAATATCCGCGCCCTCCAGACGCCAAAGTATGCTATTGGGAGAATTACCCCGAACGATGATGCCGTTGGCCTGGTCGTTATCATTAACCACCCCGGGATAGGTCTGGATCAGTCGTGCCGGATCGTAAAAGGTCCCTGGATAGCGGACGGTGGCTTCTTGAGTCAACAAGGTAAGGGAAGGAATGTCATTGGGAAATGGATTGCTTTCTCCGGTAATGACCACTTCCGAAAGGATGGTGTTACCGGGTCGAAGCTGTAAATTCAGCACCGTCTCTTTACCAGATTGGAGTAGTACTTCGGCAATGGTCAGAGTGTCAAACCCCACGGCGGTAGCCCGTAAAATATAGCGGCCCACCTCAATGCCGGAGATGCTAAACTGGCCCCCGGCATTGGTGGCGGTACCGTAGCGACTATCCAATAATTGAATATTGATATCCTCCAACGGTTTATCGGTGATTTTGTCGGTAACCGTACCGCGCAGGGTTTGGGTAAGTCCCTGCCCAAAAAGGCTAAAACTGGTTACTGTAGTTACGAGTAAAAATAGAGTAAGTAGACGCACCACTCGCATATAGGTATGTATTTTTCCGAGTAAAATAAGACAAAATTCGTAGGGGATAGGCTGGACTGAAGGCCCTCTTGTATTTTGTCGGTCCTAAAAGCGAAAATAGTGAAACATCGTCCGCTCCTCACCGGTATCATCGCACTCTTCCTGATTACGGGGAACCTGCTTATCGATCGTTGGCCGGATACGCTTTTCTACGGCGATTCCAATGGTTATTATATGCATCTGGTCTCCTTGTTTGTGCATCAGGATGTGGGGGATTACGATGAGACGATCCGTAGCATGCGAACCATTAACCCAGCCTCGCCGAATCCCAAGGCGGATAAGTTTGGTATGCGGCTTACGCCAAAAGGTCGCTATTATATCAAATACACGCTGGGAGTACCGGTGATGGAGACGCCCTTTTTTTTGCTGGCCCACGCTTACGCAAAAATCTCCGACCGCTACGAGGCTAACGGTTGGTCTAAGCCGTATTTTTTCAGTGTAGGTTTTGCTACCGTCGTGTACGTAAGCCTGGGGCTATATCTTTTGATGGGCGTATTACAACGCTTTTTTTCCGAACGGATCATCTGGATGGTTTGTCTGAGTCTGGTGCTGGCTACGAATCTGTTCTACCATACCAACTACGTGATCATGTCGCACGGTTTCTTGTTTTTTCAACACTGTTTGTTGATCTGGCTGACGGTGCGTTTTTGGGATAAGCCCGGTTTTTGGCGCTTCCTGGCGGTGGGGGCTAACGTGGGCCTGATTGCGCTAACGCGGGTGCCGGAAGTCGTCGTAGCTCTGGTCCCGATACTCTGGGGAGTAGTCAGTTGGTCTACCTTTCGGGAGCGGGTTCTTTTCTTTTTGACGAACTACCCTTACGTAATTGCGGCGGCATTGGGCTTTTTTGCCGTCTTTGGACTGCAGGTTTATTATTGGTATTACGTCAGTGGCCAACTGGTTTTTAACCCCTACGAAGGGGAGACCTTCGATTTTACAAACCCGAAGATTTACGAGGGTTTCTTTCATTTTAAGAATGGTTGGCTGCTCTATACGCCGATCATGGCTTTTGCAGTTTTTGGTTTGTTTGTCCTGCGTCGATTTGCAAAGGTCGCCTTCTGGCCGGTACTGTCCTTTTTTGTTCTGCAGGCCTATATTCATTATTCCTATTACGCCTGGACCTTTTTCCCAGGCCTGGGGCAGCGCCCGATGGTCGAGACCTATCCGCTACTGAGTTTTGCGCTGGCGGCGGGTTTTACTTTTTTGAGGAAAAGGAAGATCACCGCCTGGTTGCCTTATCTGGCGATAGGATTATTCGCAGTACTAAATCTCTTTCAGACCTGGCAAATGCGAGAAGGGGTGATCTGGTCGGAGCGGCATAATGCCGCTTTTTACTGGGAAACCTTCGGTACTATGCGCTCCACATTAAATTCCCTACGGGCTTACGATACCAAGGAGTTACAGCCTGATGAAGAGGAAGTAAGGGCAATACGGGTACTCCGCCAAAGCTCTTTTGAAGATAGTACCGCCGTAGCCGATAGCCTGCGCAGTACAGCTCATGTCCACAGTGGCCAGTATGCCTACTATCATCCGCAATTGTATTATACCCTTGCGGAAAATGGTGCGGCGGATCTGGTAGAGGGCGATTGGCTGAAATTGAGCATATGGGCCTATATGGATGAGCAGGATCAAATTTACCAACGTGACGCGGCCATGAATCTACGGATTGAGTTTTTCGATGCGGCAGGTAAGCGACGAAAGGAGCGGAATATTAAGATATCTCCCTTTTTGGGTAATGATTCTTACTCGATCTGGACGGTGGGTATACCGAATGTATGGGGGGAAGCTTCCTTTTATACCAGGGTGCCCAGGAATCTGGAATCGGATGGGTCCTATCTGGTCTACTTGGTTAACCCTTACGGGCAAAAGCTGTATCTTGATGACTTCGAATTAGTACTGTACAAAAATAAATAAGATGCCCAGGTCTGTTTGTTTCAAAACGGAGCGACTTTGGTTAAAGCCCACGGATGTGGAAGATGCTGCGTTTTTGCAGCAGTTAATGAATTCGCCAGGTTGGTTACGCTACATCGGTGATCGGCAAATTCATTCGGAAGCCAACGCGCGTCGTTATATTGAGGATAAAATCAAACCCCAGTACGAGCGGCTGGGTTTTGGGGCCTATACCTTATCCTTATTGGAGGGAGGAACCAAGGTGGGGATCTGCGGACTTTATGATCGCGAGGGAATTGATGGGATTGATATTGGATTCGCCTTACTTCCTGCCTTTACCAAACAAGGCTACGCCTGGGAAGCCGCCAATTGTCTCAAACAAATGGCTTATGGTTTATTTGGCTTAAAGAAATTATCGGGAATTACGCGACGGGAGAATATCGCCTCCCAACGCCTCCTGGAGAAATTAGGCCTGGTAAATCAGGGGAGTATTCAACTGCCTCCTGAAAAAGTACCCTTGCTGTTGTATGAATTAGACTTCGAAATATAAGGGCCAGTGCAGACTACAGCGTGGATTAAAGTCTGCGCCACAGTTAGGGCACCGACTGTCACAAGTCTGGTATTGCTTTATCGTCATTTCGTACTGGCAGGCACCGCAAAGGATGGCTTTTTCTTTCTCGAAAGCGGCTCGGGGCCATCGCTTGGTAGGATGATTGGCCTCTTCTTCGTGGCAGCTGTAGCAAGCGTAGTATTCACCACAGCAGGCGAATTTTATCGCAATAATATCCCGCTCGGAGTGCCAATGTGTACAGCGACCGGAGGAGTCGATGATCTTGCCTTTGATCTCTGTCATTTTTTTGTACTTTAATGACAAATGTAAACAGAATCATGAAACCAATATTAAAGTACTTTTTGGGAAGCCTTTTGTGCCTGTTCGTTTGCACTAACTGTAGTACCACTGAAAGAATGGACGAAGAGACACCTCCAAATGTCATTATCCTCTTCTGCGACGATATGGGCTACGGGGATATGGGCATCACCGGTCATCCCGTTATTCGTACGCCCAATTTGGATCGTCTGGCAATGGACGGTGCGCGGATGACCAACTTTTATTCCGCTTCACCGGCCTGTACCGCGAGTCGGTATGCACTGCTTACGGGGCGCTACCCGGTGCGTTCTGGTTTTGCCTGGGTCTTATACCCCAACTCGCCCCGTGGTATCCACCCGGAAGAGCAGACTATTGCGGAGCTGCTAAAACAAAAAAATTACGCTACCGCCTGTTATGGGAAATGGCACCTGGGGACCACCCAGAAAGATTATTTACCCCTGCAAAATGGGTTTGACGAATACTTTGGCCTGCCATACAGCAACGATATGATCCCGCCGAAATGGCCCGATATTCCATTAATGGAAGGCAATGATACTCTGGAGCTGAATCCGGATCAGAGTAAGCTTACGGCGGCTTACACCCAACGGGCGCTGAACTTCATAGAAGCGCACGAAGCAGAGCCTTTCTTTTTGTATATGCCCTATGCCATGCCGCACGTACCGCTGTATCCAGGAGAAGAGTTCAAAGGGAGTTCCGCTCGTGGATTGTACGGTGATGTCATTGAAGAAATCGACTGGAGTGCCGGTCAGATCCGTGCCAAACTCGAAGCACTGGGGCTGGCCGAAAATACCCTGCTGGTCTTCACCAGTGATAATGGTCCCTGGATTATTAAAGATGAGAAAGGCGGTTCGGCCGGCCTGTTCCGCGATGGAAAAGGCAGTACCTGGGAAGGAGGGATGCGTGTACCGGGCATTTTTTACTGGAAAGATAAAATCCCGGCCGGTAGTTTTATTCAGCGCCCCTCGTCCACCATCGATTTATTACCTACGATTGCCGCCCTGACCGAGACTGAAATTTCTAATAACGAGATCGACGGAAGAAATATCTGGCCACTAATCGGGGATTCCACTTTGGATAGCCAGGGCCCTTACTTCTATTATGGTCTCAATAATCGGCTTTTTGCTGTCAGGCAGGGCCCCTGGAAATTGCACATCAATACCTACAGTCAAACCGGGAAGACCTACTTTGATAAGGAACCACCGCTGCTCTTTAATCTCTCCGTCGATCCTTCGGAGCAGTACGAGGTCTCTGCGGAATATCCCGATAAGGTGGCAGAACTCCAGACTTTGATCGAGACCCACTATACTAATTTAGCTAGCACACCAGGACATTATGGCCCCTTGAATATTCAGTAAGGGCCTGTGTTTCAAGGTGCTTTCTACCAAGTGCCGGATTTGATCTACGAATTTTTTCGTACTAAACTTGCAATTACGAAATCTTTCGTATATGTTTGTCTACGAAATGATTCGTAGATGATGGGCTTATTTCCTATCTCTACCATTAAAAACAAGGAACGGAATGATGATGAACATTAAAAAGCTGCTTTATCTATTTTTATTATTAGTGCTGTCTACGAGTATTCAGGCGCAGGATAAGCACCAGCTAGCTATGTTGGATCAATTCCTGGAAGCTCATAATAAAGGGACGGAAGCAGCCATCAGTAATTTTATAGAAAAGACATATCATCCGGTACTGTTAGAGAAAATTGATTTGGAAAAGCACATTGCTTTTTACGATCATATTATAAAAGAATTTGGACCCTTGCACCACACACCGTACGAAGTAGTGGAGGTGAAAGCTAATAAGCTCATTGTCAATCTGATCAAGCAAGACGAAAAGTTGGAAAACCAGGCTATTGATGCCACTGAAATTTTAATGGTAGAAATAGACACCGACGTCAACCGGCCCGAATTTTTAAGTCGGGGTTTGGGATTGGGAGCATTGGCTTGTTCTGTAAGAAAGGATCAATAAGCAGTGAAAAAATAAAATTCAAAATAGATGTCAAAAAATAAATCTGTACAGCCGACCGAGTCGGAGCTAGAAATCCTGCAGGTACTGTGGGCGGAAGGACCAAGCCCGGTACGTGCGGTCAACGATCGCCTAAACGAGCAGCGGGAGGTAGGTTACACCACTACCCTCAAGATGATGCAGTTGATGTTGAAAAAAGGACTGGTGGCGCGCGATGCGAGTAGTCGCACGCACATTTACCGCGCCGCCGTGACGGAAGCACAGACCCGGGCCCAACTACTGGATCGCTTTGTCGATACCGCTTTTCGGGGCTCCGCGATGGAGCTAGTCATGCAAGCACTGGGCAACGAAGACACCTCCGAAGACGAATTAAAAGAGATCAAAGACTTTATTCAGCAAATTGAGTCTGAACGCAAAAAAGGTAAGTAATCATGGAAAATATATTAAGCAAGCTGAATTTATCTTCCGCGCTGGTAGAGGCTATTGGCTGGACGGTTCTGCATAGTCTTTGGCAGGGTACGCTGATTGCCCTGGTGGTCGGCGTTCTGGCGGCTTTTATCCAGCGCCGGTCAGCGGTAGTCCGATACTGGACCGCACTGGCTGGTTTATTGGCCAGTTTGATTTGGTCGGTGATTACTTTCGTAAAATTATACGCTACAGGTACGGAAGCACCGGTAGAAGTCATCACTTTGGTAGGAGCTGCCCCTACACAGAATATAATAGTGGCCGAAAGCGGCCGCTGGGGTTTGCTTTTGCAGTATTTCGAGGCGCAATTACCTTTGGTGTTTACCTGTTGGTTGCTGGGAATGAGTGTTTTTGCCTTGCGCTTTTTAGGAGGTATCGCTTACTTAAAATACCTGCGTGTGCATAGTCTACCGGTAGAAGAGGATCGTTTCTTGCAACTTTTTGACAGTTTGCGGGAGCGTATCGGGATTTCATTTGCCGTGGAATTAAGTACTTCCAGGAAGATCAATGTTCCCATGGCCATGGGCTTTTTGAAGCCGTTGGTACTCTTGCCGGCGGGTACACTCTTAGCCTTGTCACCCACCCAGTTGGAAGCCGTTTTAGCCCACGAGCTGGCCCACATCAAACGTCGGGATTACCTGGCGAATATACTACAGAGTGTGGTAGAAGTCATTTTCTATTATCATCCGGCTATTTGGTGGCTGTCCGCCCAGGTGCGTCGCGAGCGGGAGCACTGCTGTGATGATCTGGCGGTAGCGGCCTGTGGCGATGATCTCGCTTACGCAAAAGCCCTGTTGAGTCTGCAGGCTTACGCCAAAGGGGCGCCCAACTTTGCGATGGCTTTCTCTAATCGTAAAGACCACCTACTCAACCGAGTCAAAAGAATTTTAAATCACCCGATAAATAGAAATCGAATTATGGAAAAATTTTCAATGGCCAGCCTGGTACTGATATGCCTGCTGGTCCTATCCATGCGGGATAATTTACCCGCCAACGACCCCGAAGTGCTTACTACTCCTGTTGAAATTGCGGAATGGCACGAAATCTTAGTGGATGTCCAACCGGATGGAATCTCCGAGCAAGGGGAAATCATTACCGTGGTATTGGACACCCTGCCGAAAGGTAAAATCAATATTGATATGACGAAGGACGGAGAGCGTATTCAGGCCAAACTGGCGAATGGAAAAATCCAGGAACTGAAAGTGAATGGGGAAGTTCAACCGGCTAGCGCTTATGATGCTTATCTGCCCTTATTAGAAGAGATGGCAGCGCCACCGGTTCCGCCTGCGCCGCCTGCTCCTCCGAAGGCACCAAGTCCTCCAGTCGCCCCAAATGCGGTTCCGGCACCTCCTGCGCCACCTGCGCCGCCCGCACCACCTGCACCACCCGCAGTGATCAAAAAAGGGAAGACTAAAGTAGAGGTTCGGAAATCAAAAGACGAGGAAGGCAATATGATTGTTTTTGTTACCACTGACGCAAGCAAGGAACCAATGAAGATTAAGGTGACCAGCGGGAATATGCCAAAGGTGATTGTCAATGAGGAGACCTTATTTGACGGAGAAGAAATGATCTTTGTACACGGGGAGGATGCTTTCGCCCTGGAAGGCGAAATGTTCACGGATGAACAGCGCGCCCACTTGGAAAAAGCCCAGCAAGAAGCGGCCCGTATTCACCAGCGGGTAGTGCTTCGTCAGGAGCAGGTTGCCAGAGAGCTGGCCGAGCATCAGGCACAAATGGAAACACAGGTCATCGAAATGGAAAAAGTGACCAAAGAGCAGTTCGAAGCGGCGGCTCAAGAGGCAAAAGCAGTGCAGCTCAGGGTAGAGGGATCGGCTAATGAGAACCTAATGCTCAACGCAATGCTCAAAGACGGCTTGATCGAATCCAAAGACAATTATAAAATTAAACTAAGTGATGAGGCTCTGCGCATTGATGGTAAGAAACAACCGGCTTCGGTTTTCCAAAAATATTTAAAGCTTTATGAGGCGCAGTATGGACCACAGGGTAAATTTAATGTGACGATTCAGCGATCAAAAAATTAATTTTGGCGGAAGCCAGGAGTTTTTAAACAACTTCCATATAAAAAAACAGCGGAACAGATGAAATACATTATTAACACATTATTGGTATTGGCCCTGCTGGTACCTACCCTGACGCAGGCACAAGATCTAAAAGTAAAAGACGTTAAGGTGAACGTTGAAGAAGAGAACGGCTACAAAAAAATCACGATTAGAAAGACCATGGAAGATGGTACGATTGATGTGATTAATTGGGAGGGAAAAGGAGAGATCCCAGAAGAGATTGCCAAAGAGTTCGGCCCGGGCGGAGGTATTATTATTCTCAAAGAAGGAGAGACTGGGGACAGTACCAAAGTTATCACGAAAAGCGTGACGGTCATTGTAGATGAAGAAGGTGAAAAGAAGGAAACTTCGGAGGAGAAACACGTGGAGGTCATCATCAAAAAGGATGGAGAGCATATCTTACATGAGGGAAAAGATGCCGAAGTGATCATCCTTAAGGATGGAAAAGAAGTGGATGGGAAAGAGGTAAAAGTCTGGATCCAGAAGGAAGAAGGAGAGGGTGCTGAGAAAATAATGAAGGTACGCGTTCATACTGATGGTGAAAAAGACCTGATCCAATCAGGGGAAGGTGAGGAAATCATCATTATCAAACAAGCGGGCGGAGAGCCGGAGAAAGTGATCATTAACAAAGCAGAGGGGCCGACGGCGGCACCCAAAATTGAGCGAAGTCTCAAGTTAAAGGATTTCCAGGTGTCTCCGAACCCGGCCAGTGAACGCATTAATCTACAGTTCAAAGCAAAGAAGGCACCGGTGACCATTCGCGTTTTTGATGCAGCGGGGCGGGAAGTATATAAAGAATTCCAACGCGAATTTGACGGTAATTATCAGAATCAAATTGAGCTGGAAAATATTTCTTCTGATTTCTTCTTTGTTTCTGTTGAACAGAAAGGAAAGGTATATACCGAAAAGGTTATACAGAAACAATAAGATAAAATCATCCGATATTGTTATGCAAGGTGCTGCTCGTTGGGGTGGCACCTTTTTTATCCAAAAGAATTACTTAAGATAAAGACATCGAGCGGTGCCTCTTCCTGAAAGAAAAGTGCATATACGATGGTAGCTAAAAAAAGGATAATGGCCCAGGTTAGTTCTACCCGGTTATTCGTTTTTTGGGAATTTTCTGTCTCCATAGTGGTTTTTTGGGATTATACTGGGTACGATACTTAATGCGGTCGTTCAAATTTACATTTTTACGGGCAGCTAATCAATTATTTGGCCGAATTATTGATCCAGCCATTGTTTGAAATCTGGGACGCGGTCTCTACTGACGATCGCATCGAATTCCGTTTGGGGGCTTAAATCCAACAAAAGCCGGCTATTAAAATAAGTGTGAATTTTATGAATGGCGTTTAGTTGAACGATCAATTTTCGATTGATTCGGAAGAAGAGTGCCGGGTTCACTAGCTTTTCTATCTGATCCAGAGAATAGTCCAGGTGAAACTTCTGTTTTTGTGCTACTTGTGCAAAAACCAGGCTATCTTCGGAGAATAAGTACTGAATATCATCGGTGTTAATAAAGCGTAGTTCCTGTCCGGACTTAACTAAAAATCGTTTCTTATACGTTGGTTGTTGCTGACTTTGAATAGCTGCCAGGACTTCCTGATAGTTAATGGTGTAGCCATTTGGCTGCATAAAAAATTGTTGATACTTTTCTAAAGCCCCCGTTAATTCCTGGGGGTCGATGGGTTTTAGTAAATAATCAATGCTATTTACCTTAAAAGCTTTCATGGTGTAGTGATCGAAAGCAGTGGTAAAGATCACGGGGCTATTAATGGTGACTTGCTGGAAGATATCAAAGCTTAAACCATCGGCCAGTTGAATATCCATAAAGATCAATTGCACCTTAGCGGCTGATTTGTGGAGCCAATTTACGGCGCCTTCTACAGAATCCAGGATGTCCAAAACCTCAATTTGTTGATTTTGTTCCCGTAATAACTTTTGTAATTGCCGTGCTGCTGGAATTTCGTCTTCAATGATCAGTACTTTCATTTTTCTTTAGATTGGGTGTTCCGTTAGCCGGCTTGCCACCATTTTTTTAGTGGGGCACTTATCGTCATTGTTTTTTGTTGGAAGTTAAATTTCACTTCCTCAAAGGTGGGCAGGCGAAATCGGGAAGGGGGCTTCCTGGAAAAGGCAAAAGGCTCCGAAGGTATGCCGATCAGGTTTTGATCCATGACGCCATTATTGTTTTCATCGTGAAATAGGGCGAAAGCATAGTCGCCGTAAGGAAGGTCATCAACCCGCAGCTCCATAGCTTGCCCTTTTTGCACCTCTTTTCCAATGAGGATACATTTCTCTTTGATGAGAAATTCTTCTTCTGAACGATAGATGCCCAACCAGATCATTCCTTCTTCCTGATCGATATTTTGGACCGTTATCGTTAAGCTGCCTTTTTCCACGAAAGTGGTGGGAAAGAGGCAAAATAGCATTAATATAGCTGCGAGCATAAAAGAATATTTGAAACCTTTTACTTCAAAATACGTATAATTTTAACAAAGCAAAAGGGCTATCTGCAAATCAAATCTTGATATTTTCAATCTAAGTTGTATATTTATAGTAGAAAGAGCAAAATCGTTAAGAAATCATAGGAAAAAATAGACGCCTAAAAGTAAAACCGGTTTTTCTACCGCTTACGTCTCACCTGTGGTTTAATAGAGTTTCTATCCTCCCAAAAACCGATCAGCCATATTGTTTGGCCACTATATTCGAGCACAATTACAGGTAGTGCTGGGCTAGCGCTGCCGCCATAAAAAGGTTTATGCGAGCATTAAAAGAATTAGCCTTAGTTGTTCACAACAATCGCCTGCGGTCTGTTGAGTTGACCCAGGATTTTGATGGTGACGGACCTATGAACAAGATCCAGGAGTTCTATTACAGCCTGGTACGCAACGAAATACAGGAAGATGACGTTGCCGCCGAGGTTTTATTGAACACAGATCGTAAGGACAGTCGGTATCAAAAATTAAAGAGCAAACTAAAGCGTACCCTATTAAACACTGTTTACTTCGTAGATACTAAACGATCTAATTACACCGATCGTCAGCGTGCTTATTATACAGCGTATAAAGATTGGGCGGCCGCCAAAATTTTGCTGGGAAAAAATGCCCGGCTGGTCGCTATTCAACTTTGTCAACGCTTGCTGAATATTGCGGAGAAATATGAATTCACCGATCTTTCTGTAGACGTACTGCGGGTACTACGCCTACATTTCGGTGCCCGAGAGGGGAATGTGAAAAAATACGAGACTTATAATGCCCTTTTCAAATATTATGAATCTCTTTTTCATCACGAAAACCGTGCTGAGGAACTCTACACGGAGTTGGTACTGAAGTTTATTAAAAGCAAAGCTTCCGATGAAGAAACCCGGCAAAAAGCAATAGAATATTACGCTGAGCTGGAAGAACCCCTGGCAAAATTTGATTCTTACCGACTGCATTTATCAGCTTTGCTCATTCGACTGATGATTTACAGTAGTGTTAACGACTACGAAAACACGCTTAAGATTTGCAAAGAAGCCCTGACCTTTTTCGATAAGAAAACTTATAGCGCCAGCGTACCCATTCAAATTTGTTATTATCAGATGCTGATCTGTTATACCCAGATGAAGGAGTACAAGTTGGGTAAAGCCGCCGCAGAACAGTGTTTGTCTTACTTGGATGAGGGCTCTTTTAATTGGTTTAAGTATCAGGAGCTTTACTTTATGCTATCCATGCATACGGCGAAATACCAATCTGCTTATCAGGTTTACAGGCAGACCACAGAGCATAAGAGCTATCAATTTTTGCCGCCTTCTTTAAAAGAAATCTGGCGAATCTACGAATCTTATCTGCACTTTCTGGTGGACCTGGAGCGGGTAGAAGTAGAGGAAGAGGATACCCAGTTTAATAAGTTTCGACTGGGTAAGTTTATCAATGAAACACCGATTTTCTCGAAAGATAAAAGGGGAATGAATATTCCTATTTTGGTCATTCAAATTGTATTCATGATCCACCAGAAAAAATACGGAGCGGCGATTGACCGCATAGAAGCCATTCAAAAGTACTGCTCCCGCTATCTGGTGAAAGACGATACCTTTAGAAGCAACTGCTTTATTAAAATGGTCTTACAAATACCGAAAGCCAGTTTTCATAAGGCGGCGGTGATCCGTAAATCCGAGAAATACCTTAAAAGATTAAAAAATTATCCACTGAACCTATCCAGCCAGTCGCATGAGATTGAGATCATTCCTTTCGAAGTGCTTTGGGACCTGGTTCTGGAGACCCTGGATAATAGCTTTCACAAAGCCCGACGAAAATAATAGGTTCGTTTTACAAGATAAAATCCTTCACTATTAGTAAATCTTCACAAATGATTATTGCCCGGCAAGTATTAACTTGTCGGGTTTTTTAATTGTTAATCAGTAGGTTATGTGTTTTTTATATTTGCAGAGTTTGAAAATCGACGGGAAGAATTACTGTTTTTATGTCAGTTATAAGCCTAATCATTGCTTGTATCTTAGTGCTATCATATAATTCCAGAAAAAACAGTTTGATGGTACAACGGTATATTTCACCCTTGATGCGCCAGGTTGATACACAAAAAAAATTAAAGAAAGGAAATATTATAAGGGCAAGTGTTGTTTTTGGTCAGCCCTCTATAGCCTGCCATGGAAATGGTTTGTGCCGGGTTGATTTAGACACAGCGATGAAACATGACAGCTCCGTATTCCCTAATGCTTTTGGGGAATCATGCGAGCGGGTGCCCGCTTTGTTTACTTACAGTGAGGGAGAAGGGTTAAAAATCGTAATATCAACTCAGGAGATTTCAGCCCAGACTTATTACCGCCAATTTAGCGAGCCCTTTTTTCAGTTGGTAGAGCCTTTCCAGTTTTCTGATGAGATATCGGAGGCCTTAGAACTAAAGAGCACCCTTTTACCCCAAGGGTGCTATCGAATAAGCAAAACAAAAGAGTGTATCGTGGTTTATCTGTCAGGGAGAATCGCTTTGAAAGGAAATTAATAAAATTTTTTGCTCGCATTAACCTTTGAGGTGTCCTCATTCATTTGAGGCACCTTTTTTTTATATAGAAAAATCTCATTTGTTGTAACCTTTTACCGTAAATGGAGTATATTTAAAGTGGATCTTTAAAGAGCGAAACACCTTACTTCTTCCTTATTTTTCGTATACTTGCTTCTTGTGAGTTTAGCTTTAAAAGAACTTTTTACTACCTTCATGTATAGTTGCAAACCACTTTCGCAAAAGCGGAGATGGATTCGATATTTCCCTTTACAAAAAGATATGTACTTCTTTTTACGCGAAAGTAAAAAGAAGTCATTTTATCAATGACGATTGTACGACCGATCAGTTAATTTCATTGTATTTGTTTAAGGACCCTGTTATATAGATTTTTATACCCACGACCGATTTAAATCGTAATCTCATGCAAAAACTATACAGTATAGTATCGCTTAGCCTAATGTGGTTGGTGCTGACCAACTACACTGAGGGCCTGTTCTCTTCTTCTAAAATAATCGACGCTACTATTCATACTGCGGAGCAGCGCTCTGATGAAGCCTATGCATCCTGGTTGTCTCTGGGATGTCAGGACACAATCAATGTTACCCTGGATGCGCAGTGCCAGTTCTCGCTTACCTTAGATAACGTTGCGGCCGGTAATTTACCAGATTGTCTGACGACAAATGATTTTCAATTACTCGTAGACGATACCGATCCAACGAATCAGTCGATTGTAGATGATTGTGGGGTCTGGAGATACTATCTGGGCTTAAACGATAATGCGCCGGATTGTAGTACGTTTGAGCCTTGCTGGGGGTATATACAGGCAGAGGATAAAAGCCCTCCGATAATTACACCGCCGACTGCCGTAAGTCTAACCTTATCCTGCAGGTATTTAGACTCGATTGTGAATAACCCGGAGAGTATGGCATTTTTGGGTACCGCACGGGTGCAGGATAATTGTGACCCCACCTCACGTCCTTTGGTGGCATTTTCAGATGTGTTGGTCAACAGCGATAACTGCGCTGATTTGCTGATTAGGCGTACCTTCATAGCAACGGATGATAAAGGCAATCGGGCATCGGCTACCCAGGATATTCGATTGGAGCGTCCAGAATTGGCTGATATTTATCTGTCGGCACCTGTTTATGAGTTCGATGTGGATTGTAATGCTCAATCAACTCTTAAGCTGAATGAAAATGGTTACCTACACCCAGATAGTTCGGGCTATCCTGTTTTTCGGAATGCTTTCGGTGAGGAAGTACCCCTGGAGAAAGATTTCTGTGGTATTGCAGCTACCTACATTGACCAGCCTTTTGAGATATGTGGAGCCCTCCAAAAAATTGAGCGCACCTGGGTGATTTCCGACTGGTGCACGGGTACGACCCGGGAGTTGGAACAACTTATTTTGGTTGGGGATCTGACGCCACCAGAACTGGAATTTGCAGAACGAAACTATACGTTCACCACCACTCCTTTTCAATGTCGGGGTAATGTAGAGATTATCCAGCCAATGGTTTACGATAAATGTAGTACTACTTCTACTCAAGTAGAACTGTACGCCATTACGACCAGTTTTAACCAGGAAAAAGATACCAGCTTTTTAAGTGCTAAACCCCTAACGGGTAGTGCTACCTATTTTGAAAATATTCCGGTCGGTAATTATCTGATGGTATACCAGGTTCAAGATGCCTGTAAAAATGGCATTCGCGATACGATTTCGGTAGCGGTAGAAGATAATATCAAACCAGTAGCTAAATGTATTGATGATTTACACGTCACCCTCGATAATTATGGCTTTGGACGCGCTTCAGCACTTGATATAGACGAAGGAAGTACCGATAATTGTCAATTAGATAGTCTTCAGGTTCGGCGTTTGATTGAACTTGATGAAGCGTGTAATCCATTGGAAGACGCGTACTATACAGATTGGGAAGAAGTGGTGTTTTTCAATTGTTGTGATTTAGATAAGTCAGTCGCTGTTGAATTGAAAGCAAAAGATAAAAGTGGCAACGAAAGTATTTGTTGGACGGAGGTATTAGTTGAAGATAAGATGAATCCAGAATGTATTGCTCCTTCCTCAGTTGCCATAGACTGTGATAGCCTCCCCAGAGATTTTGATTATACAGATCCCGCTGAGCTGTCGATTTACTTTGGAACAGCTACGGCCATCAAAGCCTGTAAGGCTACTTCTGTCATTGAAGGTACACCAAGAGTGGAAATTGGACAATGTGGATACGGTACGGTTACGCGTTTTTTTGAAATAGAAGATACAGAGGGCAGACTCAGCACTAATGAGTGCGAACAGATTATAGCAGTACGGCCGGTACATAATTACGAAGTAAAATTCCCAGAAGACTACAGTACGGTTTGTGCCGAGCCCGAGCCCGATAGCCTTGAGGTAAATACACTGGGTTGTGATTTAATCGCCGTGTCTATTAATGACGATAAACATTCTACGGCCGCAGATGAATGCTTCAAAATTTTCAGGAAATATCGCGTGATTAATTGGTGTGAATACGATGGAATCTCCGATCCTGTGATCATTTCGAGAGATGCTGACTGCGATGGTATTCCCGGAGACGAAGAGGTATATCTCCTGGTACGGGACTCGAAGGTATACCTGGATCGCAATAATAATGAATTTGATTCCATACCACTCAGAGATCCTGATTATGATTGTTTTGAACAAAGGGGCAACCCCTTGGGCCACTGGACTAATACGGATAGTTTTCCGGAGCTGGCCTCCCGTGGTTTTTGGGAATATACTCAGGTTATAAAAGTAACCGATACGATTGCGCCGACTATCTTTGTCGAAGATAGTATTTACGTTTGCATTACGGAGGAAAACTGCGTGGCGGAAGCGACCGTTTCCTTTGCCATCCTGGACGAATGCGTCGATGGGGACGTTATCATAAAGACGTATGTCGAAGATTTAAAAAATGAATACAGGGAGTACGATGAAGACCCCTGGGCCCTGGTCGGGCGATATCCCAAGTACCTGATGTCGGGTATTGTCCCGGAGGGAAGTTACCGGGTGGAAATTGAGGCGAGTGACCAGTGTGGTAATGTGACGGAAGTGGCCTATTATCTGGAAGTCGTCGATTGCAGAGCCCCTAGCATTATTTGTAGAGACGGGATAGTGGTGGAACTGATGCCACAGGTTCCTGGTACGGATGTGGACAATGATGGGGATTTTGATCCTGCTGCCAATATAATTCATGTAGAGAGTTTAATTGCCAGCCCTTCTACCGACGACTGTTCCGGTCCGGTCTCCTATTCTATTAATCGATCAGGAGCGCAACCGGATCAAGAACAAAAAACGCTTACCCTTACCTGTGAAGACGGCGATTTTCTGGCTATTGAAGTATATGCCTGGGATTCGGCCAACAATCCCCTGGCTATTCAGCCAGATGGCTCTCCCGGTGGCCCCAATTATGATCACTGTAAGACTTTTGTTCGAATACAGGATAACCAGAACGCCTGTAACCCTGCGGATGGTGCCATTGATATTGCAGGAGTTATTACCGCTGCTACGGGGGAGGTCTTGTCCAGCGTGGAAGTAGTCCTTAGTGGGGCGGACAGTAAAATCGCTCATTCTAATCTGGAGGGTACCTTTTATATACCTGGCTTAAGAGAAGGACACGATTACACCATAGCTCCTCGCAAAAGGGATGAGCTGCTGAAAGGGGTTAGCACACTGGACATTATTTACATGAGTAAACATATATTGGGCATTCAGCCCCTGGCCATGGACCTACAGTTGTTAGCCGCCGACATCAACCGTTCGGGCAGTGTATCTACGCTGGATATTATTCTTTTGCGTAAAGCTATCCTTACGGTCGACCGTTCTGCGATGGATAGAGTGGGATGGCAATTTATCAATGCAAAAACCGAGTTCGACAACCAGGGTAATCCCTGGTCAAAACCCATTTATAATTCCATCAGCTTGAATAACATTGAATTTCCCAGAGGTGATTTGGATTTCATTGGTATAAAAATGGGAGATGTGAGTGGCCTTCGGGGATTGAGGAGTGCCGCTGACGCCAGTCCTATTCTTCTGCGTAATCATTCCGTACGAGTGGGAGAAAGCGTCCGTTTACCATTATACCTGCCAGAGGACCAGGATTGGGAAGGCTTACAGTTGAGCCTGGGCTTAAACGAGGCTTTCGCAAAAAACCTCCGCTTACAATCTGATTTCCTTCAAGAAACGAACTATTTCCTTTCGGAAAACAAGGATAAGGTCACTATTTCATGGGATCGATTTAGTAGTGCCACCGTACCTAATGGTCAACCACTGTTATACCTCGAATGGGAAGCGACCCGTGCAAGTACACTTAATCAACAGCTACAATTAGCTGCCCGGTCACGCGGAAGCGAAGGGTACACGGCCCGTAGTGTGGTCCCATTATACCTGCAATGGGAAGAAACAATAGAGATGGAAGCCAGGGTGTATCCCAATCCATTTACACAAACGATTCACCTGAGGTGGAATGCCGACGATCTATCTCCTCAACAAAACAGGGATATGGTCATCCGTTTAATGGATCTCCAGGGGCGGGTGATAAAGCAATACCAATTGGCAGCAGACCAGCAGACGGGCAATCTGCGCTTGGAAATGCCTACCGAGCTACCCAATGGTATGTATGTGTTACAATTGATAAGGGGGGATTACCAAAAGCAATTTCGGGTGGTCAAGAACCGAAATTGACGATAACAGACATTAGTACCAATCGGTATCACCCAGTGCAAAGATGTCATACTGATCGGGCGTTTCCAGGGGGCGGGTCGCCCGTACAAAGGTCGCCAGCCTTTCGGGAGCAAAATCAGGGTCTTCGGGATTAAGGCTTTCAATTTTGACCCTTCCCGTAGCGTGAATGATTTTGTTATCTCCCATATAGATAGCCACGTGTGTGATTTTTTCTTTTTGGGTTTTGGTAGCTGCCCGTCCGAAAAAAAGTAAATCGCCGGCTTTCAGGTCTTTAGTGTCTTGTGTGTTTAATGGGAAGCCTACGTGAATTTGTTGGGAAGCGTCTCTGGGTAGTAACAAACCATTTAGATAAAATACAGTTTTGGTAAATCCGCTACAATCAAATGCTTTCCCGGAGGTTCCCCCCCAAAGGTAGGGTCGTCCCAGCATTCCTTGGGCATCAGTGAGGATGTTCAAAGCTGTCGGTTCCCTGCTGGCGAGCCAATTATTCCAATCCATTAGATCAGTAGAGGGTAGGTAGGCAATGCGGCCATCCGGATAACTTACTTTTGTAAAGGCACCATTGGTACCCAGACGTACAAGGATATTACCAGCTAAAAGATCGGATACCCGCCGACTGTCTTTGTTGGTCTGGGCATAGCTAAACCCCAAATCCGGTAAATACACAACCCTATCACTTTGCAGGTAGCTTTCCCTTTCCGCTTTATTAATCATTTGTAGCCCTCCCGGGTCTAACCAGCCTAGATATCCATCTGGCGTCTGTACGCGATACCAATCCCCAGCTTGGTCCCATACCTTGAGTATGGTGCCCAGGGTCGACTGAGTGGCTAATTCGGCAGAATGACTCGGACGAGATCGGATATTACAGGCCGAAAGATTAACGATCCCATAGATTTGATCGCCCAGAATCGGGTTGGGCAAAACCATAATGCTATCAGTCCATTCGAGACCTTGCGTTGCTAGTCTAGCTTGCAGCTGAGTTTTAGCTTCCGGTAGGTTGGTTTTACCCCGCAGTACTATTTTATCAGTATTATCGGCCGGGGTGACATCCCAGATGGCAACTCTTTTATCCGGCGCATAGGTAGTCTGTAGATCCTCAATAATTTGTTGAGTAGTGGCAAGCTTTGAATCAGCTTTTTCCATCTGACAAGCGGAAGCCAGGGCAAATAATAACAAAAGGAGGGAGCTATTTCTGATACACATAATCATCTGCGATTTTTTTTGCAAAATAAAAAAAAGCCGATACCCGGGGGCATCGGCTTAAAACTTATATTTTCTTGATTATGATTTGCTATGGAGTAGATTATCTCTTATAGGTCTTTCGGATATTGTAAGACTTTTGGGTGGCAGCAGGCGGCTGGCTAATTTTTCCTTTAGGTGCTGAAATACTTTCTACATTATTAGTGAAAATACAGCGGGTAATAAGGGGCTTACAAATTCCTTCTCCGGTTCTTAGGTTGTAAATGGGAGACCCTTTCATAAAGGCGGTATTTTCTTCGAAAGTAACGGCGTCAATTAGTGGGTTTGCTTCCCCCTCTTCTTTTACTTTATTGATTAGGGCAGCTCCATAGTAAGCTTGATTGTGAAAGAACTCCGAATAGATAATTTTAATATTCCCAGTACCGTGAGAAGCTTCGTTTAGAATTGCGCCACCGTCAAATTTCGCAGTATTACTAATGAAAGAACAATAGGCCAGTTCCAGACTGGAATGCCCACCTTTAGCATTGTTGTAAAGGCCAGCGCCGTAATAGGCAGAATTATTTTGTAAGGTACAGTTTTCAATTTGTGGGCTGGATGATTTTTGGCTGGCGTCATTGTATATTCCACCACCACAGCTGTAAGGATTACTTTCTAAAACTTTTTTGTCGGCATTACCGCCTTCAATGGTGAAACCATCCAGGATCGTACTATTGTCCACTCCTTTGAAAAAAACTACGGTATAGGAGTTGTCAGATGCTTCTAGTGCGCCAATATTTCCGGATAGGATTGTTTTATTGGAGTAATGATCTCTTTCCTCTTGTGAAGTTTCGTATCCCGCAAAGCCACCTAAGACTTTAACACCATTTGGAATTTGAAAGGCGACTGTACGATCTTTGGATGAAGTAGGAAAATAAGTACCAGCCGCTACCCAAATGCTTTGACCGTTATGGGCTTTTTTTAGTGCTGTTTGTAGATTGCCTAGGGGAGAGCTCCAAGAAGAACCATCTCCCAGGCCATTTTCCGCAACATAAATAATTTTGCGGTTTGTTTTCCGGGTTTCTTGTGCTAATCCCAAAATCGGCAGGCACAATAATAGAATAAGAAATGTCCTTTTCACGCTACTTTGATTTACGAAGTTAAGGTAAAATAACACACCAATGAACCAACTGCCACGGCTGGTTAAATAGTAGTGTCAAAACGAATCGGACTTTAATTTGGCCAAAATCACCCCGCTACAAGGTGATTTGATGTACTTTGGGATATGTTCTTTACTGTAGGATATATACAGGTGCAATATATGAATAATAATTTGATAAGTCTATAATTTTCTACAAAAAAACTGGCACATTCCACCAATATTGTATATTTTAGCCATATATAGACCGTTTAATATTTGTATTGCGCCTTTTAATGTATTTTTTCTACCTTTAAATAAAAGACTTGTCTTTGGTTGATATTTGGTATCAGAAAGGCAACCTTCAACAAGAAAGTGCGTATTTAACTATTAAGCTGACCTTTAAATTTGTGACTTAGGCGGCAAAATAACGTCTACCTAATGAGTAAGTTTTTTGATCCAGGTCTAAAAGAAAGAGAGACTACCTACTGAGAGCAGCTATATCAATACCAGATCTACTTTTTATAAGATATTTTTCTTAAGCAGTTAATAACAATGTTGCTTAAGTGATCAAAACATTTATCCATGAGCAAAACCTCTACACGATATCGGTATTCGATACCTGCATTTTTCGTATTCTTTCTATTGGCATTCACTTTCTCCCTTCCGGGGGCTTTTGCCCAGGATATTCATTACACGCAATTCTATAATGCTCCTTTTCAGGTAAGTCCCAGCCAAATAGGCCTATTTGACGGTTATATCCGGGTACAGGGCAACTACCGCAACCAATGGCGAACGGTACCGGTAGGGTATAAAACCATGACCATGGCAGTGGATAAAAAATTCTACAGCAAAAAGAAGTACCAGTTTTTCGCTGGTGGTTTGGTTTTCAACTACGATCAGGCGGGATTTAGTGAGCTAAATAATACGCAGGTAAATCTATTGGGAAGTTTTACCCGTCGCACTAGTAAAAAGACTTATGTCACCTTTGGGGGGATTCTTGGTTTCAATCAGCGTGCCTTTCGACTCAGCGATCTTAGTTTTGATAATAATTGGAATGGTGTTGGAGTAGATCCTTTAGCATCCAGTGGGGAAAACTTTGGCAGCTTGAGTAATAATTTTGCGGACGCATCCGTAGGGATAAATTTTCGTTTCCAGGATAAGGATACCGTTTTGCTGGTCGATCGACTGGAGAAGCGTTCTAAATTTGATGTGGGGATGGGCGTTTTTCATTTGACACAGCCCAATCAGAGTTTTATTGATGATGCGGAAGCTCCTCTACCCATTCGACTCAGTCCCTATATTTTTGGCACCTTACAGCTAAATGAAGATTTTGATTTTGTCGGTTCTTTTTTGGCACAATTTCAATCTACCTATATGGAGCTTTTATACGGTGGTGCCGTGAAATGGCACTGGAGCCGGACACCTGGCAAACAACTAGCGGTGCAATTAGGTGCTAACTTCAGGTCTCATGATTTTGGTGAATCCTGGTCCCCCGTTTTTGAAGCCCACTATAATAGTTGGCGTATCGGACTTAGTTATGAAATAAATACCTCTGGTTTTCAGGTAGCTACCGGACGGGACAGTGGACCGGAAATCTCTGTGCGTTACTTGTTCAAGCGTGTGGAGGCGCTGCCTAAATACAAAATCTGTCCATTGATTTAATCTATCCCGTAGAACATTTTTACAATGAAGCATTTATTACCGAAAATAATTCTGGTTCTGCTCCTGCTCAGTATGGGTTTTTTGCCAGCACAGGCACAGCGACTGGAAAAGTGGTTGGAGGCCGCGGATACGTCCATGGCATACAAAGATTACTATTCGGCTTATCATTATTACACCGCTGCTCTACAGTATGATTCCACGCTGCTTGAGGCCTGGTACAAAAGAGGAAGAGCGGCTTATGAATTTAATAACTACAGTCAGGCGGCGCTTTCTTTTGATCGCGCTCTAGATTATGATACCGCTATTGTCTATCCGGATATCGTTTATCATTTGGCGAAAACTTATCAGCGGCAGGGCTCCTACCAGAAAGCTATTGAATACTATGACGCCTTCTTAGACAATCCCCGCGATGCTTCCCGTGAAGTGATCGCAGCGGCTAGAAAAGGACTGCAGGATAGTCAGTGGGCTTCCGCAGCTCGACTCCGGCAGAAAGATCTTCCGCCAGCTAAGAATCTAGGTGAGGGGGTGAATAGTGGGGATTCCGATTTTGGAGGCTTTTATCAGGGAGACACCCTCTATTTCTCTTCCTATCGCTTCACCTTTGAGCAGGATGAAAAAAGACCCCGCCGAAACCTAATCCAATTAATGCAGCTAAATCCCGGGGATAATACCGCCGTTTTAATGAGTGGCCCCTTTAATTCAGACGAAAAACATACCGCCTATAATACCTTCTCGTTGGATCAACAAACGATGTATTATTGTTTATGCGAATACATCAATGATGCCGAAATACGCTGTGATATTGTTCGGAGTGAAAAGGACTCATTGGGCTTTTGGGGTCCTGCGCAGCCGCTCAGCATTAATCAGTCCGAATTCACCAATACTCAGCCTTCGATTGGTATTGATCCGGTGACAGGGGAAGAAGTTCTTTATTTTGTCTCGGACCGGGACCATCCCGATGCGAAAGGGGGACTGGATATTTATTACGGAATGGTGCAAGCAGACGGGGATGTGACCACCGCCAGTAATTTTACGGCTATCAACTCTGCGATGGATGATGTAACGCCATCTTTCCATGCGCTTTCCAGAAAGTTATTCTTCTCTTCTGAGGGGTACCAATCCTTTGGTGGTTTCGATATTTACAGTTCTTATTACAGAGATGGTAACTGGACCGCTCCGGCGAATATTGGTATCTCAGCTAATAGCTCTTACAATGAATATAATTACCGCTTAGATGCAACGGGCGACAGGGCGGTATTCGATTCTGATCGTCCGGGGTCTATGTTCCTGGACCAGCAGGAAGAGGTTTGTTGTAATGATTTATACCAAATCGACCTGGATAACGAGTTGCAATTGGAGGTTTATACTTTCAATGCGCTGGATTCCACACCACTCTACGGTGTAGATGTACGACTGGATCAATTGAATATGCAACAATTGCTTCGCATTGATTCGGGTGCCGAAGTCATATACACTACTGATCAGGTTCTAGATAGTACGAAGCAGACCAAGTTTAAGGATAACCACTATACTTTTACTTTGGATCGGCAATATAATTATGGCCTTGAGGGCCAAAAAATTGGATTTTTACCGACTCAGGATATGGTAATTACCCAGGGACTTCAACCAAGTGTGAAGAGTATTCGTAAGGATTTATACTTACAGCCGGATAATATCAATCTGCAAATATTGGTCTATGACATGGCCGATAGTACGAATTTGTTGGGGGCTAGGGTTGAGTTGGTGCAAATTTCTAAAGAACAGGACTCTATCATTATATACGATGAAGTAAAGGAGTTTACCAATTTATTTGAGAAGAAGGATGTCAGTGCGAATTTCAACTATTACATCAATGTAAGTCGACCTGGTTTTGAGGGGCAGAGTGTATTTCTGGAAATTACGCCAGACTTGTTAGAAGAATATGGTCGTAATATTACTATTGATGTGTACTTGCCGCGTACGGGTTTCCCTGATTTCTTGCCCTTGTCGCTGTATTTCGATAATGCCATTCCCTATAATCGGTTCTATTCACCGACTACCGATGATGATTTTGAGGAGCTCTGTAAGGCTTACGCCGAAAAGGAGGTAGAGTTTTATGAAGCCTTCTCAGAAGGACTCACCGAAGAAGAGAAATTCTCGGCACAAATCTATTACCGTGACTTCTTTGAACGGGAGATTCAGGGCGGTCTGGAGCGATTAATCGAGTTTAGCGAACGCCTGGAATTATATTTAAAACTGGATAATTCGCTTACGGTACAGGTGCGTGGCTACACCAGTCCACTGGCTAATTCCCGCTATAATGATATGCTCAGCCGACGAAGGATTAAATCCATCGAGAACTTCCTCACGGAATACGACGGCGGTAAGCTTAAGAAATACCTAGATAATGGACAACTGATTATCGAGGAAGCACCCTTTGGCGAAGGTAGGGTAGGACTGGATATCAATGATAATATCAGGGGTTTCCTGGCGAATCTCGGTGATTTGGGAAGAGATGCCAATCTCGATAGTAGCTCCAATCGCCGGATATCGGTATATAGTCTATTGGCTTGTATTGAACGACGTGTAGAGATTATTGAAGTACAAACTACCATTTCCTCTGAACGCACCCCTGATCATAATCTAATGAAACAATGAAAAGAATAGCATCAATATATAAAAACCAACGAACGCAGCTGGTACGATCTTCTTTGGCTATGCTGTCCTTTCTGATCCTTTTTGTAGCGCCGGCTATGGCCACACATATTGTAGGAGGATCTATTAGTTACCGTTGCCTGGGTAATGATCAGTACGAAATCACCGTACGGGTCTATCGCGACTGTTTTAACGCCGCACCCGGCGCTGATTTTGATGATCCTGCCTCCATCGGTATTTTTGATCGGGCTGGACTCTTAGTAGCAGATGTACGGGTTCCTTTTGTTTCGGAAGATACCCTTACCAATATTCCTAATGAGTGTCTGGTGATACCTGGGAATGTCTGTGTGAATACTACTACTTACGTTGCTACTGTAGAATTACCTTTCCGGGAAGGTGGTTACCAATTGGTCTATCAGCGTTGTTGTCGTAATGAAACCATACAAAACCTGGTTAATCCCCTGGAAACCGGTGCCACCTACGACATTTGGCTGACCGAAGAGTCCATGCTGACCTGCAATAGCAGTCCGGTATTTAAAGAGTGGCCACCTATCTTCATTTGTGTTAATGATGAACTCAACTTTGATCATTCGGCCATTGATGCGGATGGTGATTCGCTCGTATATAAATTGATTGCGCCGCTACAGGGCGGAACCTTTGCGGAACCTATGCCCCAGCCACCCAACCCACCACCTTACGATGAAGTGTTATTGATTGAGCCTACCTATTCGGTAGATAATTTCCTGGGCTTTGGAGAACCTCTGATGGTGGATCAGGATAATGGCTTGATGACGGTTACCCCCAGTATTCTGGGACAATTCGTCGTGGGCGTATCCGTAGAAGAGTATGATCGGGAAACGGGCGAGTTATTATCCATTAGCCGACGCGATTTCCAATATAACGTTATCCAATGTGAGTCCTTTCAAGCTGCCTTTAATGCACCTGAGGCCGTCTGTGATCAATTCACGGTACAATTTGATAATCAAACGGTTGGGGCAAGCGAGTTTTTGTGGAATTTTTCCAGTGCAGATACTTCTTTTACTTCTTCAGAAAGAAGTCCGGAGATTACCTTCCCGGATACTGGCCTATATCAGGTGGAATTAATCGTAGATCCTGGTTATGTATGTGAGACCCGGTTTGCGAAAGATATTTTTGTGCAAACGAATTCTTTAACCGCTGACTTCAGGGTAGATGTACTGGCCTGTACCGATAGCTCTTATCTTTTTTTAATAGATCGGTCCATCGATTCCGTATCGGCTCCGGTAACCTGGGAGTGGATCATTAGTCCCGAGGGAATGGATCCATTTACGGTAAACGGTCAATTCCCAGTCGTACCGGTTCCGATGGACAGTAAGGGAACCATCCAACTCAACGTTACTTCGGAGAACAACTGTATGAGTTCTTCAACGATGGCCTACGAAGCACCGGGAATCGACCTGCGCACCTACTTACAGGATACGATTTTTGCTTGTATTGGTGATCAAATTACCTTAAATCCATTGACCCCTCTTGATGTACAACTCGATTACAACTGGTCGGGGCCAGGAATCAGCGATCCTGATTCGATCAACCCAATGATTGAAGTACAGGCCGGAACGACGCTTTATCAGTTAACGATCAGTGGACCAGAAAATAGTTGCTTTATCGAAGCGGATATCGTGGTGATTGGAGGGGAACGCCCGGACTTAGATTTCGCGGTGGGCACCAATTGTGATGGTCTCAGCTATCGTTTTGAAGATCTAAGTATGAATGCGACCTCCATCGAATGGATCATTGGCGACTTGTCGGCACCCTTACTGATTACTCAGGAAACTGGTTTTGACTTCACCTTTCCATCAGAAGGCTCTTATCCGGTTTATTTAATTGGTGTTGCAGGTTGTACGGATACACTCTTGAGAAATATCGAGATTCAAAATAACGATCTGGATATTGGGATTGATGTCCAGTATACAGACTGTGAAGCAGATCAGATTGAAGTACAACTCATGGCGCAGACGGCTACTACCGATTCTATTATTAGCTACGACTGGCGTCTGAGTGACGGCAAAACGGCTACGGACCCCAATCCTGTATTCTCTTTTGGCGAAAGCCAGGCCCTAACGGCCAGGCTGATCGTAGAGACCTCGCGTGGCTGTATAGACAGTATAGAGCAGGAACTGGAAATAAACCTAATTACGGATGTACTGGCGCGTCTGCCGGACACGGTGGCCCTCTGTGATGGAGTACCCACTGCACTATTTCCGGAGAATGACGATAGATATACTTACGAGTGGTCACCCGCCGAAGGGCTGGATGATCCCACTTCCTCTAATCCGACTTTCCTACAGCCGGGCACTTACAATGTAGTGATCAGTATTCCCGGCTCTGCGTCTTGTCGGGTCGAAACGCAGGTGGTCTCTTTCCTGCCGGAAGCGATCAACCTGGACATTACCGTTTCGGAGCTGCCGGATGATTTTGATGCGAGCGATAATGACGCTGGTAATGGTTTGGCTTTAGATGGCATCGATTTGGAAAACCTGGAAGAAGTACCGGTTGTCGACGGGAAGGTGATCAGCTGCTCTGAGGCACTTCTGCTTACCGCGGTAAGCGAACCGGGAATTAGTGTAAGTTGGTTATTAAATGGAGTAGAAGTGCCGGCCGATAGTTTATATTATTTAGCGCAAGCTACGGGCGAAAATACTTATACCGCGATTGCTACGGATCGCTTTGGTTGTACCGATACGAGTACCGTAACTATTGACCTGAGAGGCGTAGATATAGCCTTGCCGGATCAGATAGCCGTCTGTGACGGAGAGCCTATTCTGGTCACTGCCGAAAATACTGATCCTAGTGATGAGCTGACTTATAACTGGTCGCCAGCAGATTGGGTCGTTGCCGGACAAGGCACTCCCAATGCTAATTTTCATGCCCCCATCGGAATTAACTTTGTGACCGTTGAGGCTGCCAATCAATTTGGTTGCACCACGATTGATTCCGTGGAGATTGTGGTGGTGGATCCCAATCACGATCTGAAATTTGAGGTCACCTCTTTGTGCGATAGCGTGACGGTCCGTTTTACGAATCAAAGTGAAAATGCCTTTGGCTATCTGTGGAGCTTCGGCGATCCAGACAATCCGGATGCGACCTCTACGGAAGAAAGCCCGGTTTATACCTATCCGGAACCGGGAACGTATACCGCTTTGCTAACGCTACAGTATGATGTTTCCTGTCGCGATACTTTTGAGCTGACCTTTACGACTACATTACTTCCTCCTGATTTAGGTTTAGATCTGAACTTACCAGATACCCTCTTTACCGGAGGGAATCCAATCACCGTTGGTACAATGGTAGATGCGGAGACTTACACCTGGACTGACAGTAGTGGTCAGGTGATCGGTACGGAGTCAAGTATCACGGTAGATCCGGACTGTGAAGCGGTCTATTATCTGGAAGTCAGTGATGAATTTGGCTGTGTCTATACAGATTCCGTAGTCGTCATTAACGAAATTATTGACGTCGTACTCAACCCACCTTCTCCGGTGACCATCTGTGATGGGGATCAGGTACAGCTTATGGTGGAG